>Ga0187871_10004629_pt1 | contig 10236 bp, 8 predicted proteins | sample June2016WEW_16_1_FD_132988 | JGI IMG/M metagenome (GOLD analysis project Ga0187871, IMG submission 132988) | Peatland microbial communities from SPRUCE experiment site at the Marcell Experimental Forest, Minnesota, USA - June2016WEW_16_10 | ecosystem: Environmental > Terrestrial > Soil >...
CATGGTCGAGAAGGGAGTCGGCGAGATGCGCCGCCACTTTGGCAGCCAGGCGCGCGATCTGAAAGCCGCGATCGGTCCGGGGATTCACGGCTGCTGTTACGAGGTGGGCCAGGAAGTTCGCGATAAGTTCGAATCACAGTTCGTGTATACGGAGAAGTTGTTCCGCGTGGTCGAAGAGACGGATCCCGCGCGCGAGAAATATCCTATGCTGTTCCTTTCGGCTCGCGCCCCGGGGCACAGCGAGCTACCCAGGAAAATCTTCCTCGATCTGGTGGAAGCCAATCGTCAGCAATTGCTGGCAGTTGGGGTCCCCGCCAAAAGCATCGAAGCTTCCGCTGTCTGCACGAACTGCCGGACAGATTTGCTGTTCTCCTATCGTGCTGAAAGCGGCAAGACCGGTCGCATGATGGGCGTGGTGGGAATTCGAAAGTAAGATGAAAGGCCGAAGTCAAAAGTCAAAAGCTGGATTCCAATGCAGGAATTCGGACTGGATTCGCCTGACCTCTTGCATTCCACTGCATTCTCACTTCTGCCTTCTCCATTACAAAGCCGGGGGAGCGGCTGCGGGTGGCACGGGAGGCGCACCTGCCGGCTCGGCGATTCCCGCATTCACTAGATCCTTGAGTTCCTTACTGGGCTTGAAGAATGGGATCTTCTTGGCGGGCACTTCGACTTTTTCACCCGTCTTCGGATTACGGCCCGTGCGAGGCTTGCGCTGGCGGGTGCGGAAGCTGCCGAAGCCGCGTATCTCAATCTTGTCGCCGGCGCGCAAGGAGCGCACTACGCTGTCAAAAATCGTCTCCACAATCACTTCGCTGTCTTTGCGCGTTAGCTCCGCTAAACGCGACACTTCATCGATCAGATCGGCTTTGGTCATGATGTCTTCACTCCTGTGCTTGTTTTAACTGAAGTGCCGGCATCTGATGGCAGAGCCGCGTTTGCTGCGTTAGCAACCATAACCTTCTCAAATTTCAGGGGTTGTATGCAAGTCTTCGGTTTGGGGCAACGGCTGCGCCGGGCTTTAGGTCGTAGGTCGTAGGTCTCAGGCGCTCGGTCGCTTGCGCAGGCGGTTTGAGAAAATACCTGACAGTCTAGATCTGCCGCCCAAGACTCGACACCCAAGTCCCAAGACCTGCCCTTCACTTCCACAAATAATAGAACCCGACATGCTGCTCCAGCATTTTCTCCGCATTGGGCAAATACTGCGAAACATCGCCCAGCACCAGGTCGAGCAGTGTTTTGCGGTCTTTCTCAGGATGCACCAGCGTCGGCTCCCCCGAGATATTCACGGCCTTAGCCGTATCTTTGACCACCGCCTCAAAGTCGCCTACGTTGTCGATGAGCTTCATCGGCAGCGCCTGTTCGCCAGTCCACACCTTACCATTGGCAATGGCCTTCACATCGTCGAACTTCATGCCGCGGCCGTCGGCCACAGCCTGGACGAACTGTCCAAACATGTTATCGATCAGCGACTGCATATACGCTTGCTCGGCGGGGGTGAGGTCGCGCGCGGGATTGCCCGTATCTTTAAATTCTCCGGTCTTCAAGACGATATTTTTCAGCTTGGCCCATTTTAAGAGGTCGCCATAGTTCACCCACTCGGCGATGACACCGATCGAGCCCACGATGCTGCCGTTATCTGCATAGATTTTGTTCGACGCCGACGCGATGTAATAGGCCCCGCTCGCTCCCACGGTTTCGATCGACACCACAACGCGCTTCTTTTTTTCCTCGCGAAGGCGTTTGACCTCGCGATAAATTTCCTCCGATGCTGCCACCCCACCGCCGGGCGAGTTGACGTGCAGGATGATGGCCTTGATCGAAGAATCGTCACCGAACTTCTTCAGCTCGCCGACCACGGGCTGCGGCGAGAGAATCACGCCTTCCAGGTCGACCACGCCGATGCGATCGCCGAAGCCGCCAAACGATGCCTCATTACCACCGGCATGCAGCGTCAGGTACACCAGCGAAAATACGGCCAGCACAAAGAGGAAAAATGCTCCTCCTCCAATGAGAATCCAGAGCAAGGTGCGGGAGCGCCGTTCAGACATGAGGAGAGTTTAGCACCGCGAGCTAGGGCATGAGCACTCTCAGCAACCCGTGCTCCACGCTGACTTCGGCAGGAGTGTGGCAAACGTACTCGCCGTCGGCGTAGAGGTCGAGGGGCATTTCCGTTTCCACCCGCAGCCGCGCCGCCTGGAAGTAACTCACTCCTCGCACGCTCAGGTGGCGGCCAAAGTAAACCGTCGGAAACATGGATGCGAGTTTCAAGGGATTGACGCCACCGATCACGCAAACGTCGAGCTGTCCGTCATCCATTTGCGCGTAAGGCGCAATTTTCATGCCGCCACCATACGTCGCAGAATTGGCGAAGGCGGCCAGAATGGTCGGCTCATCGCTTCGGACGCCCCATCCCTGGCCCTCGTCTGCCTGGAAGATCTTCATGGGCACGGCGTCAAAACGAAAGATCGTCGGAATCAGCGTGAATGCGTAACCGCCGTAGGCCCGTATCCAGCGCGGCAGAGCGTTTGCCCGACGCGACACTTCACTGTCGAGTCCGACTCCGGCCACGCTGCAAAAGCGATGTGGCGACTCCTGTGCCACCAAAGTCCCGCCCGCGTCTTTCAGCGGCGTGATCGTCCCCAGGTCGATGACGCGGGTGTTGTTTTGTCCGGCGCAGAACCTTCGCCATGCCTTTAGCGAATCGCGCACATCACACATTCCGAGGGCACGAGCAAAGTCATTGCCGCCGCCGGTCGGCACCACCAACAGCGGCAGCGCGAGCGCTACCAGTTGATTCAGATGCCGGTGGATCGTGCCATCCCCGCCAAACAGCACGACGACCTCCACCTGATCTCCCGCGGCAGGCATCCCCAAACGCCAGTCCATTCTTGAGTCAATCTGAAATGGCTTGAGATTTCTTGTAGAACATCCCAGCCCGAGGATAGCAGCCGCGCGCATGTGCGCGGTCGAGACTAGCAGAAAGGCACCTGTGGGGACAGCCGCCCTTGGCCGTCCGGCTGGACGAAGCCCGGCGGGTAGTGTCTATTAATGCGTTGATGCCCCATTTTAAGACACCACGCCTCACTTTATCATTTGGCAACCAGATTGCTCATGGGATCATCTGTTAGCTCTGTTAGCAGTAGAAGCGGCGATTCGCTTGCAATTTTTCGGTTGCTGTCAAGATGGCTGGCGGCCTTTCCTTTCGAGGCCGCCACCAGAGCATCAACGCAGTGTTAGGACACTACCGCCCGGCGGCCAAGCTCGAACTCCGAGGAAAGAGATCGATATGCTATAGGTAAATTCCGACCCCTTCCCCAAAACAAGGAACGGCTGACATGATAGATGCAGACAGCTGGTTTCCTGGAGGCGGCATTGCGATTGCAAACGATCAAGAATATGGCTGGGTCTTTGGCCGTTAGCCTGGCGCTGACAGGGTGTGGCGGAGGCGGTTCGCACCCCGGCACTACGGTCGTTAGCGCAGCCGCGCCCTCCATTACCACCCAGCCCGCCAATCAGACTGTGATTGCAGGTCAGACGGCTACCTTCTCGGTCACAGCAGCGGGAACCACTCCGTTCACTTACCAGTGGCAGACGGGCACGACGGCGCTTGCGGGCGCGACATCCGACAGTTACACCACTGCTGCGACCACGATCTCCGCCAGTGGCTCCCAATACAGTGTGGTCGTAAGCAATGCGATCGGGACCGCCACGAGCAACGCAGCTACCCTTACGGTCAACCCCCCCCCGCCGGCCACCACCGACGTGCTGACCTACCACAATGACATTGCGCGCACGGGGCAGAACCTGACGGAAACCACGCTCACCACGGGCAACGTTAATTCGGCCACGTTCGGCAAGCTCGGCCTCTACCCGGTCGATGGTCTGGTTGACGCCGAACCGCTCTACGCCTCGAACGTCGCGGTTCCGAATAACGGCACACACAATGTGCTCATTGTTCCCACGGAGCACGATTCGGTCTATGCCTTCGACGCGGATTCCGGCGCGACGATCTGGCAGGTCACAATGTTGAAGGCGGGCGAGACAACCTCAGACAATCGAAACTGCGGACAGATAACTCCCGAAATCGGTGTAACTTCCACGCCGGTCATGGACCGTACCAGCGGCCCGAATGGCGCCATTTATTTGGCCGCGATGTCGAAAGACGCATCGGGCAACTATCACCAGCGGCTGCACGCCCTCGATCTCGCGCTAGGTGCGGAATTGTTTGGCGGGCCGGCCGAGGTTCAGGCGACTTTTCCTGGAACCGGCGACAACAGCAACGGCACGAGCGTGGTCTTCGATCCCGGGCAGTACGCCGAGCGCGCTGCGCTGCTTCTGCTGAATGGAGTGATCTATACGGGCTGGACCTCACACTGCGACATCCGTCCCTACACAGGATGGATCATGGGCTACAGCGAATCCACGCTGGCCCAGACGAGCGTGCTGAATGTAACGCCCAACGGCAGCGAAGGCTCGATCTGGATGTCTGGGGCCGGGCTGGCGGCCGACAGCTCAGGCAACATTTATTTTCTCGATGCCAATGGGACTTTTGACACGACTTTGAATGCCAGCGGATTCCCCAGCAATGGCGATTACGGGAATGCTTTCATGAAGCTCTCCACCTCAGGCGGTTTAACCGTGGCCGACTATTTCGAGATGGATAACGGCGTCGCCGAGAGCGACGCTGATACCGATCTGGGTTCAGGCGGAACGATCGTCCTCCCCGACGTGAGCGATGGCTCGGGCAACACCTTGCATCTGGCGGTCGGCGCCGGCAAAGACGGCAACCTTTACCTGGTGAATCGCGACTCGATGGGAAAGTTCAGCGCCAACAATAGCAACATCGATCAGGAACTCCCGGGAGCGTTGCCGGGAGGGGTTTACGCCATGCCCGCATATTTCAACAACACGGTCTACTACGGATCGGTGGGTAGTCCGATCCAGGCGTTCACAATCTCGAACGCGAAGCTGTCGGCTTCGCCAACCGCAAAAACCGCCAACAGCTTTGCATATCCCGGCGCGACGCCCAGCGTATCCGCGAATGGCGCCAGCAACGGAATCGTGTGGGCCGTCGAGAACACCACTCCGGCGGTTTTGCACGCCTACAACGCCGCGAATCTCACCGAACTCTACAACAGCAACCAGGCCAGCGGCGGCCGCGATCAATTCGGTGCGGGCAACAAGTTCATCACTCCGATGATCGTGAACGGCAAGGTCTTTGTAGGAGCGCCAAACGGCGCGGCCGTCTTCGGCCTGCTGCCGTAGTCGAGATCCCTATCCATCCCATTGTCATCTTGAGGAAGTGGTTCCGCGCAAGGCGCGGGACTCCCGACGAAGAACCGATGCAATGGGATCGCGAAACGGCGCTCAAGTTTCTCGATCGACTCCTTGCTGCGCTAGAAATAGTGACGATTGCGAGATCGTTCAACTGCGCAGTGCGATTTGCGAAGGGAATCGTACTTCCACGCTCCGCTCACGATGACCCCGGAGAAATAATCAAGCGGACCTTTTTTATGCGGCGCCCCACTCGAAGAACCGCGTAGAGGTTGGCAGCCATAAAAACGAGAAATTCCTCAGGACCGATGCTCTCGCCGTCTACGCTGACAGCACCGCCCTTGAGTCGAGTCGCCGCCTCTGTGTTCGAACTCGCGAGCCCCGCTCGACGAATTAGTTTATCGAGCCGAACCAGATATCTATCGCCAGGATTCGCCGCCTCGCGGGCGATGACACGAACTGCGCCACCCCCCTCACCCTCGAGAACTACATCAGCCAGCGGAACGTCAACGCTTTCCACATCTTCCGGCACTTCACTCTTCTGAAATTGCTTCGCCCAGTCCTCTCCCGCCTTCACCGCCGCATCCACCGAATGGAAATCCGCCACAATCCTCCGCGCCAGCTCCTTCTTGGCCTGCATCGGATGCGACTCCCGCTTCATCCGTTCGATGTCCGCGACCTGCACATCCGTCAGCAGTTCGTAGTATCTCCACATCATTTCGTCGGAGATGCTCATGATCTTGCCGTACATCTCGAGCGGCGGTTCGTGTATGCCAATCGCATTGCCGAATGACTTCGACATTTTCTGGACGCCATCAAGGCCTTCGAGAATCGGCGTGGTCAGCACCACTTGCGATTCCTGCCCGTAGGCGCGCTGCAGTTCTCGGCCAACGAGCAAATTGAATTTCTGGTCGGTGCCGCCAAGTTCCACATCGGCTTCGAGTGCGACTGAGTCGTAGCCTTGCACCAGCGGGTAGAGCAGCTCATGGACGGAGATTGGTTTCTCGTCGTGAAATCGTTTGTGAAAATCCTCGCGCTCCAGAAGTTGCGAGACCGTGTATTTCGCCATCAGCCGGACGAAGTCATCGGCGCTAAACGGTCCCATCCAGCGCCGGTTGAAATCGATTACCGTTTTCTGCGGATCGAGAATCTTGAAGACCTGTGCCTTGTAAGTTTCAGCGTTCTGCTCGATTTGTTCGCGAGTGAGCGGTGGACGAGTTACCGAGCGGCCGGTGGGGTCGCCGATCATCCCAGTGAAATCGCCGATCAGGAAGATTGCGGTGTGACCGAGATCCTGAAAGTGTTTTAGCTTGCGCAGCACCACGGTGTGCCCCAGGTGCAAATCAGGGGCAGTCGGATCCATGCCAAGTTTCACGCGCAGCGCTTTGCCCGCAGCGCGCGACTTTTCCAGCTTGGCGCGCAACTCCGCCTCGCGAATGATTTCCGCGGAACCCTTCTTGAGATACGTCAGTTGTTCGTCGACAGACGCGAAAATTGACATGGGAAAGGACATTATAAGGAACAAGGCGGCAAAGGCCGAATCGGAACCGTTAGAATGTCAGGAATGCACTGCGATGGAACGAGTCAATATCCAAATACGGAAGGCGCTCGCAACCGATGTCCCTAAGTTGCGACAGGTGATTGAGGCCTCGGTACGCGGCTTGCAAGCCGAGCACTATTCCCCAGCCCAGATCGAAGGCGCGCTGCAGTCAGTCTATGGCGTGGATAGCCAGCTCATTGCCGATGGAACATATCTGGTCGCGGAGACTTCGGAATCGCAAGGCAATGTTGAAATCGTCGGCTGTGGCGGATGGAGCAGGCGCCAAACTTTATACGGCGGCGATCAATATGGAGGGCGCGAAGACTCGCTGCTCGATCCGGCGCGCGATGCGGCGAAGATTCGCGCGTTCTTCGTGCATCCCCACTGGGCGCGTCGCGGCACCGGCGGCTTGATTCTCGAAGCCTGCGAGAAGGCGGCGCTGGAAGCGGGCTTCACGAACTTGGAGATGGGCGCAACTCTGAGCGGCGTGGCTTTTTATCGGGCGAAAGGATACTCATTCGTCGAAAATCAGGAGGTTTCGCTAGGTAATGGCGAGTCGCTGCCGATTGTAAAGATGGCGAAGAAGTGGATACGGCAGGATTAACGAGTGGTTATGGGGGGACGGCCGCCCTCGGCCGTCCCGCCGAGCGTAGCGAGGCGTAAGCGGGGGAAGACTCACACGCTTCGCCTGCCGTACAGCCGAGTGCGGCTGCCCACACAAACTTGCGCTCCGCCTGCCAGAAGCTCAGAGACCTGCGGTTCTTCTTTTCAATCTCCGTCCCACGATCTCAAACTTTCCACCGAGCACGCTGTTGATCGCTTCCGTGTAAGCAATATGCTCCTGCTCCAGGATGCGCTCGGCCAGCGTGTGCTCGTCGTCGGTGTCGAGTACGGGCACCGTCTTCTGCACAATGATGGCGCCATGATCGAGTTCCTCGTCCACAAAGTGCACTGTGCAACCAGAGATTTTCACTCCGTAAGCGAAGGCCTGCTCCTGCGCTTCGAGTCCGGGGAATGCCGGCAGGAGTGAAGGATGAATGTTAAGAATTCGGCGGGGAAACTGTTGCACAAACCAGGGCGAGAGAAAGCGCATGTAGCCTGCGAGGCAGACCAAATCGACGTGGTGTTGCTTGAGCGCGGCGCCAATTTCGAAATCGTGTTCTTCCCGCGACTTGCCTTTCGATGGAATAACCAGAGCCTCCAGAGCCCGCCGGCGCGCCGTGGCGATGCCGGGAGCCTCCGCTCGATTGGAGATGACGACGGCAATGCGCGCGTCCGGGATGCGGCCTTCGTGGATGCTGTCGGCGATGGCCTCGAAATTTGAGCCGCGTCCAGAGAGGAGAATTCCGAGGTTGTGCATAACGCCGGAGGAATTCAGCTGTAAATTACCTTCTTCTCGCCTTTAACGATGCGGCCCACGGTGTAGGCCTTTTCTCCCACGCGTTCGAGCACGCTCTGCGCTTTCTTGAATTTCGCTAGCGGAACCACCATCAGCATGCCCAGACCCATATTGAAGGTGCGCAACATCTCCTCCTGTGGAACATTGCCCAATTGCTGCAGGTGCTCGAATAAGGGCAGCACTGGCCAGGAGCCGCGTTCGATCAGGGCCGCCGTACCCCGCGGCAAGACGCGGGGCAAATTTTCCGTGATGCCGCCGCCAGTCACGTGGGCCAGCGCGGAAACGCATTGCGCATCGATCAACTTCCGGAGTGCCGGCCAATAGCTCTTGTGCGTCCGCATCAGTTCATTGCCGACTTTGTTCTTGATCTCGTTCACGTAGTCGTCGGGCGAGTAGTGGCCAACTTCGAAAAGCAGCTTGCGGGCCAGCGAGTATCCGTTGGTATGCAGCCCGTTGGAGGGCAGGCCGAGAATGACGTCTCCGATCTGCACATCCTTGCCGGTAATGATCCGGTCGCGCTCGACCACGCCAACGATGAACCCCGCCAGATCGTATTCGCCATCTGGATAAAACCCGGGCATCTCGGCCGTCTCTCCACCGATCAGGGCGCAGCCATTGTGCTTGCAGGCATCCGCAATGCCTTCCACCACCTGCTCTGTGATGGTAGGATCCAACATCCCCGTCGCCAGATAATCCATGAAAAACAATGGCGCGGCGCCCTGCACGGCGATGTCATTGACGCAGTGGTTCACCAGGTCAGCGCCAATGGTGGAATGCAGGCCCATCTCGAAGGCAACTTTGAGCTTGGTTCCCACGCCGTCCACGCTCGAGACCAGCACCGGGTCCAGATACTTGGTTTTGTCCACCGCAAACAGGCCGCCGAAGCCGCCTATCTCGCTCAGCACTCCCCGGGTAAAGGTCTTATGCGCTAGATATTTAATCCGTTGCTTGGTGCGGTTGGCGCGATCGATGTTCACTCCCGCATCGGCGTAAGTGATCGTTGTTCCGGCGGACGTGGGTTTTTTGGCCACGGATTCGTGCGGTCTCTCTCTCAGTAGTTCAGTTGTGGGGAAACGCTGGATTCCTCGGGAAGCTGTAGCTTCTAAGGTCGCTCATTGTAACACGTTCGCCGCCCGCAGAATTTTCTTCGCGGCGTAAGAATACTGCAAATACACAACCGGAGCGTTCCACGGACGCGCACGCCCGTTCGCCAATGCCCGGCAAGTAATCTAGTGGGCGATGAAGTCCGAGAAGAAGTACGCCAGAACTCCAAAGAGAGCCAGTCCGGATATCCCATAAGCGGTGAGAACCCAGGCCCCGCGGCCTTCATGATGCCGGCCGACGGAGGCTTGTGAAGCCGATGATGAAGGGAGAGACTGCTGAACCGAGGGAGAGATACTAGGAGCCCGATCTTCCATACCACATCCTCCGAACGGAAAGATCGTGGCGCAATTACTTCACTGCGTCACGCCTGCTCGGCAACCTGGCTCGCGCAGGACTATCTGTGCCGGATTCTACTACGCTTTTGTGATGAATGAACAAAGAAATGTGATCTCGGTCACAGGATATGGGTGCAGGAATTTGTTCATCGTTAGAAATTGGGCGTCTCGCGCAGGCCGTCTTGTATAGGCGTTGCCCCCGCAATTTTTGCCGCTGTTATCGTTGCAACTGCTCCCCTCGCAACGCACTCGCCTTGGGATTCAAGACCGGAAGCCTTACTATTACCGGATGCGTAGTCTTGTCTTGCCGCTTATCGCTCTCTGCCTGTCGATCGACCCCCTCCAGTCCTCAGCCCAGACCGCTCAGTCAAATTCGAGGGTTCCCGCCGAAGCCAACAAAGGTGCAGATGCCGCCGGGGCCCACCAGGATAACGCGGCTCCCAAGCCGCCAGAGTCCAAGCGCGATTATTCGCAGGAAGCGTTTGTCATTGAGAAATACCGCTCTATTTATCGCTTCGAAAACGACGGCACAGGCCGCAAGGAGACCATCGCCCGCATCCGCGTGCAAAGTGAAGCCGGCG
>Ga0187871_10004630_pt1 | contig 10236 bp, 5 predicted proteins | sample June2016WEW_16_1_FD_132988 | JGI IMG/M metagenome (GOLD analysis project Ga0187871, IMG submission 132988) | Peatland microbial communities from SPRUCE experiment site at the Marcell Experimental Forest, Minnesota, USA - June2016WEW_16_10 | ecosystem: Environmental > Terrestrial > Soil >...
CTACGCTCCGGCCTCCTCAAGGACTGGGCTTGGGGATGCCCCTTAGCCAACAGGATATTGCATAGAAGTGTCCTGGTTTGCTAACTACAGAAACTGTCCTGGTTTGCTCCATCCGCGACACAAAAAAGCCGCGACACAAGAAAGCTGATGGGGAGCGCGCGCGCCCCCGCGTGCGGGGTTCAGCGCCCTCGCTGAACCCTCTTCCGGATGTCAGCGACGAGGGCCTCGCCGACTGCACGCGAGGGCGCGTGCGCTCCCGAAACTCGGAGACTTCCAAAGCCGGCCTTGAATTCGCGGACAATCGGGGCCAGCTTTAACCGTTGGCATAAAGCCGTCAGTCCCGGCGAGCGGCGATTTGTTTTCGCTCGTTGCGTCCACTCCCGCCGTGCAATCCCTGCGCGAACGCGTGGAGGAGGGGGAATCGTTGTCTTTGGACGCCGTGAGTCCCGCCGCCCAGCCGTTCCTGGCCGTGCTGCTGTCGTTCCTGCTCCCCGACCGTCCCATTATCGTCGTGACCGATAATTTGAAAACCCAGGAAGTTTTCCAGCAAGACATTCAAACTTGGCTGGCGCAGATCCCGGGTCAGCCTTCCAATCGCCAGTATCCCTCCCCGCTGTTTTATCCCTCCTGGGAAGTTCTGCCTCACGAGGCCCGTTTGCCGCATGTGGATGTCATCAGCGACCGCCTGGAAACCTTGGTGGCCCTCGCCCAACACTCCACCACTCCTGAAACGGCTCAGCAGGAGCTTCGCCCTACCGAAGCCACTCCATCACTCCATTACTCCATCACTCCACCCGTCCATCCCTCCCCCATCCTCGTCGCCAGCGTCAACGCGCTGCTGGAAAAGACGCTGCCTCCCGCGGAGTTGGCGCTCCGCACCCGGCGTCTGCGCCGGGGCGATCATACCGGCCCATTGGATTTGATCGAATGGCTCGAAGCGCAGGGCTATGAGCCGGAAGCCCAAGTCACGCAGAAAGGCGATATTTCCCTGCGCGGCGGTATTGTTGACCTCTGGCCCCTGACCAGCCGCTTCCCAGTCCGCCTCGAATTTTTCGGCGACGAATTGGAGTCCCTGCGCCTGTTCGATCCGCTCACGCAAATCTCCCGCGACACCGTCGAAGAAATCGTTATTCCGCCCGGCGGCGAACTCGGTTTGCTCAAGCAAGCCCTGGCCCGCGATGGCGCCGCAACAGGCGGCTCCGGGGGAGCGTCGCCCTGCCTTGCCGCAAGTCTGCTGGCTTATCTGCCGGCCGGGGCGTTGTTTCTCCTCTGCGAACCGGAGAGTTTGGACGCGCAGGCCGGCCGGTACGAATCCCAGGTTCAGGCCGGCCATCCGCTACTGATTTCCTGGCGCGACTTCCAAGCCGAAACCGCGCGGCGCGGGATGGTTTCCGTGAGCGTCAGCGAACTGGAAAACCTCTTTTTGGAAGACCCGGTGGCATCGGCCCCGGTGATGCCTGGAGAGCCTTGCGTCCCTTTGGTCCCTTGCGTCCCTTACGTCCCTTACGTCCCAAGGGACTTAAGGGACGTAAGGGACGCAAGGGATACAAGCGACACAAGGGCCCCATCCTCTGGCCCCGTTTTCCAGGGCCTTGAAATCTTCCGGCCCATTGGCGACCATCCGCCGGATGCGCATATCGCCGAAGCCCAACGCAAGGAGTTCTTTGGCCAAATCCATCGCTGGGCGCGCCAGGGCTATGCCGTGTTCGTCTTCTGCAACAACGACGGCGAACAGCAGCGGTTCGGCGAAGTCTGGGCCGAATACGGCCTCGGCCCTACCAGTCAACTGCAAATCCGCGCCGGCGCGCTCGCCCGCGGCTTCCTCTTTAACGCCGCCAAACTCGCCGTCGTCACCGACGCCGAAATCTTCGGCCGCTACAAGGTGCAGCGCCCCCGGCGCCTCAAATCCCCAAACGCCCAGACCAGCCGCTCCTTGCTGGACATCAACTTCTCCGAATTGGAGGAGGGCGATTACGTCGTTCATCTCCAGCACGGCATCGGACGCTATTTGGGCCTGCAACCGATGCCGTCCCGCCTCGCCCCGCCGCTCCGCCCCCATTCCCCCGCCGCCGGGGACGAATGCCTGGTCATCGAATATCGTTCCGGGGACGACGACGCGGCCCCGCCCAAACTTTACGTGCCGGTGAGCGAAGCGCATTTGGTCAGCAAATACGTCGGCGCCGGCAAGGCGCGCCCCCGGCTCAACAGCTTGGGCGGCGCGCGCTGGGCCAAAACCAAAGCCAGGGCCGAAGACGCCGTCCGCGATCTGGCCAGTGAGATGCTCGCCGTCCACGCCGCGCGCGCTTCCCAGCCCGGCCACGCCTTCCCGCCCGATGCCGGCTGGCAATGCGAATTCGAGAACAGCTTCGTCTATGAGGAAACCCCCGACCAAGTCCGCGCCATTGCCGCCACCAAACAAGACATGCAAACGCCCCGCCCCATGGACCGGCTTATCTGCGGCGACGTCGGCTACGGCAAGACCGAAGTGGCCCTTCGCGCCGCCTTCAAAGCCGCGCTGGGCGGCAAACAAGTCGCCGTCCTCACCCCCACCACCGTGCTGGCGCAACAGCATTTCAACACCTTTCGCGAGCGCATGGCCGATTATCCCCTTCGCCTGGAATTGCTCTCCCGCTTCCGCTCCCGCCCCGAACTGGCGGACGCCATCCGCCAGCTCGCCGCCGGCTCGGTGGACATCGTTATCGGCACGCACCGCCTTTTGCAGCGCGACATTGCCTTCAAGGACTTGGGGCTGGTGATTATTGACGAGGAACAGCGGTTCGGCGTTCTGCACAAGGAAAAATTCAAACAACTCCGCGCCACCGTAGATGTCCTGACCCTGACCGCGACGCCCATTCCGCGCACGCTCTATCTGGCGCTGGCCGGCGCGCGCGACATGAGCACCATCGAAACTCCGCCCCAGGACCGCCTTCCCGTCCAGACCATCGTCGCCCCCTTCGACGAGCGCACCGTGCGCGACGCCATCCAACGCGAACTCAACCGCGGCGGGCAGGTTTTCTATTTGCACAACCGCATATTGGACATCGAAGCGGTGGGACACCGTTTGCGCGCGCTGGTTCCGCAGGCGCGCATCGCCATCGGCCACGGCCGGATGAACGCCGGCGAACTGGAGGAAGTCATGGCCGCCTTCGTGAACGGCCGCACCGACGTTCTGCTGTCAACTTCAATTATCGAAAGCGGCCTGGACATCCCCAACGCCAACACCATCATCATAGATCGCGCCGACCGCTTTGGCCTGAGCGATCTCTATCAACTGCGCGGCCGGGTGGGCCGTTACAAGCACCAGGCCTACGCCTATTTGTTGCTGCCCCGCCATGCCGGCCTGCTCCTGGAGGCGCGCAAACGCCTCAGCGCCATCAAACAGTATTCCACCCTGGGCAGCGGCTTCCGCATCGCCATGCGCGACCTGGAAATCCGCGGCGCCGGCAACCTGCTTGGCGCGGAACAAAGCGGCCACATTACCGCCGTCGGCTTTGAACTTTACTGCCAGCTCCTCAAACAAAGCGTCAGCAACCTCAAAGGCGAGAAGACCAAACCGCGCCTCGAAGTTCAACTTCGCCTCGATTTCCTAATCCACTCCCGCGAAGAGCCAACCCCGCGCTCCGAACGTCCCGACCGCACACCCGCAAAGCCCGTCCTGGACATCCAAGTCCCCCGCGAAGTCGCCACTTGGGTTGGAAATTGGGAAACTGGAAAGCAGAAAGCAGAAATTGGAAATCCGCAATCCGCAATCCGCAATCCGCAATCCGCAATCCGCAATCCGCAATCCGCAATCCGCAATCCGCAATCCGCAATCCGCAATCCGCAATCCGCAATTGCCTCTGCCTCCTTCCCCGCCGCCTACATCCCCGAGGCGCGCCATCGCATAGACCTCTACCGCAAACTGGCCCAGGCCGCCGATTCCGGCGCCTTGCGCGACTTGAAGAACGAACTCCGCGACCGTTTCGGCCCCTTGCCCGCCTCCGCCCAGCTTCTCCTCAAGACCGCCGAGTTGAAACTCATCGCCGCCGAACGAAACGTGACCCTCATCGAGACCCAGGGCGACAAACTCATGCTCACGCGCAACAATGATTACCTGATGATTTCCGGCAAATTCCCCCGTCTGACTCGCGCCACCCCCTCCGCACGCCTGAACGAGATCAAGAAACTCCTGCTCTCCCTGTGACCTTCCCGTGGCAACGCTTATTTGGCAGGTTGTGTCAAGTCGGCTGGCGCGACCGGAGTGCCTTGATCTATATGTTGTGGTGTCGGCGCTCTGCGCCGATGTCGAGCCAGAGGCTCGACGCTACATCAATTTAAGGCACTGCTGGCGCGACGCCTTTGCCTGCTTCCGACAGAAAAGCCGTCAGCGGATTGTCTTTGAGTCCCTTGATTCCCGCGACAACACAAACTGCGTTTGTCTGCGCCCCGGCCAGACTCGTATGCGGGCCGGCCCCGGCGATGAACAGCGCGTTGACTTTCTCCTGGCCCAGCTTGTCATATTCGCTGGCGATGATTTCGTTGATGTCAATGAACGGCGCGTTCTCCGCCTTCGCAGCCTGTCCCGCCCAGCCGCCGTAATCAGTCGCGTTGCGCACGGCCTTGCCGTCGCGCCAACTGTTGTGCGGAATCAGGGAGCAAACCATGGGCGTCGCGCCTTTGCCGCGGGCTTCGACGATGAATTGTTTTTCATACCAGCCGAAGGAATGAACCACTTCAAACTTTTTCGTGATGATATTGGTGATCTCCTGCGTCTCGTCGCCGATGCCTTTGATCGTGCCGCGCGAGCGGGCGCCGGAGTTTAAAACGGCCTCGTTGATTGGACTGCTGTCGTTATGGCCAAACTGCATCAGCACAAAATCGCCGCGCTTGAGCATCGCCAGCACGCCCGCCCACTGGTCGCGATAATAGGTGCGGGTGCTCGTGCCGCCGAGCGCGCGGTTGACAACGTTGATTTTGTTGGTGTCGAACAGCGGCGCAAGCTCGTCGCCCCAGCCCCACTGTCCGCCCGCGCCGTCGCCTGATCCGTTTCTGACGGTCGAATCGCCAATCAGAAAAAGCGACGGCAAGCTTGGATTCGCCGGAACATTTTCCCGCATCCGGGGACGCGCCGGGGCATTTGTCGTCTGCGCGTAACACGGCGGCAAACCGCCGCTCAAAACGAGCGCGAGGCAAAGGAAGAGTTTGTTCATGGGAAAATCAGTTCTCCACGATGCCGGGGATCGGGTAATCCCATTTGTCGCTGCGGAACGGCGCGGCGGGCAGGCCGGCGGCGTTGTAAAGATTGCAGCCCATGCCTTCGGGATAATTGTCCCACGCGTATCGCACCGCGACCGGCGCGGCCACTTGCGCGCTGCTGATGACGAGCGTGCCGCCGTCTATCTTCGCGTCGGCGGCAACGAATTTCTTGTCCTCCCCGGCGATTTGAAATCCTTTCAGCGTGCCGCCCTTGGCCGTGAGTCCGCCGCCGAGATGCGTGAACGTCACACGAATCGCGCCGCCCTCCGCTTTCATGGAATCATACATCGGGCCGTAATACTCGATGTCGCGGCCGTAGGTCTTGGCCAGGGCGATGCGCGTGAGACGGTCGCCGAGCGGCTCTTTGTTCTTCGGATGGACATTCCGCGCCTCGCCGGTATCAATCGTCACGGCCATGCCGGTGTTCGGCAGCGCGAGCACGCTGGCCTGCTCCTCGCGGACGCGCGGGTTGTTGCTGATGTTTTGCTGGCCGGGAAGCTGCACCAGGTAAAACGCAAAATCGCCTTCGCCCCAGCGCGCCCGCCAGTCCTTGATCAACGCCCGCTGCACCGCGCCGTAAAGATTCAGGCCGGGCGTGCCCCAGGCGATGGATTCCCCCTGATACCAGAGCGCGCCGCGAATCGCGTATGGGATCACGGGATTGATCATGCCGTTGAACAGAACAGTTGCGAAATGCTGGTCGCTCGCAGGGTCGCCGCCCCCCCCGCGGCCGCCGGCGGCGCGGGGTTTGTTGATCGGCGTCGGGTGAAGCGGCGCCACGGCGGGACGGTTTGCCGGCGCGGCGCGGAAATAGTTTTCACACGCGTCCAGCGAATCGAGCATGAACTTGAGTTGCGGATCGGCGGCGAGCGCCTCGCGCGAAATCCACGCCTCCGCGCAACTCGCCCCCGACGCTTCCGTGAGGATGCCGACGGGCACATTGAGTTCCTTCTGGAGATTGCGCGCGAAGAGATAGCCGACGGCGGAAAATCCCCCCACCGTGTTCGTGCCGCACACAATCCAGCCGGCGCTGGCAACGGTGGTTTGCGGCGTATAAACCTTGGTGTCGCGTCCCGTGAACATGCGAATCTTCGGATAGTTGGCGGCGGCGATTTCCTCCGCCTCGTTGAGCAAACCATAAGGCCCGCCATTTCCGGCGACGGGAAACACCATGTTCGACTGCCCGGACGCGAGCCACACTTCCCCGACCAGCACGTCGTCCAGCACGATAGGCTGCTCGGGTTTCGAGCCGGTCTCGGTTTTCGAGCCGGTGACGGTGAACGTCCGGCTCTCCGCCGACGCCTCCATCGGCTGAAGGTCCACGCGCCATTTACCGTCCGCGCCCGCCGTCCCGGACACCTTTTGCCCGGCAAATTCAACCGTCACTTTTTCCCCCGCCTCCGCCGTGCCCCAGACCGGCACGGGTTTCTCGCGTTGCAAGACCATGTGGCTGGTGAACGGGCTGGCGAGCTTTACCTCCGCCAGCAACGGGCAGGCGGAGAGCGCCAATGCGAACAAACTTGTTGCAATTATTTTTTTCATGTGACTCTCACTTAATCCTAATCCTAATCTCAATCTCAATCTCTTCTTCTCTTCACGATGGAGATCAGGATTAAGATTAGGATTAAGATTAAGATTAAGAACCGGAAAGCGCGAGCAAAAAAAGTGACATGCGGCCCTGGGCCCCTTGGCCCCTTGATTTTTTCTGGCAGAGGGAGCGATTCCTTGACATGTGTGCCTTTCCGCACACAAGCCCGGTCAGTCCCATTCGGCCCATTCGTCCTATTCGTTCCATCCACTCCAGCCCGCTTTGCGCGGGGCTTGCGGCGGCAGGCCGCCTTGGAACGCGCGCGCAGCGCCGCTTTCCCTCTCGCCTCCGCCGGCTGCCCTTTATTTCGTGATGGTCGGTTTGGGAACAGTGCCGTCAAACCTGACGGGTATCTCAATCCAGGGCACCGGGCCATTCCAAGGACCCGCCTTTGGAACGGCATCGAAGTGGATTTCGTAAATCCACTCCTCCGGAGCGGGCGACATCCGCTCCAATTTGATGCTGCGCAATTCCCACCCCTTCATGTCTTCCCGGAGCGGCACAGTGCTGACAAACTTCCTGGCTGCCTCGGCGGCCTTGCCGGCCGAGAGCGGCGGATTGCCTTGCGCGGCGGAATCCCAACGATCCGTCTCTCCGGTATAAACCTCGAATTTGTAGTGCAGATCGTTGGCCGGCTCGCCAAACATCTCGATATGACCGGACGCATAAGCGGTGCTCCAAACACTCGCCGCCAAAACGATAATCCATCGGGTTGCAATTTTCATATATGGCATTAGACGGCAAACATCCCGGAATGCTCCCGATTCCGCACAACTTTGCGTCTTTGCAGCTTGGCGGCTTTGCGTTAAAATGTATTTCTTAGCTAATCAAGGCTAATCATGCTTTTTTATGAGTCAACCAGTGAATAAAGACCAGGTCGCGCAAGTTCTGACGGAGATTGCCACGCTGCTCGAACTCAAAGGCGAGAATCCCTTCAAGTCGCGCGCTTACGCCAATGCCGCCCGCGCCATCGAGGCCCTCACCGAGCCTTTGGAAACGGTCTTCGCCCCAAAGTCGGAGGCGCGCATCAAGGGCATCGGCGACAGCTTGCATGAGAAGATTTGCGAACTGCTGGCCACCGGCAAGCTGGCCTATTATGAGGAACTGAAGAATTCCGTGCCGCCGGGGTTGCTGATGATGTTGAGCATCCCCGGCCTTGGCCCCAAGAAGGTCAAGGCGCTGCATGACCGGCTGCGCATTAAAACGATGGAGCAATTGGAAAAAGCGTGCCAGTCCGGCCAAGTGGCGGAGCTGGCCGGTTTTGGCGACAAAACCCAGGCCAACATTCTTGCCGGAATCGCTTTCCGCCGCCAATACGCCTCGCTCCATTTGTTGCACGACGCCTTGCTTGTGGCCGGGCCGATTTTGGACAGTTTGCGCGAGCATCCCGACGTGGCGCGCTGCGGCGCCGCCGGCAGTTTGCGCCGCAGCAAGGAGGTCATCGGCGATATTGATTTGCTGGCTTCCTCGAAGAATCCCACGGCGGTGATCGAGTTTTTCACCGCGCAACCCGGCGTGGCGAGCGTGATTGCGAAAGGGGAGACCAAGGCAAGCGTCGTGTTGGAGGGGGGAATCCAGGCGGACTTGAGGGTGGTGAGCGACGCGGAGTTTCCTTTTGCGCTGGCCTATTTCACCGGCAGCAAGGAGCACAACATCGTCATGCGCCAGCGCGCCATTCAGCGCGGCCTGCGCCTCAATGAATACGGACTGTTCAAGTCGGAGGTCGAGACTCGCGATCCGGCGTTGCGGGTCCAATGCCGGACCGAAGAGGAGATTTTTGAGCGGCTCGGCCTGCAGGACATTCCGCCGGAATTGCGCGAGGACCGCGGAGAATTTGAAGCCGCGGAAAAAAACGCCCTGCCGCGCCTGATTGAATGGACCGACTTGAAAGGCTCGCTCCACAACCATTCCACCTGGAGCGACGGCCACATGACGCTGGCGGAAATCGCCCGCCAGGCGCAGGATCTGGGCTGCGCCTATTGGGCCGCGACCGACCATTCCAAAGCGTCTTTCCAGGCCAACGGACTCGACCCCGCCCGGCTGCGTTCACAATTGGAAGAAATCGCCGGCCTCAACCGCCAATTCGCCGCCGAAGGCCGCGATTTCCGGTTCCTCACCGGCTCGGAGGTGGACATCCTGCCGGACGGCCGGCTGGACTTTGAGGACGATGTGCTGGCGCTGCTGGACGTGGTGGTGGCCAGCGTGCATCAGGGCTTCACCCAGAGCGAAGCGGAGATGACCCGGCGCTTGATCCGCGCCGCCCAAAATCCTTATGTTCACATCATGGGCCACCTCACCGGACGGCTGCTTCTGGAACGCGAACCCTACAAGGTCAATCAAGCCGCCGTCATTGACGCCTGCGCGGAAAATGGCACCTGGATAGAGTTGAACGCCAGCCCGCAGCGCTGCGACATGGACTGGCGGTTGTGGCATTACGCCAGGGACAAGGGAGTCAAGTGCGCCATCAATTGCGATGCGCACCGTTACGAGGACGCCGGTTATCTGCGTTTGGGCGCGGGCCTGGCCCGCAAAGGCTGGCTGGAAAAGAAGGACGTCGTCAACACCCTCTCCCTGGCTGACTTGCGGAAGGCGCTGCAAGCAAAGAGGAACCGTTGATCCACCCCTTTCCCCGCGCGCCGTTGCGGCCAATCCGTCCGATCCGACTGATCGGTCCATTTCGTCCCTTCCGTCCTTTCCGTCCTATCCCGGGGCCTTCACCCCGCCAGCCACAAAATTGCAGATTTTTCAGGCAAAAAATCCGAAGTGCGCTATATTACAAAAGCAGGATTAGTATCCCAATATGATTGCACGCATGACATTAGCGCCCAGATCCGGCCGCCCCCGCCGCAGCCAGTGCGCCGCTCGCAAGGCCGGCCGCCCGCCCGGTTTGTCCCGGTCCCGGTCCCGCAAGCGTTTGCCGGACCGCGGCCTGGCGCCGGTCGAGCCTTTTCCGCCGGCCAGCCTGCTGCCCGCCAGCCTACCCCAACCCGCCGAAGTGGAGAAGGAAACTTACGATGAAAATTCGGGCCTGACCCTTTACCTGCAAGAAGTGGGGCGCACCCCGCTGCTGACTCCGTTGGAGGAAATCCAATTGGCCAAACGCATCAAAAGAGGCGATGCCAAAGCCCGCGAACAGATGATCAAGGCCAATTTGCGCCTCGTCGTCAAAATCGCGCGCGGTTACGAGAATTACGGCCTGCCCTTGCTCGACCTGATCAACGAGGGGAATATCGGTTTGATGAAGGGCGTCGAGCGGTTTGACCCGGCAAAAGGCGCCAAGTTCTCCACCTACGGCGCCTGGTGGATCAAGCAGGCCATCCGCCGCGCCCTGGCCAACCAATCCAAGACCATCCGGCTCCCAGTCCATGTGGTTGACAAAATCTCCCACATCCGCCGGACCGCGATGAAATTGC
>Ga0187871_10004634_pt1 | contig 10233 bp, 8 predicted proteins | sample June2016WEW_16_1_FD_132988 | JGI IMG/M metagenome (GOLD analysis project Ga0187871, IMG submission 132988) | Peatland microbial communities from SPRUCE experiment site at the Marcell Experimental Forest, Minnesota, USA - June2016WEW_16_10 | ecosystem: Environmental > Terrestrial > Soil >...
CGCGTTGTAGCTGGAGGGCGCCCAGCGCGCGGCTTCGAGGATACTGAGAAGCTTCTCGGGCTCTACCGTCCGCGCCGAATACACCGCCGGACTCCGGCGGCTGCGGATCGCATCCAGCACGGGATGGCCGACTTCCAGGTTTTGCGTATCAACTGCTGCCATACTATTTCGATGTGCGCGACAGACTGGCGGATGCGGATTACGGCAGAGTCAAGACGCCTACGCCAAACCCGTTGAGCGTCACAGAGCCTGGCACCGCCGCCGCAGCCGGCGGACCGCCCGCGGTGGCTTGATCGACATATTCCCAGGTGCCCGCTTCCGGAAGCGCCACCGTCATGGCGCGATCGCGCATACTGACGATCAGCACTTCGCGCTTCCCCGCACGCGTGCGAAACGCCTGCGCGTAAATGTACGGGCTGGAGATGGACGTGGCGAGCAGCTTGCCGCCCGGACCGAAGTGCCGCACCAGCAGTTCCAGCACGCGGGAGCGCGCATTGGGCGCGCCGGTATTCCAATCCACCATGGTCACGCTGGGAAATTGCGTCGGGTAGCCGACTAGTTGCGACTCACCCGCCACGTCGATCCCCAGGGCAGCGAGGTTGCCGAAGACATAAGCATAAGTCGCGGCCGCCAGGTTCCAATAGGAATTCGGAATGGGTTCCAGCGCGCGGCCAGGCTCGCCCGGATCGCCGGGCAGAATCGCGCCGATTTCGTTTATGGCGGTGCGCGTCGTGGGCGACAGACGCCGCCGGATCTCTTCGATGTAGCATACCGCGGCCAGGAACCGGTCGGCCTTGGCGAAGAAGGTGTACGGTTGAGCCTCCTGAGTCTGGTCCGCCGTGGGCGCCGCGTAGAAGTGATACGAGATCATATCCAAGGGAATGCCCGGCCGGTGATTCCGCGGATTCAGAAAGTACTCGAACATGCGCGGATTCCGGCGAGGTTCGGCCAGCGCCAGGCCCACGAACTTCATCCGCGGCGCCACCTTGCGGATGGCCGATACCACGGCATCGTAGCGTTCGGTGTACTGTTCCGGCGTCATGTCGTGCTCGAAATCGATTTCGTTGAAGACCTCCCGTAGTCGATCTTGAAGCGATGGCCGGACTCGTGCCGCTTGCCCAACTCGTCGGTGAATCCGCCCTGGGTGTACCAGCTCACCAGCCGCGCGTAATAATCGCCCAACTCGCGCATGGTGGGGTCGCGCAGTTCGGTCCCTTGGGTATATTTCCAAACTGGTTGATCGGGATCGTCCGGATACTCGACCGGCGCGGGCGTTTTGAACATCCACGCGGGAATGGTGCTGAAGTTCACGATCGCGGAATGCCCTGCGGTGGCCTTCAGGAAATCCTCGGTCATGGGGTCGATCAGGGAGAAATTCCAGTAGGTTTCGGCGTCGCTCGGCGGACGCAGTTCGGCAACCGCCAGTTTAGGATAAGGCAGCCAAGGCACATAGCGCACGTAATCCGCGCCCAGGCGCTGCAACTCCGCATAAACGCGATCGTGGATCCGCGAACCGCGGCGCAGCGGCGGATTGACCACCACCTGCAGTGTGGGTACGGTCTGCGACTCACCCGTCACCCTGTCCCAATCGATTTTCAAGCTAGCGGGCTGTTCGCCGGCGGACCAGGCGCTGGAAGCGGCCAACGCGGCGAGCAGGCACACGGCACAAACGCTCTTCATGATGTACCCAGTATTTCACTTCGCGGGGGGAACGATTCAACACGCGGACGAGTATCTGACTTTCATGGTTGGTCTAAGTATGCGGGTAGTTTCGCGGCGCCGGCGGGGGAACCACTCCCTTATGGTCGTGGCTCGGTTTGCGTGGCTCGGTTCGGCGCCGCACACCGCTGTCCGGTTGCGGCCCACGAAGGCTGGCCCACGAAGGCTGGCCCACGAAGGCTGGTTGACAAGCGAAAGCCCTTTAATCTATAATGGTGAACGTCTGAGCGCTTCCGCCCACTCGCGGGTCCTCTGAACTAAGTCAGGCGATCTGGTTCCATACTTCTTAGTCTGCCCGACAACCGGGGAGGTTGCTATGTTCGATGCGCGCCGGAAGTCTACGGAAATCAGGCACACACGTACGGCATCTCTTCTCATCGTCGCGTTTGTCGTGGTCCGGCAGCGGCAGTGCGATTGCGACAGACCATAGGCACAGTCGAATGACAGTCATCACAGTGAAACTTACCGCGGAGGAGCTTGATCTGCTAACCGCCCTGGCATCGGATCAGCTATTCCGCAGACAGTACATCGATCCGCGGTTGCCGGGCTACAAATCCAACCCCGCCGAAGTGAGGCTTGGGAAGGAATTAGTGGAACGCCTGCGGCAGATGGGAGATCGGGCGAAGGGCGCACCAGTCGCGAGAAGGAATGGGGCGACTGCGTGAGTCGCCGCTCCGCAGCCTCGCCAAATGCGGTACGAAGGCTGCCGGATGCCCTTTGAACATTTGATTCCGCGGCCGTTCCTGGCAGGGCCCGTCCAGACGTACGCTCCCATGGCGTCGGGCGTGTATGGAATCTCGAACGCCCTCGAATGGATCTACATCGGTGAAACCGACGACATTCAAGGCGCACTTCTGACGCATTTGAGCGAAAATGAATCGCCCCTGATGCGGAGCAAGCCCGCCGGATTCGTGTTCGAGGTTTGCAATCGGGCGCAACGGCCCGCGCGGCAGGATCGCCTGGTGCACGAATACGGACCCACTTGCAACCGGCACACGCCGAGGCGGCCATGATGCCAGCCACCAGTGTGGGCAGAGAGTTGAAGGTTAGCTCTGGAAGGAGCGTAAAAATGCAGTTCGTTCTGACGGGCTTCACACAGGATCTGGGATGCCGCGTGTTCGCATTTGAAGGCATCGCCGCGGATCGCATGCGGACGGCATTCACCGTCAGGGCCGATCTGGCAATGACCCGCAGATACGGTATCCAGATTCAGGAACTGCCGCTCTTGTGCCGCAGCCTGCTGGACCGCCGGGACGAAGCCAGCGAGACGCAAGCCTTGACCTTTACGGAGGACGAGATGCGCACTTGGGCCACCGCCCGCGCCGCCGCGAAGGACGAAGCTGCGCACCGGAGAAAACCGCCGCGCCGGCCATCCCCGGAAGGTCTCGGAGCCGCTTGGCGCGCTCCACAACTGTAGCTGAAAGCTGCGGCGCGCTTCGCGGAATCGAGGTCACCTGTGTTCTCTCCCCAATGTCCCCATTGCCGGTCCATGCAGTTTAGAAGCGTCGGCGTACGGAACGCCGTGGAACAAGCGCTGCGCTGGATTCTGTTACCCTACCGCTGCGCTCTCTGCGGCCACCACTTTTTCCTGCTGCGATGGTGCGCGCCCGCCGGCGGAACGGCCTAAGCTCTTTGGCGCACACCGGGCCAACCCAGACAATCGGACGAATGCGGGCGCAAACTTGGGGATACGGGTGAATGCGCCCGCCAGGTGTAACGGAGTTATCTGTACAGACGCAGCATCCCGCAAAATGGTTAGCACATAATTTTGAAATTCGGCCCGCGCACACCGGCTGAAGCCTGTGCTACCACTAGAATCTGGCCTCGGCCAGCATCGTGACGCAATTGTGACCCAATCTTACCTGGGCTTTCGCCTCATTCTGGTGGCGCTGTTGATCGCGCTGAACGGCTTCTTCGCCGCCGCGGAAGTGGCCTTGCTCTCGGTGCGCAGCTCGCGCCTGCGGCAACTGGCCGAAGAAGGCCAGTCCGGCGCGCAAGCCGCCCTCAACCTGCTGGCGAATCCGGCCCGGCTGCTTTCCGTGACCCAGGTCGGCGTCACGCTCAGCAGCCTCGGGTTGGGATGGGCCGGCGAAGAAACGCTGTTCCGCATCATTCAGTCGTTCTTCCATCCCGATTGGGGTCCCACCGCCGCCAGCGTGGTTCACGGCGCCAGCCTGTTGGTCGCGTTTATGGCCATCAGCTACCTGCATGTGGTGGTGGGCGAGGTGGTGCCCAAGAATCTGGCCATCGCCACCGCCGACCGTCTGGCAGTCACCATGGCGCCCGCGCTGCTGGTCTTCTACCGGATCTCCATGGCTTTCGTGCTGGTGATCGAAAAATCCAGCGGAGCCATTACCAATATGCTGCGCATTGGCGGCCATCATCGCTCCGGCGGTCACTCGGCCGAAGAGTTGAAGCTCATCGTCAGCTCCAGCCGCGGCCTCGGCTACCTGCCGGAGGCCCAGGAAGATATGATCCACCGGGTGCTGGATCTGAGCGAACTCTCCGTGCGCGAAATCATGGTGCCGCGCAACGATATCGTTTCGGTTTCCGCGGAGGCTACGCTCGATCAGGTCCTGCATGCCATGATCGAGCACCAGCACTCGCGCCTGCCGGTTTACGAGGAGAAACCCGAGCAGATCATAGGCCTGCTGCATTACAAAGACTTGCTCCCCGAATGGGAGGAACGTCGCGAGTCCATCCGGGTGGGCCGTCCCAGCCGGGCGTTCCGCATCCGCCGTCTGCTGCGCAAACACCTGGTGGTGCCTGAAACCAAGCCTGTGGGGCAAATGCTCGCCGAGTTCCAGCAGGGCCGCTCCCACATGGCCATGGTGGTGGACGAATTCGGCACCATCGCCGGACTGCTCACCGTGGAAGACGTGCTGGAGCAGATCGTGGGTCCCATTCAGGATGAGTACGACGAGAAGAGCCAGGCGCACGCGGGCGGGCTGGCCGGCGCGCACCCGAGCGAAGTGGAACTTGACGGCGCCACCCGCATTCGGGACCTTGAAACCGAATACGGCATCGATATCCCCGCCGAAGCCGGATTCGAGACGCTGGCAGGATTCCTGCTGTACCGCCTGGGTTACATTCCGCATGCCGGCGAACACGTGGATTTTGGCGGGCGGCGTTACACGGTCATCGAGATGGAGCGCAATCGTATCGCGCGGGTGCGCGTGGAACGTATCGCGCCGCCCGCGGCGCCGGCAGGTTAGCCCATGGCTACGTCGCGCATCGCTTCAACGTTGGGCCGGTGCGGGCTATTTCGCGCTCGCGACGCGGCCGTCTTGCCGGGTGCTCATTAACCGTTTTGGGGAAACCGCTCCCTAACGGTCGCGGCTCGGTAACGGTCGCGTCGATTTGCGCGGATTACTGAGCCGCGACCGTCAGGGAGCGGTTCTTTCGGCCAGAACTCCCCGCGTGTCCGCGCTATACTTTCAGAAACGCGCGGGGCGCGTGTAGATCCACTCAGGCACGTCCCAGGAGGGCTGTATGTCTCTGATTCAAGATGTCGCCGCCATATTCGTCCGCCGCCACAGGAGCGGCTGGAAGCAACTGATGGCCTTGCACGGACTCGATCTCAACCAGGCCGATCTAGCCGGCGAGCTGAATCGCGCGCTTCCCTCCATCGATCGTACCGTGCCCGGCTTCGAGGACTTCTGTCCGGACGCGACGCGCGGCGTGGAACCCGGGGTGCCCTCCAAGAGCTTGCTGTATCACGCGCTGGCGAGCCCCCTGGTGAATCCTCCAAGCCAGGGAGGTGGCTTGCCCGACCCTCGCGCTTACCCGGCGCTCGAAGAACTGGACACCCTGGAGAACTATATTTATAGCTTGGCGAACCTGTCGTCCCATCGCCTGCCGGAGGGAACGGCGATCGCCGTCTTCGCGTATCAATACAGGATTGGAACGCGGAGCGCCCACGGGATGTTCGCGGATCTTTCCTTTTCGCGCACGGGACTGGCTCGCGTCGGCGGTTTGCCCGCCAACTACGATCCGGTCCGGAGGAGTTTCTGGGTCGACGGCGGGACTCCGGGAACCGCCGTGATGCCGGCCCGCTACGCCGCCTTTCTGGCGTCGCCCGCGCCCGACGGACTCACCGGCGTGATCCAGGACAAACTGCCCGACGACAAAGGACGCACGTTTTTGTTTCCTTTCCACAAACTCTTTTCCGGCGGCGAATGCCTGACCGACGTCCCCGAGCTTTCCATTCGCTTCTCCGAATTTCATCGCAACGATAAGCTGGCACGCGTGCACACGAAGGGTAAGATTGAGCCGACGCCAGGCTTCGATTTAACCACGCCGCCTTTTGTGCGCGACTCCTTGAATTCGCCGGGCGAGATGGTCAAGTTACGGAACGCCGGCGCCTCCGTCCTGGTAGTCCCCACCCCAGGTCCGTTGGTTTACACCGTGAAACAGCGCAATTCACAAAGCGGCCGGGAAGAGATGGTGCGGTTCCCGGTGCCGAAGGGAAGCGAGAAAACGGACCAGAGGTTTTGGACGTCGCTGCAAATCGAGTTGGGCGATAATGTGGGGCGAGCGGCGCCGGAGTACGTGAACATCCGCCACCGCGTCCACACCAAGCGCGGCAGGCAAACCATCGAGGATCTAAATCTGATGCCCAAGAGCGGAAGCGATCCCAAGGACGATCCCATGGTCGACCTGGTGAACGCGGGCGGCTATGAGGCGGCGCATTTCGCGGATGGGACCTGTGACGGGTTTGTGCTGGCCTCCGCCGGCAAGCTGAAGAAGAAGTCGCTGGCGGCCTATTCGCTGGTGACTGCGCCACACTTTTTCCCATTAGTGGATCAAATCGACATCTCGCAATGGGCGGCGCAGAACCTGGTGAATCTGCAAGATCATTTCGGACAGGGGTCGCCCGAAGCGCTGTCGGCCGGACGTTTGCCGGTGAACCCGACGCTGAAAGCCGCAACCGGCAAAGAGGCTTTCGATCGCGACGACCAGACCATGACCGCGGTGGTTGCCTCGGTCAAGATTGGAAGCAACTCCCGGCAGGCTGCGCCGTCTATTCCGATTCCGGACAATTCCACCAGCCACCTGCCGGATGCGGCATCCGACGTCTTCGAGCCCGGCTGGGATGTTTCCTTGGCGCGCGACGAAGACGGCCCGTTCAACGCGGCCTTCGGACTGGGAAGCCCATTCCCGGAAGACGCCAAGCTGTGCGCGGCGTTGAACTCATTCTGGCCGGCGGCCGCTCCCGATACCACCCGGACTTTCGGTCTGCACGGGTCGCCTTATGCGACGGCCATCCCCATGCTCGATGGCGAACTCGGCTATCATCCTGAACATCCGCTGGTGCTGGCGCAGGCCGTTGCATCGAGCCGCGGCTGGGATGGCGAATACGGTCCGTTCTTCGATCCGGAAAACCGGTTTGTCAACTACGCCGACAAGCAGCGATCCGACTACGTGAGCAATGCCCTCGCGGACTTAGTACAAGTGACGCCGTTCCGCCAGGTGTCCGCCGACGAGCTCATCGGCCGCATGGACGCGCTGCGGGCCTGTGTCCAAAAATTGCCGGTGAACCCGCATGTGGTCAGCCGCTCCGATCTTCTGCTGGTGAGCGCCGAAAAGATCGCGGACTGGAAGCTGCGGCCCGACCGCGGCGACATCCGGCTTCAGGGTCCCGGCCTGCTCTACGTGTTTGCAAGGGTGGAAAGCCGCAAGGAGGAGAACACCGCGGATGTGCGGCGTTTGCGCGCGCCGGTTAGCGCCACTTACACGTGCCAGGTCGCGGTAACCGGGCGGACGGCCATGGCGCTTTGTTTCCAGGCCCACGGCGCCCCGTTCCAGTTCGTGCTGAACCCGTAGGCGCATGCCAGCCTCCGGGAATGCGCGTTAGAATGCCTACAGGCCACTATGCTAGGCATCGACGCGCGCGCCGCGCGCTACACCTGGACCGCCGCGTTCGTGTTACTGCTGCTGTGCCTGGTGTACCTCATGCGCACCACCTTGTTCGTCTTCATCGTGGCGCTGCTGTTCGGCTATCTGCTCGCGCCGCTGGTCAACGTCATCGACCGCTTTCTGCCCGCCAGCCGCACGCGCACTCCCGCGCTGGCCATCGCCTACCTGATTTTCATCGCCGCGCTCTTCGTCGGCGTCACCCAGATCGGCTCCCGCGCCGCGGAGCAGGCCAACGCGCTGGCCAAATCCATGCCCGCGCTGCTGGCCAGGGTCGAGCGGCCCAGCGAGTCCCTTCCCGCCAATGTGAACGCCTTCAAAGCGCAAATCGTGCAGAGGGTCGAAGATCAACTCTCCAGGAGTTCCGGCGATATCATCTCTTCTCTGCCGCGCGCCGGCGCCAAGATACTCAGCGTGGCCAGCAACCTGGTGTATTTGGTCATCGTCCCCATTCTCGGATTTTTCTTCTTAAAGGATGGACGTGAGATCCGCCGGCGCTTCCTGGAGATGATCGACGATAATCGGCTGCGGGCCCAGATGGACGACCTGCTTGTGGATCTAAACCTCCTTTTGGCTCACTATATGCGCGCCCTGCTGATACTGTCGCTGGCCACCTTCACGTCTTTCTCCATCTTCTTCAGCATCCTGGGCGTACCGTTCAGCATCCTGCTCGCGGCGCTGGCGGCCCTGCTCGAGTTCATCCCCACGATCGGAACCGTCTCGGCCGCCGCCATCATCGTGATCGTCACCGCGGTAACCGGCGGACCGGTTTTGGGCGCGCTCGCATTCCTGGTCGTGTATCGCCTCTTCCAGGACTACGTCTTATCTCCGCTGTTGATGCGCGCCGGCGTGCAACTGGATCCGCTGCTTGTTCTATTCGGAGTCTTCGCCGGCGCCGAACTCGCCGGTGTGGCGGGCGCATTCCTCTCCGTGCCGGTGCTGGCTTTCATCCGTATTCTCTATCGGCACATCCGCCAGCAGCGACTGGCCGCGGGAAAGGTGCACGCGGTGCCCGACGCGCCCGCATGAGATTCCTGGCTGGATTCGTCCTGCTGGCGTGCCCGATGTTCGCGCATGTCATGAGCATGAGCTCCGGCGATCTGACCATTCATGGGACACAGGCCCATTACGAGTTGCGGCTGCCTCTGTACGAAACGCCGCACGTGGCGAACGCCGCGCAGTCGCTTTTCGCGCATATCGTTTTTTCGAGCGGCGGGCGGCCGGCGCAACTGTTGCGCTCCGCGTGCCGCGAGGATGCGGCGCATGGTTCCTATGTGTGTACTGCGGATTACCAATTCGCCGCGCCGGTCGATTCGCTCGATGTCGAATGCACGTTCCACGCCGTCACCGTGCCGAATCACGTTCACCTGCTGCGCGTCGAAAACGGCGGCAAGCGCGATCAAGCTCTGTTCGATATCTCATTTCCCCGGGCAACGCTACGCTTCCGGCCGCCCACGGCTATTGAAACCGCCATCGCGCAGGCCGGCGGCGGAGCTTTGCGAGCTTGCGGCGGCGCCGCGCAGATCCTGTTTCTGGCGAGCCTGGTGCTGGCCGCGCGCAGCCGCCGCGAGCTGATCCTGCTGACGGTCATGTTTCTGGCCGGCCAGACGGCCGCCGCGCTGATCGTTCCGCTGACTGCATGGCAGCCGCCCGCGCGTTTCGTGGAAGCCGCCGCCGGACTGACTATCGCCTACCTCGCGGTGGAGATCCTGGCATTGCCGAAAGCGGGCATGCGTTGGTTGATTGTGGCGGTGTTAGGCGCATTTCACGGACTTTACTTCGAGCTGTTTTTGCGTACCACCGGTTACCGGGCTGTCTATGTGTTGACCGGCGCGGTGTGCGCGGAGATCGCGCTAATCGCCGTCTGCGCTCCGATCTTCTCGTATCTGGGAAGGCATTTGGCGGCATTGAAGCCCGTTCCCGTGTGCGCTTCCGTCTTATTGGTTACCGGCATGGCTTGGTTCTTCCTGCGTTTGCGAAGCTAAGGCGCGAAGCCAATTCCGGCAAGCCCGAGACGGCTCCGGAATGGTCACAATGCTCCGCCGTGGAGAGCATCGCCGGCGAGGCCGGCGGCGCGTGGGTTTTGAGAGGCACGCGGATGCCAGTGTCCGCCATTTTCGAGAATCCGGAAGCCGGCGCCGACGCCCGCAGTGGCGCGACAATATGAGCGCGAAGCGGTCCTACGTCTCGGATGAAGTTTCCCATTTTGTCGGATGGGCGAAGCCCGATGTGCTGGATGGCCTTTTCGGTAGCCCCGCGCTGGCGAGCGTAGAGCGGGCCTGCGAGGCCCATGCAGGCTGCGAGCCAGGCTGCGAGCCTGCCCCACGAAGGCGTGGACGCCCGCCCCACACACGCATATTAAAGTCGGTTTACCCGCTATGAAAACCGCCGAATCGGAACGCATGTCGCGGCCGCTGGCCGAGGTGGACCAGACATCTACCAAGCCATTCTCCACGAAGCCGAACGCCAGCATTTCCAACTGGAACTGATCGCCAGCGAAAACTTCGTCTCCGAAGCCGTGCTGGAAGCCGCCGGCAGCGTCTTCACCAACAAATACGCCGAAGGCTATCCCGGCAAACGCTACTACGGCGGATGTGA
>Ga0187871_10004637_pt1 | contig 10228 bp, 13 predicted proteins | sample June2016WEW_16_1_FD_132988 | JGI IMG/M metagenome (GOLD analysis project Ga0187871, IMG submission 132988) | Peatland microbial communities from SPRUCE experiment site at the Marcell Experimental Forest, Minnesota, USA - June2016WEW_16_10 | ecosystem: Environmental > Terrestrial > Soil >...
TATAAGGTGCTTACCTGCCAAAGATCGCCCGGCCCGAGGCCTGCTAACAGGCCGAGAGCAGGCTGAAATACTTTTGGATGTAATTCTCCTAAGCCTTTGATAACATGCTTGTTACTGCGTAATTGCGTAGATCCGAACACGGCGAGCAGGCAGGCGCCGAGCAGGCCGGGAACAGGCCTTCTAAATTCGGGTGGCCCCTCGGCACCTCGGTCTTTGGGCGCCTGCTCCGGGCCTGCTAGATACCGGTACTGAGCGCCCTTCCCGTGTAAACGCCTAGAGCGCCGACCCCACGCCCTCCTGGGTGCAGCAGGCGGGCAGGAGGACTTTCGCTGGTTATTTGCCTGCCACTAGCAGTGCGTCGGGACTTGCGATCGGCACCGATGCGTAAAGGATTGCGTATCGCTATGCCGTGCCGTCCGGCCTCGCGCACCTGCCCTTACTATCTCAAGGCGAAGAACGAGCACGTAGGCGAAGAACGGACGAAAGTCCTCCTGCCCGCCTGCTGCATCCAGGAGGGCGCAAGGAGCGCCTGGCGCCGCTTGATACAGCTCCTCGATCTGCTTGCTTTTCTCAGCGGGAAAACGCTCTGGGTCAGGTTGCTTTCCTCAACGATCGTGTCGCCCCAGACCGCCTTCATCAGCTCCTCTTTGGTGAGCAGCCGCCACGTGTTGCAGGCCATAAAGAGGAGCAGGTCGAAAGCTCGCGAAGGGATTGAAATGGGCGTGCCGGCAAGCGCGAAGACGTTGCCGGCGGACGTCTTCCAATTGTCTTTTTCGCCTCGAGTGCATCCCTCTCGAGCCTGGGAATACCGCGGCGGGAAGCCGCCGCGATGACCCCATCAATGGCTCGCATGGCTTCCGAGCGGTGTCCCGTGTGCGCCAGCAACAGGCAGCGCGCTATTTCAAACTCGATGACGCTTCGGGCCGGAAACCTGACGGCGTCAGGTGATGGAAACTGTGCCAGCAGTGTCGACGCTTCAGTGGTGCTGCCCTTCATCATTAGAGCCTCTGCCAACACGGCTGTCGCCAGGTAGCGGTCGCTTTCCCGCCCGGAAGCGGTGAAGCCGCTCAGCGCCAAACGTGCGCGAGAAGCTGCATCGGCGAAATTCCCTTCGGCGAAACTCAGATGCGCAAAAGCCAGTTCGGTTTCCGGCAGGTTGACGCCGCCCGGAAAACTGCGCCCCAGGGTGCGAGCTTCTTCGAAACTCTTTCGGGCGCCCATTAAATCGGCCCGATCGAGTTGCGTGCTCCCGAGTCCCAGCAGCGTCTCACTCACTTCGTATGGACCACGTACTTCGCGCAGAATTTCGAGCGCCCGACTGTATTCACCCAGCGCGCCTTCGCTCTTGCTTTCTAATTCCAGCGTGTGCGCGAGGGCTGCCTCTCCCATGCCGGCGCACTCCCGCTCGCCGGTCTGCTGCGCAATGCGAAGCGCCTGCTCGATTGAACCGTGTGCCTCGGAAAGACGCCCGGATTCCGCCAGTACATCCGCCAAGCCCAGACCCACTTCGAGGAATTTCTGCGGACCAAGATCGGCGGTGACGGCTGCGGCCGATCGATAATAGCCTTCCGCTGCGGGCAAGTCCCCCTTCAGCCTCGCGGCGTTTGCTAGGCCGTTCAAGGCGTTTAGCTTCTCCATGAAGTTCCCGATTTGATTGGCAATCTCGAGAGCGGCTTGATATAGACGTTCCGCAACCGCAAGTTCGCCTTCGCCTGCCATTTGGTTCGCTTCGATGCGGTACGCGGCGGCTACACACAGGCGATCTCCCAATTCCGCGCAGATGCGCCGGGCCTCAGTTCGCACCTCCTGGAACCCCGCTACATTCAGGTTTTGCATCGCTCCCGATTCGAGCAGCCGGGCCTTGGCGTATAGCAGCCGGGCCCCCCGCGCGCTGGCCTTTGCCGAGGCCGAGCGAGCCGCGGATTGCGTGTGCGTGAAATCGCTGAGCGCCCCGGCGGCTTGCGCCTCGGTCAGATCGATGCGCGGATCGTCGCCCAGGGGAGCCGGGAGGCTGCGTAGCGCTTGCACCGTTCCCAGCGCCTCCTGCGCCTGGCCGCCGCGAGTCTCAACTGTCCCGAGCAGCAGTCCATATTCCAAATCGTCGGGCAAAAGCGTGAACAGCGCCTGATAGACCTGAATGGCCCGCGGCCAATCGTGAATGATGTTGCGGTAACTCCCTTCGATCTCGAGTTGCTCCACCCTCCCCAAGCCTGGCGAGGAGTCCAAGGCGCGTTTCGCTTCCTGGCCGGCTTGCGTGTCCAGACCGAGAGCAGACAACCCCGCCGCCAAGCCCGAATGAAGTAGAGGATAGGACACGTCCGCCGCGACCGCTTTTTCCAAATAAGGCCGCGCGCTCAGTGCATCGCCCTGGCGCAGGCGTTCCATCCCTTTGACATACTGTTCCATGCCTTGCCCAAGTTGCTCCGTCGAAGCGGCTCGGAGGGATGGGGATGATCCGGTGTCAGGCAGGCGCACGCCCAACTGCGCGCGGACTCGCCCGGCGCACCGCCTGGCGAGATCCGGCAGCGCGTCATCCTGTGATTCGTCGCCGATCGCTGCCGCTTGCCGGCCGGTGCGTACATCGAACAACATCACGTCGAGATGAATGCGGTGCCCCCGAAGTAAATAGGCGCCGGTAACTATATAATCGCTTCCCAGATCGGCATGGATGCGCTGCAACACCTGGAACGGATAGGAAACCAGCGGGGTGAGCGATAACTCGGCCCTCATACGGGCTACGTTCTCCAGCGATGGTTCAGCGCGGCGGCCGCGCGGGCTTCCTGCTGAAATCGCGCCAGGGGCTGCGCGTGCTTGCTATATTCGTCCGGCAGGAACTTCAACGTGCGCCACGAAGGAAAAGTGCGCCGGCCGCGGTTAGACGAGGGCTACCACATCCTTGTAGCGCTCGGACTTCAGGTAGGCGTTGGGATCGTGATAGAGAGCACCCTCGGGAAGCCACTCCATCAGCGGTCCCAGATCCTGACGCACTATATTTTTGTAGAACTGGGGAAGCACGCTGCTCTCTTGCTCGAAATAGGGCGGGAATTGCGGGTCGGTGTCCAAGCGATGGCGAATCTCCCGGTAGTACCGGGCCCTGCCGAAGCCCTCCGTCGAAACCGCGCGCACCAGGTTCATCCAACGTGCAGTCACCCCTTGCGTCGCCAGGAAGCGGCGGAAGATAGCGCGCGTGGAGAAGGAATACTGGGTCAGGTCGATGATCTGGTCGTAGAAGGTCTGCCAGGAATAGTTTGCCGGCTTGACGTTCATGGCACCGTTATTGTTGAGGAAGTGGAATGGGAAGGGCAGCACGCGGTTGGATCGCTGGTAATCCAGGTTGAGCGGCGCGGCCCGGCCGAATGCGGAGAGCAGGGAATAGGCCGGAAAGGCGCCCGGGGTTATGTCCAGGAATCGTTTGGTGAGTTCAAAAGGATCGGGCCCCTCGTCGGTATCGAGTCCCAACACGAAGTTGGTTTGGATGTAGGGTATGTACTGCAGGATCAGATTGACGTGTTCGGACACTTGGCGAACTTTGGCCATCCCCACCAATGCGCCGGTCTTCGATTTGTCGCCCAGGGCGAACCAGGATTCAATGCCGGGAAGGACGCCTTTGAACGAATTGCGTTTGAGCCGCTTGAGGTGCGGTTCGGAAAGCAGGGACAGACTGCTTTCGGCGACGAAGTCGATGCTGCCGGCAGGGACCGCGTCCTCGATCATGTCCAGGTAGTCGTCGAAGCGGACTCCAAAATTGGGATCGTGCCAGGCTACCAGGGGCCGTTTGAACCTGGTCAGCAGGAACCGGAGATCCTCGCGGAGTACCTCGAAGTCCATGGGTTGATAGGGCACCGTGGAATCGATACAAAAGGCGCAAGTGTACGGGCATCCCAGGCTGCCGAGCATGGGAACCATCTTGAGGAGGGGCGCTTTTCTGAGCGTCGGTTCGATAAACTGCCAACGTTCGCGTACCCCCGGAAGGGTTCTGGGCTGCTGGGAGGCCGCGAGCTGGACGCCCGCGGGCCGATGTTGCGAGCAGTCCCGCAAGACGTCACGGAGCGTACCCTTATCCGTGAAGCCCAGCACATAGTCGAAATAACGCGCGGCGTCTTCGGGGTAACAGCGGGCGTGCGGCCCCCCGATCGCGGTGACCGCTCCTCTCTCGCGAAAGAGATTACTCAGGGCGTACGCCGTGTGCGCCGCTTCGGTGAACGCGCCGATGAAGACCACGTCCACGTTATCCGGCAACTCCGTCAGGAGATCTTCAAAGCCGGTGTAACAAACGAAGGCAACCTCATGTCCCTCCTCTTTGCACCAGACCCCAATGACCTGGGGCATGATACTGGCGAGGCTGGCGTTCATTATGCGTGCGTACAAAGCCCGAGTGGGGCCCTGGGAGACGATGTCGATAATCCCGATCCGCAGCTTTTTCATGACTCCCCCAATGGCAGCTTACAAGCCTTCCGCTCGGTACCTCACGACGCGTGCCCCCAGTCGTGGCGGGTACCTGCCGCAGCGGCGTCATTGGGCTAAACCCCGCTTGCCGTCGACTGCTAGCCAGTTTCTCCGAGTTGGCCCCCAGTATACACCTCGATACGGCCCGACGTCGCGGCGCCTGCTTCGCTAAGCCGATGGCACGGCGGAACGAGATGCGGGAGTTCTGATCGTGGACGACCTCCGACGCTGCCCCACGCCCTCCTGGGTGCAGCAGGCGAGCAGCAGGACTTTAGCTGGTTATTTGCCTGCCACCAGCAGTGCGTCGGGACTTGCGATCAGCACCGATGCGCAAAGGATTGCGTATCGCTATGCCGTGCCGTCCGGCCTCCGCACCTGCCCTTACTAGCTCAAGGCGAAGAGCGAGCACGTAGGCGAAGAACGGACGAAAGTCCTCCTGCTCGCCTGCTGCATCCAGGACGGCGCATGGAGCGCGGGTGGTTGGCGACAGTTTGCCGCCCACATCGCAAGAACGGATCAGAATCCATCCCCGCATCCACCGTAGTTCTCGAACCCGGTTGGCAGTCCCGAAGGACATTCCTGACGCTCATCGTTAAGGCGCTTCTCGAACACATTCGGTTTCCTGAACTTCTACCGAAAGCATCGGAATCCAACAAACCTCTTGTGTAGGCGTCCAGATAAGACTTGACTAAGACATTTCAGGGGGCTTGTATTCGACCAGATTGTGCAGCGTGACCTCCCGTTCATCCGGCCCCTCTTCGATAATCGGCTCCTCGATAATCCCGAACCAGTCACCGTATCCCAGAACCTTCTGGCAGATTCGCCGAGCATCGGACCACTGAGCGTCCGCACCGTTACTGTGGACGACAAATTGGTCGCCGAGGTAGTGCTTGATGATGAGAAGAGCACTCGTCACAGCAATATCGTATGGTCGAAAACCCGTCTTCACGTATTCAATGTACAATCCGTCTGCGTCTGGCTCTTTATCCGAAGTGTCCATTGATTTGTCAAACTCAAACGTTTCGTAGCAGCACGAGCCGTCGCAGCAACGATGCTTGACCGTAACACCGAGGCCAAAAAAGTCGCCGTCGATTGCGGTTTCGCTAGGACCGATCCCCTCGCCGTCCTTAGACGGGTACGGAATCACGAGTTCGTCGTTTGGTAGATGTCCGCACTCCTCCGGCCCATTGAATCGTATCGCTTCGTTAGTGATTTCTGGCGGTCCCTTGCCCAATCCACCGGCCAGCACAACGCACGCATCGCTCAGTGGGAGAATGAGCTTGTCGAAGTCGCTACGGATACGGTCCCAGAGAGGGTCAGGAATCGTCCGCGGTCTGTGCCAGTAATGCGTGTAGCCCATCGATGCCGAGTGTAGCATCGAAATAGGCGTCCAAGCTCGTCGACGCAACTCACGATCTGTCCTCACTGAATCGTCGGCTCGAACCCGCCGTCATCGCCGTTGAACCCAACCGCCGTACCTTCTGACCGCAGGTCCCATTCCGCCGCCAATCCATCGGCGGTCGAATCCAAAAGCTCCAGGAGTGCGTCCATCTTCCTTGCGAATCCCCAAACGTCGAAAGAACCCTTTGCTTCAGTCTTGCCGGGAATGCGGAACACAGACTGGCCGGGATCGACTGAGTTCACTCCCTCAACGACCGCCTTGAAATCGTTCAAGTTCTCGATGCCCTGGCACCTAAACTCCGGTTCCCACTTCAGCGCCGTTACGCTCTGGCAAACGAACTGCCCCAACCATGCCACCGAATGGGTTTTGTAGATCGACAGGGGATCGGGCTTGGTTGCCAGGAAGTCCCCGCCCTCTCCGAGTACAAGCACCTTCAGGTGCAGTTCCAAAGCATGGCGGTACATGAAGACCACCGGGCAGAAATCAACGTCCGAAACCGGGTCGCCGCCACGCAGAGATCCGGCCAGGGCTTGCGCAGCTTTGTCGAAAGAGCGGGCGTAGCGGAACAGATCGTCCACAGGGATGTTGCGTCGGCGCAGCAGGGGCCTTGCAGATTGATCTTGCCGCCGAAGCCTCCTGGACGCTGACGTTTTTCGTTTCATGGCTGCCACGCTTTGATTTTAATCGGTTCAGGTGCAGTTCGATTTGCATTGGTGTATAATGCTCTGCCGAGTCCGAGGGGGAATTCTCATGAACAATACACGTCGATTCGCATTGTTGGCCGTCACGGTTATGATGACCGCCGTCCTGCCGTGTCGTGCCCAAGAAGGTCAAGAGGCTTCCACGCCAACCATTTCGGGAACTGGAGTTGCTGGACATATCGCCGGTTGGAAAAACAGCACGACGCTGACAAGCTCGACCATTTTTGACTTCGGCGGAAACGTCGGCATTGGGACGACGGCGCCAGCGGCAACTTTGGAAGTGAACGGGAGTGCTCAGGTCGATGGGAATTTCAGCTTTAGCGGGAGCATCTTGGAGAATGGGGCCGGTCAGTTGTTGTGGGCACCAAATGATGGGTCGGGGAACTTCAGTGCGGGCATAGGGGCATTGCCGTCCACTACGACCGGCACTGACAATACAGCGCTCGGATATAATGCGCTCAAATTAAACACTACCGGGATCTGGGACACTGCCAGTGGTTATGAAGCGAGTTATTCCAACACCACTGGATACTCGAATACGGTAACAGGTTATCGGGCACTCTACTCTAACGACACGGGATTCGACAACACGGCCACGGGTTCGACAGCGCTATACTATAACAGCACCGGGCCGCAGAACACCGCCGTGGGTTCGTATGCGCTTCACGCCAACACCACTGGCGGCGGAAATACAGCAGTAGGTTTAGGTGCTCTCGACGGCAATTCCATCGGCAGTCTCAACATCGGCATCGGGATCTATTCCGGGCTACTCGTCGCCGGCAGTGGCAATATCGATATTGGCAACGCAGGTACCAGCAGCGACAGCGGTGTGATCCGCATCGGGTGCTCAAGCTCCAACAACTGCACAACCAGTCCCGCTTCCCCTCAAACCGCCACCTTCATCGCCGGAATCTACGGCTCCTCGACCAGCCTTGCCAATGTGCCTGTCGTAGTCGATGCCAACGGCAACCTGGGCACCGTCTCATCATCCCGCCGATTCAAACAAGACATCGAAGGCATGGCTGACGCCAGCGATGGACTGATGCAGTTGCGCCCGGTGACCTTCCGCTACAAGAAACCTTACGACGATGGCTCCAAGCCGGTCCAATACGGCTTAATCGCTGAAGAAGTTGCCGAAGTTTATCCGGATTTGGTTGCACATTCAGCCGATGGGCAGGTTGAGTCTGTCAGATACCAATTGCTCGACCCGATGCTGCTCAACGAACTTCAGAAGCAGCACGCCACAATTGACTCCCAGAAAGAACAGATCCGATCGCTGGAAGAACGGCTGGCACGGATTGAGGCGATGTTGGCGACTGGAGCTACCGGAGCGGCGGGACAATAGACTCGGCATTTCTATCAACGGAAGTGCTGGTCTACGACAAGATAGAGCGATTCATTGGGGCGGGCCGTTCGTGGTGCAGACATCAATGGACCACGCTCCGAAGCCGAAAAACTCCGGTAGAATACCAGGGAGACGACCATGCTTAACATCGACGATCTTCCGGTCGGGGCCACTGCAGCGTCTCAGAAGAGCAGTGGTTTGCGGCGGGCGTTGACGAATATGGCGAGATCGAGGGCGACCGTGACTTTTGCCCGATTGTCGATTGCGCCACGTTCGAGGACGCCAGGGAAGCGGCGCTACAGGCCGGTGACGTCCGGGGCCGGATCTACATCGACGAGATGACCAAGGGCGAAAACAGTTCGGGCGGCTGGCCGGTCTTCGCCGGGTACCAAGCTGAACTCCAGGCCGATTTGCGGATGCCGGTCCAGAGCGCCGTTTCGAGCGATATGAGGGCACGGCAGGCGGGCTAATTGGCGAACTCTGAACACCTTGCACGCTTGGCCACTGGCGTATCGGTGCAGGCAAATAACCAGCGAAAGTCCTCCTGCTCGCCTGCTGCACTCAGGAGGGCGTGGGGTCAGCGCCCATGAGTTGTTCGAGAGGCGACGACGACACGGTGATTGCGTCGATGTGGACATTCACGGACCTGTCCAGCGCGAAGGCTTACTCCCTTTGTCTGTTGGTCCGTTGGCATCACCTCACAAGTCCCAGGTGCCCCGTCCGCCGCTCGCCGTGCCCCGGTTGAACCATCCCCGCACCTTCTGCGCGGTGCTCCGCATCCAATCGAAATGCCAAGACAATCAGGAAACGGAACCCCCGCGGCATCTTCTTCCCGAAGCGCAGCATCCCAAGTCCGCCCGCCGCAAACGGACTTGCCATTAAATTAGCTGCAGCCCGTAGTAGGCGGCTGGGACTTGCTCAATGAATCCCGGAGGGCCCATGTGGATATACCCAAGTTCCACCAGTTGGTAATATACTCCCGGTAGACCAGGCGGATCAGCCCCGCCAAGCCTATCAGCGAGCCCGCAAAGAGAAGACTCCCGGCGAGCGCGTAATATGCCATCACAATGCCGCCCAGTGCCAGCAATAGCCCCATCAGCAACTGCGACTCCGCCGAAGCCCAGGGGAAGTCCGAACAAAGCGACCAAAATGCCGCCCAAGACATACATTGGCAGGTTCCGAACGCCCCCCCGATCGTACCATTGACCCCGGCAGCCTGTCTGCCACCACGTCCACGGGCTCGCCAAGATTCCGTAGCACTGCCAATATCCGCGCTTCGTGATAAGCCTCGTAGATGTGCGACCGGATCTCCCACAGAAACTCTTCCTGCTCGCTCGCCGGAAGCAGCCGCAACTGGGCCTTCACGCGTTCCAAATGGTCATCGGCGATTCTCGCCACAGTTTCCGGATAGTTAGTCATTTCCTCTCATCCCAACAGGGAGGCGGCCTGCTAACAGGCTGAGAACAGGCCAAACCGATTTTGGGTGGATCCACTGAAATTATTGATAAAAGGAATGTTAACTACATAAGCTTCGGGGAAGCACGCTCTGCGTGTCGGCGCCGAGCAGGCCGGGAACAAGGCGCGGTGAGCAGGAGGAAACGGCCTTGGAGCCCCCGGCGACGACCGGGGATCTTGCAGGTCGCCCGGGACCGATGCGCAAAGGATTGCGTATCGCCAGGTGGCATGTCGGCCGGTCTCCCAGCGCCGTCTCCGCTGGACGCAACCAATGACCGCTTCATGATGTGGGCGGCGTTTCACCGGGTGGTCCGCTGTGGGGCGCGTGGGTGCTATCTCCAGCGGATTGACCTGACAAGCGACGTGGGACGGCGGAGTCCATCCTGGATGAAGCTGGAAGATCAGTTCCGCCGGTTCCGCTCGGCTCGTTTTTCGCGAGAAACTGGGAGGCCCCTTACCCCTACCACTCTGGGGGACGCCCGATTCAGATATTCGCGGAATGCGCTTCGGGCGTCTGACCATTCCGCTGGATGCCACGCCGGAGTACCGCAAAGGCCGCCTTTACCGGCCTTGTGTGTGCGATTGCGGTGCGGAACCATCTGTTAATGGCGAGCTTCTGCTGAGGTCGGCAGAGAAACAATCGCTCACGAGCCGGGTTTTATTATGTTAGGGAACGACAGGGCGGCGGCAAATCGCGAGCCGGCGCCGCGTCTAGGAGGACTAAAACGAGTGAAACGCTTACTGATCTTGATCTTCCCGGTCGGGCTATGGGCGCAGACCTGCACGATTAACAATACGGTCAACTGTCCGGCGAGCGGATCGCCAACAGCGGGGGACCAGTTCGGCGATACGGTCACCTGGACCAGTTCGCCATCCGGA
>Ga0187871_10004643_pt1 | contig 10224 bp, 6 predicted proteins | sample June2016WEW_16_1_FD_132988 | JGI IMG/M metagenome (GOLD analysis project Ga0187871, IMG submission 132988) | Peatland microbial communities from SPRUCE experiment site at the Marcell Experimental Forest, Minnesota, USA - June2016WEW_16_10 | ecosystem: Environmental > Terrestrial > Soil >...
AATATTTGTACTACGACCCGGTTCTCATAGATAGGCCAGCTCTTTTTTCAGAAATATTTCCAAACACCGATAAAGAAAATAAAAATCGAATCATCAGTACCAGCGGCATAAGTAGCAACAAACCTTTTCATTGCTTAATGACAAACATCATCCCCGATCTTCACCTTACCGGCGATTCTCAATGTTTCCCCTTTTATATTTACTCCGAAGACGGCTCCAACCGAAAAGAGAACATCACCGACTGGTCCCTGGCCGAATTCCGTTCCCATTATTCCGACAAGAAAATTACCAAGTGGGACATTTTTTATTACATCTACGCTATTCTTCATCACCCGCTGTATCGTTCCAAGTACGCCGCCAATCTCCGGCGCTCCCTGCCTCGCATTCCCTATGCTCCCGACTTTTCGGCCTTTGCCGAAGCGGGCAAGAGGCTTGCCGACCTGCATGTGAACTACGAGACGCAGAAAGAGTACAAGCTGGAATTCATCGAGAACGCAAAATCGAAACTCGACTGGCGGGTCGAAAAAATGCGGCTGTCGAAGGATAAAACGCGGATCGTGTATAACGACTTCCTGACGCTTGCCGGCATTCCGGCCGAGGCCTTTGAGTACCGCCTTGGCAACCGGTCGGCGCTCGACTGGATTATCGACCAGTACCAGGTCTCGACCGATAAGCGCTCGGGCATCGTGAACGACCCGAACAATCCGGACGATCCGGAGTATATCGTGAAGCTGGTTGGAAAGATCATCACGGTGAGCCTGGAGACGGTGAAAATTGTAAAAGATCTACCGAGTCTTGAGGCCGGTGATTGAACGGGCTTATTTCAAACGCAGAAGTATTCATGCCGGATTTGACGACAGAATAGATTTTGCCATACGCGCTTGGCGTTCCCCCCGCGGGTGTATCCAGGTCAAAAATCAGAAAGCAAAAATGGAGGTTCTAAGGCCGCTTAAACCCGCATTAAATCCGGTTTAAAGAGCCGTTATGGAACGTATTCCTGTTTCATCGTCGAATCTTTGATGAGATCCCCCCTATCCCCCCTTGATAAGGGGGGCGACAAGGGCGGGGGGATCAAACGGTCAGGCTATAGCTGGGCGACATGCTGGACTTTTCACTGGGAAGCGGCCTATCGGCAAGGAGTCGGCGAAGAAACTTGCGACGGTATTAAAAGTAGACTATCGCGTGTTTCTGTAACTCGGATAAGCCCGGCTGGTCGAAAATGCAGGAGAGAAATCACCATGCGCGAGAGGTCGATCAGGCAAATGATTTACACGCGTATTTTCTGTGTGATTATCGATGCATAAGACATTTTAAAACGTTTTATATCAATATGTTATAATTTAATTAATAAACCAATAGATGACCCGCTGTCGCGTTAAAACCGGCAAAATGGAAAACGGTAAAGTTTTGGTAAAGTTTTAGTAAAGTTTTTGTTTCTATGGCGTTGATAATTATATACATGGGGTTTCTTGACAAAAACAAGGTCATCCGCCTGAGAGGAGATAATGATCGTGGAGGGCGGGAGATGAAGATCCCCTCCTATCCCCCCTTAATAAGGGGGGCGCCAAAGGCGGGGGATCAAAACGGTCAGGCAGGACAGTTTGAAAATCGGCAACGATCCGGTCTGCGTACATTCCTTGATCACCCGCGGGCAACGGGGTTTATCGTCTATCAAGTCTTGAACTTAATGCCGGCTTTAATTTCAAAACCATGATTGGTAAGGGAGGGGTCCCCCGCAGTGGCGTCAACGTTTGCAATACCAAGGTAGTATGAAAATTCCACGAACGGAACAATGTTCCCGACGGGGATATCCGCTCCGACGCCCAGATCGAGACCAAAGTCAATCGTATTGAAATGATTGAAATAATTCCACACGTAGGTATTCTCGGTAGCGCTCTCTCCCACTTCTGACGCGCTCCGTTCCCACATTCCTAAATTCTCGCTCAGGAAAAACGCGGTATTCAGGCCGACGAGAGCATAAGGGCAGAATGCCGGCAAAGCGGTTGGAATTTTCACCTTTACATCGATGGGAATGGCAAGATAGTTTAAAGTAAAATCGCCCCCCATAACGCCTTGTTCGTCATATGATGCGCCTCGTGTGACATATTCTATTCCCGGTCGAAGGGAGACGATATTGTTGAACGATATATCGAGCAGTCCGCCCCCCATGAACCCGGTATTGCTGCTTAACGACACGCCGGTCTGCGATTCCCCGTAAATTCCGACGCCGACCATCAATCCCGGCTGCACGGTTACCTGTGAAAATACCGACGCCGAGAATACCACAAGCGCCGACATCGCCATCCCTGCCAACTGTTTCTTCATCACACGCTCCTTTTCAGGGTGTCAGGAAACCGGCATCGATTTTCCGTCGTTATCGGGTCATTTACATCGCACGGGCGTCATGGCGGGCGGCTTCACGGTCGGCAATGATCATGTTGCGCTTTAATCTTGAGCATCTAATATATAAACGGCATCATATTCAAGTCAAGGTCTTTTTTTGCGTAACTGCGACGGGAGCAATTCGTTTTTGAGGAGATGGTCTACGGGGTTCGCCGGGACGTCCGCATCCTGCCTTATTATTCCGGCTCCGCTGTTCCAATATTTACATAAGGGATAAGCTCCGGCAGCCGTTTTACCAGTTCCCGGTACGCCGCGGTCAGATGCTCGGCATAGCGGAAATGCGCCCCGAGCCCGGTGCGGAGCTCGATCTCATAGATGAACTTGTCCAGGTGCGTCGAATGCTCGAACTCCACCTGCGTCCCGAGCAGAAGCCCGTAGACATAGGCGCCGCCGCCGGTTTCGCGGGCGGCAAGCTTTGCGACCAGGGAGCGCTGGGCGGAAAGAAACGCGGCAAGCTTTTCATGGGCGACGCCGGGAGGCAGGTAAAAACCGACCGGGACGAGCGGGCTTTGCCGGAAACCGGTGCGGTGCCGGTTCAAGTCGCGCAGTTCCGCGATCGCCATGTTATTCCACGATGCGCGGACCATGACGCGCCGGACCGCCGGCCCGACCGCGTTGTAGCGGCCGGATTTGCCGGCAAAGGCGTCGCCGATTGCTTGATTGGAGGGGAAGAACCAGGGAAAGCCGTTTTCGACGCCGAGGGCGCACTCGTCGGCGAGGTGCACGCTCGGGACGCCGGCGCGCCGGATGCGCCCGATTGCCGCATCGACCGCGAACTTCGCCTGGAAAATGCTTGCCTCGTCCGGGTCGCTGTGCCGGATGAGACGCGGTACGAACTTGGCGAGTTCCCTTCGCAGCCCCTGCGCGCACGCGTGCGCTTCCGGGAGCGGGAGCGAATCGAGCTGCTTGACGGTTTCGCCCCAGGCCCGGGCGTTCATGACAAGCGCCGCATTGGTTCTGGTCGCGAACGGGATCAGGTAGCGGCAGCGATCGAGCGCGTAATTCTTCCTCAGGCGTTCCGCGACCTTCGCGTCCGCGCCCGCCGGAATGCGAACGATCGCCGGGGTCTCCTCGGCGGCGCGGGAAAGCGTCGCGTACGATTCGCGGTAGATCTCGAAGGCAAGCGCGAGGCAGGCCTTCCACTCTTCGGCAAGCGGTTCAGGGATGCCGACGTCGCGCGCGTCCGGAAGGCTGCTCGCGTCAAGTTTGATGTAGCGGGTGCTCGACTCCTGGCCGTCCGCGAGCTGCGCGAGTTCAAAGAGCTTGTAGGCGAGAAACATGGAGCAGCCGTCGATCACCATGGCGATGCCGCCGGTCATGCCGGCGATGGAAGCGTGGCCATAATCGACGAATCGAAAGATACTGTCGACCGACCGGTCGGGGTCGCTTTTGTCGATTGACGCGAGGATGGCGTCGATGCCCTTGTTGGATCGCGAATAGCGCGCGCAGCAGCTTGCGAGCAGTTCCGGCGTTACCGCGGGATTTCCGGCTGCCTGGGGCGGCGGGCGGATGCCGAGACCGAGGATGTTCATGGGGCGCATGGTTCCCGGTTAATAACGATAATAGTCGGGCTTGTAGGGTCCTTCCGCCGGCACGCCGATATAGCCCGCCTGTTTGCCGGTCAGCACGGTCAACTTCGCCCCGAGCTTGCCGAGATGGAGACGCGCCACCTCCTCGTCGAGCTGCTTTGAAAGCCGGCGCACGCCCGGCCGGTACGCATCGCGGTTCTTCCAGAGGTCAATCTGGGCCAGCGTCTGGTTGGTAAAGGAGTTCGACATCACGAACGACGGGTGACCCGTCGCGCAGCCGAGGTTCACCAGCCGGCCTTCGGCGAGAAGGTACATGGAGCGCCCGTGCGGGAAGGTGTACTTATCGACCTGCGGTTTAATGGTCGTGCGCCTGATTCCCGGGTACGTGTTCAGCTTATCCACCTGAATCTCGTTGTCGAAATGGCCGATATTGCAGACGATCGCCTGATCCTTCATGGCGGCCAGGTGTTCGATGGTGATCACGTCGCAGTTGCCCGTCGCCGTAACGATGATGTCGGCGAGAGGCAGCGCCTCTTCGACCGTGGTCACCTGGTAACCGGCCATGCATGCCTGCAGGGCGCAGATCGGATCGATCTCCGTCACCATGACCCGCGCCTTCTGCGAGGCGAGCGATTCCGCCGATCCCTTGCCCACGTCGCCGTAGCCGCACACGAGCGCCACCTTGCCGGCGAGCATGACATCCATGGCGCGCATGATGCCATCCACCAGCGAGTGCCTGCATCCGTAAATATTATCGAATTTTGATTTGGTGACCGAATCGTTCACGTTGATCGCGGGGACGAGGAGGCTCCCGGCGGCTTCCATCTGATAGAGCCGGTGCACGCCGGTGGTGGTCTCTTCGGAGACCCCTTTCCATTCGGCCGCGACCTCATGGAAAAGGGACGGCTTTTTTCCATGAACCTTGACAAGAAGATCCTTGATGACCTGTTCCTCATGGCTTGTCGAAGGGGTGCGCACCCACCCGTCGCCGTTTTCCATCTCATACCCTTTGTGAATCAGGAGCGTCGCGTCGCCGCCGTCATCGACGATGAGCTGCGGCCCCTTGAAGCCGGGATGCATGAGCGCCTGGAAAGTGCAGGCCCAGTACTCCTCAAGCGTTTCCCCTTTCCAGGCGAATACCGGAACGCCCGAGGCCGCCACTGCCGCCGCCGCATGGTCCTGCGTCGAGAAAATATTGCACGAGGCCCAGCGGACGTTCGCCCCGAGCGCGCGAAGGGTTTCGATAAGCACCGCGGTCTGGATCGTCATGTGGAGCGATCCCGAAATGCGTACACCGTCGAGGGGTTTCTGCCGGGCGTATTTCGCGCGGATCGCCATGAGCCCCGGCATCTCCTGCTCGGCAATCTCAATTTCCTTGCGTCCCCATGACGCCAGGTTGCTATCGGCGACCTTGCAGGGCGGATTTGACCATAGGTCAATAGTGGGCGCCATTCGAGGGCTCCTTATGCGTGATAATGATGCAGCGGCGAATTATTACCCGCCCTGCTGATGGATACATGCCGTTTCAGGAAAGGATGGGGCCGCATCGTTAAGCGACAAAAAATACTCCCCGCCCCGCGATCCTACTGCGTGACCCGCGAGAGAATACCGATCCAGTAGTGATAAAGATTGTCGACGGTTTTTTCAATCGGCACCTCAGGTTTCCAACCGGTATCGCGTGTAATTTTGGAATGGTCGCCGACCATGATCGCCGCGCGCTTATACCTGCGGATCCGGGAGGGATCCTCGGCAACCGAGATCGTCTTGGATGATTTTGCCATGAAGAGCGAGAGTAATGTACGCAGGGAGATCGCCCTCCCGCTGCAGACATTATATACCGTCCCCGGTCTCCCGGTGTTGAGGATCGACGCATAGGCTCGCACCACGTCGGAAACATCGCACAAATCGATAGCCGGCGCCAGGTCGCCGACCCGGATGACCGGCTCCGCCATTCCCAGTTCAATTGCCGCGACCTGGCGCGCCCAGTCCGAACAGACAAACAGGGGAGGCTGGCCGGGGCCCGAATGATTGAACGATCGCGTGAAACAGATATCCATTCCGAACAGTTCGGCATATTGCAAACCGATCATCTCCCCCGCATGCTTTGAAACGCCGTAAAGATCGACCGGCCGGCCGGCCTGCTCCTCGGCAATCGGGCCGGACGCTTCTATTTCACCGTATTGGTTTGAGGAACCGACAAGCAGAAGCCGCGCGGACGGGCTCGCGGTTCGAACGGCATCGAGAACCGAAACCGTGCCCATGATGTTGACCGACAGCGCCTGCCGGGGAGATTGATCGACCACCGACGGGATGCTGACAGCCGCAAGGTGAAAAATTCTCTGGGGCCGGTATGTTTTGAGAATCGAGGATAGTTCCTCGGCGGCAAGGATATCAGCCTGAAGATAATGGCACGCCCGGCAGGCAGTTGACTCCTGCCGGTCGATGCCCGCCACGGCCCATCCTTGCGAGGTGAGATGCTCTGCAAGATAGGCGCCGACAAAGCCGTTTATCCCGGTTATAAAAGCGCAGGGTGAAGAAGCCATGATTGGGTAAAATAACTTTTGCAGGAAGAAGCCGTCCCGGCGTGCGCGTGCCGACGCCGATTGCCGCCTGCTTCTTATAAATCGCCAAAGCCCGGTTTACTTTTCGGGCAAAATTGAAGACTTTCTTCCTTAAACTTTTTTCTATCTATATGTTGCTATTTAACGCCAACCGTCTCCCGCACCTTCTCCAAGGTCTGCAAAGCTATCGCTCGCGCCTTCGCAGCTCCTTTTGCCCGAATATCGGCAACGCAGCCGGGATTTTTTGCAAGCTCTTCCCTTTTCTCCCTGAATGGTTTGAAATATTCCCACAGAACGTCAAAAAGCTCTTTCTTCGCATCTCCATACCCATACCCTCCGGCGCGAAACCTTTCGGCCATGAGCTCTGCTTGAGCAGGCGCCGCAAATAGTCGGTATAAAGAATAAATAGTGCTGGTCCTGGGATCTTTAGGCGCTTCGACCGGGGTGGGATCGGTGACGATGCTCATGATCTTTTTTCGAATCGTCTTTTCTTCACCGAAGATTTCTATGGTGTTTCCGTACGATTTGGACATTTTCTGTCCATCGATGCCGGGAATCACCGCCAACGACTCGGTAATCTCGGGCTCAGGGATCGTAAAAATTTCACCGTAGGTACCGTTAAACCGGAGCGCGATGTCGCGCGTTACCTCCACGTGCTGCTTCTGGTCCCGGCCGACGGGAACAAGATTGCTTCTGTAGAGGAGGATATCCGCCGCCATGAGGACCGGATAGGAGAACAGGCCATCATTGGGAGGAATACCTTTCGCTATGGCGTCTTTGTAGGCATGGCAGCGTTCAAGCAGGCCTACCGCCGTTACATTGCTCAAATACCAGGTGAGTTCCGTCACTTCCGGAACATCGGACTGCACCCAGAACACCGAACGGTCGGGATCGATGCCAAGAGCCAGGAGATCAAGAATGGCCTGCCGCGTGTACTCCGCCATTTTCTTGCCGTCAAACATGCTGGTAAGGCTGTGCATATTCGCTATGAAGCAGAAGAGTTCTCCCCTCGACTGCGACTCAACCATAGGTTTGATCATACCCAGATAATTGCCGATGTGAATAGTACCCGAAGGCTTGATGCCGGACAAAATGCGCATGGAGGTCAGCGTATCCTTTCTGCCGCAGGGGGAACGCACACGCGGGATGATCGGTTAGGAGCCGTTTCCAGGAGTTTGAACCTCCTGATTCGGATATCACCATTTTAATGAATCAGAAAAATATGATGAGCGGCTTTTATTAACAAGATACGCGCCCGAATCAAAATGTTTAAATTTTCGGCTATCTGCACCGCAAAACATAATTTAATAAAGAGGTAATGCAATACCGGGAAGGAGAAATCCGTGCGCAGGAGATCTGAGTGCAGAACTTTTACGTACGTTTCATAAAAATTACAGGAGCGGTCGTATGAGTCGTCAAACATTCAGGATTATTTTCAGAATAATAATAATCGACGCTTTGTCCGCTGGATTCTGTTTTTTTACCGTCCAGGGCGCACCATTCGCTCCTCAAACGTCACACCGGACCACGATCAATTTCGATCGGGGGTGGTTGTATGACAGCACTGATAATGCGGCCTTTTCAGCCGCCTCCTACCCTGCGGACTCCTCATGGAGCAAGGTTTGTCTCCCGCATTCGAATAAGATCGTTAAACACATGTACTGCAATGGCGGTGACACTTCTGGCAGCGTCTATGGGGAAGGGGCAGAATGGGAATTTAACTCATGGTATCGCAAGCATTATACGCCGCCCCCGTCGTACAGCGGACTTCGCTTTCTGCTTCTGTTCGAAGCGGTGGGTACCGTTGCAACGGTCTATGTAAACGGAACGCAGGTGGGCGTCCATTCAGGCGCCTATACCCCTTTTACCCTCGATATTACCAACCAGCTCGTTACCGGCAAGGATAACGTCATCGCCGTCCAGGTCAATTCGCAGTTTCAGCCGAACCTGCCTCCCGAGGGCGGCGGAATAGATTATGCTTTGTTCGGCGGGATCGTTCGGAATGTGTATCTCATCGTCACTCCTCCCCTCTATACCGAATATAACTTCGTCTACATGCAAAATTGCTCGACCGCCAATTGTTCGCAGAGCGGGATCGTGACCTCCCAGGCCGCAATCAAAAATGCCGCGACTGTTTCGAAGAAGTGCACGGTCATTACCTCAATAGTTGACAATTTGAACAACGTCGTGGCAACCGGCTCCGCTGCCGGGACCATTGCCGCGGGCGACAGCGCCGTCCTCACCACGAAGCTGAGCCAGATCACCAATCTGCGCCTCTGGTCCGTCGATACCCCGTACCTCTATTCGGTGTACACGCAGGTAATGGACAGTACCGCCTATGTCGATCAGTTCAACGATACGACGGGCTTTCGGTCGATTTACTTCGGCAATAAAACAGCGGCGAATTGCGCCTTTTACCTGAACGGAAAACCGCTCAAGCTTTTCGGCCTCGATCGGCATGAAACGTACCCGTTTTTCGGCAGGGCGGCGGCGCCCCGGCTTCAGAGACAGGACGCCGACATCCTGAAAAGCCTGGGCTGCAACTGCGTTCGCTGCTCGCACTATCCGCAGGCGCCGGATTTCATCCGGCGCTGCGATCAGATCGGCATCATGTTGATTGAAGAAGTTCCCGGATGGCAATATCTCCCCCAGACAAACGCGACATGGATCGGCAATTTGTTTCAGGATTTGAAGGACATGATTATTCGCGACAGGAACCATCCATCGCTCATCAGTTGGGGGGTGCGGGTCAATGAATCCGCCGATGACCAATCGCTCTACCAGGGTACGAATGATACCGCACGGGCAATGGATCCATCGCGGCCGACGTATGGCGCAAGGATGAGCAGCGGGGCCACGACACAATACTGGGAAGACATCTGGGCGAGGACCTCCCCTGGCGCGACTTCCTCGGGTCCGTTCCCGTTTTTCGCCGTTGAGAGTTGCGGATGGGAAGGACAAGTGAACCCGACCAGCTGGAGCTGGTGGCCGGACGATAGCATATTAAAGACGACGGGAAACCCGTATGGAGGGGTGCCTGAGAATATTAACACCCAGAGTGACGGCTTTACGAATCAATATCAGTGCGGAACACTCGGATGGTGCGCCTTTGACTATACTTCTCCGCACCCCAATGCAACCACCAACTCTCTTCTGGGAGCCCGGGGACAGCGCGCCTATATTTCCCCCTTTGGGTGCGAAAACACGTTCCGCATCCCAAAATTCAGCGCCTATGTCTTCCAGTCGCAGCGTAACCCCGCGCTTTATGGCCCCATGGTGTTTATCGCCAGCGACTGGACGGCCGCCTCTCCCGCCACCGTGACGGTTTTAAGCAACTGCGACTCGGTCCAGCTTTTCCTGAACGGGGTCTCCAAGGGCACACAAACAGGAACCGATGGAACCGGGTTACCGCATCCGGCTTTTCAGTGGAACCTTACCTATAGCGCCGGTACTTTGAAAGCAGTGGGGTATTTCGGCGGGGCGCCGGCGGCGACGCACCAGATTTCCACTCCCTCCGCTCCGGTCCAGCTGGTTCTGACGCCCGATACCGGTACGATTTTTGATGGCGGCGATATGACGAGAATTCTCGTCTCTCTGGTTGATTCCTCAGGCAGATTCGTGCGGTCGCGAGCCGATTCCATCAGCATGTCCGCCACCGGGGCGGGCGACTTCATCGGCGAGGCGCGATCAGCCCTTGAAGGCGGGCAGTTTGCGTTTTACGTCAAGTCGCG
>Ga0187871_10004645_pt1 | contig 10220 bp, 9 predicted proteins | sample June2016WEW_16_1_FD_132988 | JGI IMG/M metagenome (GOLD analysis project Ga0187871, IMG submission 132988) | Peatland microbial communities from SPRUCE experiment site at the Marcell Experimental Forest, Minnesota, USA - June2016WEW_16_10 | ecosystem: Environmental > Terrestrial > Soil >...
GACCAGGCATGGGGTTCTCCTCGCGGTTGGAGAGGCGGCCTCAACGACGTTACGTCACCGGACCCGAGCGAGTCGGCCCAGGGGTGCGCCGCCCGGCGCGTAACCGGTTGTTCTGTGCCGCTCAACCGCCATGCGACCACCACCTGCAAGCGGTACCGAGTCGGCAGGGAGGCCGCCCCAGGATTGGGTCAAGCGCTTGGCCCGACACCTCCGACGAGATTACCGATAGCGAATGTGCATGCTGATCAGCGCATCGCGGACGCTGACCGCGCGCCGGGGCCACCGGCGCATCCAGGTGAACTCCTCGAACTCGGGTTCGGTATCGGCGTGTCGTAGCAGGCGACTGGCCTGATGTTTTCCCGGCTTCGGCCAGGGCAGCGAGACGGGAAGAGCATTGAGCCGCTGACAAGAGGGCCGCCATGTTCGCGCGAATTCCCGCTCTGTCGTTGGCAAACGGTCATCTGCGGCCCGGCCCACCGCCTCGGAGCGGACCGGTAGCGCGGGACACGCGGGGCACGGCCGCGGGACTATTCCCCCCGGCCGCAGAAGAGACCTGTTTCTGCGCAAAGAATGCGATAAGCCGACGCCCCCTCGGCATGAAGTCCGGGAAGCTGGGCAGTCTGCAGGCAGTTGCTGCCCGGTCCCCGCAGGTAACTGCACGGCATTGCCACAAGCGAAGAAGCCGAGGATGGGGGCCTGATGAGCAGCGACCTTGCGCCGGGTGACAGCGGCGGCCGACTGGACATGGCTCCGTTGGAGGCCGGATTTGCGATCCTACGCACGGCATGCGATCGGGCGGTGGATGAACTCGGCTGCGCTGTCCCGGGTGCCCAGCAACACGCCTTGCTGATTATCGATGATGCCGACGGGAGCCTGGATCTGCGCATCCTCGCCGCAGAGCTGGCTGCCTCACCGTCCGCCATCGGCCGGTTGTGCGACCGCATGGAGGCTGCTGGCCTGCTAACGACGGGGCGCGCTTCCGCAAGCCGGGCCAAACCGTGCTACGCGCTCACCGGCTCCGGCAGACGGCTGGCCAGATGGATACGACACCGGCAGCGCATGGCGCTGAGCAGGGTCCTGGACTGCCTGGCCCCGGAGGCCCGCGATGCGCTGGTTCACGGGCTGACTGAACTTGCCGCAGTTACCGAGGGATCGCCCCGATTTCCAGAGACGACCCCCCCGAATCTGGGCATCTTCCCCGGCCATAGGCATCAGGATGCACCTGACGTGCTGGGCGCTCATGGCTAGCTAGCTGCCCGGACGACGGAAGATCATCCCGTCCATACCTCGACTGCAAGACGTTATGGATGTCGGTTTGGATCTGACGGGATCGCCCTCAAATGTTGTGCGGATCTGGGTGTTCTGCGCGGGGGCCCGCGGCAGCATGGGCCGGGTTCGAGGGAGGGCAGGTGGGTGATTGCCCGGCCGGCAGGTGCTTGGCTACAGCGCTGTGAATCTTCGCCTGGGCCAGCGGCTGTCGGGCCCCCAGTGAGCCCGGAGCGGTGGAAGATCAGCTAGCTCGGGGTTCCTGGCGGAGGTGACTCGCCATCGTCGCCGTCCCGCCGGCACCGGTCGGGAATGTCACCCCACCCCAGTACGGCAGCGGCTGCTTGCGAGCCCGATCTTCAGGGTGCATCAGCGAAGCTCATTCCGGGCCGCGGGTCGTCGCGCCGGGCCAGTTCCGCCGACGCGGACATGCAGGCGATGATGGCCGCCGGCACCCGGCCCGCCGGGAGACGCCTGCTCCGTGCCCTGGCTATGACCTGTGCTCACATCCGGGGCTAGGTATCTTCATCCCTGCATGCATGCATCCGTCCGGCCTAATGGGCAGCAGCGTTGCGGCCATCCAGATGACTCGTTCGGCCTTCCCCTGACCCGGCCGGATCACCCGCCGGAGTGCCCTCGGCGGCCGGTGACCTGGTGCCGGGATCTGCCCGTCCGGGTGCGTCGGCGTCACCCATCGCGGAGAGCAGGTCGAGGAGCGGGCCCACTCGGAGTCCTTTCTGGGCACTGTGGCGGAACTGGCTATCTGGGTTCACGGTGTAGCGGGTGCGCCGCCCGGTCCGGGTGCGGGTCAGGTAGCCCGCGGCTTCCAGGTCGGCCACGATGGCCTGCACGGTGCGTTCGGTGAGGCCGACGGCGGAACTGATGTCGCGGATCCGGGCTCGGGGATTGCCGGCGATCTCCACGAGCACGCGCCCGTGCCCGGTCAGCAGCGTCCAGCTGCCGCCCCGCTGGTCAGGAGGCTCCATGCCCAGATTATAACCTCGCGAGAGAATCCTCACGAGAGAATGAACACGAGATTTTTCTCATGTTCATATTGACAGGCCTCCGTCCGGGAGCCGATCCTTGTGGTGCCACCGACTGGGCCACTCCTGAAAGGGGGATGGCGATGACCGGGATCCCTGACGGGAAGCCTCGTGCCCCAGCCCCGGAGGTATGGCCCGCAGCTCAGCCAGCCACGGCGACGCTAGCAATGCCCCAGCACCGGCAGCGCCCGGCGGCGGTCACGCGGCCCGGCGAGATCGATATCACCAATGACGGCCAGGTCCACGACACGCTGGCCCGGGCCCAGGCGCTAGTTAATGTGCGAAACCCAGAGCTGGGGATATGGCACAGCCACGGGGCGCTGCGAACAGCGGTGATGCGTGACCCGCCAGGCCTGGCCCTGGGTGGCGACATTGACGAGGAAACATATCCCGCCCTGGTAGAGGCGCTGAACCACATTCCCCCGGACAATGCCAGTCTCCATTTCGACCTGTCCGCCGTGACATTCTGTGACCTGGCCGGGCTGCGCGCCATCGTCCGGCTGGCCGACACCAGCACGCCTGTAATACTGCATGGAGTCCCCGGGCCGCTGCGCACGGTGATGAAAATCCTGGGTTGGGATCAGGAGTCCGGGCTCGTGATCAGCGAGCGTGAACACGGCACGCCTGTTCGGGGCAGCGTCTGGGCCGACCCGCCCGCCGTGCGGCGCGCCCATCTGCGCTAGGCGCGGAGAAGACGGACCGGCGGGCATAAGCGCAGATCGGGGCGCGGTGGGCTCATTTAGGTCTGGACTGCGGCGCGGCGGCACGCTTTGGACTCCTGATCATCGCGCCACGCCCGTCCGCTGCATATCTCGTTCCGGCAGGCCTGGCACGCTCAGCACGCCATTCCTGGCCACGCACAGTAGTCACACGATAGCACGATCCCGGCTAAGTTCGAAGAGCCGTTTATCTTTCGAGCGGCCCCTTCTGATGGTGCGCGGCGCGGGCGCAGCGGTCCGACGGCACGCCGCCTCCCGCGCCGCCACCGCGTCCCGCGCCGCCACACGGTGGACGTCGCAGACGGGCACGGGTCGGCTCAAGCCGCCCGCGTCCCGCGCCGCCACCGGGCACCGCCCCCAAGCGGGCCTCTCCCAATCGCGCGCGAGGCGGCACTAAGAGAAGGAGCCATCCCATGTATCGGTATTGGAACCTGGTGATCATTCTCATCATCATTCTCCTCATCTTCTTCCTGAGGCGATAACCCGGGCCGCTCTTCCGTCGTGGTGAGCGGATCCGGCCTTCGGCAGATCAGATCAAGAACGCTGCTTAACGGGCCGTTGGCCAGAACCGCCACGCTCCGGGAAGCCGGGCAACGGTTTTGCCGTTCGGGGGTGATCGCGGAAGAACCGATCTCCTTGGGGAACCGGATCGGCGTGCCGGGCTTATCGGTGGCGGTGTTGACCGGGGTCACCGTGCCCGGTCCGGACGGCCCGAAGCCGCAGCCGCCGGCGCTGGTGAGGACGTACGCGGTCTTCCCGTTCGGGGTGAACACCATGCTGACCGGATAGTTCGTTACCTTGATCGCATTGCCGGGCTTCTTGGTGGCGGTGTTGATCGGGGTCACGGGACGCTCCGGCGCCGGGGCAGGCGCCGACGATGGACGGTTTTGTCACCGATTACATCAGCACGCTGACCGCACCGCCACACCTCCCTGATCGCCACGCTGCGCGAGCAGTGGGGTCTGGGAGAGACTGATGCGTCTCAGCAGAGGTCTTGGCCTTCTACCGTGACTAGTGCGCGGCGTCAGAGTCAGTGCTCGCCACCACTCGACTTTCGGCGCGCCACGCGGTACCCACGGGCAATACGAGCCGCCGAACGTTCGCTGGGTCGTACTCCACATGATCGAAGAGACGGCGCGACATGCCGGGCACTTGGACCTTGCGAGGGAGCTCCTCGACGGCGAGGTCCGGCTGGATGGCCGCTGATGTGACGGGTCGATTCCGCTGGTCGAGTGCTTCGGACGACGCCGCGGCTTTCGGGCCCTCTTCGCCCGCAGCGCGGTCCCGGGCACCAGAGCGGAGTCACAGATCGATTCCTGGCACCCGCGTATCGTAGCGCCGCGCTGGCGCAGCGGCCGACGACACACGGTGAGCGCCGTCGCCCGTACCCTGGACGAGCGGGTCAGCCACGCCTCGAGCCGGTGGCGATGAGATCTCGAGGCCACTGCCGTCTACATAGCAAAGACGCCCATCTGTTGGAGGAGTAGCGATGACGAACCGCCCGGCCGCCCCGCGCGGGGCTCCCTGCTGGATTGACCTGTGGACCTCAGACATCGAGGGGAGCCGCCGCTTCTATGCCGAGCTGTTCGGCTGGCAAGCAGGAGAGCCGAGCCCTGATCACGGCGGCTACTTCATGTTCACCCGCGCCGGAGTGCCGGTAGCGGGGGCGATGGGCGACATGGGCGAGACGCGCGCCAACAACACGTGGAAGCCCTTCTTCGCGACCGACGACATCGAGCGCACCCTCAAGCTCGCCGCAGCGCACGGTGCCACGGTAGATCTCCCGGCCATGGCGATCGACGATCTCGGCAGTCAGGCGGTGATCTCAGACCCGGCAGGCGCCGTAACTGGCATCTGGCAGCCCGGAAGCTTTGCTGGCTTCACCGCGGTCCACGAGCACGGCACCCCGAGCTTCATCGCCATCGACGTCCACGACTACCAGGGGGAGGTCGCCTTCTATCGCCAGGTGTTCGGCTGGGATCCACTCGAGGAGGAGGCCGACGGTCATCACTATGCCGGCTACATGGACCCGGACAACAACCGACCAATCGCCGGGATCGGCGATGAAGTGGACTCGCTGGCGTCCGGAGAATCGCCCCACTGGTCTGTGTTCTTTCAGAGCAACGATGTCGACGCCTCAGTTGCGAAACTCAGCGTGATTGGCGGCACGGTGCTCATCCCGGCTGCCGACCACGGCCTCGGGCGAGTCGCGCGAGTGGCCGACCCCTCCGGCGCGCCCTTTTGGCTCTTCCGGCCGCAGGGTTAGGACCGGGCGGGAAACCGGGGAAGCGGAGCCAACGACAAGTTCGCCCGCCGTAGGCCACGTACTCCATAGCCAGCGGCCGGTTCCCTGAGACCCGCGATCGATGTCGGCAAACAGAACGCGCGCACAGAACATCGCCCTCAGCAGGCGGCGCCCGCACCCATATCGGCGATGCGCGCGCCGCGGATGGCGATGCAGGATCACTGACCGTGACTGCCTCCCAAGGAGGCATAGCGCCGGACCGCCGAATACGTGCGGCTCTCCGCACTTGAGCACCGGCGCCGCTCACGGCGCAGATCGGCCAGTTCGGGGCGCTTGGGTGCTTGGGTGACGGGAGTTTCACCGCCGAAGGCGGGACACGGCTTCGATGACCGGTCCTGTGCCGTCTTCGCTGGCGAGACGGCCGGCCAGTGCCTGCGCCTGTGCCCGGTAGGACGGCCGGGTGGTCGCTTCCCGGATCGCGGCGGTCAGCGCCGCAGCGGACAGGCGCTTGTAGGGGACTGGTGGCGGCGCTGCGCCGAGCGCGGCCAGCCGGGCCGCCCAGAACGGCTGGTCGCCGATCTTCGGCACGCTCACCGTCGGGACCCCGGCGCGCAGGCCGGCCGCCGTGGTGCCCGCGCCCGCGTGATGAACGACGGCGGCCATCTGTGGGAACAGCCAGTCGTGCGGCACGTCGCTGATCAGTATCGAGTCGCCCGGCGCCGGGCTGGCCTGTGTCAGGCCCGCCTGTCCGGCTTGGATCACCAGCCGGACGCCTGCTTGCTGCCCGGCTGAGGCAACAATTTCGCTGAGGCGAGCAGGGTCGGCTGGCTTCATGCTGCCAAACCCGACGAACACCGGCGGCGGGCCGCCGGCCAGGAAATGCTTCAGGCCGACGGGCGGGTGCCAGGCTTGGGGGCGGGGTGGCCACCAGTAGCCGGTGACCTCAAGACCGTCCCGCCAGTCCGCCGGGCGCGAGACAATTGCCGGGCTGAAACCGTGGAAGGCCGGCCAGCGGGCGGCGGCCTGCTGCCCGAATACCGCCTGCCAGGTGCCCAGCCGGGGCAGCCCGAGCTCGGCCCGCAGTTCCTTCACCGGTCCGGCCAGGACGGGCGAGCCCAGCGCGACTAGCGCCTGGCCGGCGGCGCGGTTACCGAGCGGGCCGAGGGAACGTGCCGTCACGGTCGATGGCGGGAACTCGCGTGTCGGGTAGATCGGCTGCAGTCCCAGTCCCATGCTGGGCAGTCCCAGGCCTTCGGCGATGTGGTAGCCGCCGATGGCGCTGACACCCTGGAGCAGCAAGACATCGGTGTCCTGCTGTGCCGCCGCGAGGATGCCGGCGTGCAGTTCCCGCATGTGGCCGGCGGTCAGCCGCAGGAGCCTGACCGTACCCAGCGGTCCGGTGCTTCGGTGGTCCCATTGCGCGGCATCCAGCATGCGAGGGTCACCGGGAAGTGCCCGGAATCCGAGCCCGCTGTCCGTCACGAGCTCCGAAAACATCTCATACGCCGCGGCCGTCACGCGGTGGCCCGCCGCGGCCAGTGCCTGGCCCAGCCCGACGCACGGCGCGACATCGCCCCGCGATCCGACGGCCACGACCAGCACCCTCATCGCCAAACCTCCGCCACCGGCCGCCGAGTCCCGGCTGCCGCCCTAGTCCCATCCGGCGTAGGGTCCCGGAACGCCCGCCGCCACCGTTTCCGGCTCCCCGGGAGCCAGAACCCGACCACCCCACGACAGCCCGGGAGACGGGTTGTGCGTGCACAAGCCTGCACCCTCGTCACCCGCGCCACGCAGGAAGCAGTGGCCAGCGCAATCACCCCAGGAGTGCCGGCAGTGGCGGGCTCGGGGCATCGACATCCCTCCAGGCAGCCCGGTCAGCGGAACCGGGCCTTGAGGAAGGCGGTCGAGCTTCTCCGCCACAAGTACACGATCGCGCCCAGGCCGGCCAGCCAGCCGAGAACCGTCAGCACGCGCACGGCCGCCGGCCACGGGCTGAGCGCCGACAGTTCCCCGGGCCCGATAAGCACAGCCACCGTGCGCAGGCCGAAAGCACGCACGCCAGGGTCCGTGCCGTGATACTGCCCTTGGCGGTCCAGCGCGCCATGAGCAGAAACAACACCACCCCGGCCAGGTTGACGGCGGCCGCCTGGGTGAACGTCGCGGTCGTCGCCGTGCCGATCAGGTTCCTGGCCATCGGGGTCCTCGCGAGCACCTCCCGCAGCTCGCTTCTCGTCGCGATGTCGGCGATCGCCGCCGCGAGGCTCACCGCCGCGCCGGCATACATCAGCCAGACGGCGTTACGCACCGACCGGGGCGGCCTGACCGCCGCGATGGAGCCGCGCTCGGCGTCCAGGGCGTCGGCCGCGATCACATCGGGGTCGCCGAGCTGGCCGAGGATGCCGCGGATCGCGTCGTCACCCTCCTGACTGTCCGGCCCGAGCTGGAGCCGGGCGTCGGCGATGTGCTGAGTAACCCCTTCGATGATGTCCTGCCGCCGGTCGGCGGGCAGGCCAGCGAGCGCGGCCCGCAACCGCCGCAGGTAGTTGTCCACCAGCGGGCTGTTGGTGGTGCTCATGTCACGTCCCCTCGGTCAGCAGGCGGTCGACGGTTTCGCGGAACGTGGCCCATTGCCCGGCGAATGCCTTGAGAGCCGCCGTCCCCTCGGTGGTCAGCGAGTAGTAGCGCCGCGGCGGCCCCTGCGGGGATTCCCGCCAGGCACTGTCCACCAGCCCGTCGCGGCGCAGCCGGCTCAGCAGCGGATAGATAGTCCCCTCGCTTGTCACCAGGCCGTCAGCCTCAGCCAGCGCGTGGGCGAGCTCGAAGCCGTACCACTCCCGCCGGCGCAGCAGCGCGAGTACGCAGTACTCGATCGCGCCGCGGCGCATCTGGGTCATCAGCTTCGATGCCTCGCCAGGTACCATGCACTACAAGATACCACCTTGGGCGGCCGACGGGTCCATGCGCGAGTGCGCGCCGCGGGTGGCCGGGCACAGCACGCCGAGTTGCCGCAGCACAGTGGCCGCCGCGGACAGCCAGCTGCTCGGGGACCGCATCGGGCCAGCAAGGCGCCGGCGCCGATCAACCCGATCTGCGCCGCACCGCCACCCAGCATTAAACGAGCCACCGTCGCCCGTAACGGCGGCGATGCGCGCCTCGCGAATATCCAGGCAGGATCCCTGAATGTGACGGGCTCGCAGGGGACGAAAGCTCCTGATCGCCGACTCGGCGCGTGTCCACGAGGCCTATGCCAAACAGCTAGCCGGGTACAAATCAGCCGGTTTTGAGTCCAGCAGGTATATTGCGTACTGGGCGGTCACTTCAGAGAACTGGCCTATCTCGCAGTTCGGTCTCGTCTGGGGCAGCCCATAGCCCGGGCGACCATTCACACAGGCCGACCACGAAGGCCCTTGAGGCGGCCAATTTGGCTTCTACGATGTGGAACGTGACATACCGATGCCAACCCGGCGTGGCGGCTGGTTGTCATTGGTGCCGGCTGCTGAGGAAGAAGTGGAGGTGGGCGGCGAGGGCCTCGGAGTCGGTGGCTGCGCCGTGGATGTAGGTAGAGGCGCGGGTACGGAGCACCGGCAGGCCGAGGATGTAGAGTCCGGGGGCGCCGGTGACCACGCCGCCGTCGTGGCGGATACGGCCGGTGCGGTCACGCACGGGGATGTCGAGCCAGGAGTGGTCGGGCCGGAAGCCCGTCGCCCACAGCACGGTGGTGATCTCCCCGCTGGTCAGGTCTAGCGCCAGGGGCGAGCCGGGATTTACGCGCGTGGGTGCGAAGCGGTGCGGTGGCGGGAGCTCGCCGTCGAGGCCCGACATCGTGGCCCACTGGTCGGCCCGGTTCAAGAACCGGTTCATTTTCAGGTCGGCGAGCGCGCAGGTGTTGGCGAGGGACCCGGAGAACTGGGCCACCCCGTCGACGACACGGCCGAGGCGGCCCACGATGCTGATTCCTTGCGCCGTGAGCGTGTTGAGGTCGGTCGTGACGGCTTCGGGGGTTCCGGTGAGCTGCGGGGAGGGCAGGTGGCGGGCCCGGGTTAGATCGTCGATCTGGTCGTAGCGTTCGGCCAGCAGGCCCGTGGCCTCCAGCCACCAGAAGATGTCGCGGCCGCGGTAGGCGCGGGGCAGCCGGACGTGCTCGCCGACCGCCAGGGTCACCGGGCGGCCCGACCGGTGAATCTCGCTGGCGAGCTGAACGCCGGTGGCGGACGCGCCGACGACGAGGACCCCGCCGTCGGGGAGCTGGCCTGGATCGCGGTAGGCGAGCGGAGTAAGCGTCATGATCGACGGGGGGACGGCGTCGGCGACGGCTGGGATCGCTGGCAGGTTGCACGCGCCGGTCGCCAGTACCACGGTCCGAGCGGAGAGGACGTCGTCGTTGGCGTGGATCTCGAAGCCCTGCGGCGCGGCGCGCACGGTGTGCACGGTCGTGGCGGTGCACACCGGTGCGGCGGTGAGACGGGCGTAGCGGGTGAGGGTGGCGGCGACGTCCGCGGCGGGCATGAAGCCGTCGGGGTCATCGCCCGCGTAGTTATGGCCGGGGAGCCGGGTCTGCCAGTTCGGGGTGAGCAGCCGCAGGCTCGGCCAGCGCTGGGTCCGCCACGAGTTCGCCACCTCACCGCGCTCGAGGACGACATGGTCGATCGAGCGTTCGGTGAGGCGGCGGCTCATGGCCAGGCCGGCGTGCCCGGCACCTACGACAGCTGCCGTGGTCTGGATCATGCGGACATCCGGGGCGTGGCCTCAGGCCAGCTCGACGAGTACCTTGGTCGGGTTGGTCACGATGTCGAAGACCGCCGAGCGCTTCTGTGACTGGGCGATCAGCGCTTCGATTTCCTCGCGGGAGGCGTCGGCATCGATGTTGAACCGGACGGTGACCGCCTCGAACCCGTTGCGGATGTCGGGGTCGGCGCCCAGGATGCCCAGGACGTTCATCTGGCCCTC
>Ga0187871_10004654_pt1 | contig 10203 bp, 6 predicted proteins | sample June2016WEW_16_1_FD_132988 | JGI IMG/M metagenome (GOLD analysis project Ga0187871, IMG submission 132988) | Peatland microbial communities from SPRUCE experiment site at the Marcell Experimental Forest, Minnesota, USA - June2016WEW_16_10 | ecosystem: Environmental > Terrestrial > Soil >...
AATTCATCGCCGGCTGCGGTCAGGGACGCAACTCCGTGAGCGTGGTGGTGTTTTCATTCTGTAGAATCCGCGAGGCGCGGAGGAGGACACGGATATGAAACGGACAATTGCAGGAGTTCTTTTGGTGCTGGGACTGGGTGCGGGAACAATGTTTGCCGATGATGGATGGCGCGACCGGCGCGACGTTCGGCATGATGAAGTCAGGATCTCGCGGGAGCGGCGGGAGCTGCGGCGTGATCTGTATTGCGGAGAGTATGGTGCGGCGCGGCATGAGCGGAGAGAGCTGCGGCGAGAATACCGGGATGTGAATCGGGATCGGAGGGATTTGTACTGGGACCGGCGGTAGGAGGATTGGGGAATTGAGTGATTTGGTGATTTGAAAAAGCTGGCAGCCGAACGGCTGATGGAAATGAGAAACGCCATCCGGAATTTGCCGGATGGCGTTTGTTGTTGGTAACGAATTTGAGAATTATTCGGCTTTGCCGCTGCGAATTCGCATGCCGTAGAAGGAACGGTAGACGAAAAAGAACGATACTGCGAAAAAGGCCAAGGCCAGCACGTTGGTGATCATCGGACCTTGATCGTGGGTTAGAGTAACCGCCAACTCGACGGCGAGCAGGCCGAACAGCGTGGTGAATTTGATGACGGGATTCAGGGCCACGGAGGAAGTGTCCTTGAAAGGATCCCCGACGGTATCGCCGATGACGGTGGCGTCGTGCAGCGGAGTTCCCTTCTGCTTCATTTCGACTTCGACGATCTTCTTGGCGTTGTCCCAAGCGGCGCCGGCATTGGCCATGAAGATGGCCTGATAGAGGCCGAAGATGGCGATCGAAATCAAGTAGCCGACGAAGAAGAACGGTTCGACGAAGGCGAACGCCAGCGTGCCGAAGAAGACGGCGATGAAGATGTTCAACATGCCTTTCTGGGCGTACTTGGTGCAGATCTCCACCACTTTTTTGCTGTCGGCGACAGAGGCTTTCACGACACCCTCGAGTTTGATGTTGGCCTTGATGAACTCGACGGCCCGGTAAGCGCCCGTGGTGACGGCCTGGGTGGATGCGCCGGTGAACCAGTAAATCATGGCGCCGCCGGTAATCAGGCCGAGGAAGAAGGGAGCGTGGAGGAGGGAAAGTTTGTCGACATTTTCGGTGAGACCGTTGGTGAGCGCCATGATGATGGAGAAAATCATGGTAGTGGCGCCGACGACGGCGGTACCGATCAGGACGGGTTTCGCAGTGGCTTTGAAGGTGTTGCCAGCGCCGTCGTTGGCTTCGAGAAGATACTTGGCGCGCTCGAAGTTGACTCCCATGTTGAAGTCTTTTTTGATTTCGGCTTCGACGTTGGGAACCTGCTCGATCAGAGAAAGTTCGTAGACCGACTGAGCGTTGTCCGTGACTGGGCCGTAGGAATCGACGGCGATGGTCACTGGACCCATGCCGAGGAAGCCGAAGGCGACGAGACCGAAGGCGAAGACGGCGGGAGCCAACATGGTTGCGGCGCCGGCGAGGCCCATCGTGCTGAAGTAGTAGGCAATCGACATCAGCAGGACCATCGAGAGGCCGAGGTAGTAGCCGGAAAAGTTTCCGGCGACGAAGCCGGAGAGAATTCCGAGAGAAGCTCCACCTTCTTCCGCGGAGGTGACGACTTCCCTCACATGGCGCGATTCCGTGGAAGTGAACGACTTGACCAACTCGGGAATGAGCGCTCCGGCGAGAGTTCCGCAGGAGATGATGACCGCGAGTTTCCACCATTGGGTGCCGTCACTGCCGAGGTCGGGGATGATGAAGTAGGAGACCAGGAAAGTGAGGGCGATGGAGATGATGGAGGTCAGCCACACTAGTGACGTGAGAGGCGTTTCGAAATTCATTTCGTCGGCGCTGCCGAAGCGGGCTTTGGCGACGATAGCGTTGAGGAAATAGGATAATGAGCTGGCCACGAGCATCATGACGCGCATGACGAAGATCCAGACCAATAATTGAACCTGGACGGTGGGATTCTTTACACCGAGGAGGATGAAGGTGATGAGCGCGACGCCGGTGACGCCGTAAGTTTCGAAGCCGTCGGCAGAAGGGCCAACGGAATCGCCAGCATTGTCGCCGGTGCAATCGGCGATGACGCCGGGATTGCGGGCGTCGTCTTCTTTAATCTTGAAGACAATCTTCATCAAGTCGGAGCCGATGTCGGCGATCTTGGTGAAGATGCCGCCAGCGATACGGAGGGCGGCCGCGCCGAGGGACTCGCCGATGGCGAATCCGATGAAGCAGGGGCCAGCGTAGTCGCCGGGGATGAAGAGAAGAATGATCAGCATAATGAGAAGTTCGACGCTGATCAGCATCATGCCGATGCTCATGCCGGCTTCCAGAGGAATCTGGTAGACGGGGAATGGCTTGCCGGGTAGGGATGCGAAGGCGGTGCGAGAGTTGGCGAAAGTATTGACGCGGATGCCGAACCAGGCGACACCATAGCTGCCGCCAATGCCGACCAGGCTGAAGCCGAGAATGACAGCGACGCGCATGGGTTCCATGTGCTCAAGCATGCCGAAATAAAGCAGGATGATGACGGCGATGAAGGCCCACAGGAAGAGGATGAATTTGCCTTGGGTGACGAGATAGGTTTTACAGGTTTCGTAGATGAGTTCGGAAATCTCGCGCATGGAGCTATGGACTGGGAGATTCTTGAGGCGCATGTAGATGACCATGCCGAAGCCCAGCCCGAAGATGCAGAACAGGATGCCGATCATTAATAAACGGTGACCGTCGATGGCTCCGTTCAAGAAGCTGACGGAAGAGAGATCAGGAAGTTTCAGCGAGGCTTCGCCGCCGGTACTTTCGCCAGAAGGTTGAGCCAGGGCGGAGGCGGCGCTGACGGTAAGCAGCGTAGCCAGGGCGAGAGTCTTACTTAGGAAACCATTCAGGAAACCGGTAACCACGCGGCGTCGTTGGAACGCAGCAGTGGCGAGCCAGGTGCGCATAATGAGTCCTCCAAAAATGAATCGGATTTCAGGAATATGCGGTAGTGGCGCAGTTTAAGGAAGCGAGCCAGACGCGAGTAATGTGTCGCAAAAGACGCGACACGTCGCGCGGCTCGCCCAGATCCTTCGCTGCGCAAAGAACGCTTGCTCAGGATTTCAATCAAACTGCGCCCCTACCGAACTACAAACGTGTTTAGAGACCGCCTTCCGGCGAAGCCCTCGCGTCCGAGCACGCCTGTGCCGCATCGGGGACCATCGCCGGAATTCCGAACACGCTTCCACCGCAAGACCTTAACGGAGTGTTGGAGCTTGGCCGCGTCGGAGTTTGCGTACTCCAGCCGGAGAGTAAGCGTGCGAACCGGACGGAGTAGCGCAAAACGGGCATTTATAACATGTTGCAAGGAGAGGGTCAATCGCGAAACTGAAGAGGCGGAGAGTGCCGGTGCCGAAATGGGCGAGAGGCGAGGCCCCAGGGGCTAAAGCCCACATCTCTTGTGAACGTTTACGCGGCCCATTCGACTTCGCTCAGGGCACGCCGCTGAAGCCCCGCTCTTCCACGTTACTTTCTGCGGTGAGTGCAGGCCATCTCATTGTTAATTACTGAGCGCTGTGGAGTCAGGTCCAGTAGGTGCGGTCGAGAGAGCGGTATTGGATGGCTTCGGCGATGTGCTTGGGTTCGATCTGCGGAGTGTCTTCGATGTCGGCGATGGTGCGGGCGACTTTCAGGATGCGGTCGTGGGCGCGGGCGCTGAGGCCTTGCTGAGTCATGGCGCGCTCGAGCAGGCGTTCGCAGTCGGCGGACAGTTCGCAGAAAGTGCGAATGTGGCGGGAGGACATTTGAGCGTTGCAATAGATTTTCTCGCGCGAGGTGGAGAAGCGTTCCAATTGTTTTTGGCGCGTGCGGATGACGCGCTCACGAATCTTCGCGGAACCCTCGGGCTCGGTGGCGGAGCGCATTTCTTTGTAGTTCACCGCGGGAACGTCGATGTGGATGTCGATGCGATCCACGAGCGGGCCGGAGATTTTCGAAATGTAGCGCTGGATCATGGGGGTGGTGCAGTTGCACTCGCGAGTGCGGTCATTGCGGAAGCCGCAGGGACAGGGATTCATGGCGGCGGCCAGCATGAAGCGCGCGGGAAACATCAGCGACATGGCGGCACGGGAGATGGTCACGGTGCCATCTTCGAGAGGCTGGCGCAGGACTTCGAGGACATTGCGAGGGAATTCGGGAAGCTCGTCGAGAAAGAGCAGGCCGTTGTGAGAGAGCGAAACCTCGCCGGGGCGCGGGATGGCGCCGCCGCCGATCAGTCCGGCGTCGGAGATAGTGTGATGCGGCGAACGATAAGGGCGCTTGCCGACGAGGCCGCTGCCGGGATCGAGGACTCCGGCGACACTATGGATTTTGGTGGTTTCGAGGGCTTCTTCGAAAGTGAGCGGGGGAAGGATGGTGGGCATGCGCTTGGCGAGCATGGTTTTGCCGGAGCCGGGTGGACCGATCATTAGTATGTTGTGGCCGCCGGCGCAGGAGATTTCGATGGCGCGCTTGGCGGTTTGCTGGCCACGAACGTCTTTGAAATCGACCAGGAATTCTTGCGACTCGCGCAAGAGGGCGTCGCCGTCGGCTTTCAAAGGAACGATTCCGTTGCCGGAGTTTACGAAGTGAATTACGTCCAGCAGAGAACGGACGGGGTAGACGTCGACACCGCCGACCATGGCGGCTTCGCGAGCGTTGGCCTCGGGGACGACGAGGCGGGAAATCTTTCGGGTGCGGGCTTCAAGGGCGATCGGGAGGGTACCTCGGATGCCGCGAACGCCGCCGTCAAGGGAAAGCTCGCCTACGAACAGGCAGTCAGAGATTTCATTTTTTGTGAGGCCGCCGTAGGCGCCGACGATGCCGAGCGCCATGGGCAAGTCGAAGGCAGAGCCTTCCTTCTTGATGTCCGCGGGAGCCAGGTTGATGGTGATGTGAGTGGGGGGAATGTCGTAGCCGCAGTTTTTGAGTGCGGCGCGGACGCGGTCGCGGCTTTCGCGGACGGCGGCATCGGGCAGGCCGACGGTGTGGAAGTGATCCTGGTCGGTCTTGATGCCGGAGCAGTCGACTTCTACCTGAATAATGTTGGCGTCGATGCCATAGACGGCGGCGCTGAGGGTCTTGTAGAGCATCGGGGATGCGCGGGGAGCCCTTAGGTGCCGCGGTCGGCACACGAAGGCCTGATCCGAGAAGTATCTAGGTTAAGCGCGCGACGAGAGGTGCGCAGTGACAGATGTCACGGGGTGGGGCTGTGAATCGTGAGCGCGGATGTACCGCAGCGTTGTCGCGATGGAAAGTCAAAGTCCTTAACACAGAGGGCACAGTGCAGCACAGGGTAGAGCTCGGCGTCTCTTAATTCGCGTCTTCTAATTCGCACTCTGGCTGCGCTGCGCCAGGAACTTGTTCTGACATTGTTTGGCGAGAGCAAGTAAATCGGTGAACTCAGGAGTTCCGCGAAGGCTTACGAGGAGCGGGTCGGTTTGGAGGGCGGTGTAGGCGCAGTAGTTTTTCTCGACGGCGCGACGAAGCGAGCGGAGAACGGCATCCTTCTGGCCGCAGTAGGCGAGCAAGGCGCCGACGGAATAGAGAGGCTCGACATCGACTCCGGCGAGAGCCGTGGCTTCAACCTTTTGAGCGGCGGCGTCGCACTGCGTGGAGTGCGGAGGGTCGACGCAGGCTTGGATCAAATCGCGGCCCATCAGGGGAGAGTTCGAGGCTCTCTGGACGGCTTGGCGCGCGGCGGCGAGTTTGCCCTCGCCCAGAAGAAGCGTGCCGGTTTGCATGGCGGCATATTCCGAGCCGGCATCGAGGCGAACAAACTCCATGGCTTTGTCTGGCTCGCCGAGCTGGCCGAAGACGCCCGAACAGGAACGGATTTGAAAGTTGGCCCGATCCAAAGCCAGAGCGGCGTTGCATTCGTGTGCCGCTTCATCGAGCAATCCGGCATAGCGGAGAACGTAGGACAAAGCAAAATGGGCCATCGCATTGGTGGGATGACGATTCACCGAGGCCAACGCTTCCGCATAGGCATGGGCGGTGTTGCCGCGATCGGTTTGCAGGGTAATCAAATAGCTGGAAGCAGAAATCAGATCGGGATCGAGCACCAGCGCACGGTCGAGGGCAGAATCGGAACGTTTGAGCATCAGTTCCCCGCCGTCAGCGTAAGCACTGTTGTAGTAGTAGCGTATCCCCAGAGCCTCCCAGGCAGGTGCGTACGTGGGATCAATGCCAACGGCGCGCTCGAGCATGGCGATGGCGTCCTTGTTCGGAGCAACGTCATGAGGGACGGCGATGCTGCGCAGATAGAGGTCGTAGGCCTCCTCACTCTTCGGTCGAGTGCCTGCGGTGTCGCCCGAGGCTGAGAAGCCTCCCAGAACAGGCACCAAGCCTTGTCGGACGCGCGAGGTGATTTGCTCCCGCATGGAAATCTTGTCGGACGCGAGTACGTTGATGGTGTCTCGCCAGATACTGCGGTTGTTGGCGACATCGACTGCTTCGAGAGTAATCTCCAACTGATCGCCCTCGGTGAGGTAGTGCCCGGTTACAACGGAGGTAACGCCCATGTCGCGACCGGCCTGCTGCAAGTCGAGGTTCGGCCCGATGTATTTGCTGGTGGTGGCAAAGGGGCGGATCGAGAACGACGGCACATAACTCAACGCAGTCGCAACTTCATCGGGCAAAGCCAGCCGCAGAAAATCAGTGGATTGGTCGGAGCTTAAATTCTGGAATGGAAGCACGGCGATCGCTTTCGATCCTGCCGAATCGATCGGGGAACGGGAGGGATGCCTGGACTGCCAAAAAAGCAGCACGACCAGGATTGCGGCGATCGCGGCAACCGTCGCTGTGGCGATCCATGGGAGACGCGCCTTGTGGGAAACTGCGGCTGGCTCGACCACGGCCTCCGACTTGCCGGTTTCGGTGTCGCGCTTCAGACGCTGCATGTCGGTGCGAACGTCGGCGGCGTGCTGGTAACGCAGGTTACGATCTTTTTCTAGACACTTGTTGATGATGCGTTCGAGTTCTGCGGGCAGGTCGGGATTCAGCCGCGCGGGCGAGGGGGGTGCGGCATCGAGAATGGCTTTGAAGATGACGGCAGAACTTTCGCCGCGAAACGGCTGGATGCCGGTCGCCATCTCGTATAGAACAGCACCAAAGGAAAACAAATCGCTGCGTCCATCGATTTCCTTGGCCCGGGCCTGCTCGGGAGACATATACGCGGCCGTACCGAGGGTTGAGCCGATGCCGGTAAGATGCAGATCGTCGATGGTGGCCGTCAGACCGCTGGCCGATGTGCCCTGGCCCGGCGGAGTGGACGCAAGCGTAACCTTGGCCACGCCGAAATCAAGGATCTTGGCGTGACCCCGCTTGGTGACGAAGATGTTGGCGCGCTTGATATCGCGATGAACGATGCCAGCGGCGTGGGCGGATTCCAGCGCATCGGCGGTCTCGATTCCGAGCGACAGCAGAGTGTCGAGTTCCAGCGCGTGCCCGTTCATATGATGCTTGAGCGTCGCGCCATCGAGAAATTCCATGGCGATGAAAGCCTGGCCATCCTGCTCGCCGATGTCGTAAATGGTGCAGATATTGGGGTGGTTCAGCGCGGAGGCGGCTTGAGCTTCACGTTGAAAGCGAGCTAGAGCCTGGGATCACGGGCAACGTCATCGGGCAGGAACTTGAGGGCTACGAAACGGTGGAGGCGAGTGTCCTCAGCCTTGTAGACCACTCCCATGCCACCGCCGCCCAACTTCTCCACAATGAGGTAGTGCGAGATGGTTTGGCCAATCAAGAATAAAGAGCTCGCCCGTGCGACCATCGTAGGGGGCTGACCGAATCAAAGTCAATGCAATTTCGGGCACGCACGACCGCATGGGCGCCTGCAGCCTGCCTTATCCTACCGCCGGATTCACCCGGGTTGGTGACGAAGTTCGATGTCAACTCAGAAGGTCCGGCCCGTATTGACCCGACGTACCTACTTCTCCAACAAGAACGGTTGTTCAAGCAGGCCGGGGGCATTACGATGATCCGAGTGATAAACCGTTTTTCCGTCCCTGCGGAAAAATAGGTCGGTCCCCCATAATGCAAGCCTCTTCTGGTAGCCCTCGACCGTCTCGCCCTCCGCAAAATCTGGAGCGCGAAGAGTCTCAGCTTTGGCGCTGGATTCTCTTGTTCATGGTTTTACTGGCGGCAGGCTTCGCAGCGCTGGCCTGGGAGCGTCTGGAGAGTTTGCCATATCATCTGGGCCCACTGGCGCTGGGCGTGCTGGTCCTCTCGATACTTCTGGCGGTTTACGCCTACGGGCGACGGCGAGAGGTGGTCGAGCTCAAGCTGCTGCTTCAGGATTTGCAGGAACATGTGGGAGCGGCTCCGTCTGAAGAGCAACTGGATCAACTGAACGAGATGATTGCGCGCTCGCAGCGCAGCTTCAAGGAGTTGATAGATTCCTTCGATGATGCGGCTTGCGCCGTCTCTCTGGACGGCACTCTGCGCACGGTCAACAAACGTGTCAGCGAACTGATCGGACTTCCCTATACCGAGATCGTAGGACATAAATTCTTCGAGTTCGTGGAAGAACCAACGCGAGCCAGTATTGAAGCCGGACTCGTGCGTTTTCTGGAGAAACGGCACTGGGCGGGCACGGTGCGCTTGCGTCTCAAGAACAACGCCCGGCCGCTTTTTTTCGAATGCGTGCTCAACGCAATCGTGAAGAGCGGTGAGGTGGTTGGACTGAGCGCGCTGGGGCGCGATGTTACCGGGCAGCACGAGAAAGAGCTGCGCTTCACGGAACTCTTCGAGACGCTGCAGGAGGGTGCGTATTTCAGCACGCCGGAGGGCAGATTGCTGGACGCGAATCCGGCGCTGGTGAACATTCTGGGTTATGCGACCAAAGATGATTTGCTGGCGCTCGATCCGAGCCGGCTGAACCTTGACCCGGGACAACCACCGGTTCTGGGGCGAGCTCCGGACGATCGCGGCGGGGTGCGCGCCCGGGAGATTACGCTGCGGAAAAAGGATGGGACGCCAGCGGTGTTTCTGGAATCGTCGCGTGCGGTGTGGGATACAGCGGGCAAGTTGATTCGGTACCAGGGAACGCTGATCGACGTGACGGAGAGACGCAAACTCGAGCGTCAACTGTTGCAGCAGGAAGAATTCCGCCGGCGGCTGCTGGAAAGCTTTCCCGACCTTATCCTGGTGGTGGATTTGCAAGAGCGATTCAGCTTTGTGAGCTCGCGGGTGCGCGATTTGCTGGGATGCCAGTCCGAAGATTTGCTGGGAAAGAAGATATCGGGAACACCGGCTGAATCCCCAGAGCTGATCGCGCTGTACAGCGACGTGGCCTCCGGCAAGCGGATTTTTGGGTCGGCGGAATACGGCGCCCGGCACCGCGATGGCAGCGGACGTACGATGCGAGCTTCCGCCAGCCAGTTCTTTGACGCGGACTCCAAGCTCGGGGGCGTGATCATTTGTGTGCGCGACATCACCACGGAAAAGAAGTTTGAGCACCAGGTGGTGCAGAGCGAACGCCTGGCGGCCATGGGCGCGATGATCGGCGGCGTGGCCCACGAGCTGAACAATCCTCTTACCAGCATTCTGGGGGTGAGCGAACTTTTGCAGGACAGCCAAACCACCGACTCGGCGCGGAAGCAGATCGCCATGTTGCAGCAGCAGGCGCGACGCGCGGCGGAGATTGTCCGCAACCTGACTTATTTTGCAACTCCTCCGACTCCGGGCAAGACCCGGGTCAATCTTGGAGATGTGGTGGAACGGACGCTCAATCTGCACGCCTACTCGCTGCGGAAAAACAACATTACCGTGGACTTCGTTCGCGAGACCGGGCTGCCGCAGGTTCAGGGCGACCCCCATCAACTGATGCAGGTTTTCCTGAATCTGGTGATGAACGCGGAACAAGCGATTCGCGAGGCACACGACCGGGGGACTCTACGCATACGCCTGGGAACGGGCGGAGAATCGGTTTGGGCGAGCTTTCTGGACGATGGTCCGGGAATTCCGTCGGAAGTTCTGGCGAGCATTTTCGATCCGTTCTATACGACGAAGCGTCCGGGGCGCGGAACGGGGCTGGGACTCAGCATTTGCAAGTCGGTGATGAAGGAACACAACGGGACAATCGAAGCCGCCAACGCACCGGGAGGCGGAGCCGTGTTCACGGTTACTCTGCCTGCGGCTCCTGCGATGAGCTAGAGCG
>Ga0187871_10004655_pt1 | contig 10202 bp, 12 predicted proteins | sample June2016WEW_16_1_FD_132988 | JGI IMG/M metagenome (GOLD analysis project Ga0187871, IMG submission 132988) | Peatland microbial communities from SPRUCE experiment site at the Marcell Experimental Forest, Minnesota, USA - June2016WEW_16_10 | ecosystem: Environmental > Terrestrial > Soil >...
CTACACATTCTCGTCCGTCATTTTCTATACGAACCAGGACCCCTTGCTCTTAAACGGCAAGTTCAATAATCTGGAGTATGGAGGAGCCGCGCCGGGGGCTCCGGCGGTTTTTCTAAACGATTCTGAATTCAAGGATTTGTGGACGAGCGCCAATAGGTACTATTTGGTTGTAACCGCGAGGGGCGCGGATCGCGTCGAACACCTTGTTGGCAACCAGTATTTTAAGACCGTTTCGACCAGTGGGGGAAAGTTCCTGTTAACCAACGTAACTTCGAATAATCCTTCCAGCGGGCTGGCTAAAACAACGCGCCCCGTCGCATCTTCATTTCCTCTCTCACCGACAGGAAACGATGTTCCCCACTGACACCTTGCAGAAACCTGTCGCAAATTCCCGCCGTGACGCCCTGCGTAAGACGGCGTTTCTTTTGCTACGGCTGGCTTTCGGGGTGGGCATCCTCGTCTATCTTGCGAAATCCGGCCAAATTAATCTTTCCTCTCTGACCCGGATTTTTGCGGTATGGCCGATCACCGTGGCGGCCGTGGCATTCTTGTCCCTGGATATCTTCATGATGTCCGTCCGAGCCTCGCTGCTGTTCCGTAACGCGCGACTCACTCTCTCTCTGGGTAATTCCATACAGCTAAACCTGATCGGATTTCTTTTCTCAACGTTTCTCCCCGGAGCGGCGGGGGGAGATATCGCCAAACTTGTGTATGCAACGCGAGAGAATCACGGAAGGCGCGCCGAAGTTGCAACCGTTCTGATTCTGGATCGGCTCGTCGGATTATTTTCGTTGATACTGCTTCCTCTCTTGTTTGCCCCTTTTTTCCTCGATCTACTGCGCTCCGTTTCCGTGCTCAGGCGGCTGCTTTATCTCGATGCTCTGCTGGCGGCGCTCATGATTGTCGGCACGGCACTGCTTATGTTCGTTTTGCCGGCGCGTTCCTGGGTCGCTTCGCTATTAGGCAGATGGCCGGGGGTCAAGAGTCTGGCGCTTCGCGTCCTGGACGCAATGGCCGTGCACGGTAAAGCTCAAGGTGCGTTGTTCCTCGCTTTCCTTCTGTCCATTCTGGCGAATCTAGCGCTCGTCGCCGTAACCGCTCTTGCCCTATATGTCGTCAGTCCCAGTTCGTTCTCGATGCGGCTCGCATTGGTTGCGCCAATCGGTCACTTGGTGAACAGTCTTCCTCTAACCCCGGGCGGCATCGGCGTGGGAGAAACGGCGTTTAACGCCCTTTTTGAGCTGACAGGGATAAGAGGCGGAGCGGAGGCGTTGCTGTGTGTGCGTGTATGGAATGTTCTTGTGGGACTATCGGGCCTGTTGGTATATCTATTCGGTTTAGGTCGAATCGTTCATCCGTACGAGGAAAACCCTAGGGAACAAGAGCCGGTTATATCGTTGTAGAATCGACAAATTGATCTGAAGTCGGCTTTTGTTGATTCTCCAGATAGAACGTAATCGCTGCTCGTGGGTTGTTTGGCAGGAACTCAATTTGCTCTCGCGGGGAACTAAGGGAAGAGAAAGAACTAAAGCGGCACGATGAGCGGTAACTTTATACGGGGGAAGCTATGAAAATTATTGTTCTGGGCGGCGACGGATATTGTGGCTGGGCAACCGCGCTTTATCTTTCGGCCAAAGGCCATACCGTGGCCATTGTCGATAACTTTATGCGCCGTCAATGGGACCACGAAATTGGCGCCGAGACCCTCACGCCCATCCTCCCTTTGAGCGAGCGGCTGAGGACATGGACTCGCCTGACAGGCAAAGTCATTGATCTTTTTGTCGGGGATGTGACCGATTACGAGTTTCTGCTCTCGACCGTTGAGCAATTTGAGCCCGAGACGATCATCCATTTCGCCGAACAGCGCTCCGCTCCTTATTCGATGATCGACCGAAAGCACGCGGTATTCACTCAAGTGAACAACGTTGTCGGCACACTCAATGTGCTGTTTGCCATTCGCGAGGTGAATCCGGATTGCCACCTGATTAAGCTCGGCACCATGGGCGAATACGGGACGCCCAACATCGATATCGAAGAAGGCTACATTAATATCGAACACAATGGCCGGCGCGATCTCTTGCCCTTCCCGAAGCAGCCGGGCTCCTTCTATCACCTCTCCAAGGTGCACGACAGCCACAACATGATGTTTGCCTGCAAGATTTGGGGGCTTCGGGCCACCGACCTGAATCAAGGCATAGTCTACGGCACCATGACCGACGAAATAGCCTTGGACGAGGCTTTGATCAATCGTTTGGACTACGACGAGGTCTTTGGCACGGTTCTGAATCGTTTCTGCGTGCAGGCAGCTATCGGCCAGCCTTTAACGGTCTATGGAAAGGGCGGCCAGACGCGAGGATTTCTGGATATTCGCGATACCGTTCGCTGCGTTGAACTCGCCTGTCTTAATCCGCCGGCCAAGAAAGAATGTCAGGTCTATAACCAATTCACCGAGCAATTCTCAATTCTCGATATCGCATACAAGGTAAGGGAGGCGGGAAAAGATCTTGGAATGAAGGTCGAGATTGACCACATCCCGGACCCGCGCGTCGAGGCCGAACAGCATTACTATAACGCGAAGCATTCCAAGCTACTCGATCTGGGCCTGCAACCCCACTATCTCTCGGAATCTCTTCTTGATTCGCTTATGAATATCGCCATGAAATATCGCGACCGCATCGACCCCACGATCATCCTGCCGCAAGTGAATTGGCGGGAACCGCGCAACGACCGCCGACTGCAACCAAATATCACCGGAGAAATCTCTGTCAGCGCGGCTCAAGGGGTGTCCCGGGTTGCATACAACAAAGAGAGGAAGAGCTGAGATTGACATCGCTCTGGCTTTTGCGGCCTACGAATTGCTCTTGGTCGAGGAATCCGAAACCAAGGTGTCGGCAGTCGTGACAAATCGACCGTCTCGTAGTTGATAATCAACGCCGCGCCAGCGAATGGACGATCGCGTGAAACTGACGAGCCAGATGAGAAATGCCAAGGCGTCCCAGAGGGGAATTAATGGCATTTTTCCCCACAGTCCTGCCTGTTTTAATCCTTGGATTCCGATAAGCCACGTAGTACAAACGCGAAAAACCAAATAGGAACCCCAATAGGCGGCAGCCACGGCAAACGTGGGGTGGGTCAAAACGGCGAGGGTCGTCCATGGTAGGCCCCACGTAAAAAGCAATCCGAAATGCCCCCATGGCCGCATGGCTCTCATTACCGTCATCCAGCGCACGCGCTTCGCCAGGAGTTCACCCCATCCCTGAAAATCGGGAACGGTCTCAACCGTATACCGCAGCAGCCTTACCTCGACTCCTTGTTCGGCAATCAAGCGTCCAAAGAGCAGATCGTCCGCGGGCCGGTTCTCCAAAACCTGGAAGCCACCGAAGCCCCGGATACGCTCCTTCGTCGAGACCATGGTTGGCCCCAGGGCGAAATGCACGCCGTCCAGTTCCCAGGCAACCAGTGCGGCAGCATAAAAGTCGGAGATCATCCCAATGGTCTGGAGTTTGTCAACGAGAGTTCTTTCTTGCGAGGATACGTAGAAACAGGTTACGCCTCCGACTTTGGGATCGCGCAACGGGGCAATCACGGTTCGCAGATAACCGCTGTCCACGCGCACGTCGGAGTCGTTGATGACCAGATGCTCGTATTGAGCCTCGCGCTCCATCAATCGTAGTTTAGCTACCTTGTCGTTTATGGCCGTGTGGCCGGCGCTGTAGAGCAGGCGGATCTTGCGCTCCGGGAATTCCCGCATCAATTTCTGGATTACCGGAACGGAAGGATCGGTCTGATCCGTTACACAGAAAATAATCTCGTACTCGGGATAGTCCTGGCGGCAAAAACTGGCAAAATTTTGATACGCATCGGGGTCTAAGCCTCGAACCGGTTTAAGATTGCTTATGGGCGGGGTGAAATCGTGGTTTTTTTCAGCTTGAGTTCTGGACTGCCAGAAATAGCGCGCCGAACTGTAGATCACCAGAAAGTAGAAAATGAACGGAATCGTCCCGGCGAAAAGGACGACGTATTCTAAGGTCGTAAGGGGCACGGCACCTCGTTCTTGATTCTACTACGCCGGCAGAAGTGGCGCCGACGCCCACCGAATGGCTGAAACCGCAGGCCCGCTGCCCGCCCTGAGATTCTATCCCGATCGAGAGAAATCCCCGAATGCCGTTAAATCCCCAGGGCGGATTCCCCTCGTCGGACAATGCGAGCAGGTGCGCCCTCGGCAAGTAATGGAAGGGTTTATTAGATCACTGAGTTTCCCGCGCCCTTTCGGTTTGAATTTTCGCATGTGCTCTCTGGAAGATTGTCTCAATCTAAGAGACGTTTGTTCCACTGAGTTTGCTATTCTGAATCCTCGGTGGAAATGAATACGTGACCCACACTCGCAGACTCCAACTGAAAACGATCCCTCTAATTCTGATCAGCATCATTCTGGGACCTCTTGGGAACGTTTTTCTCGGGAAAGCCATGAAACGCGTCGGGTCGCTCACGCTGGGACGAACTCTGGATATTGTCCCCATCGCCTCTCGCGTGCTGGCTTCGGGCTATATCTGGTTGGGTATAGCTTGCCTCCTTGCGTTTTTCGTCGTTCACATGTTGTTGCTGACCTGGGCGGATTACAGTTACGTGCAGCCCGCTACTTCCTTATCGTATTTCTCCATCACTGTGCTGAGTTACTTCGTTCTTGGTGAAGTGATCTCCCCATTGCGCTGGCTGGGTGTGACCGTGATCTGCCTAGGTGTTTTCATCGTCGGCAGGACCTCGCCCAGCACCACCGGAGCCGCAGAACGTGCTTGAAGCGGTCCTCTTCTTTTTCATTGTTGTCGCAGGAACAGGTGGAGAGCTGTGCGTAAGTCGCGCTATGAAAAGTATCGGGGAAGTCCACGACTTCAGCCCCCGCTCGATTCTAAATTTTGTTCTGCAATCCTTGCGTTTGCCGTGGATGTGGCTGGGTATCGCTCTGATGAGCCTGGGATTCTTCTCTCTCCTCGGCATTCTTTCATTTCAGGAAGTGAGCTTTGTGGTGCCGGTCAGCGCTCTGAGCTACGCTGCGGGAGCCCTCGGAGCGAGAGCATTTTTGGGCGAACGCGTCAGCCGAAATCGCTGGATCGGAATTGCCGTCGTCTGCCTCGGTGTCACCATGGTCTGGTGGAGCAGAAGGTAACCATTCGCCCTATGGAGCTGAAGCTCGGGCCGGGTTGCGCCGTGCTAGGAGGGCACGCCCTGACGAACTAATCCTGACAACACAGCGCCCGTTCACATCCTCTTTCTTGACAAGTCCTCGGTCATTGGCCTCTTCCCAAATCGGAAGTTTAGGGCACGATGTACGCCAGGCATCCATAACTTCTTCGTAGCTCCTGTCGCGTTTTACAAGCCATTCCAGGAGGTCGAGAATCAAGGCGTCCACTACGGTGTCGATCATGAATAATTCTTCCTATGTTTTCCCTCAATATACCTTAATTGGAGCGATTGCCAACTGGCCGAGCGGCCGGCTAAAGACGCGTCGGACGGTGCATCCGCGGACGGCCACGGAAAAGGTCCGTTAAATATGCGTTGACACGTATATGCTCTTGGGAGTATACAAAGGGAATGGAATCTGTCTTCGAAATCATTGCGGAGCCGAACCGCCGTGCGATATTGGGCCTGCTGGTCTCGTCCCAACAGTCGGTTGGAGAGATCGAGCGTCAACTTCGCATGTCGCAGCCGACCGTGTCGAAGCACCTGCGCGTGCTGCGTGAGGCCGGTTTCGTGGAATCCACGGTGGACGCGCAGCGCCGTCTCTATCGGCTGAGGCCTGGACCCTTTGAGGAGCTGGATGCCTGGCTGGATCGGTTCCGCCGGTTCTGGTCCGATCACGTAGATGCTCTCGAACGGCACCTCGACCGCATGGATGAGTCGACACCAACGAAAGGGAAGACCACGAGAATCCGACGCGGCGCAAACCGCGGACATAACAAAGGAGAAACAAAATGAAAATCAAAGTGACCAGCATATATGTGGACGACCAGGACAAGGCCCTGCGGTTCTATACGGAGGTGCTCGGGCTTACAAAGAAGACGGACTTTTCGCAGGGGCCATATCGCTGGCTGACTGTGGCCTCCCCCGAGGAGCCGGACGGTATTGAGCTGCAGCTGGCGCTGAACGACAACCCCGCGGCCAAAGCGTATCAACAGGCGATGTTTCAACAGAGCCAACCAGCGATCATGTTCTTCACCGACGACGTGCAGGCCGAATACGAGCGCATGAAGGGGCGCGGCGCCGAGTTCACTATGCCACCGACGGATGTGACCGCCTCGATCATCGCCACCCTCAAGGACACCTGTGGCAACCTCATTCAGGTGACGCAGCTGAAGCGCTGGTAGAGCGGACGGTGAGTGGATGATCCAGGCTGACGTGAGGAGAAGAAGATGACCGATCGCGAGCAGTACGCACCGGGTCCGGCCCGCGAGGCGCAGGTACGAAAGGGCGGAGAGAAGTGGACACTCATCCTCGTCCGGGAACTGCGCCAGGCGCCGGAAAAAGTCTGGCAGGCGCTGACCGACCCGGCGCATCTGCGTGAGTGGGCACCCTTTGACGCGGATGGGAGCCTGGGTACGGTTGGAACGAAGGTCAAGCTCACCTGGACAGGAACATCGCAGGTTTCCGAAGCAAGGGTGACGCGAGCCGACGCCCCCACGGTGCTTGAGTACGATGATATCCGGTGGGAACTCCAAGCCCTTGGTGGCGGCACGCGCCTGACGCTGTGGCACAACATCGATCGCCGCTTCATCGCAATGGGTGCTGCGGGGTGGCACATCTGTTTCGATGTTCTGGATCGCTTTCTTGGCGGAACTCCCATCGGCCGCATCGTTGCTGGTGAGGCCCTGAAGTTCGGTTGGCCTCGGCTCAACGCGGAGTACGCCCAGCAGTTCGGTATTAACGTGCACCCGCGCAAACAGGTGCAGGAGTACGAGGAGGCCAGGGAAATCCAGCAGGGGCTGATGCCGAAGCAAATTCCGCAGATTCCGGGCTTGGAGATTTCGGGTAGTTGGCAACCGGCGCGCATCGTCGGTGGCGATTATTTTGATGTGTTTAGTTTTAGTGAAAGGCGAGTGGGCCTTTGCATCGCGGACGTCTCCGGCAAGGGAATGCCAGCCGCTCTGCTAATGTCCAACCTGCAGGCGGTGGTCAAGGCGCTCGCTTCCGAGAATAGCTTTCCGAAAGAACTCGTAGAAAAGGTCAATCGCGTGATGTGCCGTAATACCACGGAAGCCAAGTTCATCACTCTGTTTTATGGCCTGCTTGATGTCGACGGCAAGACTCTCCGATACGTTAACGCCGGCCACAACGCACCTATTCTGACGCGGAAGGACGGGACCCAGGTCCGGCTGGAAGAAGGAGGGCTGATCCTGGGTATTTTCGAGGAGCACGGCTATGAGGAGGGCGAAATTGAGCTGCGGCCAGGAGACCGCCTCGTCATGTTCACGGATGGGATTACCGAGGCTGTAGATGAACAGGGAGTGGAGTTTGGCGAAAAGCGCATGACCGAGCTATCGTGCGGCGCCCGCCAATTATCGGCGGAGGCGCTCCGCGGTCGGCTTCTCGAACGCGCCACGGAGTTCTGCGCCGGCAGATTCGAAGACGATGTCACCCTCCTGGTTGTCGCGGTTTCAGAAAAAGATCGTAGCCTCATTATGTGACCCGCTCAGGTCACGAAATTCGCGGCTGGCAGCGGCTGCACGCCGAGTACGCCAAGTAGTTCGGTATCGAGACGCCCGACGGGCCGTCTCAGAAAGGAAGGGCAAATTAATCATGAAAGAGGCCACCAAACGTTCGATTTTTCGATGGATTCACATTATCTTTGGCATTCCGATAATCGGTTACATTTATGATTCGCCGACGGATACTCCCAACTACGCTTGGTCTATTCGGTATGTTCTTTTGCCCGTATTGCTGGTTTCAGGATTGTGGATGTGGAAAGGCCATATCGTTCGACGACTTTTTTCGAACAGAGCGAAAACGGCGCACGAATTGGAGGCTTAAAGATCCAATGAATCCATCGGAACGTATTGACCAACTGATCGCGGGACTCACCGACTGGCGCGGGAAGACGCTCGCGAGCGTCCGCAAGACCATCCTGGAGGCCGACCGGGAGATCATCGAGGAATGGAAGTGGATGGGAAGCCCAGTGTGGTCTCACGACGGAATGATCGCCGTCGGCAACGCCCACGAAGATAAGGTGAAGCTTACCTTTTCCCACGGGGCGAGCCTCCCGGATCCTGACAAGCTCTTCAACGCGGGCCTCGGAGGCAACGCGTGGCGAGCGATCGATTTGTTTGAGGGCGACAAGATTAATCAGCGTGCTCTAAAAAATCTCATCCGTGCCGCTGTTGAGTACAATCAGATCAAATTGAAGAGCAAAGCGCCTGTGGGTCTTCGAGCGAAAACTAGAAAGCGATGAAACTGCCGTTGTTTTTCTCATGGGATCGCCGTGCCAGATCAAGGCCACGCACGATCCGGCCGGAAGCTGGAGCAAGAGAGTGATTCAATCCGACTGATTCTGCCACCGTGCGACGGGTAAATGCCATCCTCGATATATCGCCATAACCCGCAGCCAGAAGCACAGGAGTGCGCCCACGGTCATCATTAGAAAAGCAGGATAACGCAAAACATATCCGATCACTACTACGACGCCAGCGGCTAGCGCAGCGACAGCATAAATATCCGCCTGAAGCACCGTCGGCGTTTGGTTGACAAGCACATCGCGTAATATGCCGCCACCAATCCCGGTTAGGACTCCCATGAAAATCGCCATCACCGGATTGAGTCCCGCGATGAGCGCCTTTTGTGTTCCAGCAACGGCAAACAAACCGAGTCCCGCGCCGTCGAATAGCAACACCAGCCTGCGACGCTTATCGATGTCGGGATACCAGAAGAAGGTCGCCAATCCTGCCAGAAGAGAGACCCCAAGGTAGCGCCAGTCGCTAATGGCCGCTGGTGGCACCGCGCCAATCAGCACATCTCGTGTGATCCCGCCGGCATTACCGGCCGCGAACGAGAGTGCCATCAGACCGAACAGATCGAACCGGCTTTTGACACCCGCTGCCGCACCGCTCAGTGCGAAAACGAACGTGCCAAGCAGATCCACAGCATCCAGGAAAGGACCTGCTAATTGATACCCGGGGATCGGCAAACTGTTCACCACGCTAGCCATGCATGCGCCGCGACAATGAGGGCCTTCACACCTGTTTCCAAAGTCGGATGAATGATTGGTGCAAAGGCGGGGTTATGGTTAGTTGGAAGCGAGCTGAGTTTTCCCTCTTTCTTTGCGTTGGCGTACACCGCTGGATCATCTCCGCCGAAAAACCAATACACTGCCGGAACATCCCACCCAGCTCCAAAGCAGCCGAAGTCCTCGCTTGCCATAGTGGGTTTTGTCTGTTCGATGGAACCGGCAGGGAAGTTCTCAAGAAATGCATCGACGAGCTTCTTTGTCGCGTTGGCATCATTCCTTACTGACGAATACTGATCGAGTGGCGTGATCTCTGGCGGTCTTGGCGCTCCTGATGCCGCTGCCTCAGCCTTCGCAATGCGTTCAATCGCCGCGAGCACACGCTTCCGCACACCCTCGTCAAATGTGCGCACATTTAATTTGATCAACGCCTCGTCCGGAATAATGTTCTCTTTCGTGCCGGCCTGCAGCGACCCAATTGTCACCACAGCGGAATCCGTGGGCGCGACCTCACGGGACACGATCGTTTGCAGCCGTATTACGGTCGCGGCGGCCATAACTACGGGGTCGATGCTGGACTCGGGCATCGAGCCGTGCGCGCCGCGCCCGAACATGCGAATCTGCAGGCTATCGGCCGAAGAAGTAACAATGCCCGCACGCCAATCGATGTTCCCGGACGGCAGGCTCATGACGTGCTGCCCTAGCACAACGTCCGGTTTTGGAAATCGTTTGAACATCCCGTCGTCGATCATCGCCTTAGCACCTTGCGCGGTTTCCTCGCCTGGCTGAAAGACCGCCATCAGGGTTCCTCTCCACGCGCCGCGGCTCTTTGCCAAGAGACTTGTTGCGCCAATCAAGCAGGCAACGTGCATATCGTGCCCGCACGAGTGGGCTACGGGTACGATCTTGCCGCTAGGGTCGGTCCCCGTGACGGTGCTCGCGTACGGAAGGCCAGTCGCTTCTTTGATGGGTAGAGCATCCATGTCCGCGC
>Ga0187871_10004656_pt1 | contig 10201 bp, 8 predicted proteins | sample June2016WEW_16_1_FD_132988 | JGI IMG/M metagenome (GOLD analysis project Ga0187871, IMG submission 132988) | Peatland microbial communities from SPRUCE experiment site at the Marcell Experimental Forest, Minnesota, USA - June2016WEW_16_10 | ecosystem: Environmental > Terrestrial > Soil >...
TGCAAGTCCTGCAAAAACCGGCCAGCGTCCTCGGTATCCACGGGGCCGACCGCCTTTACGGAGAGTATTCGAGCCGACTTGCCCAGAAACGCTGCGACCGCCGCGTCAATAGCGGCGATTACTTCTGGCGTTATACCTTCCAGCGGCTCCGTTTGTGACGGCGAGGATCGGCGCCTCTCGTAAGATGATTCTTCGTTAGGCTTCGCTTCCCTCCACAGCTCCAACGGCATCCTCCACTGTAATTATAAGACAACACTCTTAGAAACGGCGATTCCACCTCCGAATCGCCGCAAGAACGCTGTCAAATGAGGTGATAGAGAACTGTTACTGTGTACCGTTTGCCTATCCCGCAGCGCAACTCTACAATTGAAGTTCATCCCTCCATGGAACGCATAAGATGATCCATTTTCCTGTCCCCGAAGCACTGACCTTCGATGACGTGTTGTTGCTGCCCGCCAAGTCCGACGTGGTTCCTGCGATGGCGGACACGACCACGCGTCTGACCCGCAACATCGAGCTGAACGTCCCGCTCATCAGCGCCGCCATGGACACGGTCACCGAGTCGCACCTGGCCATCGCCATGGCGCAGCAGGGCGGGCTTGGCATTATTCATCGCAATCTCTCCATTGAGCAGCAGGCCACCGAAGTCGACAAGGTGAAGCGCTCGGAGAGCGGCATGATCGTCGATCCGATCACGATGGATCCGGAGCAGAAGATATCAGACGCGCTGGAGGTCATGCGCCGCTATCGCATCTCCGGCGTGCCCGTGACCAAGAACAAGAAGCTGGTCGGTATCCTCACCAACCGCGATCTGCGTTTCGAAACTCGCACCGACATCCCCATCAGCGAAGTGATGACCAAGCAGGACCTCATCACCGTCGCGGTAGGCACCACCCTCACTGAAGCTGAGGCAATTCTGCACCAGCACCGCATCGAGAAACTGCTGGTGGTGGACGATCACTACAACCTGAAAGGCCTGATCACGGTAAAGGACATCCAGAAGCGGCTGAAGTATCCCGGGGCCGCAAAGGACAGCCATGGCCGGCTGCGTGTAGGCGCGGCCATCGGCGCGACCGGCGATTTCCTGGAGCGCGCGCAGGAACTGGTGCGGGCCAAGGTGGACGTGCTCGCCATTGATAGCGCGCATGGTCATACCACTCGGGTGATCGAGGCCGTTAAGAAGATCAAATCGGCGCTACCGGAGGTCGATCTTCTTGCCGGTAACGTCGCCACCTTCGACGGCGCCTGCGAACTTGCCCGAGCTGGAGCCGACGGCATCAAGGTCGGGATTGGCCCAGGGTCCATCTGCACCACGCGAGTCGTAACTGGCGCTGGCGTTCCGCAGATTACCGCCATCGCCGAAGTTGCGCGCGCCACGCGTGATAGCGACATCTCGGTCATTGCCGACGGCGGCATCAAGTATTCCGGCGACATCACCAAGGCGATCGCCGCGGGCGCCGACTGCGTCATGATCGGCTCGCTACTGGCCGGAACGGAAGAGAGCCCCGGCGAGACCATCCTGTACCAGGGCCGTTCCTTCAAGACCTATCGCGGCATGGGATCGCTGGCGGCCATGGCGAAAGGCTCAAGCGAGCGCTACTTCCAGCAGAGCGACGGCGACACCGGCGATTCTTCCGTGCCGGTGATTAGCGAAGATGGAGAGGCCGGAAACCGCCTGTCGAAGCTGGTGCCCGAAGGCATCGAGGGACGCGTTCCGTATCGCGGCACCGTCGGCATGATTGTCTATCAATTGGTCGGCGGGCTGAAGAGCGGCATGGGATACGTCGGCTGCAGCAGCATCGAAGAGCTGCAGCAGAAAGCGCGCTTCGTGCGCATCAGCGGCGCCGGCCTGCGCGAGAGCCATGTACACGACGTGATGATTACCCGCGAGGCCCCCAATTACCGCGTCGAATAAAACCGCTGTGCTGGCGCCCTCCCGTGAGTCTCTGCTCCGCAACTGGTGGCCAGTTGTCTTTTGGCTGGGCGTCATTCGCGCTGAATCTACCGACACCGCATCCTCGGCCAACACCGGCGCCATCCTGTACAAGGTAATCACTGCCGTCGCACCACACGTCGAGCCGTCCTTTGTCGAGCAGCTCAACGCTGTGCTGCGCAAGACCGGCCATTTCCTCGGATATGCCATTCTCAGCGCACTAGTGTTTCTTGCGCTGCGCTACACCAATCATGATCGCCTCCGCCACCTGCTGCAACGTCCCTGGGGAATTTATCTGCGCGATTATTGGCGGGGGGAATGGGCGCTGCTTGGCATACTGCTGACGATCGTTGCCGCATCGTTCGACGAGATCCATCAGACCTTCATCCCGTCGCGCACTGGACGCTGGCAAGATGTCGTCCTCGATACTTGCGGCGCGGTCGTCATTCAGGTCGTGATCTATCTCTGGTCCTCGCGCGCGATCAGGCAGAAGCGAACGCCCGTCTGCCAGCCCGAACTCAGCTCGACGCGGTGAGCGGTTGGGTAGTGCAGGCCTTCAGGGACTGTGTCGCGACCTGAAATCGAATTTCGTGGTGGAGCAAACAATCGTAATTGCGGCCGAAACAGCCGCGCAGCGGCGACGCCCAGTCCCGACACACTCTCGTCAGGCCTGCGTTCAGAGATGCCCTATTAGATTCTGAGCGTGGGTGTGCAACCAATTCAGTACAGCAGGTACTTCGCCCGCAGATCCATAAACTGCTCCAGCTTGTCGCGGTCGTTTTCGACGATGCGATTCGGATCCTCGCCCGCCTGCAACGCGTTCATGTCGGCCTTGTTCGCCAGTATCTGGCCCATGTGAGCTAAGTCATATCCCATCGGATAGAGCTTATGCAGCGCCGCCGCGAGTTCCAGTCCAAGCGCGGGCGCATCCAGTTCTTCGCGATTGGTGACCAGGATGTTTACTCCGAAACACTCGCGCCGCGCGTAGGGCCCCGCAGTCGGAGTGAACGAGGTCGGCAGAAATCGCACTCCGCCGATATTGCGCGCATTGAGAAAGGCCGCAAGTTCCTTGGGCAGGAAATACGGCGAGCCGATCAACTGGAACGGCATATCCGTTCCGCGACCAATGGAGATGTTCGTGGCCTCGATCAGCGCCACGCCGGGATAGAGTGCGGCCTCATCCAGGTTGCGAATTTCGGGCGTAGGGCTCACCCATAATGCACCGGTGGAATCGAACCAGTCCCCGCGCAGCCATCCGCGCATGGGAATCACCGTGAGGTCGGCGTTGAGGTGCTTCTCCTCGTTAAACAGCTTGGCCAGTTCGCCGATCGTCAGCCCATGCCGCACTGACAGCGGAAAGTAGCTGAGGAAGCTCTCCTGCGCGTCGGAGATCGGCCCCTGCACGTACGCGCCCGTCAGCGGATTGGGACGGTCGAGAACGATTATGGGCTTCTTCAGCTTGGCCGCCGCTTCCAGAAAATATCCGAGCGTGGTCTCGTAGCTCGAAAAGCGCACGCCCGTGTCCTGCAGGTCGAATACGATCACGTCCAGATTGCGCAACACTTCGACGGGAGGTCGCCGTTTCACGTCGGTGTCGCCCCAGACGTTGTAAACCGGCACTCCGGTCGCGCCATCCTTGGTGTTGACGCTGGTGCTCGCATCCGCGCCTTGCAGCCCGTGTTCGGGGGCGAAGATCGCAGTCAACTGCATCCCCGGCGCGCGCGCCAGCACATCGATGGTGCGCCGTCCCTTGGCATCGATGCCGGTCTGGTTGGTGATTAATCCAATTCGCGGCTTCGGCACACCCGCGATCTTCAGCGGCTCGAATTGCCTTTCTTCCAGTACATCGATGCCGTTCAGCACCTTGCCATTCCGCACGATCATGCGCCGCGCGGCCATTTGCGTTTCGTTATAGCCGGTGATGCGCGCCAGACGCATCTTTTGCTGCTGGCTGGGTTCGAGCTGCAGCACTGCAGCGACCGCAGTCGCGACCTCCGTGCGCAGTGCAATGACGCTGCCGGTCTTCAATTGCAGCGAGTTGGTCAGCAGGACGATGTAGGTGTTCGTGGTGGGATCGATCCACAATGACGTTCCGGTGTATCCCGTATGCCCGAATGAGCCGACCGGCAGCAGTTCGCCGCGATTGGACGAGAACGGCGAGTCAATGTCCCATCCCAGGCCGCGCACGTTGGGCATGTTCGCCGGTTGCTGCGGCGTAGTCATCTTCTCCACGATCAGCGGCGACAATATGGGCGCGCCGCCGTTCAGCATGGCTTGCGCAAACTTCGCCAGATCGTCAGCCGTGGAGAATAGTCCCGCATCGCCGGCCACTCCGTTCATCTGCCGCGCCGTGGGATCGTGCACTGTGCCGCGCAGCGTCATCCCGGTATGCTCGTCGCGCTGCGTAGGTGCGATGCGGGACTGCCACGCCTGCGGCGGGTTGAAGCGCGTGTTGGTCATGCCCAGCGGACCGAAAACGTACGTCTGCGCATACTGGTCGAGCGGCATCCCGCTGACCTTCTGTACCAGCTCGCCCAGCACCACGAAACCGACATCGCTGTAAACGAACGTGGAGCCCGGCGCATTCGCCAGTTTCGCGGCATTGACGCGGTTGTAGCCTTCGTCGGTCCCGTTCCACGATTCCTTGAGGTCGAGATCGGCGGGCAGTCCCGAGTAGTGCGTCAACAGCATGCGGATGGTGACGTCCTCTTTGCCGTTCTGCGCGAAGGCAGGAATGTACTTGGCGACGGGATCGTTGAGCTTGATCTGCCCCAACTGCTCCATGCGCATGATGCACGTCGTGGTGGCGACGACCTCGGTGAGCGCGCCCAGGTCGAAAATCGTCTCCGGTGTCATCGCATCCGCCGCGGCCGTGAGATGACCGAAGGCTTTGCGATAGACGACAGCGCCGCTGTGGCCGACCAGCAGGACGCCGCCAGGAGCATTGCCGTTGGCAATGGCATCTCGCACGATCTTGTCCAGTTCCCCGAAATGAGCCTGCTCGCTAGCCGAAGGCGGCGACGGCGAGGGGGTTTGCGCTCCTGGAGCGATTGGGGAGCCATTCGCAGGAGCTTGAGTGGCTTTTCCGGTTGCAGGTTGCTGCGCCAGGACGGGCGCGACGATCATGATAGTCAGACAAAGTCTAACCAGCGCATCAGCTGGCCGACGCACACGCAGGCTCAAGTGAAATTCCGTTGGTAGATTGCGCCCGCAATGTCCGGGCAAGCTATTATAAAGGGCGCTCGCAGCTCGTCACAGCCGAGGACTTCTGCAGCAGTCAACGCCACAATTCGCGCCTCTGCGAGCTGCCTTCGAGCGGCAGGAAAAGCAATTCGCGCAGGCTTTCTCCATCATTCGCGAAGGCGTCGCGCAGCGCGCATTTCCAGGCGCTGCACTGGCAATCACGCATCGTTGTGCGCTGATTGCGTCGCAGGGATTCGGCCGATTCACCTACGACGAGCACTCGCCCGAGGTGCAGCCCGATACCATCTACGATCTCGCTTCCGTAACCAAGGTGGTGGCGACGACCGCGATCGCGATGCTGCTGTACGAGCGCGCCAAGCTGTCGCTAGATGAACCGCTGGCCCAGGCGCTGCCCGAGTTCGTAACACTCGCGCCCAGGCATCAGCAGGAGTGGCGCCAGGCGGTCACGATTCGCTCGCTGCTGGCCCACTCCAGCGGACTGCCTGCTTACGAGAAGCTGTTTGGATTCGCGACTACTCGCGAAGACCTGGCTCGCGCCGCATTGACTACGCCCCTCAGGTCAGCTCCCGGAACACGCGCCGACTACAGCGACATCGGCTTCATCTTGCTAGGTGAGGTTCTGGCCGCAAAAGCGGGGCTGCCGCTCGATGTTTTCGCGCGCCAGGAAACCTTCGCGCCGATCGGTATGACGCACACCTGCTTCAATCCGCCGCAGGGGTGGAAGCACAAAATCCCGCCCACCGAGAACGACGGGAAGTTTCGCGGACGCGTGATCCAGGGCGAAGTGAATGATGAGAATGCTTCGGTGATGGGAGGCGTGGCCGGGCATGCCGGCCTTTTCGCTCCGGCGACGGATGTGGCTCGCTTCGCCGAATGCCTGTTGCGGGGTGGTGCGCCAATCCTGCAACCCGACACCGTGAAACTGTTCAGGCGCCGCGAGTCCCAGCCTGCGGGAACGTCGCGCGCCTTGGGATGGGATACGCCATCACGGCCGGACTCATCCTCCGGCAGATACTTCTCGCACGTTGCGTTCGGGCACTTGGGATTTACCGGCACGTCGTTGTGGATTGATCCGGGACGGAAGCTTTCGGTCACGTTGCTGACGAACCGCACTTGGCCCGACCGGTCATCGCAGCTCATTCGCGAGGTTCGTCCACGCGTTCACGACGCAGTCGTCGAAGCGATCGAAGAGTCGCCCTAAGGCAGTTCAGCGCTCGAAGCTCGGTTCGCTGCCGGCAAGCAACGATTCGGCGATCTCGCGCCACTCTTGCTCAAGCGTCGCCGTCGCCGGAGTCTTATCCGCACGTTTATACCAATATCTCGCGTTTGCGGCATCGCCCTCTTTACGGTGCAGATAGGCGTGTACCCAGGCGGCGGCCGGTCCCTCATCCTGAGCGGCAACTTCGTGGGCCTGTTTCCAATTGTCTTGGGCGTCCCACCACAGCGCCGTAAGGGCCGAATTGAGGTTGCGGGGAGGCTCCTCGCGCGACAGGGAATCGCGAAATTCCTGCAAGGTCATGGCGCTCACCGGGCAGGTATCGCCGCTGCGTCGCCAACGAAATCGACCACCGGCTTCTGCGGAATGATTCCGGCGGCATGGCCCATGTCGAGCAATCTGACGATGGCTTCGCGTCCGTCCTTGCCGTAATCCAGCGTGCGTTCATTGACGTACATGCCAACGAACTTGTCAGCCATCTGCGGATCCAGGTCGCGGGCGAACTGCATGGCGTACTGCAGCGCCTCCTCGCGATGCTCCAGCGCATAGCGAATGCTATCGCGCAGCGCGGTGCAACAGGAGGCGATGAGCTCGGGGCCAAGATCGCGGCGGATCACGTTGCCGCCCAGCGGCAGGGGTAGCCCAGTCTGTTCTCGCCACCACTTGCCCATGTCGACAACTTTGTGCAGCCCGGATTTGTTGAACGTCAGTTGCCCTTCATGAATAATCAGCCCCGCTTCGTACTTACCCTCGAGTACGCGCGGAATGATCTCGTCGAAGGGCACGACCTCGGTGGCGATCTCCGGCGCGAACAGCTTCAGCACAAGATAAGCGGTGGTCATCGTACCGGGCACGGCGATGCGGTGATGCCGGATTTCGTCCGGTGAAATATTGCGTGACGCGACGATCATGGGCCCATAGCCTTCGCCCACGCTGCCGCCGCTGGGCATCAGCGCATAGTTGTCCTGGATGTACGGGTAGGCGTGGAACGAGATCGCGGTGATGTCATAAAAGCCTTCCATGGCTTTCCGGTTCAGCGTCTCGATGTCGCTAAGCGTGTGCGTAAACTTGACGCCGGGCACGCGCACCTTGTTGGTCGCCATGCCGTAGAACATAAAGGCGTCGTCCGAGTCGGGACTGTGCGCTACCTTGATCTCGCTCTTCTTGGGGTTGCGGGTCATATGGCTACAATCGCTCGGAAGAGGTTGCGGAATTGCGCTTGGGGAAACACGGCAACAACACGCCTAGAATCTTTTCCGCAGGCGCGCCGCCGCCGCCGCCGCGACCATCACCTTCGAAACTTCGGCGAACAGGAACGGATACAGCCCGAAGAAAGCGGCCTGCCGCCAGCTATGCGTTATGATCGCGAGCCAGCTAATCCCGGCGGCGAACAGCACGACTTCAGCGGTGACGGCACCCAGCAAATTGCGGGTGAAGCCAGGCTCTCCGCGTTCCGCAATCCAGCCGGCGAGAGACGCCACGACCGGATATGCCCAAAGATATCCTCCCGTCGGCCCCAGCATCTGCGCAATGCTTCCCGGTCCTGACGACGCGAACACCGGCAGGCCCATCGCGCCCCAGGCGAGATATAGCGCTGCGGCGGCAAATCCGCGACGGCTGCCCAAGGTGAGGCCCACCAGCACCACTCCGAAGTTGGCCAGCGTCAAGGGGACAGGCGTGAACGGCAGAGGCAATATCAAGCGCGCGCACACGGCAATGACTGCACTGGCGCAAATGACAATGCCGGCCTGCTTGAGGATACTGATCGGCTGCTCGGAGGCGGTGCTTTCGAAATGCACGGCTTTGGACATGTCAAAACCTCGCGCTTATGAAGACGGCGTAAAACTCGATCCGCGGCGGCTGTCTGCGGCACCGTTAAGGGTGCCGGCACCATTCTTCCCGGCACTCCCCGACGACTGGATTTGTGTCCGCGGGGCTGCCAATTCGGGGGATATGCCCGGCCCGGCAGCTTCCGTTTCCGGAGCTGCTTTCTTTTCCCGAAGGTGCCGCTTGACTCGGAAATGCACCGCCAAAATCACGGCGACCACGGCTGCGGTGCACAGCACCAGAACCGCAAAGAAAATCTTGATAACCACAGAGACTTAGGATAACAGAAGGGATGGGTGGGGAAGTACGGCCGCCGCGAGATCGCGATCCCGCGGCGGCTGGCGGCATTGAAGCTCATGACGAGCGGTTTAGCGCGTGACAGTCCGAAATACCGTGGCGCCCAGAACGAGCGTCAAGATCACGCCGAGAACGAAGATCCCGAACAGAATCTTCGCAATAGCGGCAAACCCGGCGGCAATTCCGCCAAATCCGAGTACCCCGAATATCACGGCAAGTGCAGCACAGATAACCGTCCACTTCAGCATAGTGAGTAAATGGATGTGGGCCTCACACGGCGAGTTGTCCAAAAGCGGCAGCAGCTTCCGATCCACAGCATCGCAAATTGTGGACCGCCAATTCGCATAGCTTCGAATCGACTTGCGTGTCGGGCGTGCCGCGCCACCTTCCACGAACGCTGCGTACGCTCCCTCGTCGACCTGATGAATGTAAGTGGATTCTCGGAGCAGCTTAGGGTTAATCACGGCTAGTGCGCACGATCGCCATCGCGTTCCTCTGGCCTTCGGTTTAATCTTCCTGAAAGACGATTTGGTTAAAGTAGTTGGAAGTAATGAAGCGCAGTTTCCCCCACGTCCCAGGTGCCGATCAGGCCGGCATCCCCGCATGGTGTCATCCTGGGCGGAGGTTCGCGCCGTGGTTGCGCGAACCGGCGTCGAAGAACCTCGATTCACGAGGGATGCCGGGCATTGCCGGACGCGGCATGCTCGTCGTTTCGTGGTGGCTTCTCGCCGTGCTCCTCGCAACCGCCTGCGCCGCAGAAGCGTCGCCTCCGCTTTGCCCCCGCCCGGTTGCGGGCGCAACCGTTGAGAACCCTCCCGAGCTGCGCAGCCACAACGGAGTCCTCGAACTGGGGCTGCACCTTCGCTATCAGCAGACCATGGTCAGCGAAGGCCCGCCCCGCTACTGTTATGTCACCGATGACGGGCTGGAGTCGCCCACATTGCGCGTCCATCCGGGCGACCGTTTGATCATCCATCTGCACAATGACTTGCCGGAGTGGCACGGCTATCACGAGACTTCGCACCAGATGGAAGCCATGCCCAGCGACCCCGATTGCGTGGGCACGAGCATGGACCCGTCCGTCACGAATCTCCACTTCCACGGCATGACAATTCCCCCCCTCTGTCATCAGGATGAGGTCATCCACACCGCAGTCCCGGCAGGGCGGGAGTTCGACTATCGCGTCACCATCCCGCGCCATGAGCCACCCGGACTCTACTGGTACCATCCCCATCCCCACGGATTCAGCGAACGGCAGGTGCAAGGCGGAGCATCCGGGGCGCTCATCGTCGAGGGACTCGAAAGCGTAATTGCTCCGTTGCGGTCAATGGATGAGCGGGTGCTGGTGCTGCGCGATCAACAGCGCATCGGGCCGGAAGCGCCGACTCCATCGGTGCCGGCATGGGATATCTCGGCGAACTTCGTGCCCATCACCTATTCCCAGGGCCAGCCGGCGGTCATTCCAATGCCCCCAGGCAGGAAACAACTGTGGCGGGTGCTGAACGCGGGCGCCGATGTCATCTTCAATCTGCAGATTCTGATGGACGGCATCGCGCAGCCGGTTGAGATAGTGGCCATCGACGGCGTGCCGATCTCCGCCACCAAAGCCGCAGCGATGCCGAGGCAAAGTAATATCGTGCTTCCCCCCGGCGCTCGCGCCGAGTTCGTCGTAACCGCTCCCCAGGCGGGTCAGAACGCTCAGTTGGTTACGCGTGCCTGGGACA
>Ga0187871_10004661_pt1 | contig 10196 bp, 13 predicted proteins | sample June2016WEW_16_1_FD_132988 | JGI IMG/M metagenome (GOLD analysis project Ga0187871, IMG submission 132988) | Peatland microbial communities from SPRUCE experiment site at the Marcell Experimental Forest, Minnesota, USA - June2016WEW_16_10 | ecosystem: Environmental > Terrestrial > Soil >...
CGAGTACTTGCGTTGTCTTCAGCTCTTCTAGCCTTGGCTTTCGGTCTCGGCTGCTCTACTTCGCAGCAGTTAGAGAGCATTTCAGTTTCGCCGGCAACTGCAACCCTTGCGCTCGCCGGACAGACGGCACAGTTTCAGGCAACCGGGGCCTACGTGAACGGCAAGAAGGGAACGGAGTCCATGCAGAACCTGACCAACCAGGTGACCTGGACTTCGAGCGTAACAAGTGTCGCCACGATTAATTCCTCAGGACTGGCTACCGCGACGGGCTTCGGTACAAGCACGATAACTGCGACGGGAGGTAATGGCGGCATCACCGGTACGGCGACCCTGACGGTTCAACCGGTAGCTGGGGGCGATCTCGAGTCACTGACGATCATGCGCGGGAACCAGTTCTTCCATCGGGCCGGTGAGACGACTCAGTTCATTGCCATCGGCAACTACAGCACGCAGCCTGTGGCCCGGGACTTAACCGGCCAGGTGAAATGGTCCTCAAAAGATGAAGGCGTGGCCACCGTGACTTCCGCCGGGATTGCGACAGCCACCGGCAATTGCGATTCGGAGCAGGCGACCACCATCACCGCAGTCGCACGCGACAGTGCGGGAAACGAGATAACGGGTGCAGCTAGCTTGAGCACGGGATCATGCCTCGCGGGGGATGTTCCTAGTCTGAATGTTTACAAGCTGGGACAGGGCAGCGGGACAGTAACCAGCACCGCCGCAACGCTGAATTGCTCGGGTGCGATCTGCACGGCAAACTTCGCGCTGAATAGCCAAGTAACCCTCACCGCAACTCCGGCTCCCGGATCGTATTTTGTGGGATGGTCTGCCAACTGTAAGTCAGAGCGGGGCAGCGCCTGCACGGTTACGATGCTTCACAATGAAACGGTCGGAGCCATCTTTAGCCCCGAACAGTAGAAGGTTGAAGGAAGGACGCCGCGGCCGGCAGTGATGCTGGCCGCGTTTCCTTTTGCGAGAAATTCGCTTTTGTCGACAAATCCCTCTTCGCCTTTGAGTTCCTCGCCAGAACCAAGTCGCCGTTTCGTTTAGCGACTTGCCCATCTCCCGTACCTTTGGCGAAAAGCGAGGAGCGAAAGGCGAACAGCGGAAGGGTGAACGCGTTCTAACCAAAATGATTCACCGGCCCGGTTCCTTTGCCCAACGGATACGCAGTGGCGATTGCCCTCCGCACATATTCTTTGGCCGCCCGGATAGCCTGTTGTAGCTCGTCGCCGAGCGCGAGGCGGCAGGCCAGTGCCGTCGCAAACGCGCACCCGGTGCCGTGGGTCGAGCGCGACTCGACCCGCTCGCCCGGGAACACTTCCTCTCGCACCGTGCCGGAACGGCAATCGCTCAGGAAATCATTGGGCGGATCAAGCTCTCCGCCTGTAATAACGACCGCCTTGGCACCCAGAGCGTGCAGTGCGTCCGCCAACGGACGTACACCCTGAACGAGGAAATCGGCTGCCTCGGCCAGTACCATCGCCTCGTAGCCATTAGGCGTAACCACCTCGCAGAGCGGGAGCAACCGAGTTCGCAAGACGTTCACTCCTGCGTCATCCAGCAGAGCGGCCCCGGATGATGAGCGCACGACCGGGTCGAGGACGATGTTGGGAAGCCGGCGTTTCTCCAGAAATTCCGCAACCGCCGCCGCCACTTCGCCTGACCCCAGCATGCCGATCCGGACAGCCGCGAAGGCCACATCATCGGCAAGTGCGTTGAGCGTTGCGGAAACCAGCTCGGGTTCCAAAGCTCGAACCCGAAAGACCCCCTGCGTGGACTGGATGGTCCACGCCGTCATGCATGTGACGGCGTAGCAGCCTTGGGCGGTGGCCGTCTTGATGTCCGCTGTGATGCCTGCACCGGAGGAGGGATCGTAACCGGCGATGCTCAAGATGACGGGAGGGGCGGCCATGGCAAGACTTTATCGCAAACAGCTTGCCAGCACTCAAGTCAATGTTCTCTGGAGCGGGGAACAAGCAGTCCAAAGGTCGTCCTCAACTTACAATTCAAATTGTAAGTACCTGACATTCGGCAGCTTACATCCAACTCTGGCATGAGTCGATCCATCTAATTCATGAACGCCACCGAGATCGCTGATTCTCCGGACGGGCTGGAGTTCTTTATCGCCTGGAAGCGCACAACCCGATGTGACAATTGGTTAACCACAATTCACGCCGCGGCGCAAGTCCCCTTTCTGGTTATCGGCAGATTATGGTTGACTCTTAATTCGGGCTTTGAAAGACTTTTAACATCCTGTCAGGGAGGACCAACTTTAACGATGAGAGGTGTCTGAATGTTACGAGTACTAAGCCCGGTTGCGGCGACTTTGCTGTTTGCCACCGCGCTGGGTGCAGCACCCGGTAATAGCACACCGGATTCGCAAAAAGGGGCCCCAGAACAGATTCAGGAACAGAAGTCGGCCAAGCGGGCGAAGGCTAAAGCCGAAGTCGGGAAGGCTTCGTGGTATGGCCGCATCTTCCAGCACAAGAAGACGGCGAGCGGTGAGCCTTACGACATGTTTGACTTGACGGCTGCTCACCGCAGCCTGCCTATCGGTTCCTGGGTCAAGGTCACGGATCTCAAAACCGAGCGGGCGGTCATAGTTCGCATCAATGATCGCGGGCCGGTGGCCAAGAATCGGATCATCGACCTGTCCTATGAAGCGGCCAAGACGCTGGGCCTGCGCGGGATTGACCGCGTGCGTCTGGAAGTTCTGCCAACGCCTGAATTGGCAGACAATCTTGCGCCACTGTAATCTTTTCACCGCGTTCTAAAAGGGCGCTGTTCACGCAGTCTGCCCGGATAGGGATTACCACAGAGGCGACAGAGAGATTCATCGGTAAACACTCTGCGCCTCCGTGGTGGTCTTGGCTGTTATAAACTGGAAGCCGATGCAAGCAAGAGATCGGCTCATCGTGGCGCTGGATGTCCCCAACGCCATCCAGGCCCGCCAGATTGTCCAGTCGCTTGGCGACACCATAACCACTTACAAGGTCGGGAAGCAGCTCTTCGTTGCCGAGGGGCCGCAGCTCGTGCGCGACCTCGTCGCCTCCGGGCGCAAGGTCTTCCTGGACCTGAAATTTCACGATATTCCTAACACCGTTGCCGAAGCGGTCCGGTCGGCGGCCCGGCTGGGCGTCACGATGCTGAATCTGCACGCCTCCGGCGGCAGCAAAATGATGAAGGCTGCGGTCGAGGCGGCGGCGCAGTCTGAGACCAAGCCGCTGGTGCTCGCGGTCACCGTCCTGACAAGCCTGTCCGACGCCGATATGTCGGAAATTGGATTTTGCGGTACCGCGGCGAACCAGGTTTTGCGTCTCGCTGCGCTGGCGCGAAGCGCCGGTTGTGGCGGCATTATCTCCTCGGCGCGCGAAACCGGCGAGCTGAGACGCGAGCTGGGCGAAGGATTTCCCATCGTGAATCTGGGCATCCGGATGGCCGGCGCTGATATCGCAGACCATGCCCGGCCTTTGACCCCGGGTGAAGCGCTGGCTGCCGGCGCGACCTACCTCGGCGTGGGACGGCCGATTTTGCAAGCTGACGACCCCCTCGCGGCCGCGCGCCGCATTCTGGCCGAGATGGAAGAGGCGTTACAGTCGGCTGCCGGTTAAAGCAGAGCTTTGAGTCGTGTCGGGCAGGAGCAGGTAGAGCACGCCTTCAGGCTTGCGTCCCGAATGCCTGCTCTACCCAAAAAAAGAGGTCCCGAAACCGGGACCTCCGCCGGCGATGAGAGGCGCCTGACTACGGCTTGGCGGTCATGTACATCATGTCGCCGGGCTTGCCGGTTTCTATCTTGTAATCGGACGGCAGCTGGAACAACGACGCATCCGGCTCGCCACGACTGACGCTGGTCACCGTACTGGTCATGGTTCCCATCATCGGATCGCTGTGGGTCATGCTCAGCGGAATCTGCAGGTCGGTGGACACCCAGCGCTCGGTCACCACCGAGATCGGCTTCGTGTTACCGATCTGTCCGGCAGGAATAGTGCGCGTCACCCGCGTGCCCTGTGCCGACAAGCCGAGAATGGTCTTCGTGCCCAACTGCTCCGTGGTCACGTTCGCCAGGCCTGGACCCGGGGGCGGCTCACCGTTGGCCTCCCCTTTGGGCGGGTGGGGAGCACGCAACGGCATTTCATGCGCGGTCTTCTTCTGCGGATTCAGCATGTAGCGCTTGCCGGCTACCGGATCCATAATGATCACCATGGTTCCCTGGACCGCGCCCGTCGAAGGCGTAACCAGCTTGAACGGAACTTCGCGGCGAACCCGGCCTTGAGAGTCGCGGTATTCCGTGCTCTGGTTGTCGGTGTGGATGGTGTTGCCGTCCTGCAGTGTGCTGTCGTGGGTCACGGTGATGGTAGCCGTAACGGGCGCGCCGGTGACGACTTTGTCGCCCAAGCCAACTTCTTCATGGAAGAAGTTCCCGCCCATGTGTGGCCCTCCCATTCCCATCATCATTTCCGGTCCGCCCGGCGGCGGAGGTGGTGGAGCTGCCGGTTCGCTCTGGGCGAGCGACAGTCCCGCGAGCGCAATCAGCAACGCTCCCATTGCCAGCCCTTGCCATACCGCACGAAGTAGCGAATTCTTCCCAAAGTTCATGTCTTCACCCTCGTCTGAAAAAGTGCTGCTGCGTTCAACTTCAATTTTCAAACCGAACTGCCCGTACCACGCCGTCATACCCGACGACTACGTCCGCTATCCGCGGCTGGGCTGCCTGGTCGGCTTCTGCCGACTCCGGCAATTCCATCCGCACCACCTGGGTTTCGCTGGCGCAGCTAAGCGGATCGCAGAGCATCAGCGCCATGTAACCGGCATCGGTGTCGCTCTGCGAGTCGTCAGCGACTGCGGGGCTGCCCGTGGATGCTATTACCGATTGCGGTAATGACGACTGCCGCGCGAATACCCGATGGCTGACCCGCATTTCCCGCTGCTTCGACCGAAGAGTATGAGAATCGCCGGCGCCAGACGTAACCGCGTGCGGGCCGCTTGCGATCACCATTGGCTGCTGAATGACTGGCACGCTCCGCTCCGGCGCCGACTTGCCCTGTATCGGCTTGGTATTGGAGCCATGCTGAAGCAAGTGGATCCCCAGGAAGATTGCGATCGCAATCGCCGCGGCGACGGCGGCATAAGCCCCCAACTCGAATAACCGGCTGAGCCGCAGAGCGAATGGAGTGGAACGAGGCGTAGCTTCGGATTGTGGACGCCACATCTTCCATGTTTCCGTCACTCCAGATGGCATTGGCCCCGTGGCGACCGCAGCTTGCGCAGTCGCGAGCGAAGTCCTGCCCGCTGGAATGCCCTGCCGGAACACCTGAAGCAACGCCCGTTCCACATCTGGGCCGGCCTCGCGGCCGGCTGTCCTTGCCCGCAGCGTATGCAGGGAGGCATTGAGACTCCGCCGTCCCTGCAACCACGACTCACAAGCCGGGCAGGCCTGGGTATGGCCGACCATCTGCGGGTCTTCGATCTGCATTTGCGTCTGCGCCAATTCCGGCAAACTGAACGACGCGACGTAATGTTTAAAGTCACGGCATGTCATGATGTGCACCTCGCCGCAATTCCCGAGATCCCTGGGGCCGTCGCCGCCGAGCGGTGTAGTTTCTTGCTGAGCATGGCGTGCGCGCGATGAAGCCGCGAGCGAATGGTGCCGATGGCGCACCCCATGGCTTCTGCCGCCTGCGCGTAGCTCAACTCCTGCAAGTCGCACAACACCACTACCTCGCGATAGTGCTCCGGCAACGACAGCACCGCTTTCCAGACTGCGGTTGAGGTCTGATTGCGGGCGATGCCTTCGCTGGGATCGCACTCCGTCATCAGCGCTGCCGCCTCGTCGTCGACCGAGGCACTCAGCGCGTTGTCCGAGTAGCTGCGCTCCAGCGCCCGGCGTACGTAGTTTCGGGCGACCCCGAACAGATAGGCGCCCAGGGCCCCTCGCGCCGGATCGTAGTCGCCGCCGCGCTGCAACAGGAAGATGAAGACATCCTGCGTCACTTCCTCGGCGATTTGAGTAGAGCCGCTCATATGCAATGCGAAACGAAAGATGGGGCCTTGCCGGCGACGGTAGAGCGCGGTGAACGCATCTTCGTCTCCTGCCAGGGCCTGCGCCAGCAGTTGCTCGTCAGTCAAATCGGTCAGCAACTTCACCTCGGTGGTGGTCCTGATCTCGTTTCTAACCATATTCACGGGCCAGAAACGTAAAGTTCCGTAAAGTTCAGGGCGACGCCTGTTCTGTGCTGCCGGATCGTGGGTTTTGCGCCCAGCAGACGTCAGCGCCTATCTTAATGCTACCTGCCGGAACCAGCTTTGAGTGTTAAGTAGCGTTGCGGCGGGGAAGAGCCCGCGTCTGCCTGTGCGGCGATGCAATCATCTCTCGCAGGCTTCTGTGACTAAAGTCACATGGCGCTGTGAGCGCAATGGGGCTATGCTTACTGCATGCTGCGCGGTCCGGCAGGCCGTGCGAGAGGGGTATCGGAGCAATGTCTGAACAAGGACGCAGATATATGCGCTTCGGCGCGGTGATGGCGGTCATCGTCGTCGCTCTCGGCTATCTCGCCTACACCGGGGTGCAGGACAGCAAGAGCTACTATGTGACCATCAAGGAACTGAACGTTATGGGCAACGGCGCCTACAGTAAGCGGTTGCGCGTGGCCGGAAGCGTTCAGCCGGGGTCCATCAAGCGCCAGGGAACGCACCTGGAGTTCCTGCTGGCCGAGGAGAACCGCACCTTGCCTGTTGTCTATAGCGGAACCGAAGCTCCTCCGGACACCTTCAAGGACAACGCGCAGGCGCTGGCTGAAGGCAAGTTTGGGCACGACGGCGTCTTCCACGCTACCAACATTCAAGCCAAGTGTGCGTCCAAGTATGCGCCCAAGCAGCCGGGACAGCCGGGCGCGCAGCCGGCGGTGGAAGGCACGACGCAAAAGGCAGCGCTGTAGTTGGCAATTTCACGATGGAGTTAGAATCGGTCTGTGAGTGACGCCCAGTTCTTCACGGCGCTGTGTCTGCCACTGATTGTTTTTCTGGTGGGCTTCTACTTCCAGAACACGGGCATTCGCGACCTACTTTCCGAGATGACCGTTCTGCGCTCCGACATGAACTTGCGTTTCGCGCGCTTCGATCAGAGGTTCGACGATCTTACGAGCAAGGTGGTCGACGTCGACAACCGCCTAATCCGGGTCGAAGAACGCCTCAAGCTCTAATTCAATACTCTGCGACTGAAAATCCGCCCTCTGAAGGAACCGTTGATCGCAACCGCACCATCCTTACCACCTGTCATCGTCCTCGATAACCTGGTGAAATTCTTTGGCCGCTTTGCCGCCATTCGCGAGATCTCAGCGGAGTTCGCCGCCGGTCGTCTTTACGTGGTGCTCGGCGACAATGGGGCAGGGAAGAGCACGCTGCTGCGCATTGTCGCCGGACTGATGGAGCCCAGCCAGGGCAGCTTCACGCTTCTTGGCGCGAAAAAAGTTCGCGACGTGGCGCATCGCGTCGGCTATATGGGACACGCGCCGCTGCTCTACGATGAGCTGAGCGGCATGGAAAACCTCCGCTATTTCGCCGGGCTTTACGGCCTTCAGGACGACAATGTGGGCCGCCAGGCCATGCTGATGGTCGGTCTCGATCCTGATCTTGGGCGGCGTGTCGGCCAGTACTCGCAGGGAATGCGGCAGCGGCTGTCGCTGGCTCGTGCCGTCCTGCACAATCCCGAGCTGATGCTGCTGGACGAGCCATTCTCCAATGTTGACGTGCACTCCGCCCGTGAGATGGCCGCGGTACTGGGACGGGTCCGCGATCAGGGCAAGACAATCTTTGTCGTCACGCATCAGGCGCCACTGATGGAAGGGGTCGCCGACGAATTCGTGTACATGGCAGCAGGCCAAATTGTCGATCGACAAGAGGTAGCCCGGAAAGTAGCGGCAGCGGAGCCGGCATTGAGGAGTGCGCCATGACGACCCTCACCGTAACCCGCGCGACACTGATGAAAGACCTGCGCATGGAGTGGCGCTCGAAGGACGCGATCAACTCCATGCTGTTCTTTGCGCTGCTGGTGGTCGTCATCTTCAGCTTCGCCTTCAACCCCACGGCAGAGGAGTCGCGGCAGATCGCCGGCGGTTTAATCTGGGTGGCATTTTTGTTTGCGGCTGTCGTCGCGCTCAACCAGACCTGGGCGCGCGAGCTGCGCAATCAGGTGCTGGACGCCTATCGCGTCTCGCCTGCGCCGCCCAATGCGCTTTTCCTCGCCAAGACCGTCGGCAATTTCTTGTTTGTCATCGTCCTGGAATGTCTAATGGCGCCGCTGTTCGTAATCTTTTATGAGCTGCGCTCGGTGGGGCCGGTTTGGCAGTTGATCGTGGTCGCGTTGCTGGGAACGTGGGCGCTGGTCGTGAATGGAACATTCTTCGCCGCGCTTTCCATCCGCACGCGCAGCCGCGAGATCATGCTGCCGCTGATTCTTTTCCCCATCTCCATTCCGGCGCTGCTGGGCATGGTCGACGCAACCACGTCGATCCTTACCGGCGAGGCGTCGCCCGATTTCTGGGTCAAGATGCTGACGGTCTACGATGTCGTTTTCACGGCCATCTGCCTGTTGCTGTTTGAGACGGTTTTGAACGCCGAATAAAGAGTGAAACGCAGAATGAAAAAACTCGCAACTATCTCAGTCGTCCTCGTTGCTGCCCTCCTCGGCATAACCAGCTATCTTGGGCTGGCGGTCGCTCCTACCGAGCAGACTATGGGCGACGTGCAGCGCATCTTCTACTATCACGTGCCTTCCGGCTGGGTAGCATTCCTCTGCTTCTTCATTAACTTTGTCGCATCCGCTGTGTATTTATGGAAGCGAAGCGCCGGCAGCGACGCTCTGGCGGCGGCTTCGGCAGAAGTGGGCGTGGTCTTTTGCACCGTGCTGCTGATCACCGGCCCGCTATGGGCCCGGCCCGTGTGGGGCATTTGGTGGACATGGGACGCACGCCTCACCACTACGCTGGTGCTGTGGCTCATCTACGTCAGCTATCTAGTGCTGCGGCGATTCGCCGCGGGTGGCCAGACGCAGGTGCTTGCTGCTGCATTTGCCATCTTCGGTTTTGCCGATGTGCCGATCGTTTACATGTCCATTCGCTGGTTCCGTACGCAACATCCTTCGCCGGTGATGGGCGGCGGACAAAACTCGGGGTTGGATCCGGCCATGGCGCACGTGTTCCTCACGAACCTGGCCGCATTCACGTTAATGGGAATCGTTTTCCTCGTGCTGCGCTATAAGTTGCAAATGCAGGAGCACGCGCTGGAGTCGGCTCACGCGCAAGCCGCGCTGAAAGGGGTGGCGTAATGAACGGCATCGTTTTCCTGAAAGCCGCGTACGCTGTGTCCTGGATTATCTATTTGGGATACCTCGGGCGCATCTTACTGCGCATGAAGAAGGTCGCAGCCGAACGGGAAGAATTGGACCGGACGATTCCGAGGAATGCGGCTCCCGCAACGCTCAAGCGCTCGGCAGTGTGAGCACGGCACCCGGACAATGGAGGTCCCCGTGGCTCCGGGCATGACGACCACCGCCCGTCGCGGCACCCTGCAACTGATCGGTGTCGGCTGCCTGATCGTCTTCGTGCTGTTCTTCCTGCTTAGCGTCCCGCTATTTTGGGGACAGATTCGGGTATTGCAGTCCTGGCCGGTGCGGCAGGCGGAGGTCATTCGCAGCGTGGTCGTGACCGAGCCCACCGGCAAGCATGACCAGCTTTACTCCGCGCACATGGAGATCGCCTACGTTGTCAACGGCGAAGCGGTCACAGCCGAGCTCACCAGCTTCCAAAGCGGCAACTATGCGGAAACTGCGCGGCGCGCAGCCGAGTTCCCGGTGGGCAGCCGGCACGCCATTCGCTACGATCCCCGATACCCCAGGCAGGTGCGCATCGGTGCGAGCTGGAACCGCCGCTTCTTCGCCGTGCCTTTGATTACGCTGGGATGCGGCGCTTTTTTCGGGTTGCTGGCGCTGGCACTCTTTATCGCTGCAGGCACGCGGGATAAAACAGCGGCACCAGCTAGCGAGAATCCCAAGTAAGCGGCTATTGTGCCGAGCTTGCGCGGTGCGCCACCGCGACCGGCGGACTGGTGATCGCCTCGCGAACGTTCGCCAATGGCGCATGGGCAACCAGCTCCACGGACCCGTCGGCTTTGCGCTGGATGCCGAGCCGCTGCCACAA
>Ga0187871_10004666_pt1 | contig 10186 bp, 11 predicted proteins | sample June2016WEW_16_1_FD_132988 | JGI IMG/M metagenome (GOLD analysis project Ga0187871, IMG submission 132988) | Peatland microbial communities from SPRUCE experiment site at the Marcell Experimental Forest, Minnesota, USA - June2016WEW_16_10 | ecosystem: Environmental > Terrestrial > Soil >...
ATTCACCAATTTCCTGCTGGCCGACGAGATCAATCGCACCACGCCCAAAACGCAATCGGCGCTGCTGGAAGCCATGAACGAAAGCCAGGTGACCATCGACGGCCGCCCGCACATGCTGCCACGCCCGTTCATGGTGATCGCCACGCAGAATCCGGTGGAACACCACGGCACCTACCCGCTGCCGGAGTCGCAGATGGACCGTTTCCTGATGCGGCTGCGCATCGGCTATCCGGACTCGGCCAGCGAGCGCGAGATCCTACGCAATCCGGAGTTGGCTACGGCCGATAGCGTGCGTCCGGTGCTTTCGGGCGACGATATCATACGGCTGCAAGCATCAGTGCAGCGCGTTGCGGTGGAGGAGTCGCTGGTGGATTACATGCTGGCCATCGTGGAAAAGACGCGCGCGCACGAATCGCTGACGCTGGGGGTGAGCCCGCGCGGGTCGCAAGCGCTGTTCCGCGCGGTGCAGGCGCTGGCCCTGCTGGAAGGGCGCGAATACGCCATTCCGGACGATGTGAAGCGGCTGGCGGCCCCGGTGTTTGGGCATCGCGTGATGGTGAATACGCGCACGGCGCTGGCGCAACGGCGGTCCGATTTGGGCGACCGTATTATTGAAGAGATACTCAGTCTGACCGACGTGCCTCTGTAGCTGCCCCTGCCATCCCATATGAAAACTGCAATTATCGGCCTGCCCATGGTAGGCAAGACTTCCCTGTTCACGATCCTCACCGGGGCCCACCAGGAGACACGGATCGGTTCGACCGCTGTACACGTGGGCGTGGCCAAGGTGCCCGACGCGCGCTTGGAGGAACTGGCCAAGTTGTTCGAACCCAAGAAAGTGACGCACGCCGCGGTGGAATACGTGGATATGCCCGCGATCTCGAAGGAAAGCCTGCGCGACGCGAGCTACGTCGCCAGTCTGCGCGTGGTGGACGCCTTCGCGCAGGTGCTGCGCTTGTTCGAGGACGATACAATTCCGCACGAGAAAGGCAGCCTGGATCCGTTGCGCGATCTGGAAGACGTGGAGACGGAGCTGATTCTGAGCGACCTCGTGGTCATCGAAAAGCGGCTGGAGCGGCTGGACAAGGATCGCAAGAAGATCAAGAATCCGGAGCTGGACCGCGAGTTTGAACTGCTGCAGAAGTGCAAGGCGGCGGTGGACACCAACCGGCCTTTGCGCGAGCTGGATCTGGATCCCGACGACGAGAAGCGTATTCGCGGGTTCCAGTTTTTGTCGCAGAAGCCGATGCTGTATGTGCTGAATCTGGGTGAGGCCGACGCACCGAAGCTGCACGATAAGGAGCGGGAATACCGCGAGGGTCCACTGGCCGGGCGTAAGCAGACGGCGGTCGCGGCGATTTGCGGCAAAGTGGAAGCCGAGTTAGCCGAGTTACCGGCCGATGAATTGAGAGACTACATGGCGAGTTATGGCCTGAGTGAGTCGGGGCTGGAGCTGCTGATTTCGGCGACTTACTCGCTGCTGGGGCTGATGTCGTTTCTGACCGCGGGCGAGGACGAGGTGCGGGCCTGGACGATTCCGTTCCATAGCACGGCGGTGAAGGCGGCGGGTGCGATTCATTCGGACTTCGAGAAGAAGTTTATACGGGCGGAGGTAGTGAACTGGAAATCGCTGGTGGAGTTAGGCGGTTATGGGGGGCTGCGGGAGAAAGGGATGCTGCGGTTGGAAGGCAAGGAGTATATCGTCAAGGATGGCGATGTGTTGGTGATCCGGCACGGGTAGCTTGATTCCCACCAGGTTGCTGATGTACTATTTGAATGTGTACATCGTTGAGAAGGAGGCGTTGCCATGCCTAGAGTAGCAGTCCAAGACAACAGCCGGATGTCCTTGCGGATTCGGCCCGAGGAAAAAGCGCTGCTCCTGCGCGCGGTGGCGCTCAAGCACACCGACCTGACGGATTTTGTCGTCCGCCACGCCTTGCGTGCCGCCGAAGCCGTAATCGAGGAGGCGGACCGCGTTCGGCTCTCCGAAAGGGATAGTCTCCGAGTAATGGATCTGCTGGAGAACCCGCCTGCGCCGAACGCGAAACTGCTGGCAGCCGCCCGGGCAATGCCAAAGCGGCGGTAGTAACCGTGACGGCGTGGCACGAAGAGCCGATCGGCAAGAAACACAATCGGGAAGCGTTCGACTGTGGTGAGGAAGCGCTCAACGATTTCTTGCGCCGTTACGCCCGCAAGAGCCACGAACTGGGCGGCGCAAAAACGTTCCTGGCGATTGACGATACCGATAAGGCCATTCTCGGCTTCTACAGTCTAAGCCCCGCGGCGGTCGAATATGCCCGGACGCCGGAGATCGTACGGCGCGGGCTGGCACGCCATGACCTGCCGGGTTTCCGCCTGGCTCGGCTGGCCGTAGATCGCAGGTTCCAAGGCCGGGGAATTGGCGGGCAACTTCTGCTCGCGGCGTGCAGGCGCTGCATCCTGGCGGCGGCCGAGGTTGGCGGCGTAGTGCTTATAATCGACGCCAAGAATGCGGGGGTGGCAGGATGGTATGCCAGATATGGCGCTGTGCCGCTGCAAGACGCGCCGTTAACCCTGCTGGCGCCGCTCGCCACCATCGCGGCCGCGCTCAAGAAGGCCGGGAAATAGGGCATTGACGTATTTGATGGCACCAGCGAAGGAGGGCTGGAGCATAAGTTTCACACAATGATTCGCGCCGAACAAGCGTCCTTAGAGAATATCGCAGAAGTCCGGACACATTATGGCCGTCCACCCGCATATCGAGAGATGTTTCAACGCCGTCCAAAATCCAATGAAAAAACCTACATTTACCGCTGGGGAACATGGCGGAAAACACGCCGAGTCTTGGTCGATTGGGCAAACCTCGAAGCGTTGCGGCCGAAGTCCTGGCACCCATCCGGACGTCGAAGTTCACGCCGATCACATCCTCGCCGTTGCTAAGGGTGGACAGACTGTTATGGAAAACCTTCAGACACTCTGCCAAGACTGCAATTTGGGCAAAGGCCGAACCATGCTTTCCTGAAAGTGCGCAGCTTAAGAATGCAACGCTGGTGTCATCAGCTATATCGGCGCCCAAGCTAGCTTACGGTCGAAGATCGCCTGGGCGGCTCCACTCCGGACCTTTGAACCGCTTCCGTGCTACGGCGAAGTACAACACACCCAGCCCCACCAGCAGGCCGGCCAGCGTCTTGCCTGCCAATTGATTGGGCGGCATCACCAGCACGACGCAAATGAACGCCGCGAACGCGACGGCCACCAGATTCATTGGCGCGCCGAAACGCCCCAGGCTCCATACCGCGTGGCTGGGCCAATCCGACCCTGTCTGCCGCGCGCGCCACGCCAGCGCGATCGGGATGGTGTAGGCCAGATACAGCGCCACGGTGCTGAGCGACGTCACTACCGGCACGGCTTTGGTCCAGAGCATGGCGGCCATGGATGCGGCTACGATCAGCCAGATGGCGGGCGCGGGCGTGCCGTGGCGAGGGCTGACCCACCGCACCTGCTCCGCCAACGGCGTGCCGTGATCGCGGGCGAGGGAATATAACGCGCGCGAGGCCGAGGTGATACAGGCCACGCCGCAGAACCACATCGCCATCGACGCCAGCGCCGCCATGGCGTTACCCGCCTTCGCGCCCAGCGCCTGCTGCAGGATGGCGATCACCGCGGGAATCTGGTTGCCCTGGGCGTCCTTCGCGGCCAGCACGGCGGGAATGCTATGGATGGCCAGCGTCAGCGCCAGCAACAGGAAGTAGCCCGCCACTCCCGATACGGCGACGGACAGGACGATGCCCCAAGGCGCCCGCCGCCGGGGATCGCGGGTTTCCTCGGCCATGTGCGCCGAGGCGTCGAAGCCGGTGTAGGTCCACTGCGCCTGCAGCAGGCCCAGCACGAAGGCCCACCAGTAGGGCGAGCGTCCGTTGCCGTTCACCGCTTCAAACAGAAACGGCACGGGTTGTTTTGGCGCGAGGAAGAAGAGCGCCAGCACCACCGCGGCCACCCCGGCGATGTGTACGGTCACGCTGAAGTCGTTCAAGAGGGCCACCAGGCGGATGCCATAGTGATTCAGCAGGCCCTGCGTCATCAGGATGAACGCGAACATGGCGAACAGGTTAAAGGGCGTGGAAGGCAGGTTCAGAAACGGCAGGATGAACTGCGCGCAACTATAGTTGATGCCGGCCTGCGCGGCGATCAGCCCCAGAATGTTCAGCCAGGCCACCAGCCAGCCCCAGCCTTTGCCACCCAGGTCGGCTGCCCAATGGTAGGTGGCGCCGGCGGTAGGATAGGCCGAACACAATTCGGCCATGCTGGCGGCCACGGTCAGCGTGAAGACGGTGGCCAAGGGCCAGCCCAGCGTCATCTCCAGGGGGCCGCCCATTTCCAGGCCATAGCCGAACAGGGTTACGGCTCCGGTCAGGATCGAAATGATGGAGAAGGAAATGGCGAAGTTGGAGAACCCGCCCATGCCGCGGAACAGTTCCTGGGCATATCCGAAGCGGCCCAGGTCGGCGCGATCCTGTTCCGGGAACGACATCGCGCGGCGCGGTTAGAGTTCCACGTCCCGCTTCAAATGCTTGCTGATGGCCTGCTGGACCAACTCCTTCAGTGTTTGGCCCGTTTCGGTATGGACGAACGTGTTTTCCACGATGTCCCAATCGAGCTTGTAGCCGCGAGCCCCCAACGTCACCTTGATTTGCCTGGCGCCGACTTCAGGCACGACCGTGAATTTGCCCGGAGGCCTCTCGCAGGAGATGGTGATCGCGCCGCCGTGCAGACTGGACTCGAAGCCATAATCGTCACCGGCCAGAACCAGATCGCCCTGCAAGGCGGTTAATGCTTCGTGAGCGTGTTTCTTGAACTCGTGTTCTTCGATCATGCGATTATCCCCTGGGCCTGAACCCGCACCCGAAATCGTTCTGTTCGGTACCTTCCACGGTAACAAACCAATATACCGAATGGACAGATGGCGGACGCGCCACGGTGAATTTGGCGGCAGAATTCGGCTTTTGAAAACAACCCACTTGTATACCAGGCGTCCGATGTCCAAAAATAGGAATAGCCATGACCCAAGATCAATCTCTGCGGGAACATCTGATTTACCTGCTGGACGGCGGCGGGGCGCACCTGGATTTCGACGCCGCGGTCGCCAGTCTGCCGGCCGCACTGCGCGGCATCCGGCCGAGCGGACTGCCGCACACGCCCTGGGAACTGCTGGAGCACATGCGGCTGGCGCAATGGGACATCCTGGAATTCATACGCAAACCGAAGCACGTTTCGCCTCCATGGCCGGCGGGCTATTGGCCGGCCAGCCAGGCGCCCCCGGACGATGGCGCGTGGGACAAGAGCGTCAAGGCCTTCCGCGCCGACCTGGCGTCCATCCGGCGCATAGCTAAGAATTCGAAAGTGAATCTGCATGCGCGCATTCCCCACGGCACCGGCCAGACGGTTCTGCGCGAGGTATTGCTGGTGGCGGACCATAACGCTTATCATCTGGGCCAAATGGTATTGGTGCGGCGGCTTTTGGGCGCGTGGAAGTAATGCCACTCGACTGGTCCGCGCTTGGGCTGGGCCTGCGCTACGCCGGCTGGGCCACTCTGCTTGCCCTGCTGGCGGCGCTGCCTCTGGCGTGGCTATTGACGCACCGGCCGTTCCGCGGCTGCGAATTGCTGGACGCGACCGCCAACCTTCCCCTGGTCCTGCCGCCGGCTGTCCTGGTTTACTATCTGCTGGCGGAGTCTGGCCGCTGGCCGCTGCACTTTAGCTGGCATGCCGCCGTAGCAGTGGGCGCGATCTACACGCTGCCGCTATTGCTGCGCATGATGCGCGCGGGCCTGGCGGCGGTGGATCATAGCTTCGAGAACGCCGCCCGCGGTCTGGGCGCCGGGGAATGGCGTACTTTTGGGCGGATCACGCTGCCGCTGGCATGGCGCGGGCTGCTGGCGGCCGTCCTGGCAGGTTTCGCGCGCGCTTTTGCGGATTTTGGCGCGACGGCAATCGTTGCCAGCGGCGCCGGAAATGGGTGGCTGCTGTTGCCGGCGGCTATGGCGGCGCTGGCCGCCCTGTACCTTGGGAATCGGCTGCGGCGGGGGCTGTCGCCGGCATGATCCAGGTACGCGTGGCGGCCCAGGGTGTGGATGTAGAGTTCCATGCCGATCCAGGAATTACGGCGTTGTTCGGCGGGGCGGGCGCGGGCAAGACCGCTATCCTGGATGCCATCGCCGGCTTCGCGACACCCACCAGCGGCCGCATCATCCTGGACGATCGGATCCTTTTCGACGCCGCGTCTCAAGTGAATTTGCCGCCCCGACGGAGGCACTGCGGATACGTGGCGCGCCACTGGGCGTTGTTCCCGCATATGAGCCTGCAGGACAACCTGTTGTTTCCCTTGGCGGGTTTGGCGGGCGTGGCGCGGCGCGAACGCCACAGGCGCGTCCGGGAGACGCTGAACCGGTTTGAACTGCAGGAAGCCGGGCCGCGCCACCCGCACGAGGTCTCGCCCGCCGAGCGCCTGCGCGCGACGGTGGCCCGCGCGCTGATCGGCGATCCCAAGATGCTGCTGGTGGACGAGCCCGCCGCCGGTCTGGACATGGCGCTGCGCGCGGAATGGCACAAGGTCCTGCGGATGGTGCGCGATGATACCAACTTGCCGGTGCTGCTGGCAACCCGCGATTTGGACACCTGTTTCGAACTGGCCGCGAGCATGCTGCTGCTGGACGCCGGACGCATCTTGCAAAGTGGCAGGCCTCGCAATGTGGTCGATCAACCCGTAAGCGTGGAAGCGGCGCGGCTGCTGGGCATCCGCAATCTGTTCTCCGCCGAAATCGTAGCGCTCGATCCGGGCCGCAACACCAGCCGCCTGCGCCTGGAAAACTTCGAATTGAACGGCCCTTACCTTCCCGGCCGCCTGCGCGGCGATCGCGTCTGGCTGTGCATCGAGCCAGGCCAGTTGCATGCCGCGCCGCAGGACGGATCGAAACCGTCGGCGAACCAGGTGGCGGCACGGCTGGAGCGTACGTCGGAAATGGCGCTTGCGGTACGGCTGGAATTCGCCGGCGGTATTGTGGCCGAAATCGCCCGCCACGACTTCGAGCAACTGCCGAAAGACCAGAAAGATAACGATAATAAGGAGTGGCTGGTGGAGTTTCCGCCGCAGGCGCTGAGAGTGCTGGGATGCCCCTGAAGACCTTCGACGAATATGTGGCGTTGGCCGAGCAGGCCCACGGCCACATTTGCGCCGGGCAGATCCTGGGATTGCGTATGGCGCTTTACGGCCTGAATCTGCTGGAACTGGACGACCCTTTGGGCAAGCATCGCAAGCGCCTGGTGACTTTCATCGAAATCGATCGCTGCGCCACCGACGCTATTCCGGTGGTCACCGGATGCCGGCTGGGCAAGCGGGCGCTCAAGTTCCGCGACTTCGGGAAAGTGGCGGCCACCTTCTGCGATCTGGAGGCGGATCGCGCCGTGCGGGTGGTGGCGCTGGAAGACTCCAAACAGCGCGCGCACGAAATGTTTCCGGAGATCGCGGATAGGAATACACAGCAGATGCGCGCCTATCGCGAACTGCCGGATGCAGCGCTGTTCTCCGCGGAATGGGTGCGCGTAAAGCTCGGCCCGGAGGAGTTCCCCGGCTATAAGGCGGCGCGCGTGGTTTGCGCGGAATGCGGCGAGGGCATCAATTTCAAGCGCGAAGTGGTGCGCGACGGACGGGTGCTTTGCAAGGCGTGCGCGGGCGAGCGTTATTATTCGCCAGTCTATTGCTGCGGTATTACATCACGGACCGCCAGCCGCTGGGCGGATGCGACGCGCTGCTGCGCGCGATCGAGCAGGCGCTTGAGGCGGGGGTGGAACGCATCCAGATTCGCGAAAAGGATCTGACCGCGCGCGATCTTGCGGACTTGGTGCGGCGCGCGTTGCGGCTGCCGAATCCGCACGGCACGGCGATTCTGGTGAACGACCGGACGGATATCGCTCTGGCTTCGGGCGCGCAGGGCGTGCATCTGCCGGCGGACTCGATTGCGGCGGGGGGTTGGCGGAAGATTGTGCCGGATGGTTTCCTGATCGGCGTTTCGTGCCATTCGGTGGAAGATGTGCGGCGGGCGGAGGGCGAAGGCGCCGATTTCGCGGTTTTTGGGCCGGTATTCTTTACGCCGTCGAAGGCCGGCTATGGCGCACCGCTGGGTTTGGAGCGATTGCGTGAGGCGGCTTTGGCGGTACGGATGCCGGTACTGGCTCTAGGCGGAGTCACTACGGCGAATGAGGCGCAGTGCCTGGAAGCGGGCGCGGGTGGGATCGCGGGGATTTCGATGTTCCAATTGGAGGGCGGGCAATTCTGCCCGCAGCCGGCTTTCAGCCGGCTCCCGCGAGTGTAGACTCGCTTTGGCGGCATGAGCAGTGGCGCTCTGGCGCCAGAGACCAGCGCCAGGCGACCGCAGGAGTGCGGTCGCGGCAGGCACGAGTGCCTGCGCCACGTCGCATCAACGACTTGCGCCGAGGTTTCTGGGCAGAATCGCGCATTGGGCAGAGTGCCTGCTCGGCTACGGCTGCAGGAAGATTTCGGCGCAGACCGAGTCCCAGTCGGCTTCGGGATGGCCTGCCGCGATATCGTCCATGGGTACGCCGCCATCGGCCATGGTGGGAGCTTGGATGGCGGGGGCCAGCACGGCTTGAAGACGCTCCATCTCGCGCGCGATCCAAGGCCGGATCTCGGCGCCACGCAGGAGATGGCGCGTATCCAACTGGCCGCCATCCGGTTTCACTTTCAAATACCAGCCATCCTGCGCGCCACCGGTGGCGACCACTTCGCCATCGAGCGGGGAAAGTATGCGCACATCCGCGCCGCGCTTGCGCACGTGCCAGGCGGCTCCGTTGGTTTGTATGTGGCTGCCTACGGGGGGCAGTTCGGTGGAATCCGGCTCGGCGACCAAGCGCGCACCCAGTGCGTCGAGCCCGACGGTGACTGTGCCATCCGGCTCGGGATGCGCCCAGGCGTGGCCGCGATGATAATAGCGGTCGAGGGGGAAATTGAGACCGAAGACATCAGCTTCGCCAACTTCGGGCGGACGCTTGGCGACAAGGGCGGCATGCGTCTGGCATTCGCGGCAGTCGAAGGCTCTGTCGCAGGTGCGGCGCGGGAATTCGCCGGTGAACTCGTGGCGGCAGACGCGCTCGCGAGCGGGCAGATCCGGGAAGGTAGCCTGCCAGCAAATGGCTTCCGCGCGGCGGGCGCGGATATCGCGTACGGCGCGGAGGAGGGACAGGGCTATGGTCGCGCAGATCGCCAGCAGGACGGCGTAAAAGAGGCCTAAGAAGATGATGTGGCTTAACATGACATATCCTTTTCCTGAGGGAAGAGCGTCAGGTAGCGGAATGAGAAGGAGTAGATGAGAACGCCGTAGGCCACCACCGCCAGGAAGGTGGCAGTCTCCTGCCAGCTTGGCAGGTAGGACATGAACGGATCGAAGGGCAGAGTGGGCAGGGCCAGCGTTTGAATGGTGAGCACGAAGCGGTTTATGGCGATGCCCAGGCAGACCAGCGTGGCCGCGGAGAGCAGCCATGTGGGGCTTTCGCGCAGGCGGCGGCGCAGCAAGATCAGGGCTGGCAACAATCCGAACACCACGATTTCGGCGAACAGGATCCATGCGCCAAACGGCTTCCATGCGTAGAATTGGTGCGCCGCAAAACCGCGCGCCGGCGAGGTGCTGTCGATCCAGACGAGCGTGTCGATGGACTTCAGCAGAACGTAGGGTAGCAGCAGGATGCCGGAGATCCGGCCGAGCAGCGGCAGCACTTCGGGCCGGACCAGCGGCTTTCTGGAAATTTTCGAGACCAGCCAGGTGGTGAGCAGAATGAAGGCCGGCCCGGCGGCCGCCGCTGAGAGGATAAACAAGAAGAACGTGGACGGCCAGACGGCGAACCCTTCCCGAAACGCGAAGGGACGGCCGCGCAGCACGCCGTACAATCCGCCGAGCGATCCCTGGTGGAAGAACGATAGGAACGTGCCCACGCCCGCCAGCACGGGCATCAGCTTGTGCAACTCGAACTCGAAGACCAGGAACGAGGGGATCTGGCGCAGCTTGCGATGCTTCAGGACGATGGGTACATATTCGATGAATAAGACCGTGAGATAGCAACTGATGCAGAAAGTCACTTCGGTCAGCATGGAGTGGACGTTGGGGTGCCAGAAGGTGAACCAGAAGCGCAGGGGCTG
>Ga0187871_10004667_pt1 | contig 10186 bp, 7 predicted proteins | sample June2016WEW_16_1_FD_132988 | JGI IMG/M metagenome (GOLD analysis project Ga0187871, IMG submission 132988) | Peatland microbial communities from SPRUCE experiment site at the Marcell Experimental Forest, Minnesota, USA - June2016WEW_16_10 | ecosystem: Environmental > Terrestrial > Soil >...
GTTGCAGCACGAGATGGAAGCGCAAGCGCTGGGCGGCCCGGGTCGGCCGGCGTACTTGGCCTGAGGACGACACTTTTTACGGCCCTCTGTCGATCCACAGGTCGGCCTCGGCCGCTTTAACCAATTCCATCCGCGTTTTTTTCCAGGATGCCTGCCGTCGCCGAGTTCGCCTGAGTTTGTTATGACCGCTTAGGCTGTGGGCGATATCCGGTTACCGACCAACCTTTGCAGGCAACGTTGTCGGTCCCGAACGAGCCTCCAGACCAGCTTCAAAATCCTGCCTTTGGCATCGCGTTTGGCTTACTATCTGTCCGCAGGTTTTGCAGTTCTCGAACGGATGGAAATCTCAAGATGAAGCAAGAGCCGACACAGAATTCCAAGCAGCGAGAGGGCGACGAATTCGAGAGCGCACGTGACCGTGCGGCCGCGCAAGCGCCTAGCGTTCCGGCGCGGCGCGAATTTCTACGCACCGGCCTGCTGGGTGGCGCAGTTGCCGCCGCTGTATCCAGCGTCGTACCGGGGACTTCTCGCGCTCGCGAACGTTCCGCCGCCACGTCCCCCGCCGATATTCCATCCTTCGAACTCGACGAGATCACCATCACCGATCTGCAAGACGCCATGAAGTCCGGCAAGTACACGGCGCGTTCCATCGCCGAAAAATATCGCGCACGCATCGATCAAATCGACGAGCAAGGCCCCGCAATCAACAGCATCATCGAACTTAACCCGGATGCGCTCGACATCGCGGACGCGCTCGACAAGGAACGCAAAGACAAAGGCCCGCGCGGCCCGCTCCACGGCATTCCGGTGCTAATCAAAGACAACATCGACACCGCCGACAAAATGATGACCACGGCGGGATCGCTCGCGCTGCTCGGATCAAAAGCACCGAAAGATTCCGTGGTCGCGCAAAAACTTCGCGAAGCCGGTGCGGTCATCTTGGGAAAAACCAATCTCAGCGAGTGGGCCAACATTCGCTCCAGCCATTCCACCAGCGGCTGGAGCGGCCGCGGCGGCCAAACCAGAAATCCTTACGCGCTCGACCGCAATCCCTGCGGCTCCAGCTCGGGTTCCGGCGCGGGTGTCTCCGCCAATCTGTGCGTCGCGGCCATCGGCACAGAGACGGATGGCTCGATCGTGTGCCCTTCCACCAGCAACGGCATCGTCGGTATTAAGCCTACCGTCGGCCTCGTCAGCCGCACCGGCATCATTCCGATCTCGCACAGCCAGGACGGCGCCGGCCCCATGTGCCGCACCGTTCGCGACGCCGCCATCGTTCTCGGCGCGCTCACCGGCCTCGATGACCAGGACGCCGCCACCTCCGAGAGCCGCGAACGCTCCTACACTGACTACACGCAATTTCTGAAGGCGGACGGCCTGCGCGGCGCGCGCATCGGCGTAGTGCGAAAAACGTTCGGCTTCAACGAAGCGGTCGATAAAATCATGGAAGACGCGCTCGAGACGATGAAGAAGCAAGGCGCCATCCTCGTCGATCCTGCGCCCATTGAGACTGCGGGCAAATTCGGAGATTCCGAATTCACCGTACTTCTCTACGAACTGAAAGCCGACCTGAACGCTTATCTCGCGCGTCTCGGGCCAAACGCTCCGGTGAAAACGTTGAAAGACATCATTGACTTCAACGAACGCAATCGCGAAAAGGAGATGCCGTATTTCGGCCAGGACACCTTCCTGAAGGCAGAGGAAAAAGGCCCGCTGACCACGCAGGAATATGTGGACGCGCTGGCGAAAAACCACCAATTGGCCCGCAAGGAAGGCATCGACGCCACGATGGACAAGAACAATCTCGACGCCCTGATCGGTCCCACCGGCGGGCCCGCGTGGCTCACCGACCACATCAACGGCGATTCGTTCGACGGCGGCAGCTCCGGCGCCGCAGCCGTCGCCGGCTATCCCAACATCACCGTACCCGCTGGGTTCATCGCCGGCCTGCCCGTCGGCATTTCCTTCTTCGGCCGTGCCTGGAGCTAGCCCGTGCGGATTCGCATATCCTATTCCTTCGAGCAAGCCACAAAAGTCAGAAAGCCCCCAAGCTTCCTTCCCACCGTAAACATCTAGATGAACTTGCCCCGACTAGCCCAGAACTAAAAAAGTCAGGTCTCCGATTTTTCAAACCAACAAAGATCACTCTTCGCGATCATCCGCAGCGCAGCGCAGCCGCTGGGTCGACCCGCAAAGCGCGCCGCGCCGGGATGTAGCTTGCCGCCAGTGCGACGCCGGTCAGCAGCAGGGTCACTCCCGCGAAAGCCCTGAAATCCCAAGCGCTCACTCCATACACCAGGTTGGAAATGACGCGCGCGAGCGCCATGCTGAAAGCGATACCAATCACTACGCCGCTGGCCAGCAGTCGCAGACCGCTTTTCATGACCATACCCAGAACGTTGCCAGGCTTAGCTCCCAGTACGACGCGGATGCCGATCTCCTGCGTCCGCTCGTTGACCAGGTGCGCGATGACGCCATAAATTCCAATCATGGACAGAACCAATGCGACGGTGCCGAAAACCGCCATCAATGACGCCACGTAACGCAGCCCGCTGGTTTGCTCCTCGATTTTGTGCGTCATCGTTTCCGCATTTTCGACGGCAACGTTCGGATCGATCGCCCGCAGCGCCAGTCGCGTTCCCGCAATCAACTCTTGGGGAGCGCCGCCGCTTCGCAAAACGAAATCCATCGATAGCCCGGGAGCTTGGCGCGCCGGCCGGTAAATAATCGAGCGGAACACGCGATCGAAGATTTCGTGCCGCACATCGCTGACCACTCCAACCACGGTTATTTCTTCGGAATTCGCCCCTCCGAGACGTATCCTCCGTCCCAATGAGTTTTGGTTTGGCCAAAGCCGATTAGCCATGCTTTCGCTCACGATCGCCACAGGCTGCGTTCCTGTGTCGTCACGGTCGTCGAATCCCCGGCCCTGTTTCATGGTCATCCGCAGAGTGCGAAAGTAATCCGGGCTGGCAGCCTCTAACATCGCGGTCGGGAGTTCCGCGGGATTCACCTCGGTCCGGCCGGTCACGTGCACTCCGACTTCGTCATCGTAATAGCTGTAAGGCAAACCGCTGACGACTGCCGCGGACTGCACTCCAGGAAACGCTTGCAGTCTCAGAAGCATCTCCGCGGAGAATGCTTTTGCCTTTGCGGGCTCCGCGTAACGAACTTCAGGAAGATTGATGTGCAAAGTCAGGAGTGCATCGGGGTCCAATGAGCGGTCGGCGTGCGCTAGCGACCAAAAACTTCGGATCATCAGACCGGCTCCGACCAGCAATGCCAGGGTCAAAGCTACCTCGCTCACGACAAACACGCTCCGCAGCCGATGACTCCGGCTGCCCAGCACTCGGCCTTCACCTTGCTTGAGCGCGGTTTGCGGATCCCGAAGTCCTTGTTGCCATGCCGGCGCGATCCCCGAGACCAATCCCGCGAGCAGGGTCATCAGAAGCGTAAAAACGATAGCCGCGCTATTCACTCCCAGGTTGTTCAGATCGCAGATGTCTTCCACTTGGGCCGGCAAGGTCGCGCGCAAGATGTGCACGCCCCATTGCGCCAAGAAAATTCCCAGAATTCCGCCTAGGCTGGCCAACAGGAAGGATTCCACCAGGAATTGCCTTGTGATCCGCGAGCGGCTTGCTCCAACCGCTGTGCGCACGGCAACTTCGCGCTGTCTTCCTGCCGCGCGTGCCAATTGCAGGTTGGCCACATTCGCGCAAGCGATTAGCAGGACAAAACCCGCGACACCCAGCAATAGCAAAGCAAATTGGCGGTTGTAGTCGAGCACTACATGGTCGCGCAGCGACGTTACCTGCATAATGCGTCCCGCATTTCCCTGCGGGTACTCCTTCAATAGCCCATCCCATACCGTTGCGACTTCCGAGCGCGCTTGCTCCAAAGTTGCGGACGGCTTCAGCAAACCTACGGTGTGGAGATTGAGATCGGTCCGAGACTCTCGTTCCGCGGCGCCCATTGCCAACGGCGTCCAAAACGAAACCTTCCCCAGAGGAAATGCGAACTTCGGCGGCATCACTCCAACAACAACGTATTCATCGCCGTCGAGCGAGATCTTTCTTCCGAGCACGCTCGCATCGGCGCCTAGCCGCCGCCATAGCGCATTGCTCAGAACCAGGACGTGGTTCCGCCCGAGCAGACCTTCTTCCGGCAGGAAGCTCCGGCCCAGCACCGGTTCCACTCCGATCGTGGAAAAGAAATTTACCGTCGTCGCCACGCCCTCCAGAACCTCGGGTTCCGCTCGCCCAGTCAGAACGCCGTTGCGCCCCTGATAAGCGGCAAGCTCCGCGAAGTTCTGGCACTCAGACTGAATATCCTGAAAGTTGCCTGCGGAAATTCCGGAATCTTCCGTGGCTGGCACGTATTCCGAGACGCCTACCAGTCGATCGAGCTGTGGCAAGGAGATCGGCCTGCGTATAACCACGTCGGCGAAACTAAAAATGGCGGTGTTCGCGCCGATCCCCAATCCCAGCGTGAGAATCGCCACGCTCGCAAAGCCCGGCGCCTTCCGCAGCATTCGCAAGCCGTAGCGGACGTCCTGCGCGATGTCCCGCAGGAAACTCGCCTTCCGTTTATCGCGGCAGGCCTCTTTGCTTTGTTCTATCCCGCCGAATTCGCGCAAGGCGAAGCGTCGCGCTTCTTCCGCGGTCATTCCTTTGGCAAGGTTGGCCTGGGTCTTCTGCTCCAGGTGGTAGAGAAGTTCCTCGTCCAATTCCTCCTCCACCTGTCCCCAGCGAAGGAGGGAGCGCAACCGCAGCGGCACCACGTAAAACCAATGTTTCGGGGGCATCCGCTAGGCCTCCTGGATTTTCACGACGTGCGAAATGGCTGTCGCCAGGCGATTCCAGTTGTCGGCTTCCTTTTCGAGTTGGCGCCGGCCCGGCCGGGTCAGCGAATAAAATTTCGCTCGCCGATTATTTTCAGTGGTTTTCCACTCCGCCGTAATCCAGCACTCTTGCTCGAGCTTGTGCAGGGCCGGATACAGCGACCCATCGCTCACCTGCAGCACATCGCCCGAGATCTGTTTCAAGCGCAAGCTGATCGCGAACCCATTCATGGGCACGAGCGCGAGAATCTTCAGCAACAGCAGGTCCAAGGTGCCTTGCACCAAATCCGAAGGCTTGCTCATCCGCTCTCCTCGGTTACCGAGCGCAGCATATGCTCATTCCCCTCGGTAAGCAAGAGGAGAATCTAGAACCATCTGCCTGACGCAAATCTCCGGCGCATCAAATTTCTCCCTTTTCGTGGTTGCTCCATATCGCTACAATCTTCAACCAATCAGGTCGCAACAAACGCGTTCTCGAACGCGTGAAGTGGCGCAAGGTTCTTGGCCTGGAATTGAGGCCACGTTCCGGTGGTTCTGCATCTGAAGTCAGTTCTCGTTTTGCAAAGGAGAAGTTCTCGTGCCCGAAACCACAACGCATCACGCGCTCGGCGATCGTGCGGCATTTCAACTCGCCAATGTCACCAAGACTCCGCCGCAGTATGGCGCCATCACTCCGCGCTGGCTGGTCCGGCTGCTCGATTGGAAGCCGCTCGAAGCGGGCACGCTGCGCGTCAATCGTGTCGTGGATGAAAAAACCGTCGATGTCGTCTGCGGCCAAAAGGACGAGAAGGCTCTGCCAGAGACCTACGTCGAGTACGAAGAAAAGCCACGCGAATACACCCTGAGTGCCATTTCCGCGGTGCTCGACGTGCAAACGCGCGTCTCCGATCTCTACAGCAATCCCTATGATCAGGTCCGCGAACAGCTTCGCCTGATGATCGAAAACGTCAAGGAGCGCCAGGAGAGCGAGCTCGTCAACAACAGCGACTACGGCCTGCTCAAGAATGTTCCGGCCAGCCAGCGAGTTCCGACGCGCAAGGGCGCTCCTACGCCCGACGACCTCGACGAACTGCTCACCAAAGTCTGGAAGGAACCATCCTTCTTTCTTGCCCATCCGCGCGCCATTGCCGCCTTCGGCCGCGAGTGCACCCGCCGCGGCGTTCCCCCCGCGACGGTCACGCTGTTCGGTTCGTCCTTCATCACCTGGCGCGGCGTTCCGCTGGTCCCCTGCGACAAGCTCGTCGTCGACGACGCCAAATCCAAGACCGCCACCGGCAAGACCAGCATCCTCTTGCTGCGCGTCGGAGAGAAAAAGCAGGGCGTCATCGGCCTGTTCCAGCCCGGGCTTCCCGGCGAGCAGACCCCAGGTCTCTCCGTCCGCTTCATGGGCATCAGCAGCAAAGCGCTAGCCTCCTACCTGATTTCGCTGTACTGCTCGGCTGCCGTGCTAGTGGACGACGCCATCGCCGCGCTCGAAGACGTCGAAGTCGGGCACTATCATGACTACAAGTGAGTCTGGAAAAAATGCGCCGCATTCGCCCGCCGGCGATTTGCCGGCGTCCAGCGATTTTCGGACGATTCTTCCGGGCGAAACACAGATCCCGGCAGGACTTCCCGACCCTGCGGTTCTAGCGCGCATGGCCAACGAATTTTTCACCGCGTTGCCGCTGAGCGAAACTGCAATCGCCGACGCCCAGCGCACCGCCGCCGTTCCCGGCGGGCCCGAGGTGTTGGGCGCTGCCAGAAATCCCACCGCGTTCGTCTCGCTCCCCGGCGTCGCATCTCTTCCGTCAACGTCGCTCCCGGCCGCATCGCTTCCCACCGAAGCCGGTCTGCGCGCGCTCCCCGCGACTCTGCTGGGAGACGCGGCGCAATCCCAAGTTCCTTTGGCCCCCGAATTTTCTTTTCCCGGAATTCCCGGCGGAGTTAGCGCCACCGACTTCTCCAGTATTTCTTCCTTCGGATTCCTCGAGGAAATTCGCCCGCTCTTCTCTTATCCCGCCGGGTCGCCATTGCCAGTCGCCGCGTCTCTTCCAAACGTCAGCATTCCCGGCGAGACCGAACTCCGCGCCCTGGCGAACAGCTTCTCCTCCACTGCCACGCCGCAAGTGTTGGAATCGAAGCCGCAACTTTCGACGCCGCAAGTTCCCGGCGGCATCCCGCAGCAAGGTGTGCCCGGCACGGCGTCCTCGTATCCATTTCTCGGTGAAATTCGCCAACTCGGTCCGGCGACTACAATTTCCGCGCAAGACGATCCGTTTCGCGCTCCAACGCAAACGCTCCCCGGCCTGAATCTCTCCTCGCAACCCTTCCAGGTCGAAGCCATCCGCCGCGACTTCCCGATTTTGCAGGAGAGCGTCCACGGCAAGCCCATCATCTGGCTCGACAATGCCGCCACCACGCAAAAACCGCAGAGCGTCATCGATCGCCTCAGCTATTTCTACGCTCACGAAAATTCCAATATCCATCGCGCCGCCCACGAACTCGCCGCCCGCGCCACCGACGCTTACGAAGCCGCCCGCGACAAAGTGCGCCGCTTCATCAACGCCGGCAGCGTGAAGGAAATCATCTTTGTGCGCGGCACCACCGAAGCCATCAACCTCGTCTCGCAAAGTTGGGGCCGCCAGAACATCCACAAAGACGACGAGATCGTGATCACCTGGCTCGAGCATCACGCCAACATCGTTCCCTGGCAGATGCTCTGCGCCGAAACCGGCGCGCGCCTGCGCGTTGTTCCAGTCGATAACACCGGCCAGGTGATCCTCGACGAATATCAAAAGCTTCTAGGTCCGCGCACGCGCCTGGTTGCGTTCGCGCAAGTTTCCAACGCGCTCGGCACGGTCACTCCCGCCCAGGAAATGATCGAGATGGCGCACCGCTACGGCGCGAAGGTCCTGCTCGACGGCGCGCAGTCGGTCTCGCACATGCAGACTGACGTGCAACTCTTCGACTGCGACTTCTTCGTATTCTCGGGCCACAAGATGTTTGGTCCCACCGGCATAGGTGTCGTCTTCGGCAAGTACGACGTCCTCGAACAAACGCAGCCGTGGCACGGCGGCGGCAACATGATCCAGGACGTCACCTTCGAGAAGACCACCTACCAGCCGCCGCCCGGCCGCTTCGAAGCCGGTACTGGAAACATCGCCGACGCCGTTGGCCTCGGTGCCGCCGTCGATTATCTCGACCGCGTTGGCATGGCCAACATCTCTCGTTACGAGCACGATCTGCTCCTGTACGCCACCGACGCGCTCCAGCGCATTCCCGGCCTCCGCCTCATCGGCACCGCCCGCGAAAAAGCCGGCGTCCTGTCTTTCGTCCTCGACGGCTTCCGTACCGAAGACGTCGGCGCCGCCCTCAATCGCCAGGGCATCGCCGTCCGCGCCGGCCATCACTGCGCCCAACCGATCCTCCGCCGCTTCGGCGTCGAATCCACCGTCCGCCCCTCGCTGGCCCTCTACAATACCTGCGAAGAAATCGACGCCCTGGTCGCCGCCATCTGGAACCTGAAGCGCGGCCACGGCTCGTTGTAAAATCTCAGTCGTATAAGCCATTTCCGTTTACCCTGAGATCCGAAGAAGCTGCGAGAGTTCACATTTTTGAAGGTTCCGACGTGCCGCTCGTTGACGAAAAACGAGCGCCCAATCATCCCCGATGCGGTAAACTCTTAAGGTGTCGTTCTCGCGAGGCGGCCCGCTATGATCCAGGAGGTCATTATCAAGGACCCACAAATCTTGGGGGGAACTCCAGTGTTCCGCGGAACTCGCGTTCCATTCCAGGCGCTGCTCGATTACCTGGAAGGCGGGCAAACCCTCGATGAATTCCTGGACGATTTTCCTACCGTCACACGGACCAATGCCGTCGCCGCTCTTGAGCACGCGAAAGCGCTCGTCGTTAATAGCCTTGAATAATAGCCTTGAATGAAAATTCTCCTCGATGAATGCGTCCCGAGAAAACTTAAGCGAGCCCTCGCACAACATACATGCCAGACAGTTCCCGAAGCTGGTTTTGCCGGCAGGCGCAACGGCGAATTCTTAGCTTTGGCGGAACAGGCCGGATTCGATGTGTTTTTGACCCTGGATAAAGGTATCGAATACGAGCAGAATCTTGGCCAACGCAAGATCACGATTGTAGTTTTTCTTAGCAAATCCAGTCGACTCGCAGGCCTGTTAACCCTCGTTCCCGCGTTCACTGTCGCGCTCTCGTCCGTCTTGCCTGGTCAGTTGCTCAAGCTAGGCAAGTAGAAAACAGCCACGCGCCGTGTCACTCCAACGCTGTCGGAACTCGTTGACAGAACGCGGGTCATCCTCTAACATTGTCGTTTGTCTCTACAGGGAAAGGTGTGACTAAGGGCAATGCGGACGTATGTAGCCAAGGGAGAAGAAGCGGAAGCGCTAAAGGTGGGCGCGGATTGGTTCGTGGTCGATGCCACCAACCAGGTGTTGGGCCGGCTCGCGACGAAAATCGCACGGATGTTGATGGGCAAGGATAAGGCCAGCTTCACGCCGTACCTGGATTCGGGCGATCACGTTGTGGTCATCAACGCGGACAAGGTCCGTTTGACCGGCAACAAGGTCGAGCAGAAGGTGTATTACTCGCATAGCGGGTACCCGGGCGGTTTGAAGGAAGTGCCGGCCAAGCGATTGCGGGTGAACAAGGCCGACTGGATGATTCGCGAGGCGGTTCTCGGGATGCTGCCGAAGAACAAGCTGCGCGCGCGTCGAGCGAAAAAGTTGCGCATTTACCGGGATGCTGCTGGGTTAGCGCGGCACGCCGGGCAGAAGCCGCAAGCAGTAGCGCTGTAACAAGCGTCGGAATAAGCGGCGCGGTAAGTTTCGGGGATTGTTGTTCTGGTGGGTGTAACAGCCTGCAGTATTCCAGTCTCCACGGTCAGTTGGTGCGATGGGTTTTTCCGCGCGTTGCGGTGCCTTCCTTCGTCGAGTAGGGAGCACGCCCGTTTCGGTTGGGTAAGCCAGCCGGAGTGGGCCAGTCCGCCTGAAGCGGGCCAGCCGAGCGGTGTCAAGTCTAGGAGGAACGTTGAGTTCTACGGGTACGCCCATAGCGGGCACGAAGTCTTGGTTTCTCGGCACGGGCCGCCGCAAAGAATCCGTCGCGCGTGTTTTCCTGCGCGCAGGCTCCGGCAAGTTCACGGTGAACGGCCGGACGGCGGAGAACTACTTTCCCAATCACGCGTGGAAGCATGACGCACTGGAGCCGCTGAAGTTCACCAACCTGGCGGATCAAGTGGACGTGGTGATTACCGCGAATGGTGGCGGCGTCGGCGGACAAGCCGGCGCGGTTCGCATGGGATTGTCTCGCGCGATTTCGCGCTTCAATCCGGAGTTGCGA
>Ga0187871_10004669_pt1 | contig 10184 bp, 6 predicted proteins | sample June2016WEW_16_1_FD_132988 | JGI IMG/M metagenome (GOLD analysis project Ga0187871, IMG submission 132988) | Peatland microbial communities from SPRUCE experiment site at the Marcell Experimental Forest, Minnesota, USA - June2016WEW_16_10 | ecosystem: Environmental > Terrestrial > Soil >...
CCACAAACCGAATCCGTGCCGAAGCCGCCGGCCGAAGCTGCCCGCGATGCAGCCGCCAGCCAGGCTGCCGCGCGCAAGCTGATCCAGGACGAGAAATTCGCCGAAGCCATCGCGCAACTCAGCGAGGCCATCAGGCTTGACCCTAAGGCGTCTCGGGCATACAACGCGCGCGGATACGCGCACATGCGTCTGAAGCATTTTCCCGAAGCGATCGCCGATTTCGACAACGCGATCCGGCTCGATCCCAATTATGCCAACGCCTACCTGAACCGCTCCTCGGCCCGCCGCGTTTTGGGAGACATGGCCGGCGCTAATGCAGACCTGGATAAATCGCATGAACTGAGCAAGGCCCGCCCTTAGAATGGACGGCGCCTGTGCCGGAGAAGGCCAGCCCATGGAATACACCTACGAAGACATCGCTAAGATGATCGACCATTCGCTCCTGAACCCGACGCTGCCGGCGGCGGAGTTGGAAAAGGGTTGCCGCCTGGCGCTGGACTACGATGTGGCCAGCGTTTGCATTCTTCCTTATTACCTGCGGCGGTGCGCGCAGATGCTGGCCGCGAGCCAGGTGAAGGCGAGCACGACCATCGGTTTCCCGCATGGCTGCCACACCACCGCGGTCAAGGTAGCCGAAGCGGAGCGCGCGCTCGCCGATGGCGGCCAGGAACTGGACATGGTGGTGAACATCAGCGCGGTGCTCAGCGGCGACTGGCGCTACGTGCTCGACGACCTGGCGGCGGTGATCGGGGTGACGCATGCGGCGGGACAAAAGGTGAAGGTGATTTTTGAAAACTGTTATTTGAATGACGCCCAGAAGATCCGGCTATGCGAGATTTCGAGCGAGTTGGAAGCGGACTGGGTCAAGACCTCGACCGGATATGGGACCGGCGGCGCCACCATCGAAGACCTGGTGCTGATGCGCAAGCATGTTGCCCCACGCGTCCAGGTAAAATCGGCCGGGGGTATTCGCGATCTGGATGCACTCCTGAGCGTGCGCGCGGTCGGCGTGACGCGATCCGGGGCCACACGAACCGCATCGATGCTGGATGAATGCCGGCAGCGGCTGGGCTTGTCGCCGATCGTGCGCAGCAGCGAGACCGCGGCGACTGCGTAGGGTTTCTCGACGCCGTCCAGGAGGAGTCCGAAATGGCCGATTCCGGACAATCGGTTCCAAAAGTGTTACAGCAAGAAGAAGCGACGCTTTTTGAATCCAATGACTTAGGCGTGGCCGGGGAATTGCGATTCAATAAGCCGTCATGCGAATCCTTCGGCAAGACATTCGGTTCGGCGTGCGGATGCTGCGAAACAACCCTGGCTTCAGCCTGGTGGCGGTGCTCACCCTGGCGTTGGGTATCGCGATCAATGCAACCGTGTTCAGTTGGATCAACTCCGTGCTATTGCACCCGTTTCCCGGCACGGGAGCACCTGACCGGCTGGCCTTAATCGAAACCGTGACGCCGGCCGGCGAACATCTGGTCACTACTTCCTACTTGGACTATCGTGACTACCGTGCCAACTTGCGGCTGGTCTCTGGAGTGGCCCTCGGGCGCTTCACTCCGCTGAGCGTAGGCGCGGACGGCAAGACGGGGCGTGCTTGGGCGGAACTGGTGTCGGCCAACTATTTCGACCTGCTGCAGGTGAAGCCGGTGCTGGGACGCACCTTTCTTCCCGAAGAGGGAGGCGACCGGGCAGGCGCGTATCCGGTAGCGGTGATTAGCTATAGCATGTGGCGCAACCGGTACCACGCCGACCCGAGGGTGCTCGGTAAAGCCATTCGCCTGAACCGGCACGACTTGACGATCGTGGGCGTTGCGCCGCCTCAGTTTCACGGCAGTTTAGTTGGCGTGCTCTTCGATGTGTGGGTGCCGATCACAATGGCGGCGCAGATGGGAACCGGCGACGGGACTCTGGGATATCGCGCCACGCGCGACGAGACGTCCACCATCGTCCGGCTGAGACCAGGCGTGACATTGGAACAGGCGCGAGAAGAAGTGTCGGCGCTGGGCCGCCGGCTGTCGGCGATGTATCCTGACACGAACCGCGGCGTAGACGTTACCGTGTTACCGCTATGGGCGGGTCACCTTGGCTTGCAGAATGTGTTGTTGAAGCCCTTGCGGATCCTGATGACGGTCTGCGTCCTGCTCCTGCTCATTGTTTGCGCCAATGAAGAGCCGTGGCGCGGCAGAAGGAATTCGGTATCCGGCTGGCGCTAGGTGCGCGTCCAAGCCGGTTGGCGCGGCAGCTCCTCACCGAGACTTTGATACTGGCCGGCGCGGGAGGGGTGGTCGGAGTGATCCTGGTGATGTGGCTGGGACCGGCACTGTTATTTCTGGCCCCGCGAATCGATGTGCCGTTGGATCTCGGGGGCGGCGTGAATCTCCCCACACTCGGTTTCACCGTACTGGTTGCGTTTGTGGCAACGGTCATTTCGGGCATCGCGCCAGTGCTGCTTTCCGTAAAGTCGGATCTGAACGAGACGCTCAAGGAAGGCGGGCGCAGCGGCGGCTCAGGAACGCGTTCGCACCGGCTCCGGGGGCTGCTGGTGATGGTTCAGGTAACGCTGGCCATGGTGGCGCTGGTTGGCGCGGGGCTTTTCTACCGCAGTTTCCGGAATACCATGTGCATCCGGCCGGGTTTCGACCTCAACAACGTGTCGGTGTCGCAGTTTTACCTGTCGTATGCGGGCTACTCCGCGCAGGAGCAGTGGGAGTTCTGCCGCAAGCTGCGCGAGCGGTTGGAGGCCGAGCCTGGCGTAGTGGCGATGACGTATTCGGATGTGGTGCCACTCGGAGCCCCGGTGGGGACGTCGCCATTGCAGCGCCTGGAGATCGAAGGGTACGTTCCTGCTCCCGACGAACAGATGATGATTCATCGGGCGACAGTTCCTCCCGGCTATTTCCAGGCTATGAGAATTCCCATTCTCGAGGGTCGAGAGTTCACCGACCGCGACGATGAGCACGCCTCCGAGATGCGGATTATTGTGAATGAGACTTTTGCTCGGCGTTTCTTTCGCGGGCGAGATCCGATCGGCCGCAAGCTTTTGATGGAGCGAGGCTTGGCGATCGTCGTCGGGCTGGCCAAAGATAGTAAATATCACAGCCTGGCGGAAACGCCGCTTCCGTTCTTCTATCTGCCCTTCCGGCAATGGTTCCGGCCGGGGCTGAATTTCGCAGTCTTTCTGCGAACTGAGGGCGATCCGCTGCGGATGACGCAGCTCTTACAACGGGAATCGCTGGCGCTCAATCAGGACGCAGTATTCAGCACCAAGCTGCTGGCGGACGCGGCGACAGCCTCACTCTATCCGCAAAAGGTCGCTGCCACCTTGCTGAGCGTCGTGGGGCTGGTTTGCGTGCTGCTGGCAGCGGTTGGGTTGTACTCCGTGATGAGCTACGCAGTGAGCCAGCGGACGCAGGAGGTGGGAATCAGAGTAGCCCTGGGCGCGCAGCCGGGCGACGTGCGCCGGATGGTGGTCGGGGAAGGCTTAAAGTTGGTCCTGCCGGGCTTGCTGGCAGGTGCAGTTGCCTCCGCCCTGGCCGCGTACTCTGTCAGCGGCATGTTGATTCAGGTGAGCCCGACAGACCCGGCCACATTGGCTGCGGCCGCCGTACTGCTGGGGTTTGTGGGGCTGGCCGCCAGCTATATCCCCGCACTGCGCGCCACCCGGATTGAGCCGATCCGGGCGCTGCATTGCGCGTAGCGTTCAGAAGAGGTCCACTCAAAGCAGGCGTGGCGCGAGCTGTCCAGCCTGCTGAGTCGAGAGTCATCTCGACTCTTCCTGCGGCGGAAGGCGCTTCATCTGAGGAACGCCACAACGATCTCGGCCCACCGGGCCGGAACGCGCGCGCCACAGGCTGCAATCAATTAGCCGTGGAGCCGGGCTGTCTCAGCGTGAAGAAACGGCCCTCACGGTAGTCGAACACGTAGTCGTATGAAGCGATTTCCTGCTCCGTCAGCGGCTGCTTCATCTCTTTGGCACGGGCTACGCGCAGACTGGGATCGCCATAGCTGAGTTGCACGATGAAGAGAAGGTTATACCAGTCGGGAGGGATGGGGTCGTTCAGAAATAGAAGGCGGCTGCCACGGCGGATGGCGGGCGCGGCTGCGTGCAACTGGGCCACCGTGTTGCGGTTTTCCGGAGCCTCCAGGGATGCGCTGGTAACTTCGCCGTAACCCAAAGGCTTGTAGGCCGCATAGAAGATCAGCATCGCGATGCAAAACAATGCAGCGCCGCGCGCTCTAGCGACCCACCATTCGGGAGCGCGGACACCGCGGGTGAGGAGCGACGACAGCTTTACGAGAAGGACGGAGGCGTAAAGCGCCCAACCAAACAGGCACACATAATATTGCGCCGTCCCGCGCGGGAGGATGAAGGCGATGGGCAGTGGGCTGAGCATCAGAAACAGCCAGGCGTACCCCAGCACGCGCGACCGCGTCGCGCAGGCAATAACGGCCAGTGCGGTCCAAAGCAGAAGAACAGCCCACGCCGGCCAATCCTGCATTCCGAAGAAGTCACCGGCAAAGTGGCGGCTGGTGAGCAGAAACTGAGTCCAGGTGAAGGATGGCTGATAGACAGCGTTGTGAGTGAGCGATTGTGGCCCGATCGATCTACCAATCACAAAGACCGCAGTGACCCCGCCCGCCAGGAGCTCAGCGCGGCCCTCCCGAGCCAGCCAGTGGCGCAGCGCGGCAGGCTGCCAGCCACGGGGCGGGTGGTAGAGCAGTTCATAAAGTCCCAGGAATGCGGGCAGCATCACGGCTATTTCCTTGGAGTTCAAGGCGCAGATATAGAGGACGAAGAGGGTGGTCCATTCCCAGGGCCGGAGGTTGCCTTCCCGGGCGGCTGTACCAACCACTCCCTCACGGGGTGCCCTCTGGGCCCGGCTTCGATCGCGGGCGCGCAGATAAAGCGACAGCGCGGCGAAAAGAAAGAAGTAACAGAGCACGTCGTAGATGTATCCGGTGTCGAAGTAGAGCGGCTCGAGCCGATATTGGAAGGCCATAAACAAAGCGGTGAGGAGGGCGATTTCACGAGATCGGGCGAGGCGGCGTGCCACTGCATACGTCAGCCAGATGTTGGCGGTCAGAATGGCAAGGTCGCAAGCGTGGAACCAGAAGGGATGGAAGCCGGCGAGATCGAAGATCAGACGGTACCACACGCTGCCCATAGGCCGGCCGAAATCGGAATTGAGAAAGAAGAGAAAATTGGCCTTCAGGAGAAGGCCTCCGGAAAAGATCCAGGAACGGTAAAGGTTCATTAGGTCGTCCGGCGTGAAATAAACGTGAAGGGCCGCGCGAGTCAGGCGGAGGAAATAAACGGCGAGCAGCAGCGCGCCGGCGGCGGAAAGGTAGTGGTCGACTCGGCGCATGTCGGGCGCCGGTCGGTGCGGGTTGGCGGGCGCCGGAACTGGCGGCACACCGGTGGGCGGTGCTTCGGCCAGGCGACAAGCGCGCTCCAAGATTTCTTGGGGATCGGCCGCGCCGGATGGTTCGGAACGAGCCCGAATCACCGCCAGAATCTGAGCCGCGAGTTCGTCCTTTTCGCGCTCGGTCATGACGTCATGCCTTGCGGCCAAGACAATCGCCCGGCCGCGGGACCATCACCTCACCAGGCTGGAGGAGCGTCCGGCGAAATCAAGCACCCAGCCGGGGAAGATCCCCAGGAATAGGGTGCCGATCGCCGGCAGGATGAGGGCAGCGGAAAGTGTCGGCGAGAGCGGCTCGACGCCCGCGACAGCGTCGCCCGGGTCGCGAAAGTACATCATCACCAGCAGGCGCAAGTAGTAGTAGGCACCCACGGCGCTGTTCAGCAGGCCGAGCACGGTGAGCCAGACCAGGTGCGATTCCAATGCGGCTTTGAAGATGTAGAACTTGCCGAAGAAACCTCCGGTGAGCGGCACGCCGATCAGCGAGAGCAGAAAAATCGACAGCATGGCCGCGGTGAGCGGCTGCTTCTGCGCGAGCCCCGCGAAATCCTCGATACTTTGGTACTGCTCGCCCTTGCCCGAAAGGTGGCTGACCACAGCGAAAGCGCCTACATTCATGCACGCGTAGGCTGCCAGGTAGAACATGGCCGCGGCGGTGCCGATCTCGGAGCGTGCGGTGAGCGCAACCATCACGTAACCGGCGTGTGCAATGGAGCTGTAGGCCAGCATGCGCTTGACGTTGGTCTGCAACAGCGCGGCGAAATTGCCGATGGTCATGGAAAGTAGAGCGGACGCCCAAACCAGCGGCGCCCAGGCTCCGCCGATGGGTGCGAACGCGGTCATGAAGATACGGAGGAAGATGGCGAAACCGGCCGCCTTGGGGCCGGCGGACAAGAACGCCGAGACCGGCGTCGGCGCGCCCTGGTACACGTCCGGGGCCCAGATCTGAAATGGGGAGGCGGACACCTTGAAGGCAAGCCCGACGAACATGAGTGCTGCCGCCAGGCCGACCATCACCGGCAAAGGCGCATCCGGGCCGGCGACCACGGCGTGCACGACGCAGAGGTTGATGCTGCCGGTTTCGCCATAAATCAGCGCAACACCGTAGAGGAAGAAACCAGTGGCGAAGGAGCCGAGCAGGAAGTACTTGAGCGCCGCCTCATTGGCCCGCTTATCGTCGCGCAGATAGCCGGCCAGAATGTAGCTGGCGATGGAGGAGATCTCCAGGCCGATGAAAATGATGATCAGGTCGTTGGCCGCCGCCATAAAGCACTGGCCTGCGATCGAGAAAAGCAGCAGGGCATGAAACTCGCTGGTTTCAGCCTGCTGGCGCTCGAGGAACCGAAACGAAGGCAGGATGGTGAGGATGCCGACGCCCAGCACCAGCACGCGGAAGAAAGTTGCGAAGCCATCCACGATGAGCATGCCGCCGAATGCCGGGCCTGGCTGCGAATAGGCATAGATCGCGGCGAGAATGGCGGCCACCAGCGTAGCCAGACTGAGCGTCCCGTAGGCCTTGGATTCGCGACGGTTGAGCAGCGGATCCAGCACCATGATGAAGGTACCCATCGCCGTGAGGATGATCTCGGGCAGGAATCGGATCAGGTCACCGGGATTGAACATCGGGCTAACGGGCACGGCTCACCTCCGCATGCGCGGGCGCTTGGAGATCGACCCGGTACGGGACATTGACCTGGGTCTGTTCCAGCACGCGGGCTGTGGTCTTGCCGACGGGATCGAGGAACGATTTCGAGTAGACGCCCATCCAGACCATCATTGCGATCAGAGGAATGACGACGGCCCATTCGCGCAGGTTGAGGTCCGGCATGTGCATCTTCACTGTCTGTTTCAGTTCGCCGAAGAAAACGCGCTGGTACATCCAAAGCATGTAGCAGGCGGAAAAAATCACGCCGAGCGCTGCCCAGGCCGCCCAAGTGAAGTTGGCGATGGCAGCTCCTTGCAGCACCAGAAACTCGCCTACGAAGTTGTTGAGCAGAGGCAGCCCGATGGAGGCCAGGGTCGTAACCAGAAACGCGGTGGAGAGCCACGGCGCGGCTGTGGCGACACCCCCGTAGTCTTCGATAGCCAGGGAGTGCCGGCGTTCGTACATCAGCCCGACCAGCGCGAACAGCGCGCCGGTGGAGATGCCGTGATTGAGCATTTGGTAAACCGCGCCGTCGAAGCCCAGTTGCGTGAAGGAAAAGATACCGAGCACGACGAAACCCAGGTGGCTGACCGACGAATACGCCACCAGCTTCTTCATGTTTGGCTGCACCATGGCGACCAGCGCGCCGTAGAGAATGCCGATGATGGCCAGCACTGCGATCCAAGGCGCACAACGGCGGGCGGCGCTCGGGAACAGCGGCAGCGCGTAATGCAGGATACCGAAGGTTCCCATCTTCAGCATGACGGAGGCCAGCATCACGGAACCCGCCGTGGGCGCTTCGACGTGTGCGTCCGGCAGCCAGGTGTGCAGCGGGAATAGGGGAACCTTGATGGCGAAGGCGACAAAGAAAGCAAGGAAGAGGAGCATCTGCTCCGGAGGGGTGAAGAGCAGACGTCCGCTGGCGAGTTGGTCCAGTATGGCGGCATAGCTGAAAGTGCCGGCGCGATTGAATAGATAAATGATGGCCGCCAGCATCAACACCGAACCAGCCATGGTGTAGAGGAAGAATTTCACCGCGGCGTAGATGCGCCTCTCATGGCCCCAGATGCCGATCAGGAAATACATAGGCACCAGGCTGACCTCCCAAAACACGTAAAACAGGAAGAGATCCTGCGCCATGAAGACACCCACCAGGCCAAATTCCAGCAGCAGAAGGAAGGCGTAGAACTCTTTGACGCGATTCTGAATGTGGTGCCAGCTGATCAGCACACAAATTGGTGTCAGGAAGGTGGAAAGCAGCACCAGCCAGAGGCTGACGCCGTCGACGGCGATGTGGAAGCGGATTTCGGGCGAAGCAATCCAAGGCAGGTTGACGGTGAATTGATCGCCGCCGAGCCTGCGGTCAAACCATCCGAGCAGCGCCAGCGAAGCGAGGAAGGTTACCAACGATAGTGCGAGCGCCCAATAGCGGCTGGAAGACGGCGACGAGCGCGGCAGGGCCAGCGCAGCCAGGAATCCACCGGCTGGAAGCAGCAGAACGAGTAGCAGCAGGTTCATCGCAGAACCCCCGCTACTGCCATGAAGAAGATCACCAACACGCTGCCGAACGCCACCCACGTGGCGTAGCTGCGCGTATTGCCCGATTGGGCGAGACGCAGGACACCGCCGACGCCCTTGGCGCGCGCGCCAATGCCGTTGACAATTCCATCGATCAGGCCCGCGTCGGCGCCCTTCCAAAGTATGATGCGGGACCCGCCCACCAGCGGCTTGACCACCACCGCGTCGTAGATCTCATCCACGAAGTATTTGTTGTAGATCAGCGTATAGATGCCCTTGGCGCCGCTCGCGATCGAGTCGGGAATGCCCGGCTTGAGCACGTACATCAGGTACGCGAGCGCAATGCCGAGCAGACCAGCCGCGCTGGCGACGGCCATGGGGCCAAGTTCCTCCGTCGCCTCGACCGGCGGGAACACCGTGTGCAGGAAGTCGGGGATCTTGAAGAGGTACCCCCCGGCGAGCGAGAGCACTGCCAGGATCACCAGCGGAACCAGCATCACGGGCGGCGACTCATGCGGGTGGTGTTCGTGGCCGCGGTAGCGGCCGAAGAAGGTCATGAAGAATGCGCGGAATACGTAGAACGCCGTCATGCCCGCGGTGAATACGCCGACCCAATACAGCCACGGCGCGCGATGATCGGCCGCCAGCAGGATCGCATCCTTGCTGAAGAAACCCGACGTGAACGGGAAGCCGGCGATGGCGAGCGAAGCACAAAACATCACGCCGCAGGTCCAGGGGATCCGGGTGCCGAGACCGCCCATTTTCCGCATATCCTGTTCCCCGGAAAGGGAGTGGATCACGGCACCCGCACCGAGGAAAAGAAGCGCTTTGAAAAAAGCGTGCGTCATCAGGTGGTAGATGCCGGCGGAGAAAGCGCCGCAGCCCACGCCCACGAACATATAGCCGAGTTGGGATACGGTCGAGTACGCGAAAACCTTTTTAATGTCGTTCTGAGCCAGGCCGATAGTCGCGGCGACGAACGCGGTGGCGATGCCGATATAAGCGATCACGTCCATCGCGATCGGAGCATGAGTGTAAATCACCCACGAGCGCGCCGTCATGTAAACGCCCGCCGTGACCATGGTGGCAGCGTGGATGAGCGCGGAGACGGGTGTTGGACCGGCCATGGCGTCGGGCAGCCAGACGTAAAGCGGGATCTGCGCAGACTTGCCGCACGCGCCGAACATCAGCAACACGCCGATCAGAGTCAGCAGCCCGACTGGCGCGGCCGGCGCTTGCGCAAAGACGTGGGCGAAATCGAGCGAACCGAACTGACGGAAGATCAAGAACATCGCCAGCGAGAAGCCGAAATCGCCGATGCGGTTTACGATGAACGCCTTGTTGCCCGCATCGGTGGCGATCTTTTTATCGAAATAGAAGCCGATCAACAGGTAGCTGCACAGCCCGACGCCTTCCCAGCCGACGAATAGCACCAGGTAGTTGGCGGCCAGTACCAGCGTCAGCATGAAAAACATGAAGAGGTTGAGGTAGGCGAAGAAGCGGTAGTAGCCGCCCTCGTGAGCCATGTAGCCGATGGCGTAAATGTGGATCAGCGAGCCGATGCCGGTGACCACCAGCAGCATGACGGCGGTGAG
>Ga0187871_10004670_pt1 | contig 10182 bp, 4 predicted proteins | sample June2016WEW_16_1_FD_132988 | JGI IMG/M metagenome (GOLD analysis project Ga0187871, IMG submission 132988) | Peatland microbial communities from SPRUCE experiment site at the Marcell Experimental Forest, Minnesota, USA - June2016WEW_16_10 | ecosystem: Environmental > Terrestrial > Soil >...
CCCTGCTCCGTGGTCACGGTCGCCCCGTGCACAATATATTTCGGCCACTTTGGCGTGGTCTTCACCCATGCGATCAACTGTCGCGCATGCTGTTTCCACTGCGGATCTTTTTCCGGATGCAGCAGCACATAGCGCGCGAACTCCAGCGGGATCACCTGGTTCATGTTTTCCATGCTGGGCGCAACGTCTTCGAAATATCCGACCCACACGTTATTCACCAGCGGATAAGTTTGAAACCACTGCCAGGCGTTCTCCCGCGTGCGAGTGTAGTTCACGACGCTACCCTGCTGCAGGCGGATGAGTTCGTCGAACAGCATGATCGGTTCGATCACGTTGGCGGAATAGGGGCCCATCGGCTTCTCGCCCCGCGTGCTGCCGTCTTTCGCGTAGCATCGCACCGGCCACGGCGAGTGCGTCTCATCGCCCTGCTTATAGTTCTTGACCAGCGCGTCTGCGCACAGAATGGCCGCCCGCAAATACTTCGTGTTCCCCGTCATTTCATACAGGCGCAGATAGGCGTACCCATCTTCGCCGACCACATGTGGTTCGACGTAGTCCTTCCCGTGCGAACTCCAGCCGCTGTAGCGATGCGCCCCCGGATCGGCCGACGGATACGGTACTTGAGACCACGCATAATCCGCCGGCGTTCGGCCGTTCTCCAGTTCGTAATCGACGAAATCCTCAAGGAAAGTGAGGGTTCGCGCATCTCCCGTGTACGGATAGAGACGCTCGATAAACCCCTGCAGCATGGCCCGAAGATATCCTGTCGAGTTGGCCCAGTTCTGGTCGGGGATCAATTCATAAGTGGTGCGGTCGAAATCAAAGCAGCAATGAAAGTAGTGCAGCCGCTGCCGGTTGTACTGATCCCAGAGGATGGTCCACTGCGTAAGCACATGCGACGAGTAGGAATAGCCAATGTTGTCGGGCATCGGCCACGGCAGAAGTTTCCCCTGCGCGTCCAGCGCGACAGGCCGCCCGGCAATGTCAGGCGCATCGACGACGGAGGTGACTTGGAACTTCTCCTGAGCGAAGGTTTGAGTCGCGATCAGCAGGACGAGACAAAAGCTCAGCGCAGATTTCTTCATGAGAGTTCGGGGATGAGGATATCGCAGAAATGCCGCCAGCGCCTCTGCGGGATAAAGATCGCTGAGAAGTGTCGTCCGATCCTGAAACTCGACTGGCAGCAGGTCAATGAGTGCAATGGGGATATTTCGCCAATCGTGACTCGATTAACATTGATACCGCTATGTGGAACAGACCGTGTTAAGAAATGGGCATTCCGCCACAGCCAGTCCTACGGCATATACATCCACAAGTCGTTCAGGTTACCGGTTGCTCCCGCTACTTGTCCGTAGCCCCCAAAGAGCCAAAGGTTTCCGTTGGCATCGACCCAGCCTCTGGCGAAGGTGCGGCCACTCGGAATGTTTCCTGGAGCCAGCGTTCCTTCCGTGCCGTACGTCGAGTTCTGGTTTATGTTGTTCGATCCACTCACCCAAGTCCATTGGCCGCCGCTGTACTTCCAGAGATCATTAAACTGGCCAGCGAGCGACGGCGTATAGTCTCCGTTTCCGCCAAAGAGCCATGCGTTTCCGGAAGCATCCGTCCAGGCGAGTCCCATTTGCCGAGCACCCGGAATATTGTTCGCAGCAGCCGTGCCCTGAGTTCCGTAGACGCCAAGGCTGTTCCCAACGTTCGATCCTCCTATCCAAGTCCATTGACCCGCGCTGTATTCCCAGAGATCGTTGAGAACGGTATCCGTTCCGGTGGAGTCGTACCCAACTCCTCCAAACAGCCACAGGTTGCCGGCCGAATCGACCCAGTTGCAGGCATACATGCGCGCGCCCGGCGTGTTGGTGGGAGCCGCGGTTCCTTGCGTCCCATAAACACCTTTTTGTGACTGGATATTCGCTCCGCCTATCCAGGTCCACTGGCCTCCACTGTACTTCCACAAATCGCTCAGCAGTCCTACGATCGAACTGGACTCGTCGTACCCTGCGCCGCCGAACATCCACACGTTGCCGGAAGCATCCTTCCAGACCGCGGCGGAGTTTCGGGCACCCGGGAAATTGTTGGAGTCCGCGACGCCGAGCGTGCCGTAGCTACCGTTTTGATCCGCAACGCTCGAACCGCCCATCCACGTCCAGTCGCCGGCGCTGAACTTCCAAAGATCGTTCAACTCAGCTTCTTTTCCGACGGAGTCAAAACCACTTCCGCCGAACAACCAGAAATCCCCGGACGAATCCGTCCAGCTGGCGGCTTCAAAACGCGCTCCCGGAATGCTGTTCGAAGAGGCAACACCCACAGAACCATAGTTTCCACTTTGTCCTGCGAGCGTCGGGCCACTTTGCCAGGTCCATTCCCCGGCGCTGAACTCCCAAAGGTCACTCATCGGCATGAGCGTTCCATTGGAGTCGTGACCATATCCACCAAACAGCCAGAGATTTCCGGAGCTGTCAGTCCAGGTAGCGGGATATTGGCGTCCGCCCGGAGTGTTCGCCGGAGCAGGCGATCCGAGTGTTCCATAAGTACCATTCTGGTCGACGGCCTGCGAGCCCGCCATCCAAGCCCACTCGTTGTGCCCGCACTCCACCTTCACGTTGTTTACATTGGCCATTGCAGTGCCGCTGCCGTTCGCCACAGTGCATTGCTGCACTGGGCTGGAGGGCTGCGTAAGCACGGTGACCTTGAATCCGCTGCCGCTCGTAATGGTGGTGTCAAACTGAAAATTCCCGTTCGCATTTACCGGAAGATTGTCCTTGCCGTTGTCCTGAAGGACCAAGCCACCGTTGCTTCCCGCAAGATTCACCACTGTCCCAGAAATTACGTATTGGGCTGGCGGAGGAACCTGATTGCTTTGTGAAGCACAACCGACGAGGAAAAGGACAAGGGCAATAAGAAAACCGGCGGACAAAAACCTCATGATAAACCTCACGACTGAACGTTCCTTCGAATCGGATAGAATGTCCAACCGACAATTAAAGCAGCACAATCTGGGAATTACAGATTACGCCGGTAACGGTTGAAATATGCCGAGAGCTAAGAACCCTGTCTGTAACCAGCGTTACGCGGTCGGTTTCGGATTCTAGTTCGAGGCTTTTTCTTTCGGCCGCTCGTAAGCTTTCTGCAGATACTTGCGGGCTTCTTCGAGGGCGCCAAAGGTGTTGTCGTTGGTCTGCGTCGCCTGGCGGTATTCGTTGATGGCGCGTTCACGCTGGCCGGTGATGTCGAAAATCTTGCCCAGCTGAATGCGGCTCCAGACTTCAGTCCAGCGCGGCTCGCCATCCCCGTCAATCGACGCCCGATAGGCGTTCGCCGACGACTGGTAGTTCCGCTGAAAAAAGAAAACCTCGGCGATGCGGTAGTGGGCCAGCGAACTGTTCTTGTTCAGGTCGAGGGCTTTATTGAACTCGACCAGCGCGGCCGATAGATCTCCTTGTTGCTGCAGAGCCTGTCCGCGAAGGATGGAAGCGCGCAATTTCACGTCGGTCGAATTCGTCAGCACATGGTGGTCGGGATCGACCGCAATGCGCCGCGGGCGGCCGAAGGTTTCAATCGCAAACGGCGAGGTCGTACCCACGACTTCGATGCGCTGGTTCTCTGTTTTTCCGTCGGTATCGATGCGCAGGTCGACCGGCATGCGGAACAAGTCGAGATCCTGCGAGATTTCGCCAGTCACGCGGAACCCCGCAGTTTTCTCTTTCCCCTCTTTTGGTTGCTCGACCGCCGCGCCGCCCAGCCGGTAGGTCGTGTACTTCACCTTGAACTCGGGCGCGCCCGTGGAGTCGAGCCATTGCGAGAAGAACCAGGTGAGCTGCTGGCCATAGTTTTTCTCGGCGATGGTCTTGAAGTCGTCCATGCTCGCCGATTTTCCGGCGAACTCGCTGGAAAACTCGCGCATCGTCTTGTTGTACTTGTCCTCACCCAGCACCCAGCGCAGCATATGCAGGATCATCGCGCCTTTGTCGGTGGCCAGCGATTGAAACTCGGTGGAGAAAATGTCGAGCTTGCTCACGCTCGACAGCGGCACCGTGTCATAGGCCAGGGCGCCGACCGACATATCCTTGACCGCTTCTTCCAAGCCCGCGCCACCGGCTGCGCTCTCCACGTACATCGCTTCCGAATAGCGCGAGAAGCCGTCAGTCAACCACCAGTCGTCCTTGGTCGACGGGCTCACCGAAACACCCCACCACTGGTGGGCGATCGCGTCGGCCAGCAAACGGTAGTTGGTCTTTTCCGTGATGGAAGGCCCCGCCAATCCTGCGATTTCCGGCGCCCATGCGAAAGGCAGAGTATCGCTCGGCAACTCCACAACGTTGAGTTTTTGCGAAGGCGGCAGGCCGTACAGCGTGATGAAGTAAGTGAACTCCTGCACCGCGGTTGTGGTGTACTCCGGCGCCAGGCTGTCGTGCGTGGGCTTGAAGAAAACGTGCAGGTCCATGCCGGCTTCGTCGCTCTTGTACTCTTTAAAAACTCCGGCGACGATGGTCCCCGGGAAACTGGGCTTGGCCGAAACAAACGTGAAAGTCTTGGTGGGCAGCACGCTGGCGTTGGGCTTGTTCGAAGCCGGGGCCTCGGTCACCGTAGACTGGCCGCTGCCGATCACCAGCATATGCGCGGGCACAGTCACGCTGATCGTCGAAGTGAAGCGATTGATGCCGAATCCGCTCACCGGGAACCATCGCCCCGAATAAAACAAATAGCTGGTGTCATCGCCAATGTAGGCCAGCTTCAGGCCCGGAACCGGGCTGTTGTCGCCCGATTCGAGTTGCCCTTCATATTCGAAAGTCAGGGTCGTGGATGCGTCTTTCGCCAGGCCCGCCGGCAGCGGCACGCGCACGGTCGAATCCTGCGTGACCCGCTCGGCCGAGAGCTGCTGTCCCTTTTCGTCGGTCACCTTGGTGACGCGCAGGTCATTGTGCAGTTCAAATACGGCGACCGCGAGATCCTGTGTGGCCGTGAATTTGACCTTGGCGCGAGCTGTGATCTGGTGGAGATGCGGCTCGAGTTTTGCTTCAATCTGGTAGTCATCCACGCGCAGGCGCGCTTTTTCCGCCGCCCGGGATGAAGATGGCATCGAGAGCAGAAGAGCCAGCGAAAGAGTCAGGGAACTCGTAAAAACGCCCAGAGCGCGCCGCGGGTGCATCCACATTCAGGAGAGTCTCCAGGAAATGATAACCCATTTCCTATGATGAAGATTCTCACGCAAAAGATGCTGGGAGCACAAGGTTTAGATGCGGGCTGTCAGGATTTTGTCATCTGGAGTTCTTCTTGTCATTCAGAGCAATGCCGGGAGCCCGCTTTTGGCTTGTCATTCCGAAGGAGCGCGAGCGACCGAGGAACCTGCTTCTCGCCGGCGCGGGCAAACAGCAGGTTCCTCGTCGCCGTCGCTCCTCGGAATGACAAACTGGAAGAAGCCGCGGAGCCTGTTAGGAAACGAGCGCCAGAATCATCTCGGCCGCGCGGTCAGCTGGGTGCTGTGCAGGCCCGGAACCGGCCTGCGGGGCCCGCAGCCGCGCCTTAACCCGGCCTAGACCGTCCAGCATCCGCTGGCGAGCCGGGCCGTCGGGCAGGATCTCTTTCAGCCGCGCGACCACGTTTTCCGCGGTGAAATCGCGCTGCACCAGCTCAGGCACGACTCCATCTTCGGCAATCAGGTTGACCATGGCGAATCTTGGCACCTTCACCCGCGGCTTGCCCAGCGCGTAGGTCAGCGGCGAAACCCGGTAGACCATCACGAACGGCGTGTTCATCATCGCGGCCTCGACCGTAGCCGTGCCGCTGGCCACGATTCCGGCGCGGGAGTGAAACAGTGCAGGCAAGGCCTCAGGGACGAGGGTGACTCCTCCAGCGCGCCCCGTGCCAAATGAGAATCTGTTCGCGCTCGTGCTTTGAAAGGGCGCGGCTTCAAGCCGCGCCGTACGTACAGCGGGTTTGGACCCGGCTTTAGCCGCTGAGGGAAATTTCGCCTGAATGATGCCGCATAGAAAGTCCCGCTCGAGCGTGGGCGCGACCGGAAGCAGAAACTCGTACTCCGAGCCGAGCTGAACCGCCGACTCCAGAATCGTCGGCAGGTTCATGCAGACTTCTTTGACGCGGCTTCCGGGCATGAGCGTGATCCACGGCTTGGCCGGGTCGAGATGAAACTGCGCTGCGTAGTCCTCGCGCTCGACCGCCGGTCGCGGCAACTCGGCCAGAGGATGGCCCACAAAGGTCGCATCCACCCCGCGCTCGCGATAAAACTTTTCTTCGAAAGGAAAAATGACCAGGGCCTTGTCGATATAGTCCCGCAGCAGCCGCACACGCCCCTGTCGCCATGCCCAGAACTGTGGCGCAACGTAATAAACCGTCGGAATGCCGCGCCGCTTCATCTGCCGCGCCACGCGCCAGTTAAACGCTGGAGAATCGATGACGATGGCGAGATCAGGCCTGCGCCGGTCAGCCTCCGCAATCAAGTGCCGGTAGCACCTGAGAATCTTCGGCAGATGGCTGAGAATCTCAGTGATGCCGACGACAGCCAGATCCTTGGTGTCGACAACGGTGTCGCACCCCGCAGCCCGCATACGGTCTCCGCCCACGCCAAAGAATTCGAGCGGAGATTGTGGATGGACGGACGCCTCGTCCGTCCGGGTGGAGTGCATTTCCGCGGAGCCTGTGACGCCGGCAGCACCCGCAGGGCTTCGCCCTGCCGGACGGACGAGGGCGTCCGTCCCTCCATGAGCGCTCTGTGATGCGACAGCCCGCCGCAGAGCCTCAATCAGCTCCGCCCCGTACATTTCCCCCGAAGCCTCGCCCGCTGAGATCAGAATTCGCAAGACAGCATTGTAAGTGAGGGACTGTGTCGGGAGGGGCTCTGCTGGCCCCTGGTCTTGCTAGTCATCACCTCGAGCGCTGACTTCGGGTTGCTGGAGTCCGTCTCCATTCGTGGGCGAGGGCACCCGCGCCACATTCATTTCCTGATCTTTATACTGCAGCTGATATAGCTTGAAGTAAATCCCGCGCTGCGCCAGCAATTCCTGATGCGTCCCCATTTCGCGCACCTGCCCCTTGTGCATCACGATGATCTTATCGGCGCGCTGGACCGTCGAAAGCCGATGGGCGATGATCAGCGAGGTGCGGCCTTCGACCATGCGGCCGAGCGCGTCGCGTACTTTGAATTCGGTATCGGTGTCGACGCTCGATGTGGCCTCGTCGAGGATGAGAATTTTAGGCTCATGGGCCAGCGCGCGCGCGAACGAGATCAACTGCTTCTGCCCAGTCGACAGCGTCGATCCGCGCTCACGGACTTCCTCGTTAAATCCCTTGGGCAGGGCGCGGACGAAATCGCCGAGATTCACATCTTCGGCGGCCTTAGCGACGTGCTTGTCCAGAATGCGTTCTGTGCCCAAACGGATGTTGCCGCCAATCGTTCCAGTAAACAGGAACGGATCCTGCAGCACGACGCCGAAGCGGCTGCGCAGGTCGCCGAGATCCATTTCTTTCACGTCGACGCCGTCGATGCGGACCGCGCCTTTCTGCACGTCGTAAAATCGCATCAGCAGGGAGATGAGCGTAGTCTTGCCTGCGCCCGTGTGCCCGACGACGGCGACGGTTTCTCCCGGTTCGATGGCGAAGGTCACGTCGCGCAGAACCCAGTCGGGCTGGGGTCGCGGATCTGAGATCTTGGAGGCAGGGATTTTGGAGCCCCGGACGCCCCCGTCCGGGTTTGCATCAGCGGTCCCCCGGGACGAGGGCGTCCGGGGCTCCATAGTTTCGGTTTCGCGATTTTCGGTTTCCCGGTAGGCAAACCAGACGTGGTCAAACTCGATGCGGCCGGGGCCTTCCGGTTTTTTCGTCACGGCCGGCGAAACAATGTCGACCGGAGTATCCAGCAACTTGAAAATGCGTTCGCTGGCCGCCATCGCGGACTGCAGAATGTTGTACTTCTCGCTGAAATCCATGATGGGGCGAAAAAAGCGCATCGCGTATTGCGTGAACGCGATCAGCACACCGAGCGAGGCTGCGGTCGCAACCAAGTGAAACGACACTAGATTGTGGCGGCTGAACTCGACCGAAACGCTGCTGGCCACAATGCCGCGGAGCACATCCTGCCCGCCGAACCAGATGACGCAGGCAATCGCGATCGCCGAAAAGAAATCGACTACCGGATAATAAACGGCGTAAGCCATGATCGCGTCTTTATACGCATCCATGTGGCTGCGGTTGATTTCCGAGAAACGGTTGTAGGCCTTGCGCTCGCGGTTGAAAAGCTGCAGCACGACCATGCCGCTGACGTGCTCCTGCAAGTAAGAATTAATGCGGGCGATGGCGGTGCGAATCCGCCGGTAAGAATCGCGTACCTTGTCGCGGAAAACCTTCGTCGCAACCACAATCAGCGGCAAGACCGCGAATGTGATCAGCGCCAGTTTCCAGTTCATGCACAGCATGATGCCGAGGATTCCCACCAGTACGAACAGGTCTTCAAAAATGGAAACCACGCCGGAGGTGAACATCTCATTCAACGCGTCCACGTCAGTAGTGACGCGCGTGACCAGCCGGCCAACCGGATTCTTGTCATAAAAAGCGACATGCATGCGCTGCAGGTGGCGGAAAATCTGGCTGCGCAAGTCGAACATCACTTTCTGTCCGGTCCATTGCATGAAGTAGGTCTGCAGAAACTCGAATACGAACGTGAGGATCAACAGGCTGAAATAAATTGCCGAAATCTGCGCGATCCCCTGCAGCGGCCGCGGGCTGAGCCAGCTCCACAGCCCTGAGGTAGTACCTTTCACCGGCGCAAGATAGCGATCCACCGCAACCTTCACCAGATAAGGCCCAAGCACGTCGCAGAACGACTTGACGACGATCGAGACAATGGCGATCGTCACCTGCCAGCGGTAGGGACGCAGGTAGATCAGCAGCCGCCGCATGAGGCGGCTGTCATACGCTTTGCCTAATACTTCTTCTTCCTGGGCCATTGATCTCGAATCGGTCTTTAAAGGCGGCGGCTGAGCGCGCTCGCACGCCTTCAACAGGTTACCTCAAATAGATGGCCGCCGAAGCCGGCAGGATGGAAAAGCTTTGAGGTGGGATAATCACCAGAGTGGCTCTAGGAATCTACATTTCGGTGCCGTTCTGCAAGACGAAGTGCAGCTACTGCAATTTCGCGTCCGACGTGTTTTCGCGCGCCGTTTTTGAGCGCTATGTGGAGCGAGTGTGCGCCGACGTGGCGAGCGCTGCGAAGACCGCGCAGGAGATGGGTGGACAGTTCGAGCATGAGGTGGATACGATCTATCTCGGCGGCGGCACTCCCACCGTCCTCGAGACCGGACAACTGCAGCGGATCTTCGACGCGGTTCGATCGCAGTTTCAAGTGCATCCCGACGCCGAGGTCACGGTCGAGTGCGCGCCCGGCACGCTCGGTCAGGAAGCGCTGCAAGCACTGTTGCGCTGCGGCGTGAATCGCGTCAGCCTGGGCGTGCAGTCGTTCGTTGATGTTGAAGCCGCTGCGGTCGGGCGATTGCACAAGCGATCGACTGTGCTGGACGATATCGCCCGCCTGCGCGCGGCCGGGATTGCGAATCTCAACATCGACCTGATCGCCGGGCTTCCGCACCAGACCGCGCGAGCCTGGCAGCAGTCGCTTGATGAAACGCTTGCGACCGGAGCCCCGCACGTGAGCGTTTACATGCTCGAAGTGGACGAGGACTCGCGGCTGGGGCGCGAGGTGATGGCCGGAGGAAAGCGCTATCACGCCCATTTTGTGCCGGACGAAGAGGCCACCGCGGATTTCTATCTCGCGGCCTGCGAACAACTCGATTCCGCCGGCGTCGCGCAATATGAGATTTCCAATTTCGCGCGGGCGGGCGCGGAATCGCGCCACAATCTCAAATACTGGACGCTCGAGCCCTATGCCGGCTTCGGCGCCGATGCGCACTCGTTCGATGGCATCGCTCGCCGGCAGAATCCCGAAACCGTCGAACAGTACCTCTCGCAAGCGCCCGCCGCCACCGAGCCGGGCGATCCCGAGCACGAACGCTTCTTCGTCGGCCTGCGGCTGGCAGCCGGAATCGAACCTTCCGCCGCCGAGTGGGAGCGCTTCCGCCGGCCCATCGATCGCTTCGTGGGGCAGGGACTACTCGAAATTGACGGCGCCCGGCTCCGTCTGACTAACCGCGGCGTGATGCTTTCCAACGAGGTTTTCCA
>Ga0187871_10004672_pt1 | contig 10181 bp, 8 predicted proteins | sample June2016WEW_16_1_FD_132988 | JGI IMG/M metagenome (GOLD analysis project Ga0187871, IMG submission 132988) | Peatland microbial communities from SPRUCE experiment site at the Marcell Experimental Forest, Minnesota, USA - June2016WEW_16_10 | ecosystem: Environmental > Terrestrial > Soil >...
ATCGGCTGGGAGCGGAGGAGCAGGACCCGTTCCGCTATAAGCCCTTGGTCTGCGCGGTCTTCCCGATTTCGAGAGATGCCCGAGGTCCGTGGTACGTGCGGCAGAAGGGACTTCTCGGCGAGGTGTGGGATCTGCCGTGCCTGGACCCCGCGGCCACGACGGTTCGCGCCACGGAATCGCTGCGGGCGGAGTTGGCCCTGGTGGAACGCTACGATGGCCGATTGGGCGAAGAGGCGCCGGCGCCGATGGCCGCGGACAGGTCAATGGAATGAAAGCCCACTTTGCGACAAGCGACCCTCTTCCTTGCAGCCCGTGGAGTGTATTTGTGTTATCAGTGTGTTGTGGAGTTGACCTTCCCTCAGATGAAGCTGCTTGCCAATCTGTCGGTCGCTTCTACGCTCTTCGCGTGCCACGGATACGCCGAGGTAAAGTTGATCCGCGAGTACCTCCTGAAGCCACCAAGGGATCCGCGCATCACGTTCGTGATGACTGTCACGCCGGAGCAGGATGTGCTCTCCCTTGTCGCAAACGATAATGGCACGTGGCGTTTATCGCGAGTCCGCCGCTGGCTTGACAAACAGCCGCTGGAGGACTCCCTCGCTGTTCCCGGTCTCGTGGAGGGCGGACGTGAGGGATGGTCCCGGTGGCGCATCTGGTCAGCCGAGTTGTTTGCAACGCCTGACGGCCAGTTCGCAGTGTGCATGGTGACCGCGTATCCCAACGAAACGGCGGCGAGAAATCGCGAGGATTTGGTGACTGTAGGGCGTTGAGGAAGAAGTGGATCTTGCTCACATCGGCCGCCTGACGAGCGCGCCGAATACGGTCGGCTTGATCCCTTGTGTCGCGCAGTTTTCCGTTGGCCGGAAAGCTGTCCTCCAAGTTACAGCCCACAGCGCCCGCGCCGATGGCGAGCTTGACGCTTTCCTGCAGCGATTCCGGCGTTACACCATAGCCGCTTTCCAGGTCGACCGTCACCGGTAGATCCGTCGCGCCGACAATGCGCCTCAGATTATCGATCGCCAGCGCCAGCGGGATGTGCTCGCCGTCGGCGAAGCCGTTAGCATTGGCCACCGACCAACTACTGGTCGCGATCGCCTTGGCGCCGGCCCCGGCGACGATCTTTGCGCCGCCCGCATCCCAGATGTTGAAGAGGACCAGCGGCGTCCCGCGAACATGCAGCGCGTGGAATGCTTCAGCCTTGCCATTCCGGTCAGCCATTCGCGCCCTCCTGTGCCACGAGCCAGTGCGCGCGCAGCTCCCGATCGAATTCCAGCCAGCGCTCTTCGGGGAAGAAAACTCGGGCGCCCGGCAACTCGACCCGGCGCCGGGTGCCAGGGATGGTGTCGGCTAGCCATCGCGACCATTTCACATCGAAATACACATCGTCCGTTCCCCACACGATCAGCGTGGGCGCTTGCAGCGACTTTAGCTGTGCTTCGATGGCGAGGGTGTGCCGGTTGTCGAATGCGGCGAGGAAACGTTGCAGGTCGCGCGTGCGCTGCTCGGTCCTCACCAGCGGGCGCAGATAGGCCTCGATACTTTCGTCAGTCAGCCGCTCCGGGTGTTCGTAGGCCGGGCCCAAGGCTTGCGGCGATCGATAGACGCTTTTGTTGGCCAACATGGCGTGGAGCGTTCCGCGCAAATTGCCCGCGGCCGCCATCGCGAGGAAAGGCTTGAAGGCCTCGGGCGGCCAGTTGTCGTGGGCGTCGCAGTCGGTCAGCGTGAGGCTGCGCACGCGCCGCGGATACAAGGCCGCGAAAATCTGAGCAATGCCTCCTCCGCTGTCGTTGCCTACCAGATCCACGCGATCGATGTGCAAGGCATCGAGAAATTCGCGGAGCATTGTGGCATTGGCGGTGACGGAAACATCCTGATCGGGGGCGATTTCGGTGTCGCGATGAGCCAGCAGGTCCACCGCTATGCACCTTCGGATATCGGACAGGTCCGCCAGCTGATGACGCCACAGATGTCCGTTCAGGAGCACGCCATGCACGAATAGCGCGACCGGTCCGGCGCCCTGCTCGAGGTAGCTGATACGCCCCGAACCGGTCTGCACGCTGTGCCGGCTCGCCGGCGGTCTGGTTTCATTCATGGCTCAGCCCCTCCCTCAGTTTCTGTGCGCACTCATCCGCATGGTCTTCCTATTCGGTGAGGCGCAAACCATGTCGCCCATCCTTGCAGATGAAGTTCGATCAGACGCTGGTCGACCCTCAGGCCCACAGCGCTCTATCCGCCTTTTCCAGTTCAACTATACATCTAAGGGCTTTTTGATGCTTAGGAGCCCGCGATCAACGTCGTTTTCGCCTCGGGCGATTCGAAGATAAACGCGAAACGCGTGTACAGGAAGAGCCTTTACCGTTACAGTACTCCCGGGCGGGTCAAAATAATGTTGGATTTTACAACTATGAAGTGATACTCTCATTTCAGTGTAGGAATTTCCAATTGACTGGTTTTAATTGCATAGAAGCGATTTTTTTTCAATGGTTTAGGGAGTTGGAATCAAAGCGTCGTTGGGCGATTAGTAAATGAAGTAGTAAATGTTGACCGGGGAGCGATATGCTTCGGCAAGGGGCATCTGCAAAACTCACACACTGCGCTCGCGAAAGTTCGCACTGGAATTGAGGGGCTCGACGAGATTACCGAAGGCGGACTTCCCGCCGGCCGGCCGACACTGATTTGCGGCGGCGCCGGGTGTGGCAAGACAATCCTCGCGATGGAGTTCCTGGTGCACGGAGCCCGGGAATTCAACCAACCAGGCTTGTTTCTCTCCTTTGAAGAAAGCCCGACGCAAATCCTCGAAAACTTTCGCTCTTTCGGCTTCCATCTTGAGGATCTCGTCGAAGAGAAAAAGCTCAAAATCTCCCATGTAGAGCTGGGGCAGGGGAAGACGATCGAGTCTGGCGCCTTTACGCTCGAAGGCTTACTGATCCGGGTGGAACAGGGCATCGCCGCGATCGGGGTCAAGCGAGTGGTGCTGGACTCCATGGATGCGCTGTTTTCGGCCCTCGCGAACACCCAAAATCTTCGCAACGAGATTGCCCGGATGCTGCAAGCTCTGAGGGATAGGCAGGTATCGGTTGTGGTTACCGCCGAGCGCGGCGCCGATGAGTTTTCAAGATACGGTTTTCAGGAATATGTTTCCGACTGCGTCCTGCTGTTGGACCATCGGATTTCCGGCCAGATTTCCAAACGGCGCGTTCGCATTGTGAAATACCGTGGGTCCCGGCATTCGGCTGACGAGTTTCCCTTCCTGATCGGCCGAACCGGGATCTCGGTGCTGCCGATCACTTCGGTCAGCCTGGATCATGGCGCCAGCAACGAGCGCGTCAGCAGCGGAGTGGACGACCTGGATGAAATGCTCGGCGGGAGCGGATACTTCAAAGGATCAACCGTGTTGGTAACCGGACAGGCCGGCACCGGGAAAAGTTCTTTGGCGTCAGCCTTTGCGGTAGCAGTCTGTAAACGGAGCGAACGCTGCCTTTACTTTTCGTTCGAGGAATCGGCGGCCCAAAAAACGCGCAACATGAAGTCCATCGGGATCGATCTGGAAGCCTGGCTGCAACGCGGCTTGCTCACCATAGAGGCGTTTCGGCCAAGCCACCGCGGACTGGAGGAGCATCTGGTCGCACTCGCCGATAGAACCGAAGCCATCGAACCTACGTGCGTGATTATGGATCCCATCACGGACTTCATTTCCGTGGGCGATGTCTTGGAGATCAAATCGATGCTAACCCGCATCCTGGATTTCCTCAAGCACCGCGGCATCACGATGTTGATGACGGCACTGACGCCGGGATCCAGCGACCAGGATCAGACCGAGATGCGGCTATCGTCCCTGTCCGATACCTGGATCGCCGTCAATCGGGCAGGCGCGGGCGCTTCCCGCTTGAGCGGGCTCCAAGTTGTCAAGTCCCGCGGCATGCAACACTCGCAGGAGGTTCGCCGATTGGTAATGTCATCGCGCGGCCTATCGTTGACCGACCAAGGTGGTGACAGTCATGAGTCAAGACCAATCGCCTGAGAAATGGATCCTTTACCTTTATATCGCGGGAATGACCCGAACCGCCGAACGCGCACTCGCCAACATCCAGAAGATCTGCCAGGAACATCTTGATGGGGATTACTCCATAGAGGTCATCGACCTGCTGCAGCACCCGTCACTCGCGGAGGACCGGCAGATTTTCGCCGTGCCCACCCTGGTGCGCCAATTGCCTTCGCCCCTGCGCAAGTTGATCGGCGATCTGGCCGACTCGGAAAAGGTATTGTTGGGACTGGATATGCACCCCGTCGTAGGGAAGTAACCGGGAGCCCGCCTTTGGCCGAACCCGCGCTGGATGGCGAGACACTATGATCAACCAATCGCCGCATCGAACTGCGCCGAACAGCGATCTGGCCTGGAGGGTGATCGAGAACTCCGTCGATGGGCTATTGGTGATCGACTCCGACGGTGTGGTGCAATTTGCCAACCCTGCGGCGGCCGCGCTTTTTGCGGGGAGAACTCAAAAACTGATTGGATTTCAAGTCGGGGCTCCGGCAATTTCCGGCGCGGTGGAACTCATTCTGCCGCGCGGAGACAGCATTCGTTACGTGGAAATGCGTTCCACGGAGATTGAATGGGAAGGCTCCACGGCCAGCCTGGCCAGCCTGCGCGACATCACCGAGAATAAGCGCGCGGAGGTTCAATTCCAAAGACTGCTGGAAGCTGCGCCCGACGCAATCGTGGTGTCAAACCGAGCGGGCGCCATCCTGTTGGTGAATACCCAAACCGAAAACACTTTCGGATATTCAAGAGACGAATTGTTGGGGCAGCGCTTTGCCATGCTGATTCCGGAGAGTGACCGGCCGGCCTATTCGGTCATCCGGGAGGCCTACTTCGCCGATCCACAAAGGCGGATGGTGGAACGCTTCGGATTGCGGAAGAACGGCCAGTTGTTCCCGATGGAGGTCGCCCTCACTCCCCTAGAGACGGAAGAGGGAACACTCATGTTCAGTACCGTTCGCGACGTCACGGAACGTAAGAACGCGGAGGAGCGCAGCCGGCAGCTGGAGGTGATGGCGGCCGAAGCCCAGGCCGCCAACAAAGCGAAGAGCATGTTCCTCTCCACCATGTCCCATGAAATTCGCACGCCCATGAACGCCATTATGGGTTACTCGCAATTGCTGTTACGCGACGCCACCCTGGGAGCAGACGCCAAGGAAAAGCTGAAGATCGTTAATCGCAGCGGCGAGCACCTGCTGAATATGATCGACGACATTTTGGACATGGCGAAAATCGAGGCTGGGCGGATGCATCTGACGCCTAGGCTGTTCGACGTCCGCGGCCTGGTGCGCGATCTCGACGCGATGTTTCGGCTGAGAGCCGAGTCGAACGGGCTGCAGTTCGAAGTGATCGTCAGTGGCGAGCCGATCGACTATGTTCTAGCCGATGAAGGAAAGATACGCCAGGTGATGATTAACCTTCTGGGAAACGCCGTCAAGTTTACCAGGAGCGGAGGCATTATCCTGCGTGTACAGTTGAACTACCGCGAAGAGCGGCTCTGGTTATCGGCGCAAGTTCAGGACAGCGGGATCGGCATTACGGCCGAGGAGCAGAACAAAATATTCCAGCCGTTCGTACAGGGCCAAACGGGACAGCGCGTACGCCATGGCGGGACGGGCCTCGGGCTCGCCATCAGCCGCGGCGTGGCGCAGCTGTTGGGTGGCGGCATCGGCGTGAGCAGCACACCTGGCGTGGGCTCGTTGTTTCGTTTGGAAGTCCCCGTGGAGCGCGGCGACGGGCGGGCCTTTCGCCCACACCCCGGCCGCGTAATTGGCATTCTCGCGGGAGCCGAGCCTCCGCGGGTTCTGATCGCCGACGACGTGGCGGACAATCGGGAGTGGCTCAATGCGCTCCTGGCTACCGTGGGCTTCGCGGTACGTACCGCGGAGAATGGAGAGGCCGCCATGCGAGTCTGGGAGGAGTGGGCGCCGGACTTGATCCTCATGGATGTCCACATGCCGGTGATGGACGGTTTGCAGGCCACGCGGCAAATCAAATCGGACCCCCGTGGAAAGAGCACTGTAGTGATCGCCGTGACAGCCGACGTCATGGACGACCACCGCCGGCTCATCCTCGCCAGCGATGCCGACGACTTCCTGTCGAAGCCCTGCCCCGAAAGCGAACTCCTCGAGAAGCTCCGGACGCACCTGAGGCTGGTCTATATCTACGACGATGAGGAAGCGGCCGTCGCCCCCCCATCGGAAGGGAATCCGGGTCCTATTGAACCGGACCTCGATAGCTTGCGCAAACTCCCGCCGGCTCTGGTTAAAGAACTAAGAGCCGCCACCCGATCCGGCAACAAGGCTCTTTTGGACGAGCTGATCGCAGCGGTAGCCGAAACCGGGGGCGCGCAGAGCGCCGGGTTCTTGCGACATCTCGCGGATGGCTACGAATACGACAACCTGGTTCATTTTCTGGAGCTCGCATGCCGTCCCTAGAGGAACCCACCCGGGTCGGCGGCACCATCATGGTGGTGGATGACAATCCGGCCAATCTGAAAATGCTGGAGGATGCCCTCCGCCAGATGAGCTATCGCGTCCGATGTTTTCCGAGCGGCCGGCTGGCGCTCACGGCGGCCGCGGAGAACCCCCCGGACCTGATTCTCCTGGACGTCAACATGCCGGAGATGAGCGGCTATGAGGTATGCGAGCGCCTCAAGGCAGCACCGCTGCTGGCCGACATTCCAGTGCTTTTCATCAGCGCGCTCCATGAGACAGGCGATAAGGTAAAAGGCTTTCGTTCGGGCGGCGTGGACTACATATCCAAGCCGTTCCAATTCGAAGAAGTGTACGCCCGGATAGAAACCCACCTGAAGTTAAAGCGGGCCCAACAGGCCGAACGGGAGTTGCTGGAGTTGACGCTCAACGGAGCGATCCGCATGTTAGCCGGTCTCGTCCACGCCGCCTCTCCGGAACTGACGGCCCGCTCGCGGGCAATCCGGGACTGCGTCACATGGATCGGCCAGCGAGTCGCTGTAAGGGAGCTATGGCAATACGATCTGGCGGCGACGCTTTGCCTGATCGGCTGCATCACGCTGCCGGAAGAAGCATTCAAGCGGGGCTATGCCGGTGACCATGCGTCTCCCGATGAGGAGATGATGTTGCGTTCGCATCCGGAAACGGGGGCCCGGCTTTTAGCCAATATCCCCCGCCTGGAGCCCACCGCGGAGATGATCCGGCTACAGCAGGTGCCCGATAGCAATCCCGATGCGCCGGAGCAGGTTCGAATGGGCGCCCGCATGCTCCACTTGGCTGTCGAACTGGATCGCAGGATCTACCGGGGACTGCCTTTCCGCGCCGCGCTGCAAGAGCTCAAGAGCACACCTGGCCGGTTCGATGCGGAGATGATCGCCACTCTGGCACACTACTCTCCCGCGTCGGCCGAGCTTCACCGCGAGACCCTCCTGCTCAAACAGTTGTTTGCCGGCATGACGATGGACGAGGACGTGATTGGCGAAAACACCGGCACAGTCATTTTTCGGAAGGATACGGTGCTCAATGAAACCTGGATTGAACGGCTGAAGAATTTCGCCAGGTCTCAGGGTATCAAAGAGCCGCTACGAGTCTGCGTTCCGGGACCAGCCGCGGCGCCGGTTTTTAAAGGATTCAAATAAAAACGAACCCCGATGATACTCTCCACGATGGCCCCCAAAATTACCGTGGTGGATGACGAGGTGGCGAACCTCAGGCTAATGGATGAGTTGCTCCGCCAGAAGGGCTACCAGGTCCGATGTTTTCCGCGCGGCCGGCTGGCGCTCGCGGCGGCGGCCGAGGATCCACCGGACCTGATTCTCCTGGATGTCAACATGCCGGAATTGAACGGGTATGAAGTGTGCGCGCAGTTAAAATCGGACGATAGTCTGGCCGCAATCCCGGTAATCTTCCTGAGCGCCCTGCACGAGACGGACGACAAAGTGCTCGGCTTTCGGTCCGGCGGAGTCGATTACATATCGAAGCCGTTCCAATTCGAGGAAGTTTACGCCCGGGTGGAAACCCACCTGAAAGTTCATACATTGCAACGCGAGCTTAGGCTCCAGAACGAACACTTGGAAGAAATAGTAAGTGAGCGGACACGCGAACTGGCGGAGGCGCATGCCCAGCTGGCGACGCTCGACCGGGCCAAGGACGATTTCCTGAGGATCATCTCGCATGAACTCAGGACGCCGCTCAACGGGGTGCTGGGGATAGGCGAGATTGTCCTGGACCAGTTGGCGCCCTCCGCCGAGAATACCGAACTCCTCGCCATGTTCGAACAGTCCCGGCGAAGGATTCTTTTGCTTCTGGACGACGCGCTGGTGTTGACACAGATCGGTGGCAAATCGAGATCCGTGCAGATGACGCCGGTCTCCTTGAGCCTGGTGCTCGATCGCGCCATCGAGGGGGCGGCGAAATCCGCTCAGGCACGCAACATCGAGTTGCAACCTCCTTCGGCCGGCCCGGGCCAGGTCCGGGGGGAGGAGCAATTGCTGGCCAGGGCCCTGTACGCCTTACTCGAGACGGCCGTAAGCCTTTCCGGCGAGGGCAGCGCGGTTCGCGTTTCGCGTGAAGTTGTGGAGGGCGTGGAAACGGTAGCCATCGATACCGATGGCAAGACGATTCCGGTCCATCTGATTCCGAAGTTTTTCGATATCTGCTCCCTTCACGAGGGCATCATCCCCGGTTATGACATCGGGCTGGGTCCGGCGGTTGCCTGCCGGGTCCTTTCAGCGTTGTCCAGCAGGGTGAGGATTTCCAATCGCGAGCCGTCGGGTATCCGGCTCACGGTCTCATTCAGCGCCGCTTGACGAGGTGAGTGCATGCTGGAAGGGACGGCGGACGATGAGCTTCGTGATTCTCAATCTACAACAGGCGACGTTTGACTGCACCTTTGGGCGCGGCTGCGAGGGGACCTGCTGCCGCAACGGCCGGCCGATGGTTTATCCGGACGAAGCGGCGCGCATCGACGCCAATCTCGACCGGTTGCTCCCGGTATTGCGTCCCGAGGCGCGCGCCGTGGTGGAAAAGAAAGGATACGTCAGCGGGCAGCGCAAGGGGGGCCAGCCCATGATGCGAGTCGCGGCCGGGTGGTGCGTTTTTTTCAATCAAGGATGCGTGTTGCATCGGCTGGGGGCCGAGGAGCAGGACCCGTTCCGCTACAAGCCCTGGGTCTGCGCGGTCTTCCCCATCTCGAGAGATGCCCGAGGTCCGTGGTACGTGCGGCAGAAGGGACTTCTCGGCGAGGCTTGGGATCTGCCGTGCCTGGACCCGGCGGCCACGAAGGTTCGCGCCAGCGAATCGCTGGAGGCGGAGGTGGCGCTGGTGGAGCGCCATGATGGCCGATCGGGCGAGGAGGCGCCGGCCACCGGCATCGTTGCAGCGGAAGAGCGCAGGCGGTAAGGGCGCGTGGTTTTCCGATTTCCGCGCTTATGAGGCGCGTGGCTTGGACCACCGAGTCCGATTTGACTGCGGGTCGCTGGCCGGGACAGCGGAGGAGAGCTACGCGCGATTTCAGCGTACACGGCTCCGGACGAAAAGACTCTTGCGAACTACCCGTTCGGCGCCTCGCGGGCCGCCGTGGTCAAGTCAATGGAATGAAACCCCACTTTCCATGCTGAACTTCGGGAAGGCGGCTGGCTTCACACGCACGTCATCCATCCGCCGGAGCGCTCGCCTCGCTCACAGGAACTGTCGCGGCTCTTCGCTATTAGCTCTCCGAGACCGTGGGGCCTTGGCAGAGAAATAGTCCACGCTTTCGCCCGCGGAACCGTCTCAGTCATCGAGGGATCACTGCCGATGCGCCCACTCCTGAGGTCACTTCTTTTCTTGGGGGCCTTGGCGGCCGGCCAGAATCAGCCGGCTTTCGAAGTCGCTTCCGTCAAATCCGTCGATCCTTCCGGCCACCCCTCCGGCCTCCCCATGGGCCGCGGATCGATGCCGGACGGGCCGAATACGGTTCAGTCGAGCTCCCCTTTCTCATCGCTCTCGCCTACCGCGTGAAATCCTACCAGGTCTTCATGCCCGACTCGGCCGGCACCACCCGTTTCGACATCGTGGCGAAACTCCCGGACGGTGCTTCGCTCGAGCAGGTCCCCGAAATGTTGCAGGATCTTCTGATCAGGCGCTTCAAACTGTCCGTACACCACGACACCCGCGAGTTTGCAGTG
>Ga0187871_10004674_pt1 | contig 10180 bp, 5 predicted proteins | sample June2016WEW_16_1_FD_132988 | JGI IMG/M metagenome (GOLD analysis project Ga0187871, IMG submission 132988) | Peatland microbial communities from SPRUCE experiment site at the Marcell Experimental Forest, Minnesota, USA - June2016WEW_16_10 | ecosystem: Environmental > Terrestrial > Soil >...
CGGCGTTCAACGGAGCGAGGACGACTTCTGCGTAACTGGTCAGCTCGATGGTGTGGGTCAGGGGCGAGAGATTCGTCAGTGTTACGCGGCGGACTTCGACGTCGTCTTCGGGCGACACGGCGACTTCCGTGTGCGCGTCGATATCCCCGTCGCGGCGGCGATATTCGGCGCGGCCTTGCACGAAGATCGCCTCGTATTTCTTCGACGGCCGCCGCGTTGGTTGATAGGCCGACGACCAGAGTGCGCCCGTGGCGGCGTCGCGCAGATAGCAGAACGTGCCCCACCCGTCGCACGTTGCGTCCTCGCGCCAGCGGGTGACCGCCAGGTCTTTCCATCGGCTATACCCGCCGCCCGCGTTGGTGGCCATGACGTGATAGCGGCTGTTGGACAACAGGTGGACCTCGGGAATCGGGGTGTGCGGCGACGGGAACACGCGTATTGTGGCGACCGCGAGAGCCGGCGGCCGGCGTGCGGCGCTGACTTCCGCCGCGTGCGGCTGCAACGGGGAAGCGACCTTGGGAATGCGCTCCTGCAGGAGCAACTCCGACGCCTTGAAGCACGGGTCATACAGGAACCGTCGCTGCATGGGCCGGTTCAACAGCAGGTACGTGAGCGCCAGTAGGCTCATCCCTTGGTGATGCGCCATGTAACTGCGGAGCGGAGCGCAGGTCTTGCCGCGGGGCACGCGTGCGGGCGTGAAATCGATCGCTTCATAAAGCCCGTACGCGCCGTGGTAGCCGTTTCCCGCCAGCCTTTCCAGATTCTGGCAGGCCTCGCGGGGCGCGACCATCAACGCCAGCAGCGACGCGTACGGCGCGACGACCAAATCGTCGGCGAGACCGCGCTTTAACCCCAACCCCGGCACGCCGAACGCGCCATACTGATAGACGCCGCGGGTATCGGTGACGTTGTAGCACGACTCGGAAATACCCCACGGCACGCCGCGCTGGCGGCCGTATTCGATCTGCCGTGCCACGACGGCCCGGTAGGTCTGATCGAGCAGCGTGTGCTCGTAGGTCGGCATCAGCAGCAGCGGCATCAGGTACTCGAACATCGAGCCGCTCCACGACAATAACGCCATCGCGCCATCGTGAGTGGTCAACTGCCGGCCCAAGGCAAACCAATGGTCTTGCGGCAACTGATCCTGGGCGATGAGGATGAAACTAGCCAGCCGAGCCTCCGAGGCCAGCAGATCGTAAAACGACGGATCGTGGCGGCGGTCGCTGACGTTATAACCAATTGACAACAAATCGCGGGATGGATCGTACAGGAAGGCGAAGTCCATTGCCGACTGGGTGGTGCAACGCTGGGCGAGTTGATCGATCCGTCGGATACGCTCGGTGGCGCGATCGCCCCCTGTGGGCGCGGCGGCCAACTCCTGCAATGTCGGCACGTGATCGAACTGCTGGGGATCGGGAATGAGGAACTGCAAATCGTCCCTCACGTCGTTGCACTGCCGGACGAAAGCGTGCGCCCACCATTGTTGTTCCGTGTCGCCGTTGGCGGGAAGTGCGGCGAAATCACGGCTGAGTTTCTGGAGCAACGCCAATGTTGCCGCGAGATTGGACGGTGGCGGAGATTCCAGTTCTTCTCGGAGACGGTCGATTGACGAAGACGATAGCTTTTCCAAGGTATCACGCAGCCCGGTAAAAAGGCGTGGCGAAACGATTGGTTGGCTCTTCAATTCCAAAAGTCCGGCACGCAAAGTATGCAACGCCCCGGCCAGATTGCCGCTATCGACACTCGACACGTAGAGCGGACGCAACGGTTTTAGCGTATGGGTGTCGTACCAGTTGTAGAGATGGCCTCGGTAGCGTTCGAGTTGTTCCACCGTCGTGATGGTTTTGTCCGTGCGATCGAGCAGTTGGCCGGCGGAGAGGTATCCGAAATCGCCCGCCGCCAGATTGGCCAGCAGGGCCATGCCGATGTTGGTTGGCGAGGTGCGTGAGGCGACCACGGGTGTCGGGACTTCCTGGAAATTGTCGGGCGGCAACCAGTTCTGCTCGGCGTTGACCAGCACTTCGAAGTACCGCCAAGTTTGCCGGGACAAGCCGCGCAGAAAAGTCCGTTGCGCGTCGGATAACCGCGGTAGCGCCACCACGAGTGGCCGGCTGATCCACCAACCGACGACGGGGGACAGCAGCCACATCAGCAACACCGGCCCGCTGACGAGCAGTTCACCGGGATGTGTGACCGCGAGACCCGTTATACCGGCGACAGCGAACAACGGTGCGACCCACATCTCTCGGAAGAAGTCGGCCAGCGTGGTGCAGTTGTTGCGCTTCGCATAACGCGGTGTATGCCAGAGCAGCAGCCCGCGTCGAGTGAATAGCATGCGCCCGCCGGAAACAAGGATCGCGTCCAAATTGATGACGGCGCGATACGGCAAAGTGCTCAGCCTCAGACCAACTTCTGCCAATTGACGGCCCAGCGACTTCAGGGTGGTGTCCAGATGAACGGCCCCCGCCCGCTCCCGTGGTTTATGAGCCACTTCCACCAGCGTCGCCAACAGCACAGGCAGTAGGAGCAACAGGAGCGCGAAACGCGTCCAGAAACCCGTCGGCTCCGGTGCCATCATCCAGCCACCGAGCAACAGCAACAACAGGGCGGGCGGTACGAGGCTGCGGCGCAGATTGTCGAAGATTTTCCACCAGCCGAGCGCAGTCAACGTGTTTGGCAGACGCTTGTTGGCCGGCCCGAGTACGCGCGGTAGGAGCCAACCGGCAATTTGCCAGTCGCCCCGGATCCAGCGATGGCGGCGGCTCATTTCGACAGCGAAACTTGACGGCTGGTCCTCATGCAATTCCACATCGGAAACCAACGCTGAGCGGGCATAACCACTTTCCACCAGATCGTGACTCAGGATGAGATTCTCTGGGAATCGACCGGCCGTGGCCTGCCGGAACGCGTCCACGTCGTAGATGCCTTTGCCGACGTAGGATCCCTCAGCGAACAGGTCCTGATACACGTCGGAGACCTCACGCGTGTAAGGATCAATCCCGGCTTCACCGGAACTGAGCTGGGCGAAGCGCGAGCGATTGGCCGAGAGCAGGTTGATGGGCGTGCGCGGCTGCAAAATGGCGTAGCCCTCGACCACGCGGCCCGCCAGTGGATCAAACCGTGGACGGTTCAACGGATGCGCCATCGTGCCGATGAGTTTGCGAGCGGCATCGCGAGCGAGACCGGTATCGGTGTCCAGCGTGAGGACGTATCGAATCGTGGGGAGGAGTGTCAGGTCGCCGATGATCTCGGAGAACGGATCATGTGGGCCGCCGCGCAGCAACGCGTTGAATTGCTCCAACTTGCCACGTTTGCGTTCGTAGCCCATCCAGAGGCGCTCGTGCGGATTCCAAACACGTGGCCGATGGAACAGATAAAAGACGGTCACGCCCTCGGGGCTGTACTGCGCATTCAAAGACTGGACGCCATCGCGCGTCAGCTGCAGCAGATCCGAATCGTCTGGCTGCGCCAACTCGGGTGCATCACGGTAGTCGGTGAGCAGTGCGAAAAACAGGTTCGGGTCGCGGTTCCCCAAATAGCGAATCTCCAAGCCTTCCAGCAGATTGGTGACGGCCTGCGGACTGGTCAAGAGCGTGGGAATGACCACCATTGTACGGCTGGCTGCCGGGATCCCTTTCGAGAAATCCAGCCGCGGTAGCAGGCGCGGGCCGACCATGACATTCGTCAACAAGTTCACCAGCGCGACCGCCATCTGTGACGCACCAATGATTGCCAGCGCCAGCAACAACCAGCCCCGCCAATCATGCCAGCCAAACAGGCTGACCGTTTTCAGCACCAGACTGGCCGTGGCCGCCGTGATCACCAACAGGGAACTGACATAACAGAAAAGCGGGCATCGGCGAACCGTCCGGACAAGTGACCGACGGAGTGACCAGCGAACATGAACGACGCGCTCCAGATGCGGTCGGCCTTTGTCGATGAGATAGAATCCCACGTGGGCGCTACGCACCTGCGGGCCGTCGCGCCGGGACGCGTCCGCCGCGAGTTGGATCGCAGCGCGGGCCACCCCGTCTTCGGTGACCCTGGACTGTCGCGCCATGGCTTCGACGCTATGGCGATACCGGTCCCGCGTGACGAAATCCATCGTGGCATACACGTCCGCTGGATCGGTGCGCAACGTCTGCTCGACGATGCTCATCGTCTCGATGAATTCCCGCCAGTCGATCGCGTTCAGGAAGCGCAGACTGCCGATGCTGTTGCCGATGGACACCTGATCGGCCGCCTGGGTCTGGTTGTCCGCACGCTGCAATTGCTCGAGAGTCAGGCCTTGTTCGGCGAGCCGGTGCTCGACCCAACTCTGGACGGTCGCCAGCGCCGGGATCCGCCCCTGCAACCGCCCGCAGAACTCCTCCACGAACTGGTTGCTGAACGGCGGATCGGATTGGGCCATATCCGCCAAGACGTGGAGCACCATCGCTGGCGGCTCCTCCACAGCCGACAATAGGCGGTCGGCCCACAGGTTGGCCAAATTCCGATCTTGTCGCCGCTGGGCAATGTGTACCGACACGCGCCGCAGATTCTCGATCAGCCCCAACCGCAGCATGATCGGCACGGCCCATAGTTCGCCAAGCGTCAGCGGGGTGACCGACTGGTAGGCGGTGACGAAGTGGCGGATGTTTTCATCGTCCACGCGGCCGTCCACGTGGGCGATCAACTCCAGGGCGATGTCATAAACGCGGGGAAACCCTGCCGCCACTCCTTTCAACAGACGCGGCAACTCGCGGCTGTAGGTCCGCGGCAAATGCAAGCGCGTCACACGGATTTGCTGTTGCACCAGATAAAAATTATCCAGGAGCCATTCACCTGCCGGACCGGCGCGCCGGCCATCGGCCTCCGCGCCGGTCACCAGATCGTAGGCCTGAAGGAGAACCCGTTCGTTATCCGCCAACCGCAGCAGCAACCGATTCGACCCGCGCTTTGGGTCGATCAGATGCTGTCCCGCCAGCGCGATGGCATGCCGCTGCAACTGCTCACTGGTGAACAGTTCGGCTCGCAATGGCGCCTCGCTGGCCCGCGGGCGTGAGTGTCTCCGACCGACCCGCCAGTTGTGGTAGCGCAACGACATAATCTGCCCATTGTTCGTGTTACCCGACTGCGACGCCCAGATTCAACATAACATCGGAATTCATCCGGTGGAGCGACGACCGTCTCCCCAGCCGCCATCGAGGCCGGCAGGCTCGTGCTCAGACTGCACGTGGCTCTGCTCGACCGAGACGATTCGACCGAGGTCTTTGACCGGGTTCATCGGTTCGAGATGCGGGTGGATGTTAGTTGGTCCGGTTTGGTCACTGCCATAGGCTATGCGAACCGCTGGCATTTGTCCTGTAGGGTGTACACCCCATAACGCCCGCTTGGTCTGCCCGCCTATTATCCGAAGAATCGAATTCACCGGCGCCTCCACCACATCCATCGAGGACGCGGTTGCCAAGGCCATTAAGCGTGCGGACACAACCGTCAAGAACCTCTGTTGGTTTCAGATGGTCGAAACGCGCGGCGACATCGCCAAGGGAAATGTGCATCACTGGCAGGTGACCATCAATGTCGGCTTCGCCGTTAAAGGCTGAACGCCGTCGAGCAAGATTGCGCTCGCTTCTGCTGGTGTCTCCGCCCGCCGCCGCGCACGGAATGGGCGTGGCGCGGCAGTTTGCCGTCCCGCGATCCGGCGAGCGCTTTGTTTCATGAACCCCCCGGTGGGTGAACACCCCATAGCGCCCGCAGGGCTTCCTGCTTATCGTCATGCCATGAAAGCCAATCACAAGAAGAGGGCATTGACGTTGGGTAATCTTATCGAGACCGTTTACGGCATCTGTGGGACTCGCCGGGCCAGAGGAATCATTCGTCTCGCCATTGATGCCCACATCGTTATGTACCGAGAACAACAATGTGCTTTTGATTTACTGAACGGAAGGGGGACTCCATGACAGTTGGGCGGTTCCAGATTAAATCCGAGGTGGTCGCTCCGCTCGACGTAGCCGACGAATTTACTCCCGCATTCCCCCAAGCCTTGGAGGATTTGGATGTCGGCCCGGGATTTCTAGCTGACCTCGCTCTGAAGACGGTGTCGCTGGATGCAGAATGCACAACGGCACGCGTGGCGCAACGGCTGCGCGTGGGAGTTTTGCTCACAAACAAGCTCTTGGAGCAACTCGTGGCGGAAACGCTGATCGAGAAGAAGGGCATGGCGACTCCGTGTAATTATCGTTACGGGATGTTGGAGCGCGGCTGGGACAAGGTGGATCGACTGATGAACGTGTGCAGTTATGTCGGCCCTGCGCCTGTGTCGCTGAAGACGTACACGGAAATGATCACCGGTCAGGTCCGCTGTCGTCGGCCCGTGCCCCGCGCCGTGATGGATCGGGCTCTGAGCCATTTGCTCCTATCGGAAACCACGAAGCGGACACTCGCGCTTGTGTCCAGCTCGGGTCGCAGCCTGTTCTTGAGCGGGCCTTCGGGGAACGGCAAAACGGCGATGGCCCGGGCGTTAGTTGACGCGATTCCCGGCAGCGTGTGGATTCCCTACGCCATTGAGGTGGATGGGCAGGTCATCCGCGTTTTCGATTCGCATAATCATCAGACGGTCGAACCGCCGCGCACCGAGTTCGACCATCGCTGGGTGAGAATTCGCCCGCCGCTGGTCGTGGTCGGCGGCGAACTGACCATCCAGAGTCTTGACATCACTTGCCCGGACCTACAGCGGTTATACGAAGCGCCGTTCCAAGTCAAAGCCAATGGCGGGGTACTGGTGGTGGACGATTTGGGCCGGCAACGCTGTTCCGCTCGCGAACTTCTCAACCGCTGGATAAATCCGCTGGAAAACGGTGTGGACTATCTCACGCTAAGCACGGGCAAGAAACTTACCATGCCGTTTGAGCAGACCGTTGTGTTTGCGACTAACCTGACCGGTGCGGACTTGGAGGACGAGGCGTTCCTGCGGCGCATGGGCTACCGTCTGACCGTTAGGCCGCCCAACCCAAACACTTACGCCACCATCTTCAACCGCTACGCCCAATCCCGCAGCTTGGTGGTCGATCCGCACTTCATCGTGCACGTTCTGGGGCGCTACGCCGATGAAAAACGGACGCCGAAATGCTGCGAGCCGCGCGACTTGATTGAGCGCGCCCTTGACCTTTGCAAAGTTCGAGCCGAACCGAATCAACTGACCACCGAAATCTTGGATGCAGCTTGGGACGCTTACTTCGGCGTCTCCCGTTGACAGACAGTTCCGCCACCGATGCGGGCAACAATTGCCAGGACTTGGTCTTTGGGCGGTTCGCCGAGGCGGTGGAGGTGACGGCGATTGAGCGGGTACTAAAACGAAAAGCGGGCTAGCCCTCAACGCTTAGTCCTGCGCGTCTGCCAGTTCCGCCACTGACCCGATGGTTTTCAGTTTCATCATTTCGGTTTTAGCGCCATGCGACGTTGCTTGTGCTGCTTTGCAATGGTTCTCTTTCTGCTTTTGGTCTGCGGCCCAAGCCACATTGGCCCCCTCACTGTATTCCCGCAGTGGGGACAGATTATCTTCTGTCGCTTGACCCGGTCACGCCAAACGTGCTTGCTTAACGGCTCAACGGTAATAAAGAAGGCTCTTCTGCAACGCTCGCAATGCAACTCGTGCGGTTGTTCTGGACTTCTTTGCTTTACGCCTCGTTCAGGTATCATGATTTATCCTTCGTCCTCTGGCACGGTTCATCGACGCGAGCTCCATAAACCACAGCCATTTATCTATTCCGAGCGAGATTTCGGTGAGTGGATCCATCGTGTTGGCGGCGTCAAGTTGGCGCTCCGTCCGAAACTAGATGGTGTGCGGGACTTTGCTCGACGGACGCCACGGTCACATTTACAAACACCGTGGATTCGTCGTAACTGATCCGGTCAACTTTGCCCGTCGGTATCTGCACCTCTTTGCCGGAAAGCAGATGACCGGTTTTGATCACCAGGCGACAAATCGCCCAGCTCTGGGCGTCCACCATAAAATCACAGACGTGGCCGATCGTTCCATCGCTCGCCTTGACATGGTACCCGTTCACGGCTTGCGCGCTCCGCAGATGCGCATCGGCGCGTTCGGGTTGCGGGCTTCTCGCAGTGGCTCGCTCGCTCGGGAGAGGTTTTGTTGGCAATTCCAAAATCGGGAAGCCGCTCATGCCCCACAACGCATTGCCCTGCCAATAGTAGGGCCAACCGTAGTAACGGTAATACTCCTCTTCGTATTGACGCGACACCGGCTTGTGCGACTCAATCGAAGGGCTGTCCTCAATCTGTTTCCGGGTCAGGTTCGCGCACAGGACTTTTCCGTCCTGATGGAGATTGCCGAAGGCATGGGGAGAGAGGAGCACCCGTCGCCCCGGCAGCCACGAGCCTGTGTCCGCGACCAGGTAGCGAATCACCCAGTTCTGATCGTCAAAGTAAAAATCCTTCACGTGGCCGATGTCGCCATCCGATGCCCCGAGTTTGATTCCGTATAATTGTTGGATGCTTTGTAACATGGACTTTGTCCTCCGTATAAATTGTGAGGGGCTGCTTCCACTGATTGAGAGCTTAAATCTCTTGTTTATCCTCTTTCGCGGCGGCTTTGGCGGCTTGGAGCATTTGATCATGCTCGGCCTCGTTGACGCCTTCATCGACGAGCCGTTCTTCCTCACCTCGCCCTTCGTTATCCTCGTCCTCATCGGAACTTTCCCGCGCCTTGTGTCCAGTGGAGCCCGGCACCGGGTCCCAGCGTTCCGATTCGGGCACCGATTCAAGGGCTGTCTCCTGGGGGTCTATATCTGATCCGCCCGTCAATTCCCGTTGCGCCTGTTCCAACTCGGAGTCCAATACATGTTTCGGGGAATGACCATTGATCATGGCTAGTTCCTGAGCCCGCTTCAGCACCATTTCCCGGGTCACCGTGCCGATGCCGATGAAATTCTCGGCGAGAATGCCTTTCGTGAGGGGATTTTGTTCCATAGGCTTACGCTCTCTGTATTGACGCAATCGTTTTATCCGCAGGTTGAATGAGGTAGTCACCGTCGTGAATACGCTGGTTGTGTTTCACGGCATCACGATAAGCCGGCAAGCCTTGCCGGTGCTATGGGGTGTTGACCCCACCGGGGATTTGATGAACCCACACGCGGTCAGCGCGGCCTTGGCGCTAACGCGAGGCAGTCTGAGTCAGGTCAGTGGCGACGAGCACAACCAAGGCCCGCTGGTCAACGACGGCTCCGAAGATCTTGCAAAGTCCGGGCAGTTTTCCGAGGGCGCGTAACGGGATTTCGGCACGACAGAGTGTACTTGCCCCGGTGCGCCCCACATTGAAGACAGAGCGCCGGTGTGCCACAGTCGCGTCGGTTTTTGGGGAGTGAGGGAGTATGTTTCGAGCCACGGGTCAATATACGCCGCAATGACACCGTCCGGTCAATATGGGGCGTCCGCCCACGGAGAATCAGCCACGTTTGCGTTTCCTCTGGGGCGCAAAGATCTCAACGTGCCTGCCGTTCTTGAATTCCGCGCTGGCAAACCACCGGTGGGAATCGACTGTTGCGCCCTTGCGCTTGGAGTCCTTCACAAAGCGACGGACCAGGTCATCTTGAGTCCTCTTACGCACGTTGACAATCTAGCACCCTGTGAAACCCCGTGCAAAGTCCCCTGAGCGGTTGGATGCCATTGGCTGGCACGTCAAATACATGGAAGCCCGACGGGCTCACGGGCATGCAGAAGCGAGTAAGGACAGCAAGAGGTCTGCCGTGATCGCAGATTGGCTTGAGGGAGTCGGGCGGAGGCGGTGGCAGATCGAGTGTGGCAATTTCGCCAGCCTTCTCGTCAAACCGCTCCAAGGAACCGATTGCGCTGGTGGCGGCACCGAGATTTTTGCAGGCCTTACCCAATGGGGGGGGATGCCCGCAAACCAAGTGGTGGCAACCTGGGTGAGGCCAGGTGAGGCTAGGAGAAGCGTAGCCACCATTGTGGATTGTTCACGGGCATCCACTGCCTACCGTGAACAGGAATCACTGTCAGCGAGGTGGGGGTGAAGACACCCCAGTATTGAGCAACAACTCCTGTTCTCGTAACTCAAGATACTAGGTGGCACGTCATCCGCGCACAATGGGGTGAATACCCCATAGCGAAGAATCGCCTAATCCGCCACTGTCCCCGGAGTGAACGGAGGACCAGCATGACAACG
>Ga0187871_10004679_pt1 | contig 10177 bp, 7 predicted proteins | sample June2016WEW_16_1_FD_132988 | JGI IMG/M metagenome (GOLD analysis project Ga0187871, IMG submission 132988) | Peatland microbial communities from SPRUCE experiment site at the Marcell Experimental Forest, Minnesota, USA - June2016WEW_16_10 | ecosystem: Environmental > Terrestrial > Soil >...
CAACTAGTAAACGACAAGATCATCGACGAAATAAGTGATATCAGGGACGAGAGCGACCGGGATGGCATGCGCATCGTGGTCGAGCTGAAGCGCGGCGGCGAACCGCAGATCGTGCTCAATCAGCTTTTCAAGCACACTTCGATGCAGGAAGGTTTCTCCATGATTTTCCTGGCTGTCGTGAATGGACAGCCAAAGGAAATGGGCCTGATCCAGGCCATCAAACATTTCATCGATCACCGGGTGGATGTGGTTCGGCGGCGCACTTCGTTCTTGCTGGCCAAAGCCAAAGATCGCGAGCACATCCTCGAAGGCTATCTCACTGCGCTCGATCATCTCGACAATGTGATTGTCATCATTCGTGCCAGCGCGAATCGCGCCGATGCCCGCGAAAACCTGGTCGCCTATTTCGGCGGTAAGAAAATCGAAATCAACATCACGGGCCGCACGCCCAAGCTCGCTCCCGAAAAGCCTTTCACCGGCATTCAGGCTGATGCCATCCTTGAACTGCAATTGCATCGCCTGACCCGGCTCTCCATCGACGAAATCAACAAAGAGTTGAACCTTACCCGCGGCAACATCGCCGAGTACGAATCGATCTTAGGCTCCGAAAAGAAACTCCGCGGCGTAATTATCAAAGAACTCGAAGAAGTCAAAAAGCTCTACGGTGACGAACGCCGTACCGTCATCGAAGACGAAGCCGCCGAAATCCATCTCGAAGACCTGATCGCCGACGAGCAAATGGCCGTCACCGTAAGCCATTCCGGCTACATGAAGCGCACCGCGATTTCCACCTACCGCAATCAGCGACGCGGAGGCCAAGGGCGCATGGGCATGAAGACGCGCGACGAGGATTTCGTCGAACATCTCTTCATCGCCTCCACCCACGCCTACCTTCTCATCTTCACCAACAACGGACGCGTCTACTGGCTCAAGGTCTACGAAATCCCCGACGTGGGCGCAGCCGGCAAAGGCAAACACGTCGGCAGCCTGCTCGCGCTGCAACCTGGCGAGACGGTTCGCACCATTCTCGCCGTCCGTAATCTCGAAGAAGAAGGCAAGTACGTTTTCTTCGCCACGCGCAACGGCACGGTCAAAAAGACTGACCTGAAAGATTTCTCCCACGTCCGCAACGGAGGCATCATCGCCATCAACATCGAGAAGGGCGACGAACTGGTAGCCGCCCGCCTGACCGACGGCGTGCAAATCGTCTTCCTGGCCTCGCACGACGGCCAAGCCATCCGCTTCGAAGAGACCGACGTCCGCTCCATGGGCCGAAACGCCACCGGAGTGCGCGGCATGAACCTCGGCGAGAAAGATTACATCGTCGGAATGGCTACAACCGTCAAGCCCGACGCAGTGCTGCCACCCGCTCCCGCGAAAGATCCGGCCGATTCGACCCTCGAAGTCGAAGACGTCGGCAAGAAAGGTTCGCTCATCCTCTCCGTCACCGAAAACGGATACGGCAAGCGCACCGCCGCCGACGAATACCGCCTCACCAACCGCGGAGGCAAAGGTGTGATCAACGTCAAGACCACCGAACGCAACGGCAAAGTCGTAGGCATCGCGCAGGTCACCGAAGACGCTGAGGTCATGCTGATCAGCCAGTACGGCAAAATCATCCGCATCGAATCCAAATTCATCCGCGAGTCGGGAAGATCAGCCCAAGGCGTCCGCCTGCTGAACATCGAAGCCGGAGACAGGGTAGCCGCAGCGGTAGTGATTCCGCCAGAAGAAGAGCCGACCAACGGAGGGACTCTGATTCAGTAGCGGCTGATTTGGAGTGTTCGCTCTATCGCGCAGGATCGATGTAGCCGGACAGGTGCTGCAGAGAGAGCATTCTTGACCCCAAGTTCGCGTTCAAAGAGCGGACGCGAATCTGGGGCAGCGAGCCTCTTATGTTCCAGTCCCGGCCAGCGGAGCCGTTTGCGGGCTCCCTCCACCGTCATCGTAAACGGAAACATCAGCCGTGCGCTTTCCCTTCGACAGCGGCTTGAACGTGACTTTGATGAAGCAGCTTGCTCCAGACTTTACTCGCCCGCCGCAGTTGTTCGTCTCGGCGAAATCTCCCGCATCCATCCCCGTGATGGCTATGGCGGTGATATTCACCAGCCCGTCGCCCTTATTCGTCAGCGTAATTCGCTTGGGCAAGCTCCTCGTGCCCACTGGCTGCGTCCCGAAGCGCACATTTGCTGGGACAAGTTGGACGTAGGTGCCTGTCCCAGTTAATGGGACCTGCTGCGGGCTGCCTGGAGCATTATCGGTGACGTTAAGCGATCCGTTTTGCAGACCCTTTTTCGTCGGCCTGAACTTCACATTGATGCTGCAATGTGCAGTGGGGCTAAGGCTGCTCGGGCAGTTGTTGGTCTGAGTGAATTGAGTAGAAACCGCGATCTTGCTAATGACCAGAACTCCGACCCCGCTGTTGGTAAGCGTCACCGCCTGCGCCTTGCTTGTGGAAAAGACCACTTGGGTGGAGAACGTCAGATTGGTTGGAGAAAGCGTCACCGCAGGTAAAACCCGACCCCAGTAAGCGGAACAGACTGCCGACTGCCGGGCGCATTGTCTTTGATGGTTACGGTTGCATCCCGAGTGCCAGTGGTTGCAGGCGTGAAGGTGGCTCTGATATTGCAGGTATTGTTTGGGGACAGGGAGGAGGGGCAGTTATTGGTCTGGGCAAAGTCACCCTTGTTGGTCCCGGCAACTTGGATCGACCTAATCGCCAAGTTGATATTGCCGATATTCTGGAGCATCACAGTCTGCGGAGCGCTGCTGATGCCAACGGTCTGGTTTCCGAAGTTCAAGCTGGTCGGAGAAAGCGAGACGACAGCTCCCTGGACGACTTGGTACAACACGGGCGAAGTGCTAGAAGCGAAATTGAATCCCCGTTGTAAGTCGCCGTAATGCTGTGCGTACCCACCGCCAGCGCGGACGTTGTCAAAGTCCCCTTCGCTTTGCCGTTGAGGTTAGCGGTGCCCAGGTTCGTGGTCCCATCGTAAAAAGTCACCGTGCCCGTAGGTGTGCCTTTATAGCCTTTTGAAGTCACCTTGGCGGTGAAAGTCACGGCTTGTCCGAAGTTGGAAGGATTCAGCGAGGACGTGACCACAGTTGCCGTCGGCTTTATGCTGGTATTAATGAGTACACCCGCCGCTTGGCCATTTGAGCACGTGATCTGACTCGCACACTGGTCCACCACCACGAGGTCGGGCTTGTCGTCCCCGTTTACATCCCGAACGGCCACAGAAAGGGCGTAATAGCCCGAGTCGTAGATCGCCGCTGTCTGAAAGGTTCCGTCGCCATTACCCAGCAGTACGCCTACTAGGCCGTTGCTACAGTTTGGATATACTTGGTCGCACGAGTTCGCCACCACGATGTCGGGTTTGCCATCGTCGTTCACATCCACCGCCGCAACCGAAGTGGCGAAGAATCCACCCGAGCCGTAGGTCACCACCTTCTGGAAGGTTCCATCGCCCTTGCCCAATAGCACGCCCACATTCCCACCGTTTGAACTTCCGCAGCCGTCGCTGCCACACAGGTTGGCTACGAGTAGGTCGGGTTTGCCGTCGCCGTTCACGTCGTCCACCGCCATCGAGTAGGCTTCGTACCCGCCCGAGTTGTAGGACACGGCCGCCTGGAACGTCCCGTCGCCATTGCCTAGTAGCACGCTCACTGCGCCGCAACCTCCGCCGCACAAGTCGGCTACCACCACATCCGGCTTTCCGTCGCCATTCACATCCACGACCGCGACCGAATTGGAGCCCTGCAAGACTGCGCTGTAGGTAACCGCCGCCTGGAACGTCCCGTCGCCGTTGCCCAACAACACGCCCACTGCGCCAACAGCGATCCCACTGGTGCAGCCTTGGTTTCCGTTCTCGGAGGAGTTGGCCACGACGAGGTCGGGTTTGCCATCCCCGTTCACGTCCGCGATCGCCACTGAATCGGCACAGTAGCCGCCGGAATAGTACGGTACCGCCGCTTGGAAGGTACCGTCGCCATTACCCAGCAGCACGCTCACCACGCCCTGGTACTTACTATTCAACTCGTTGGTTACCACAATGTCGGGCTTACCATCTCCATTCACATCCCCAACCGCGACCGAACTGGCATAATAGGCGCCCGAACCGTAAGTCACCGCTGCTTGAAAAGTGCCATCACCGTTGCCCAGCAGAATACCTACTGTGTTGCTGTCTGTGTTCGCGACCACGAGGTCGACCTTACCATCCCGGTTCACGTCTGTGACCGACACCAAGGCCGTCGGCAGGATTTCGCTGTCGCTGAACCCATCGGTGCCATAAAACACGGCGGGCGCAAAGTCTAACCCGGGCGCTAGCCGAGTGCCAACCCCCTTAAATACTCTAGCTCCGCGCAGAGCAAATGGTGCCGCTTGCGCCGTCTGCGAAATATTCGTGGAAACTTCCAGATGCGATGCTTGAACAAGAGACAGCCCATTCCGTTGACTGACGAGTGGGGCACCCTTGGACTGCGCCATTACTAATCCGCTGACGAGAACTGCAAATACGCGGATCAACCGGCGCGAAAGAACACGCGACATACTGTCTCCTAGCAACGATTCAGATGTTGTGCTCCCAAATCTTACGCCGAGAATTTGACGTGTGGGAGAGATGTCCCAGGTTCACGCACCCGGCCCAATGAATGGACTTACGGCTGGGACCGCGCCCGAGAGGGCGTTCCAACCCCAGGGTTAGCGCACAAAACGCGCGCATTCCCAAGGTACGCAAGGCTCTCATCACTCTCGCCAAGTACGTTCAGCACAAACATCCGCTGCACCCGCTGCTGGAGCATTGTCAGGGATCGTGTCGTTTGGACGAAAACAGCAGGTCTCTCCACCGCGCTTCTCATTCCCTTCGGGACGAGAAGCTCCGGTCGGGATGACAATTGGTGAGAGATGCCGCCATCAGAACGTCCGCTTTACACGATTAGCTGGCGGTTATACAAAACCCGAGAAAAGGCGTGTCAATATAGCAAAATTACACGATCGCACTTAACTTCATGACAGCAAGCCAAATATAAAGTTGGAAACCATGTCCTATTTACCCCTTCGAAAATGCTAGCATTGAACTAGAGATCAATTCTCAACGCGGCCCTTCTGGCCGCGTTTTCTATTTCCGGGACAATTCAAATGTTCAGAGACGGCAAAACGCCCAAAAACGGCTTCAAGCTGCGCGGCGAGTGGACAGAACTGCTTTTCATGACCCGCGCCACCGAGCACGGCCTGCGCGTAATCAAACCCTGGGGAGACAGCAGCCGCTACGACGTCGTCGTCGAGACCGGCGGTCGCTTCCTGCGCGTGCAAGTCAAATCCACCAGCTGCAAGCGAAACAATCATTACGTCTGCTCCATCGACGGCCGCGGAAAAAATCCCTACACCGCCGCCGATATAGATTTTTTCGCCATCTATGTGATTCCACTCGATATCTGGTACTTCATCCCGATTGAAGCATCGAGCTCAGCCATCAATCTGTCGCCTCATAATTCGCTCTCCCAGCATGCTTGCTACAGAGAAGCCTGGCACCTGCTGCGCGGAGAATGAGTACAGATGAACATGTGGGGCGGACATTCCTGTCCGCCCCGCCGAGCCAAACTCGACAAGGCATGCGCTATAATCTCGGACGATCCCCTTCCCCCGAAGGGAGCCGCACCACGCGCGAAATCAATCTCGCGACCGCGATCTCGAAAGTTAAACACGCCCGCGAAGAAACCGAGGATGGCAAGTCTCCATCCTTCATTGTCGCGGGGCGCAGCTATGTCCACACCATTCATCCCCCGGATCCCGAAATTCACAAACTAGCAGACCCACGCCGAGTACAGGAGGAGGAAACGCTATGACTGACGACACCGTCGAAGGGGCCCCTAAGACAACCCGAAAGACGGCAAAGGGAACCAATAAGGCGAAACGCACGCGACGAACAATACTGTTCCCCGCTTCATCCTTTGAAGAGGCGCTGACGATACCGAACGCCATTCAAAAGCATGCGGCGGGACAAAAGGTCCGACGCCTCACGCTCTTCGATCAGATGGGGAAGTCCCCCGATAGCGGCCCGAGCCGACAGCTGATAGTGAATGCGAACAAATACGGCCTCATAAAGGGGAGCTATTCCGCCGAGCACCTCGAACTGACGCCCGACGGCAAGCTTGCCACCAGCAGCGAAACGTCCCCGAAGGAAAGGCTGGCGGCACGATTCAAACTTGCAATCGAGAAGATTCCGCCCTTCAAGGAGCTCTACGATGCCCAGAAGGGAAATAGACTTCCAGCGTCTTCGATCCTAGAGGACCTAGCAAAGGAAAAGGGCATTCCCTCCGAAGACGCGAAAGAATGCGTAGAGGTGTTCATCGTTAATGCGAAGTTCCTTGGCGTGCTCAAGCCAATTGCGGGCGCCGAGCGCATCATCCCCGTCGAGCAGGCCCTAGAGGAGATTCCTGCAGCAGTCGTAACGCCCTCACGGCCCGAGCTAATCGAGGCGTCGACGTCGAGGGCGGCAGCTGCCCTACCCGCCCATCCGGAGAAAGACCATAACTGGGACGCGATCTGCTTCTACATCTCCCCCATCGGGGACGAAGGTTCGGAGCATAGAATCCATGCCGATCTGTTTCTGGCGTCGCTAGTCGAGCCAGGCCTGGAGGAATTCGGACTGAAGGTCGTGCGTGCGGACAAGATCGGGAAACCGGGCATGATCACAGCACAGGTGCTGGAATACATCCTTAAATCCAAGCTTGTGATTGCCGACCTCTCCTTTCACAACCCCAACGTATTCTATGAATTATCCCTCCGCCATGCCTGTCGCTTACCCACCGTGCAGGTCATACGCAAATGCGACAAAATACCGTTTGATCTCGACCAATTTCGCACTATCCAGATCGATACAACGAGTATCTTTACGATGGTCCCGAATCTTCAGACGTACAAGGCCGAGATTGCTACGCAGGTCCGCATGGCTCTAAGGGATCCGGATTCCGTCGACAACCCTATTAGCACGTACTACCCTACGCTGAAGGTGTCTTTCTAACGTACGGAAAACCGGAAGGGGCTTCGCGGCTCCGGCAACAGAAAGGGCTCGATAGCGTCACCTATCAAGCCCATGATTCGGGGACGACTGCCTAAGCAGCCCCGTTCTCGACGCAAACACTAGCTCAGCGTTCGGCCCGTGTCAATTGGCTGCGGCGGGAAATTAACCAGACATTAACCTGGTTTTAACACTCCTGTAACATAAATGACAGAGATTGCGCCCCAGAGAGAGAAAAGAAGGACCGCGACGGCGTCATCCGCCAGGTCCTTGGGCTCGGATCTTTGTCGAGGCAACCTCGTTCTCCGCCGCATCGGCTGTCCCAACCCTCTTTCCTGACAGAGTGCGAAGAGCCTAATCGGCGCGTCGCACCGTATTGAGGGCTACCCAATGAAGCCTAACGGCAGGTGCGGGAAGGGCCGCGCTACGTCTACACCGTCGAGAAACGGGCGCTCGGCCCGAGGCCAAGGGAACGATTTCGACGTCTTTATATGTTACAACAGCGCGGATCGATCAATCATCAGGCGGATCGCCGGAAAGCTTCAGAGGCTCGGCGTGCGGGCATGGCTTGATGAATGGGAGGTCCCGCCTTTCGTGCGCTGGCAGGACGAACTGCAAAAGGTAATCCCGCAACTAAGGGCAGCGGCGGTCTTCGTAGGGCCCTCGGGCGTGGGCCCGTGGGAAGACATTGAAGTCCACGCGCTCCTTCAAGAGTTCGCCCGCCGAAGGATTCGCATGGGCGTCGTGCTACTCCCAGGCTCCCCGGCGGACCCCGAAGTCCCGTTGTTCATGAAGATGTTTCACTGGGTGGATTTCCGCAAGGCCGACCCCGACCCGATCAATCAGCTAGTCTGGGGCATAACGGGAAAGCGACCGGCCCATCGCTAGGTGCCATGAAGCGACACCCTCCGACGAATCTCCACGGGCGGGGCTGCCAGCAGCCAGACCTTCCACGTTGACGACATGCACAATTCCTCCTAAGATGGCTTCGCCCGTGTTCCCCCCTAAGACGCGGGCACAGGCCACTCGTCAACGATGATCGGGAAGACGATTTCCCACTACCGCATTGTGGAATTGTTGGGCGGCGGTGGCATGGGAGTAGTCTACAAAGCGGAAGACACGGCGCTCGGCCGCTTCGTTGCGTTGAAGTTTCTGCCCGACGAAGCCTCGGAAGATCCCCAGGCGCTGGAGCGATTTCGGCGCGAGGCGCGTGCGGCGTCGGCGTTGAACCATCCTAATATTTGTACCGTCCACGAAATTGGTGAGCACGAGGGGCATCTGTTCCTCGTGATGGAGTGCCTCAGTGGACAAACCCTGAAGCACATGATTCAAGGCAGTCCGTTCGAACTGGAGCGGCTCCTGAATATTGGCATCGAGGTCGCGGACGCGCTCGAAGCCGCGCATGCCAAGGGCATTGTGCATCGCGACATTAAGCCGGCGAATATTTTCGTGACCGATCGCGGACACGCCAAGATTCTCGACTTCGGATTGGCAAAAATTGCTCGCGCGGCCAAGCCAACTAGCGGGGAGTCGCAGACTCGCGCGGACGTGAGCGGGCTTGAGTTGACGAGCCCGGGAACTGCGGTTGGCACCGTCTCTTATATGTCGCCGGAGCAATTGCGCGGCAAAGAACTCGATGGTCGAACCGATCTTTTTTCATTTGGCGTGGTGCTGTACGAAATCGCGACTGGCGTTTTGCCTTTTCGCGGAGAAACTTCCGCGGTCATCACTGAAGCCATTCTCAATCGGACGCCGGTTCCTCCTACGCGGATCAATGCTGAACTTCCGCCCAAGCTGGAAGAGATTATCAGCAAGGCGATGGAAAAGGATCGCGAGCTGCGCTGCCAGACGGCAGGCGAGATGCGCGCGGATCTGAAACGGTTGAAGCGCTCGCTTGATTCGTCGCGCACTTCGACGGTTGGTGAAGCGGCGGCGGGATCGTCCGCGTCTGCAGTGAGTGCTGTGACGCAGACTGCTGTTACGAAGTCGAAGAGCCGCCGCCCGTTCGGCGCGCTGCTGGCGGTTTGCACGGTGGTCGCGCTGGCTGCGGGCGTTTATGTCGGCAAATTGCTTTTCACTAAAGCGCCGTTGCCGCCTCCGGTGTATCGGCAGCTCACGTTTCGGCGGGGCAGCATTCGGTCGGCGCGATTTGCTCCGGATGGGCAGACGATTCTCTACAGCGCCGCATGGCAAGGCAGTCCGGTGGATGTGTTTACTGCGCGACCGGAAGCTCCTGAGGCGCGGTCGATGGGGCTCACGCGAACCCAACTTGCGTCTGTATCTTCCGCGTCGGAGATGGCTGTGTTGCTCAACAGCAAAGCAATTGGCACCTGGGTGAATATGGGCACGCTGGCGCGGGCGCCGTTGGTGGGAGGAGCTCCGCGCGAAGTGCTCGAGCAGGTGCAGTGGGCGGACTGGTCGGCGGACGGAACCAGCCTCGCCGTCGTGCGCGATATGGGCGGACGCAACCGGCTCGAATTCCCCATCGGAAAACCGCTGTACGAAACCGGCGGATGGATCGGGCATCCGCGCGTTTCTCCGAAAGGAGATCAGATCGCATTCATCGACCACCCGGTTCAGGGCGATGACAGTGGTTCGCTGGCGCTGGTCGATCTCAACGGAAACAAGCGTTCGTTGTCGGGAGAGTGGTTCACGATTCAAGGCCTGGCGTGGTCGCCGGATGGAAAAGAAATCTGGTTCACCGCCAGCAAATCCGGCGTCGACCGCACGCTGTACGCAGTATCGATGGACGGGAAAGAGCGAATGGTTCTCCGCCTCCCCGGCGCGGTGATGATTTTTGACATCTTTAAAGATGGAAGAGTTTTGTTGATGCGAGCCAGTTGGCGGCGGGAGTTGATTGGGATGACGGCCGACGATTCCAAACAGCACGATCTCTCCTGGCTGGATTACACCTATCCCGCAGACCTCTCGGCCGATGGCAAGACCCTACTGTTCGACGAAGAAGGCGGCGGCGGATCGCTGGATTATTCGAAGTCCGGCGGCCTGAGTTACGCGGTCTACATTAGGAAAACCGACGGCGCGCCTGCGGTTTTGCTGGGCGAGGGCGGGGCGGTGGCTTTGTCCCCGGATGGGAAATCGGTGATTGCGCAGACTCAGGATTCGCCGTCGCAGCTCAAGCTTTTGACTACGGGCGCGGG
>Ga0187871_10004682_pt1 | contig 10171 bp, 8 predicted proteins | sample June2016WEW_16_1_FD_132988 | JGI IMG/M metagenome (GOLD analysis project Ga0187871, IMG submission 132988) | Peatland microbial communities from SPRUCE experiment site at the Marcell Experimental Forest, Minnesota, USA - June2016WEW_16_10 | ecosystem: Environmental > Terrestrial > Soil >...
AACTTGACCGATTTCTGCAATTGCCATCGCTAATAAAAACAACTTTGAAAGATCTTGGTGGTTCAAAGTGCTCCACGATTTTCTATTTTTATCAAATTTTTGTGATAATTCATCAAGTATTTCTTCGGGAGTTTTTTTCATAGTATTCAGGCGCTTTGAGATTTTTCGTGAGTAGCCTTGGATTGTGTTTTGGATAATATAATAAAGGCAATGATACAAAACAATCCTATAGAGAAGGCGTTGCGGAAGTGCTCCGGCCCCGCCAAAGGCGGGATTAGCCGAGCATTTTCGCTGGAGGGGGTGTGCCAAAGACCCCGCAGCCCGGCTTCTTCACGGACAAGGAGGCTTGGGCCAGGGGCTGCCACAATCAGGGCTATAATAATGCGTCCATTATGCCTTTTTGGCAAAATGGGGGAACCATTTCATGGTTCCCCCATCGGAAATTCTTGTATTCAGCGATGCCCCCACCAAGAAGAATCTTTTTATTTATAGATAAAATGTGCGATTTCCTCCCCTATTTTCAAACATCTTGCCTCGAATCTTTTACTTATACTATTTTATGCGCGGGGAAGCACCACATTATACCTGTCTAAGATGGCTTTTTCCGCTGTTTTGAAGGAACGATCCCGGTTTTGCAGTCCTTCCTGGAGTGCTCAGCGGCTGTGGGAGTGTTCATAAATCCCGGAGGGCTGATTTTTGCCCGTCCGGCATTTATGGCGGCCAAGCTGAATAACGGCAACCCCGACAATTTCTAATTGTCGATAATTTCCAAGCAGAGGAGTAGTGAAATTTCATGAATGCAGTCGATTCACTCAGCCGTATGCGGAACATCGGGATCAGCGCGCACATCGATTCGGGAAAAACCACCCTCACCGAGCGAATCCTCTTTTACAGCAATAAAATTCATGCCATCCATGAGGTGAAAGGCAAGGATGGCGTCGGCGCAACCATGGACTCCATGGATCTCGAACGGGAACGCGGCATCACCATCCAGTCCGCGGCCACCAATGTCGAGTGGCTCGAACACTCTTTCAATATCATCGATACCCCGGGACACGTGGATTTCACCATCGAGGTGGAGCGTGCGCTGCGCGTGCTCGACGGCGCCATCCTCGTCCTCTGCTCGGTGGGCGGCGTGCAGTCGCAGTCGATCACGGTGGACCGCCAGCTCAAGCGGTACAACGTTCCCCGCATCGCCTTCATCAATAAAACCGACCGTTCCGGCGCCGATCCGTATCGCGTTCTACAGCAGCTGTGTGAAAAACTCGGCCACCATGCGGTGCTTCTGCAGATACCCATGGGCGTTGCCGAGAAATTTGTCGGCGTGATCGATCTCATTACCATGAAAGCGCTCTATTTCGACGGCAAGAACGGCGAGAACATCCGCGAAGAGGTGATTCCCGAAGAGTTCATGGCCGAGGCGCGCGCCAAGCGCGAACTGCTCCTTGATTCGGCCAGCCTCTACTCCGATGAACTGGCCGAGTCCTTCCTCGAAGGAAAGGAAACGGCTGAACAGGTCTGGACCGCCATTCGCGCCGGCACCCTTTCGCTCAAGATGACGCCGGTCTTCATCGGGTCGGCCTATAAGAATAAGGGGATCCAGCCGTTGCTCGACGGCGTCGTGCGCTATCTGGCCGCCCCCACCGACCGCGAGAACCAGGCCGTGGACCTCGATAATAACGAAGCGCCGGTCCGGCTGAAAGCCGATCCGTCGCTTCCGCATGTCAGCCTCGCGTTCAAGCTCGAAGACGGCCAGTACGGCCAGCTCACCTATATTCGAATATACCAGGGATCGGTCCGCAAGGGGATGGAGCTGTTCAATACGCGCAGCAACAGGCGCTTCAAGGTGGGACGCCTCATCCGCATGCATGCCAGCTCCATGGAGGACATCAGCGAGGCGACCTGCGGCGACATCGTCGCCCTTTTCGGCGTCGACTGCGCCTCGGGCGACACCTTTACCGAGAACGACCTCAACCTGGCGATGACATCGATGCACGTGCCGGAACCGGTCATATCGCTCGCGATTTCGCCGCGCGACCGTAAATCATCGGACTCGCTCGGTAAGGCGCTCAACCGTTTCACCAAGGAGGACCCGACCTTCCGGACCTTCGTGGATCCGGAGTCGAACGAAACGATCATCAAGGGCATGGGAGAACTGCATCTCGAGATTTATATCGAACGCATGCGGCGTGAATATGGCGTCGAACTCGATACCGGCATGCCGCAGGTGGCCTACCGGGAAACGATCACCCAGACCGTACCCTTCGACTATACGCACAAAAAACAAACCGGCGGCGCCGGGCAGTATGCGCGCGTCGGCGGCATCCTTGCGCCGAATGCGCAAAGCAACTATGAATTTGTCGATATGGTCAAGGGCGGCGCGATTCCGAGCGAATACGTCCCGGCCTGTGATAAGGGTTTCAAGGCCTGCCTCGCAAAGGGTAAAGTCATCGGCTTTCCGATCGTCGGGGTCACCTGCACGATCAACGACGGCAACTCCCACCCGGTAGACTCCTCGGATATTGCCTTCCAGCTTGCCGCCATCGGTGGTTTCTGGCAGGCTTACGAAAAGGCCAAACCCGAAATTCTCGAACCGATCATGAAGGTTTCGGTTGAAGGACCTATCGAATTCCAGGGCAACATCCTCGCTACCATCAACCAGCGACGCGGCATTATCGTGAGTTCCACCGAAGAGACCAGTTTCTGCCGCGTCGATGCCGAGGTGCCGTTGAGTGAGATGTTCGGTTATTCCACCGCGCTCCGTTCCTGTACGCAGGGCAAGGCGGAATTCACCATGGAGTTCCTGAAATACGGCAAGGTGCCGGGATCCATTGCGGAAAAACTGAAGAAGGAATTTCAGGAGAAGAAAAAATCAGGGTGAAGTCGGCGTTTTTTGGCCGCAATTCGCTTTTTCTTCTTGGATTTAACGGATACGCAAAATATTTTGAACCATAAAAGGACAAACCTTCGATGATACGAAACGAACTCGTGAAGAGGAGCCCCCTGCGGATCCTCGAACAATCGATGCACGGCGGGCTCGGGAAAGGCAATATCGGCGTCATATCCGCCCGGAAAGGTTTGGGCAAAACCGCCTGTCTGGTGCATATTGCGACCGATCAGTTGCTAAAAGGAAAGCATGTCATCCATGTCTCATTTGCAAGCGAGACCACCCACATCATCTCCTGGTACGAGGATATCTTCGAGGAGATCTCGCGGCGGTACGGCCTCGACGGCGCGATGGACGTCCACGATGACATCATCAGGAACCGGGTGATCATGAACTTCCGGCAGGACAGAGTTTCCGCGCCCAAGGTTCAACGCGGCATTATTTCCATGATAAAGGACGGCAATTTCAACGCTGATGTCGTCATCGTCGACGGCTACGACTTCGAGAAATCCACTCCCGAGGAGATCGCCGGATTCAAGAAGTTTGCCGAAGAGGCGCAGCTTGAACTCTGGTTCAGCGCATCAATCCGGAAAGATGCGGCGCAATCGAAGGATTCAAGCGTCCCGGATCCGCTCGTGGCTTTTCTCCCCTTCATTGCCGTGCTCATCGTGCTTAAACCATGCGATACCTATATCCATCTCCGGCTGGTCAAGGATCATGAACTCGTCCCGCCGTCCGATCTGCACCTTCGTCTGGATCCGCATATTCTGCTTATCGCCGAAGAGTCCGTCTAAGCGGGACAGGTTCCGAAGCTCGGAACCATCTCCCGTTAAGCGCTTGCCGACCATCGGCTGCCTTCTTTTAGAGGAAGTAAGCGGTTCGATTATTCAATCTAAGGGGATCCTGCATGCGATCGTTTTTGTATTGCAAATAATATATTATATACATTCTTTTATGATTATGATAATCATACAATGCTTCAAGTGAATAAAATTGACATAGAGACCTTACGGCGGGCCTATGACGGCGGATAAAAGAATATGAGAAAAATCATTGTTTTTGATATGATAACCGCCGATGGATTCTTCGCGGGCGGGAGCGGCGAAATAGATTGGCATGTCGTAGACAGTGAATTCAATGAATATGCCATTGAAATGCTGAACGCTGCCGATACGCTTTTCTTTGGACGGATTACCTACGACGTGATGGCGGGCTACTGGCCGACCCCGACTGCGATCAAAAACGATCCACTTGTCGCCGAGCGGATGAATAATTTACAGAAAATCGTTTTTTCAAAAACGTTGAAAATCCTCGCATGGAACAATTCTCAATTAATGGCTGATATCGTCCGGGAAGAAATTCTCGCGATGAAGCAGCGACCTGGCAGGGATATGTTGATTTTAGGCAGTGGCGTCCTTGTATCGGCCTTCGCACGGCTCGGTTTGATCGATGAATACCGGCTTATGGTGAACCCAGTGGTTCTATGCCATGGCAAAACACTGTTCGAAGATGCCGGAGGCAGGATCAAACTGAGGCTTCTGAAAACGAAGACGCTCCGCTCGGGAAATATTTTAATGTATTACGAACCGGAATGATCCCAAACACGATGGCGGAATAAACTTGTTGACGGCGTCAGCCGCGTAGCTTAATTTATAAGTGTTTGAAGATTCCGTCAGTACCGAACAACAACCGAAAGGGGGCGTGGGTTGTCCGGACGTTTATTTTCCGCCTTTGGCGGCTTTTTTTTGCTGCCGTTGCTCGCTTTTCCAACGATCGCCCCGGCGAGCGCTCCATCGAATATCGCGGCACTCCAGCCACGTGAGCCCGTTTCGATCAATCTGCCGCAGATAGCGGTCAAGACCGACGATGAAACCGGTGAGTTCAGCGGCGTAAGCGTTATCTTTCCGGGATCCGGGGATCAGGCCATCATCGGCATGGGGGATGATTTGGAGGTCAAAAATACCTCCCATGGCCTGGAAAAGACCCTTTTCCGCAAACTGCCCGGCCGGGAGAGCCAGTTCTCCAAGTTCGAGGTAAAAATTATTACGCGGGTCAACAAGCGGTTCTGCGAAGCGATAGACACCTTCGAATACATCCTGCGGGAAAGGAGTTGGAACCGCTGCCGTTACCTCGACGCCTATTTCCCCCACTTTATAAGCGGTTGGTACTACCTGATTTGCTCTGCAAAGAACTCGATCCATGCCTTACCGCACGTATGCCGCCCCCCTGAAAAAGAGTTTGACGTTTCGCTCAGTTCCCCAAAAACTGATACCCGGATAGCGGCCTGGAGTGAATCAGCGGATACCGCTGCCGCACTGCGCGAAGCAGGAAAGGTATTGAAAGTTCAATTGACGACTTTTCAAAAAAACCTCAATGCGATACAAGACCTCGACGATCCGTCCGTCCCCAAAGAGCTTACCGATGCACTGGCGAATTTCATCAAGGCATATTTCAATCACCCGCCCGCGCCGTCGGCGACCAGGTAGGATGATTTCCCGTCCGGGAACAACAATCGCGACCTAAGAGCCCCTGAGTAATTAGTCGCTCGGACGCACGGTGCGCGACCACGTCGCCGAGCGGATTCCGAAAAGAAAACGAAAAAAACCGGCGATCAGAGCAAGGTTCATGGCCATGAAATAATAGAAGTGGTGCGCCGTTCTAAAGGGGATAATTTTATGAAGCAATCCGCCAGCGACGGAAATAATGCCCAGAACAAGCAAGCCGCGATAGAATAGCCCTGTGGAGATATATGACAATACGGCGCAGCAGGCGGCTGAAAGCAAGATAAATATGGGTGAGAACCAGCGGGTTACCTTGTGGGAGACATAGCAGAAAAAGGGCCAGCCACGACCGGGATTTAAAAAATCGGAAAGCCGGAAAAAGGCCTGAAAATTCCCGGCTCCGATCCGAACTCTCCGTTTGAATTCGACGCTCATCGCCGGAATAATCGCTTCATAAGAGATAGCCGCGGGCTCGAAGTACATGCGATACCCTTGACGAATAATATTCATGGGTGTCATAACGTCATCGTTGGAGTAAGCGTTCTGATGTAATGGAACGAATAGGCTCCTGCGAATCGCGTAAAAAGAGCCGAAGGCAGATATGGTGCTGTGAAGACGGCTTTCGAGGGTTTTCTGACCGGCCTCATAGCCCCGGTAGAAGGTCTCTTCATTTTTAGCCGGTCCGCCGGCCGAATCGGCACTGCGCTGGAGAGTGATCCCGCCCACCCCGCCGATCTGAGGATCCGCGAAATAGCGAACAAGCTTTCTGATACTATCCGGCTCCAGCATGATATCAGCATCGGTCAGCAACACAATCTCCGCATCCGCCAAGGGGATCACCCGGTTGAGTATGCCCGCTTTGCCGCAGCGCTCGGGCGAACGCCACACCTTTACCCGGGGATCGCCGAATTGCCCGGCGATCTCCTCGGTGCGATCGGTGGAACAGTCGGATCCGACCCAGGCTGTCAGTTTGTCTGGAGGGTAATCGGAAGAAAAAATATTGCGCAGTTTCTCGGCGATAATTTTTTCTTCATTGTGCGCCGGAATAATCACCGCTACCGAAGGGAAGTAATTATCATCAGGGACGGAAGATCGCCCGCATCGCTTCGCGAGAAATCGAAGCAGCTGCGGGTACAGGAGGTACGAATAGGCAACTTCGAAAACGGAGAGCCAGAAAATAACGACAAGAATAATTTCCGAAAAATGAAACATTGACGCACCTGCCATCGGCCGCACTTACCTGATACTCGCCGAAGTGCGGTTCAACTTCCTCACCTTGTTGAGCGATTTGTCCAGAAAGATTCGGTCGATGCGGGCACACGAATAACTTTTATCGTGAGGAAATTCTTCATCACACATGGAGATCTCCTCATTCCAGTAGTCATGCTGTCGCGGCAGCACTGCACTCATAGAAAAATTACTTCCCGGAAAGAGGCCGCTGAGAACTGGGCAAATATCAATCGAAGGCGACATTGCGTGATGCCGCCCTATTGGAGCTGCCCTTCATGAGGGAGCAACGAAAGCGGTTGCCCGACTTGATCACCTACGAAAAGAAAAAATATAATACGGATTGCCTGCCAGCCATCACCGTCCCTTTTCGGTTTCGGTGGAAAAACAGTGTACTATCTCACCGAAATAAATTGTATGGTAATCATTGTCCGGATAGAGATGCTTTTTATAGGCATTCACGAGATTCGAAGGATCGATGGGCGATTTGTAACCGATTTTGCATTCGAAGTGAATACCGGGGATGTTGAGCGCTGGGGTTTTTATTTTTTCACCCGGAAAAACCTCCAGTTTGCACTTTTTCAGCTTATCGACCATTCGTCCTGATTGCGATCCGCAGATCTCCAGCTCTTTTCGCATATCAACCATCGGGACGCTCACCGTAAACTCCGAGGTTTTTTCGATAATGTGGAAGGTATGGCGGGATTTACGTACAAGCACGGTGAACATGGGACATCCCCATATAAACCCGATGGTCGCCCATCCGATGGTCATCACATTAAAGGCGTCTCCGGCCTGTACGATTAAAAACGCACCTTTTTGAATCTGTCTGAGCGCCCTTTCGGTCATGGAAAGATAATCGGCCTGTTGCATGTGCACCCTCCCCCTTGCATGGTTGTTGCGGTAAAGATTGTCTGTTCAAATGTCCTGTCCGGCGGCGAGCGACGGTCGGAGAAGGTACTTGATAAAAGTACGTCCGCCCTTGAGAAGCCGTTTCGTCTCGGCCGGATGCCGGAGCGCCTGGATCCCCTTTGCAAGGAGGTACCCGGGGCGGAGATAGAACTCCCGCCGTGCTCGGTCGCAGAAGGCAACCAGGAACTCATAGGTGAGATCGGGACGCGAAACAACCGACGAATGAAGACCATCGGCGGTCAGCCATTTTCTGAAATCCCGAGTCGTGATCCATCCCCGTTCGTCAAAGTAGGCGTAATCGGCGGTTCCGGGATATACCATGATGGGAAAAAACTGCGCGGTGTCGGGGGACAACTCTTTGGCAAGTGCGAGTGTCTTTTCGAGCGTTTCCGGCGTTTCGCCCCGGTTCCCCACCATGAAGCAGCCGTGCACCAAGATCCCCGCGCGTTTTGCGTCGCGGACGAACTTCTTTATTGTATCCAGACTCAGCGATTTCCGGATGTTATCGAGTATCTGCTGATCGCCGCTCTCAAACCCCACGCACACGAGTCGGCATCCCGCGCGTTTCAAAGCGCGAAGGGTCTCGTAATCCACATCGGCGCGTGAGTTCGCCGACCAGGGAATCCGGGTTGCTCCGGCGGAGACAAGGGCGTTCGCGAACTCCATGCAGCGTTTCTTGTCTGCCGTGAGCGTATCGTCCTCAATCATGATCTCCCGGACATCCGGAAAGTTTTCGGCGATGTACTTGAACTCCTCGATGATGGAGGCAATCGAACGTTTCCGGTACTGATGCCCCATGAGAGTCTGCGGAATCACGCAATAGCTGCAGTGGTAGGGACACCCGCGTCCGGTCACGATAACGACGAGTGGATAGCGGCTGTGCCCGTAAAAATAGGGCGAAATATCAAGATGCTTTTTATACACCCCGGAAACCGGCGGAATAGCGTCAAGATCCTCGATGAAAGGCCGTGACGCATTTTTAACGATTTTTCCGTTTGACGAGCGAAATGCAAGTCCTCTGATTTTGGCAAACATAGAATCGCTGCGCGGCGATTCCGCGAGCAGAGCGGCCAGCTCCGCAAGCGTCTCATCGTATTCGCCGAATGCGATCGCATCGATCGCAGGGGAAAGATCGAGCGTCTCGCCGGGCAATGCGGAAACATGGACGCCGACGAGCACGATAAAGAGCGATGGCAGCGCTTGTTTCAAGGTTTTCCCGATTTCGACATCACTGTAAATACTCGGGGTCGAGGAGTCGAGTACCGCGAGTGTGGGAGAAAAACGCCTGACTTTCTCCACCACTTCTTCGGCAGACGCATTCGACGCAACGGCATCGATAAGCGTCACTTCGTGGCCCTTCTTTTCAAGATACCCCGTCGCGTAAGCAAGCCACATGGGATAATAGAGGGTGCCGCTTTTGGCCACGGCGGGAGACCGGGATTCCCTCGAAAATTTAGGAAGAAAGGGCGGGTTGAGCATCAGAATTCGCATAGAACCATCTACTCCGGCATCGCGGGAAGCACTTCAGGCAGGAAAAGTCTTTCGAATTTTATCACTGAGCATTTTTTTCCCCAGTAATCCCGTATGCTGCTCCACCACTTCGCCGTCTTTGATAAAAAGTAGCGTCGGGATGCTGCTCACTCCGTAGCGGGCCGCCGTTTTCGGGTTTTCGTCGACGTTGAGCTTGCCCACGACGAGAACGCCGGACATCTCCGTTGCAATCTCATCGATGATCGGGGTAAGCATCCTGCACGGTCCGCACCATTCCGCCCAGAAATCAACGAGGACCGGCAGCGGATTCCGAAGCGCCGCCTCGGCAAAATTTTCATCGGTAAAAGTCGTTATAGCACCACCCATTCTTTTATCTCCTTACTCCCGGAAGGGGAGAATAATCTTTTTGCGGCGGCGGTACAGAAATCTGCCCTTGTGCGCCGGTTATTATGGGAATCATGGAATCGCACAATTTTCGCCATTCGGTCGGCTTGGCGTTATATGAGGAAAGAAACGCTTCCGCCTTCTTGACATCGATACCGGTTAAAAGCTCCAGTTCGCGGAATTTCCGCGCCTTCTCGGCGTTCGATGATCCGGAAAGGGATTGCAAAAGATATATCCCGGAAAAAAACTGGGCCTCTTTCGAACTCGGTGCCGCGTAAACCTCAGCAACGACTCCAAGGAGAAGGACAAAGGTCGATAATTTCATATAACTTTCATAGGGCTTACTAATCGGCGTTGACCGTGGTTTTCAGGTTAAAAATACTTTCATTCCGCACATAAAAAAAGTTCTTCCAGCTCTTTTATTACCAATTCAGGGCCGATCAATCGCATGCAGTCATGGGTGAGACGCAGACATCGATTGCCTCCGTGAGCGTGGCATGGCCGACATGAAAGTGGTGCTTCGAAAATCTTAAAGGCCGGATCCCCATAGGGGAAATATCCAAAGTGACGGGTAGTCGGACCGAACAAAATACCGGTGCGTACCCCGCACGCCCGGGCAAGATGGGCAAGCCCTGTATCGTTCCCGAGGGCGAGCGAAAAACCAGTAAGCAACGCGCCACATTCGTAAATAGAAATCCTGCCGGCAAGCGAAATGCACCGACCGCCGATGCCCGCTTCCAATTTCTGAGCCCGGGCAACGTCACCCTGA
>Ga0187871_10004685_pt1 | contig 10166 bp, 9 predicted proteins | sample June2016WEW_16_1_FD_132988 | JGI IMG/M metagenome (GOLD analysis project Ga0187871, IMG submission 132988) | Peatland microbial communities from SPRUCE experiment site at the Marcell Experimental Forest, Minnesota, USA - June2016WEW_16_10 | ecosystem: Environmental > Terrestrial > Soil >...
CGCCGGCATTGCCAAAGCCGCCGCGGGTGTTGCCCCTGGTCACGGTGTTAGTGGGGCGGGTGCTGAATTTGGTGTCCAACATCGTCACGTTGGAATAGGTGATGCCGATGATTTGGAAATCGCCAATCATGTCGCCGATCACGCGCGTGGGCGGGTAATTTGGCACGCCATCGCCGACAAAGAAGGCCACGATACCCTTGCCCACATCCTCCGCGGTGCCGCGCAGGGTGAAGGACTGGACCACCGGCGCCGCTGCGGCTGCGACGAGCCCGCCCTCCGGCACAGATGGGTCATAAGGCTCGCGGTTGGGATCGAAAATGTTCTTGTGGATGATGTCCTGCAACGAGGCCTTGGTGACTGTGGTTGGGGCGGAAGCCAGGGCAGCCAGGTCGGCCTTTCGCGCGGCGGCGCGGGCGGCGGTGACACGGGCTATTTCGGCCGCATCGTCCGCGTCCCCGGCGCCATTGGTCCCGGCAACGGCCGCATCGGGAGCAGGGGCGACGGCGGCGGGCGCCGGCGGCGGTGTGACCGGCACAGGCCGTCCGGCCTCCTCGGCGGCGCGTTTGGCTTGAAGCCTTGCGATGATCGCTTCTTGGTCGGTAGGAGGGGCCTGCGCGGCGGCGGCCAGACCGGTGATGACAAAGAGAAGGACAACTCCGGAGGCAATGAGATGTTTTTTCATAGGACGCTATTTGTTGGAGGCTACGGTATTGGTATCAGGATTGAGAATCAAGCCGCTGACGGTCAGGCCGAGGGCCAGTTGCCTGCCCGCGTCGTCGCGGGAGGCCAAATCGAGGGAATCCACTCTCAGGCCGAGCGGGCCGCTTTCCACGCTGTAGAGAAAGTTAAAGATCTGGGTCAGATTCCCCGTCACGTCAACATGAATTTCCTCGTTGGAATAAGCAGGGTCGTCGCTGTCCTTTGACTGGGGTTTTTGGCTGACGAGAACGACCTGGCTGGAAGTGGACCAAGCCTGAAAGGCCTTGAACAACTGGCCTTCGGTCACGGTGCCGTTGAGCGAAAGCGTGTTGGTTCTCATCCGGTTCCACTGGGACTCGATGGATTGGGCCGAGGCCATGATGTTTGTTCCGGTGCTGAATTTAGCTTTCAAGTCCTTAATTTTGTCCTGGCGTGCGCTATAGCTGGCGGTCAAGGGGTTGATGATCAGGTAGTTGACCACCAAGAGGCCGATGCAGACGGCGACGGCAATCAGGAGCATTTTTTCGCGGTTTTTAGTTTCCATTGGCGGGTCCTTCCTCGGGTATGGGTTTCCATTGATAGTTTAGGTTGTATTGAATCGTGGGCGGCTGTCCGGCGGTATCGGACTTGAGGTCCACCACGCCAGGGACATTGCCCAGCTTCTCGCGCACGATGTTAAAGGCGACCATGGTGGTCGCATTGCCATGAACGGAAACATGCGAGAGGTCCTGAATCTCAAGGGTCTTGACCGTCACGGAGCCGAGGTCGGGGAAGGCGGAGGTCAGGGATTTCATGATCTGCAAGGCGCTGTAGGACTGGTCGAACCAAGAGCGGTATTTATCAATGTTGGCCGCTTCGGCCTGCAGTTCGGTGACGCGTTGCGAGATGGATTTCCATCGGCTGTTCCAAATGTGAAGCTGGATTTGCTGCCAGCCAAACAAGCCGCCGACGATGACGGCGATGACGGCCGCCGCGCCGCACGCGTAGGCCAGTTTCTGGGTGGAGAGCTTGGTGGCGACAAACTGGCGCCAGGGGGAGATTTTCGGGGGAAGGAAATCCGGGCCGACATCGTTGCTCAGGACAAAGGCGCTGGCCAAAGCCAGAACAGGCGAGGCCGCGATTTCGGGCTTGGGCGCGGTGTCAAAAGAGACGTTGGCCGGGCGGTCCATCGGCTCGACTCTCAATCCGAGGGCGCTGAGGCGGGGGGCGATTTCGGTGATGAATTGCCGGGTTGTCTCCCCTTCGCCAAAAATCTTGATGGGGCCGGGGCCGTCGGAAAAACCGCCGGGCAACTGGCCGAGGGTGATGCGGATTTCGCGGGCGACCAAATCGGCGGAGATCTTGCGGCGGGCGCCTTCGGATTCGACCGCGGCATCCAGGGAGCGCAAGGCGATGATGCCGCCGCCGCCGCTGGCCTGCAATTCCAGGCCGAAACTGCTGAGGGCCAGGGTGAGAACGCGCTGGCTGGGCTGCTGGGAAGGGCTTTGAGTGGCGCTGATGCCCATGGCAAAGGCCAGCGGCTTGAGCTTGGCCGCGCGCAAGGCCCGTTCCAGCAAATCCAGATGGTTGCGCGGCACGGCCAGCAGCGTGGCGTACTCGTCGCCGCTGGGCGCCTTGAACATCGAGCGGGCAATGAAAAGCGATTCGTGGCCGGAGGAAAAACCGCGCTCGGCTTCGATTTGCAGGTAGCTGTCCAGGTCCGCCCCGGAAATCTCCGACGGTACCTTGGTTTGGAGGGTCAATACCCAGGTCAGGGGAAGGCAGACGACGCAGCGGTGTTCATGCACGCCGGCGGTTTCGAGGTGATTGCGGATTTCGCGGCCGACCAGTTCGGGATCGCCGGTGAGGGGCGCGAGGGCCATGGCGGTAGAGACGCTTTGGCGGACTTGGAGGGAACCGCCGGAGCGGCGGACGACGACGGCTTCGAGGCGGTTGCCGTCAATGGCAATGCCCAAGACAGAGGAGGCGCGTTGTTTAGCAAATAGATTCATTATTTGATGGCTCCTGCGAGCAATTTATCGTGTATTCTCTTGCCCAAAGCCCAGCCCAGGTAGGTCAGGTCCTGCCGATAGACTATCAGCGGCGCGCCGCTGCTGCAATCGAACACGAACTTGACGCGCCGATAGCCGCGGCCATTGTGCCCCACGGCTGCGATGTCCGCCGAGTATTGCCAGGAATGGGAGGTGATGTAAGGGCCGACCAATTTGACCAGATTGGTGACATTGGCCGTGCCGAGGTTTTGAAGGGCGCCAATCATCCAGTAGCACGAATTCATCTCGCTGGGATTGCTCTGGCGGTATTGAATGATGTTCTGGGCATTGATGGAGCCGATGCCCAGGACGCCGTCGGTGCCGATGCCCGGCAGGCAGCCCAGGGCGACGGCGGTGGCGGTGTTGACGTTGACCAGGCCCACGTTGTTGGTGGAATTCATCAGGTACGGTTCGATGGTGGCCAGGTCCTGACTGTTGATGCCGCTTCGCAAGGCGAATTCGAGGATGCTCTTGGGCGCCGTCATGCCTTTGAGATTCGCGGCGATGTCCGAATAGACGGAGGGCCAATTGGTGGCGATAAAGTTGGTCAGTCCCGACAAGGAGGTCACCACCTGACGGTTGGTGGGAGTGGTGGAGCTAGTGGTGGTGGAAACGCCCAGATTGGTCGGTTCCTGGGTATAGACGGTGAAGTATTCGAGGAAGCCGGGATCCAGGATGCCATTCATGTTGTCGTTGGGCGGCGACAACATGCCGTCATTCTTGTTCGGATCCAGGGCGCCGTTGAGGTTGTAGTCCTCCCAGTAAAGGTAATCGAGGTTCATTCCATAGACCATGCGCAGTTCGCCGATGGTGTCAAAATTGGTCATTTTGCAGTCGTAGGGAGGATTCAGCCCCTCGTAGGTCATAGACTTCGCCCCGCTCTGGGACGAGGTGGTGTTGGTTGTGGCCCAGTCATAGATGCACGAAAGAAGCTGGAAGGTCATTTGGGGGATGTTTTGCAGCAGATTGGTCTTCGTGGTGCTGTCGGGGCTGATGCCGTAGAGGTTGGGGTTCTGCAAATTGTTCAAATTGATCTTGGAAGCCTCGTCCACCAGGCCAAACACCGGGTCCGGCGAGCGGCGCGCATAGTCGAAGCCGTTGGTGTCGCGCCCAATCACCCAGAACCGCCCCGGGCCGACCGGGACGCCGGAGATGTCGCCGATCACAACGCCGCAAGTCTTGTAATAGTTGGTTGAGGGCAGCATGTAGGGCGTGAAATTGATCTGCGAGTTCATCTGCGAGTTGAGTTGCATCACCTGGGCCAAAACATTGCTGTAATAGATCGCCGCGGCTTCGATGGCCTGATCGGCTTCCATGCTGGCGACTTGGTTGTCCGCCTCGCGCAGGCTCATTTCCATGGTATGCGCGAAATAGAGGGCCAGAGCCACAATGCCAAAAGCAATCCACATGACGACGATAAGCACGGAGCCGGAACGGCGCCGCGAGCCTTGGTTTCGGGCCGGCTGCACTTCAGTTCCGTTGATGGGGCGGGGGTTCATTGGAGCGCGACGGTGATGTTGGTGCTCATCTGGACACTGACGGGAATGTACAGATCGTAGACTTTGCCCGCCGTCCGGCCCTGGCCGGCCATCTGGATGGTCATTCTGATGCCGTTTGGCAGATTGGTTTGCTGGGTGGAATCCCAGTTTGCGTCCCAGGACGTGCCGTCATAATAACTAAAGAGGACACTTTGGACGCCGGTGAGGATAATGCTTTTGTTGTCCGGCACGGTGGGCATGTTGTTGATGGGCAGGAGGTTGTGGGTGACCGCGCGCACCAAGTTCCTGCCCGGCATCGAGCGGTTGGTCCCGGCCGAAAGCAAATAATCAATCTTCTCTATGTCGCCCCACGGAAGCAGGCCGTCGGGTTCGCCGTCGGTGGTGTAAAAGTCCGGCGAGCCTGGAATCTGGTCGGGCAGGCTGTTGGTCAGGTAGGTCATGGATTGGAAGGAGCCGATGAGCATGATGTTGTTGCTGGCATTGTTGCAGACGATGTTGGCCAGATCGCGCTGGATGCTGATCAGGGCCTTCTCCACCGGCATGGTCTGCTCCAGGCTGTCGCTAATGCTTCTCTGCGCGCGGTAGGCGATGTAAAGGACGGTGCTCATGGCGGCGAGAATCATGGACATGATGGACAGGGCCAGGAGCAGCTCGATGAGCGTGAACCCCCATTGTAGCGGCGCTCTATGAGCGCCGCCAACTGGCATCGGGATTGTACGCGGGGCCGTTCTCATGATGTGGGCGGGGGCACAAGGGTGCTCATTTGAACGCTGCAAAGATGGCCGGCCACTCTGTATTGCACCGTGATGGTGGACACGTACATCCGGCTGAACGGGTCCCCGGACCAGAATTCGGATTGCTGCGACCAGTCGTATTCGACGCCGTCTTCGGTCACGACGCCGCGCTGGCCGCCTTGCAACAGGTTTTCAATCCGCAGCATATTGATGACCCGGGTGGCAATGCGGGCGGCGACCACCTTGCGCTGGGCGGTCTCGCCGGCCTGGGCGGCCACGCGGATGCCGCTCAAGGCGACCGGGATGACGACGGCCATAAAGAGCATCGCCACCAGCGTCTCCACGAGGGTGAACCCGCGGCGGCGGCGCTTAAGAGCGTCCGGATCTGCGATGGTTGAGTTCAAGGTCATATCTCATGTGATTGGCATTTTCCGTAACCCAAATTTCCGGATCGTTTCCCTGCGTGAATTTGACGGTCTGCGGGCTGGTATCGCTGATAAAGCCGTCGGGCTGAAAGCGGATGACCACCATCGCGCCGCGGCGGGTGTTCAACGGAGTCCAGAAGTTGGACTGGGTCAGCATCCCCGGCGGTTGGGAGACCTGCATGGTCACATCGGCATCGGCTTGAAAAGTCATGCTGTTGGTCTTGGTTTCGGTATAGCCGCGGCAGGCGGCCATTCCATAAGTGTTCTGCTTGACATTGATCCACAAATCCACCGGCAGCCCTTCTTCCACCGCGCGGCTGATGCCGTAGCGCGTCAATTCCAAAAACCGGCGCGCCTCGTCCTCCTGGCTCCGCCCTTTGAGAAAGAACCTCAGCGACGGCGACACGGTGCTGACGGCGATCACCATGAGCGTCATGACGACAATGAGTTCGACCAGGGTGAAGGCCGCGCGCGGCCTGGCCTCAACGGGTTGTCGTGCTGGTCCAGTTGCCAATTGCATCTGCGCCTCCTCTTCCGTCGGGTCCCAGCGAATAGATGTCGTATCCGTCCGGGTTGTGTTTGCCGGGGTATTCATAGACGTAAGCCCTGTCCCACGGGTCCAGCGGCACCTTGTCCACATCCAAATACTTGTGCCACTTCGAGGTCGCCGTCAGCCCGGAGGGCCGGACCACCAGATTATTCAACCCGTCCCGCCCCTTTGGATAATAGCCCATGTCAATTTCAAACATGTTCAACGCGGTCTTGAACGCGTCAATCTGGGTCGCCACGGCCTTTATGCGGGCCTTCTCTCCCAAGCCGGACAATTTGGGGAGGACGATGCTGGCCAGAATCCCCAGAATGGTCAAGACCAGCAGCAGTTCCACCAGGGTGAAGCCGTGGCGGGGAGGCCTGGCCGGGACATCCGGTTTCAAGCCTGTTGTTGATTGGAGGTTCTGTATTTTCATAAAAATGCCTTTCGATTGGTTTATTTAATGAATGTATTCTGTTAAACTAAAGATTGGAAGGAGCATTCCGATAAATATCGTCCCGACCAGCGCGGCGATCAACAGCAGCAAGGCCGGTTCGGCCAGCGCGACCGCCGTCTTCAGGTTCCGATCCAGGTCCCCTTCCGTGACGGTGGCGATGCGGATCAATTCGGTGTCCAGCTTGCCGCTTTCCTCGCCGACGGTGATCATTTCCAGCACGGAGCCGGGGAAGAGATTGCGGCAATCGCTCAGGCTGGCGCCCAGTTGCGTGCCTTCCTTCACGCGGTCAATGGACTTGGAGACGGCATCCACCAGGACCTGGTTGCCGATGGATTTGCGGGCGACGTTGAGGGCCTGCACCAGCGGCACGCCCGCGTTGAGCAAGGTTCCCAACATCCGGCAGAACCGCGCCATGGCGAACTGGCTCGTCAGCGGGCCGACCACCGGCGCTTTTAAGAGCAGCCCTTCCCATTTGCGCCTGCCTTCCTCGGATTGCATCCATTTCCTCACCGAGTACACGATGATGATGATCGCGCCAATTATGTAAAGTCCGTACGACCTCATGGCGTTGCTGACCCACACAATGATGCGCGTGATGAGCGGCAACTCCGCGTGAAACCCCTCGAACATCTTTTGGAAACGCGGAATAAAGAACGTCATCAGGAAAGTCACCACTCCCGCGGCCAGAAACAGCAAAATGACCGGATACAGCACCGCCGCCATCACCTTGGACCTCAAATCCCTTTCCCGCACCTGGAAATCGGCAATCTGCGCCAGCACCACGTCCAGAAACCCGCCAATTTCCCCGGCGGACACCATCGCCACATACACGCGCGGAAAGGTGTCGGGCAGCTTGGCCATCGAGTCGGCCAGCGTCACCCCGTCCACCACGGAATCATAAACCGCCTTCCATTGGGATTGCGCGTAAGGATTGGAGGATTCCTTGCCAAGAATCACCAGCGCGCGGCTTAACGGCACGCCCGCCGCCAGCAGGCTGGAAAGCAGCCGGGTGAAAGTCTCCAGCGACTTCGCCGAAACCTTCTTGCGCCCAAAACTCAGACCCAGCCCAGGGGCCGCTTCCCCCGGCGCGCTCCCGGCTGCCGGGGCTTTCGGGGCGGCGACTTTTGGGGCGGCTTTTTCGGAGAGGCTGATCGGCTTGAGGCCCTTTTCCTCCATTTGACGGAAGGCCTCCTGCCGCCCGCCGGCTTCAATCACGCCCTCGGCGACTCCGCCGGCGGCTTGAAATGCTTTGTATTGGAAAAATGGCATGGGTCTTCAGTTCAATGTGAGGCAGCGGCCATTCTCGGCTTGGCCTCGGATTCGGAAATGACATCTATCGCCGGCCTCTCCGTCGCCAGAGCCGATTTTTCGGTGGCCGCGATCGTCTGGTCCTTGGTCACGCGCATGACTTCTTCCGGCGTCGTCCGGCCCAGGCGCACCTGCCGCCAGCCGTCGTCGCTCAAGCTCTTCATCCCATTGCGAACCGCGGCCGCGCGGATGATGACGGCGGATGAGTTTCGCAGGAGCAACTCGATGATCTCGTTGTTCATGTCCATCCACTCGAATATGGCCTGCCGGCCCTGGAATCCGGTCTGGCGGCATTCCCCGCAGCCGGCCCCCTTGTAAAACACTTCGCTCGGCGCATATCCCAGCCTCTTCTTCAGGGCTGTGGCGGCGGCCGAATTGTCCACCTGCTTGCAGTGCGGACAGAGCAGGCGCACCAACCGTTGCGCCAGGACGGCTTCGAGCGAGGAGGCCACCAAATACGGCTCCACATGCATGTCTACCAGGCGGTTAAGCGCGCCGGGGGCGTCATTGGTGTGCAAAGTCGAAAACACCAAGTGGCCCGTCAGGGATGCCTGCACCGCTATCTGCGCCGTCTCATCATCGCGAATTTCCCCCACCAGCACCACGTCCGGGTCGTGCCGCAATATGGAGCGCAGCCCGCGGGCGAAGGTCAGCCCCGCCTTTTCGTTGACTTGTATCTGGTTGACCCCCTTCATCTGGTACTCAACCGGGTCTTCAATCGTGATGATCTTATTTTCCAGATTGTTGATTTCGTTCAGCGCCGTGTAAAGCGTCGTCGTCTTGCCGCTCCCGGTCGGCCCAGTCACCAGGATGATGCCGTGGGGCAGTTGGAGGATGCGATTGAAGGAAGCGACTTCGTTGGGACCCATCCCCAATTCGGCCATCCCCATCAGCGTCCCCTTCTGGCGCAGCAAACGCAGCACCACCGCTTCGCCGTGGATCATCGGGATGATGGAGACGCGCACATCCACTTCGTTGTTGGCGAGGACGAGTTTGATGGCGCCGTCTTGCGGGAGCCGTTTCTCGGCGATGTTGAGATGGCTCAGAATCTTGAGACGCGAAACGATGGCCGGCTGGAAACGCTTGATCGCCGCCGGCACCGGCACTTCCTGCAGCACGCCGTCAATCCGGTAACGGATGCGAAACTCCTCCTCGAACGGCTCCAGGTGAATATCGGAAGCGCGCAACTCGATGGCGTCGGTGAAAACCTGGTTCACGAACTTGATGATCGAAGCGTCCTCGGCGGCGGCCTCCAGGTCGGCGTTTTCATCGCCCGCCTCGTCCACCACCAGCAGCGGCGCGTCTTCGTCCAAAGTGTCAATGGTGTCCGCGCCCACGCCCAGCCGCGTTTTCATCTCGCGGCGGATCGCTTCGGCGGGAGCGAGCACCGGCTGGATTTTCAGGCCGGTCAGAGTCTTCAGGGTGTCCAGTCCCTGTGTGGCGAACAGGCGGCTGGTCGCCACCTGAACCACGCCGTTGAGCCTCTGCAACGGGAGCAGTTCCTCCTTGGTCAGCACCCGGGCCGGGAAGAGGGAAAGCAGCTCCTTGTCCGGCTCGATGTTGTCCAGCGTCGTGAAACTCAAATGGTATTCATTGGCCAGCCAGCGGAGCACATGGTCCTCCGACTGCACCAGTTCCGGATGCCCCTTGGCGGCCTGGCCGGACAGGATGCTGGCATCGGCCACCGACAACTGTTTGGCTTCGACCATCCGCTCCAGCAATTTGGCCGGGGATGTTTCCGTCGCTGCTGCTGTTTGACTTTCCTTCATATTCGCTTTGCTCTGTCTTTTTTCGTTGGCTCGCGGCGGCGCCCCCGCCGGGGCGCCGCCGCGTTCTGAATCCCACCGCCGGCCCAAGCCGCCGATGCGGATTTAGTGATTTAAAGTTACTTACCGCAACACCCCTTTCAGAGTGAGATAGGCCTCCTGCCGCGCGGTCAACAGCAGACGCAGATCATCCTGCGCCTTGAGGTAAGCGGCTTGATTGTCGTTATGCTCCTTGAGGACCTTGACAATATCCGCCTTGATTGCAGGCGTCGGGGCCTTGTCGTCATAATCCTTTTGCAATGCGGCCATCGCGTCGCTGTCTGTGGTCGTGGTGGTTGCAGCGCCCGCGGCGACGCCTCGACGGCCGCCGCCCGGGCCGCCGCCACGGTTGTTCATGTTGGGATTCGCCAGGGTCCGCGCGGCAGTCACTGCGGCGATCCGGTTGGAAATGGCGCCCCATTCGCCATCGTCCACCACCGCCATGTCTTGACGATACGTGTCATACTGGTTCACTAGGTTCCCTCTTCCAAATCCACCGCCGCCACCGCCGCCCGGGCCGCCACCACCAGCGCCGCCACCGCCGGCGCCGCCACCACCGCCAAAGCCGCCGCCGCCGCCGCCGCCGCCGCGTCCGGCCATCAACGTCGCTGTCCCCAATCCCAACGCGGCCACAAAGCCTGCCAGGATCAAAGTTCTCTTCATTATGCTCATAACTTCCA
>Ga0187871_10004687_pt1 | contig 10165 bp, 10 predicted proteins | sample June2016WEW_16_1_FD_132988 | JGI IMG/M metagenome (GOLD analysis project Ga0187871, IMG submission 132988) | Peatland microbial communities from SPRUCE experiment site at the Marcell Experimental Forest, Minnesota, USA - June2016WEW_16_10 | ecosystem: Environmental > Terrestrial > Soil >...
ACCAGCTGCGCTGCCACCGGGGGCCGCCCGTGGCGTGGTCAAGTGACATCGACACGGTCAGTCCACCAACGTGCGCCCGGTGAGGTGCAGGAAGACGTCCTCGAGCGAGCTTCGTCGAACCAGCGCGCTGTCGGGGGCGAGACCCTGGGCGTGGATGTCGCGCAGCGTGTCGTCGCCGTCGTCGACGTAGAGCAGGACCCGGTCGGGCAGCACCTCGATCCTGGTGGCGAAGGGCGCGAGGCGGTCGTGGAGTTCCTCGAGCGAATCGGCGCCGAAGCGAAGCTCGACCACCTCGCGGGTCGAGTGGCGCGCGATGAGCTCGCGGGGAGTGCCCTCGGCCACGATCGTCCCGTGGTCCATCACGACGAGCCGGTCGCACAGCTGCTCGGCCTCGTCCATGTAGTGCGTCGTGATGACGAGCGTGACCCCTTCGCGCTTGAGGCGGTAGAGACGTTCCCAGAGCAGGTGGCGGGCCTGGGGGTCGAGCCCCGTCGTGGGCTCGTCCAGGATGAGGACCTCCGGTCGGTTGATCAGCGCCCGCGCGATGGTGAGGCGGCGCTTCATCCCACCCGAGAGGTCGTCGACCCGGTCGTTTGCCCGCTCGCTCAGCTGCGTGAACTCCAAGAGCTCGTCGGCCCGTTCGCGTATCGTGCGCCGGGGCAGGTCGAAGTAGCGGCCGAACATCTCGAGGTTCAGCCGCACGGAGAGCTCCAGTTCCAGGGTGTCCTCTTGGGGCACCACGCCGAGTCGGCCACGAATCTCGGGTCCGTCACTGCGCGGGTCGAGTCCCAGGATGCTCAAGGTCCCCGAGGTGGGCTGGGAGACCGCCGACATCATGCGCATGGTGCTCGTCTTGCCGGCCCCGTTGGGGCCGAGGAAGCCGAAGCTCTCGCCCCGGTTGATGGTGAAGCTGACCCCGTCGACGGCCGTGATGTCGCCGAAGCGCTTGACGAGTTCGTGGGCGGTAGCGATCGGGCTCTCGGTCATGGCGCTCCTTTCGTCACGTCGGGGTTTCGTTGGTGGAGGGTTGAAGGGATGATGCCCATCTCCTCAATCTCCCCGGTCGAGTCGACCGACACCGCTGGCGGGCGCCCGACGACAAATTATTTGCTACTAGATGTGATGGCCGGTGGCGCGTGCAGAGCCATCGGCCTCTTGGTCCTACCCAGCCTGGTCTCACGTCGCGGACAGCCCCACGACACTAGACGATTATTGGGGCGAATGGTATGAGGCTTGGGGAGAGGTCAGAGGTCCCGTCTCCGACGAGGTCGAGCGCGCTTGACGAGGGCCACGGCTTCGTTGAATGGAGGTTCTCGAGGTGCGAAGAGTGCGACCACGGATAGCCCCGCGGGGACTAGTGACGGCTCGTTACTGTCGCCAGGCGGCAAGGCGTGGGTGCGGGACGACCGGGTGACGGGCGACGTCGTCGCCAGGGGTTGATCTGGCCCTGCCACGCTGACGCGTCACCGTCGTGGGCCAGGGGGGACGGGCCCACCGCCAGGCTTGCCCCAGGACACCTCACGATGCTCCTGCGGCTTTCCCACCCCTCGGCGATGAGGTGCCGTCATCGGTCTACGGTGGCACCGAAAGTAAGGCCTCTCGGGCGCCGGACGCTATTTGGTCACCCGGCGCAGGGTGCCCGCTCCAACGACGAGCGCGGTGAGAATGTACGCGATCATGATGGCGAACTGGCCCACGTAGTACGGGCTCGACTGCTGCGGTGTGATGGCGTGCACCGCGGCCGTCATTGGCAACACCTCGGCGATGACGCGCAGCACCGACGGCAGCTGGCTGACCGGAATGACGAGGCCGCATAGAAGAAGTTGGGGCAGGATGAACGCCGGCATGAACTGGACGGCCTGGAACTCCGTGTGGGCCACGGCGCTCAGCGCCAATCCGAAGGCGGTGCCGAGCAGGCCGGCGCAGAGCGCCACGATGCTGATGCGCCACGGCACGCCCTGATGGGCCAGTCCGTACCAGGTGTAGGAGAGGACGGAGACGAGCAGGCTCTGGACCAGGGCGAGCGCCCCGAAGGCGATCGCGTAGCCCGCGACGAAATCTCCCTTGGTGAGGGGAAGCGTGAAGAGACGCTCAAGGGTTCCGACGGTCCTCTCGCGCAGCGTGATGACCGACGTGACGAGAAACATGACGATGAGAGGAAACACGCCGAGCAGTTTCGGACCAATCGAGTCGAAGGCGCCTGGCTGGTTAGTCAGGGACCACGCGAGCAGGCCCACCAGGGCCGTGGGGACGACTAACAACAGGGCGAGGGTCCTCGGATCATGTCGCAGCTGTTCGAGAATGCGCCTGGTGGTGAGCAGGGTCCGTCGTAGACTCATCGATCGCCTTCAATCAGGCGCTCGAACGCCTCGTCGTAGCCAGGTGCTCCAGAGGCGTCCAGCAGTGACGCCGGTGTTCCGTCGAACAGGAGCGTCCCCTCACGGAGCAACAGCAATCTGGCGCAACGGGCCGCTTCACCCATCACGTGGCTTGACACAATGACGGTGGCGCCAGCACCGGCAAGGTCGTTGAACGTTCGCCAGAGGTCGCGGCGAAGGATCGGATCGAGTCCAACGGTCGGTTCGTCCAGGATCAGAACAGGGGGCGATCCCAGGAGGGCGACGCCCAGCGACACGCGTGCCCGCTCGCCGCCGGACAGGGATGAGACGAGACGGCGGGAGAAGGGGGTCAGAGCGACAACGTCCATTACCCGGGCCACCTCGGAAGGGGCTTGAACCAGCACGCCGGCGAAGTAGCGGATGTTCTCCTCGACCGTGAGGTCGAGGTAGACGGCCGAGGTCTGGGCCATGTAGCCAAGTCGGCCCCGGAGCGACGGCGATCCTGCGTCGGACTCCATGATCCGCACCGATCCGCCAGTGATGGCCTGGACGCCGAGGAGTGAACGCATCAGAGTGCTCTTGCCACTGCCGCTCGGCCCGAGCAGGCCGATGAGCTCACCAGGCAACGCGCGAAAGGTGACCGACTTTAAGATTTCGTTACGGTTCCGTACGACGCGGAGCTTCGACACGTCGAGCGTCGGTTGATCGGAATTGTCCATCTGGTACGACCCTACTGTCGCCAAGGAAATCGAATGAGTTGATGGGTGGTTGCGCGACCCGCGAAACGCGGATAGTGGGCGCCGGAGCTCGTGCCGCCGCCCGTCGTGGGCGAGGGGGGACTTGACGTACCTCTGAGGTCCTTTCGGACCCCTCGACCACTTCTCGACTGACCCGCACCCTGTTAGGGGTGTGGTTGGTCATCCGCGCAGACTAATCGAGCGCAGTGACGCGTGAACTACAGACCGCACACGTGCGACCCAGAGACATTCATCACGGCCCCATCTGGGCGCGGGTGCAGTCGAATGACATCGCGGCGTGGCGCGCTGATGGGAGGTATCTGGCCGAACGTGGAGTAGGTCACCGTTTCGCCGGCGAGCCTTCTGGCGGTGACGGACTTGATGCGCCCTCCGGGAAGGTTCTTGAAGGTAGGCAGGAACCCCCTTATCGCCCCTCTGTCCGCGTTGCCCGGTGCCGGTTGTGAAGCGAAGTACGAAGTAGGTACACTTCCGTTCGTACCTGCCCCCGAGGTGCACTGACGGGTCACGTCGGCGTGTCCCGGGAAGGGGACGGCGATGTTTTCACGAAAGCCACTCATGATCGCAGTGGCACTCTCGATCGGTCTCACGCTCGGTCCGGCGAGTCTCGCGTCGGGCGCGCCACTGACGAAGGCGCAGTTCATCGCGAAGGCCAACACGCTGTGCAGCGACGCCGCGGCGTCGTTCGCTCCGGAGGCCAAGGCACTCAAGGGCCAGACGATGACACCGACGCTGATAGCGCACTTCGTTGCGGAGTTGCTGCCCGTCGTACAGAACCAGATCGACAAGACCAAAGCGCTGGTGCCGCCGAAGAGTGAACAGGCCAAAGTGTCCAAGATGCTGGCGACGGATCAGAGCGAATGGAATGCCCTCAAGGCCAACCCTCAGTTGATGGATGCCAACGGTGGCAAGACGAGTCCTTTCGTCACCGCCGACTCGCTCGCGCGAAAGCTAGGTCTGCTCGGCGCACCGGGCTCGAGCGTCTGTTCCAAGTAGCCACGAGGTACTCGGCGCAGAGCGCGAGTGCGGCGATCAAGGTCAGGGCCGTGCGTGCGGGCCTGACGTTCTCCTACGCTCGAGGAACTAGCGAGCCCTTTGTCGGGGTTGAACCGACGACCCCTTCCTTACCATGGAAGTGCTCTACCACTGAGCTAAAAGGGCGTGATACTGCGCAGACGGTACGGCGAGCGCGCCGCAACGCACTGGGCTGGAACTAGGCGCTGACGGAGACCGCGGCCAGCGCGGCCTCGAGCGGCTCGATGAAGGACGTCGGCATCGGCGTGCGCAACAGCGAGAGGTTGAGCTCGGAGTAGGGATCACTGAGTCGTCCCTCGATCGTGTCGATGATGAAGCGGAAGGACACCTCGGCGCGCCAGCCCCACGGTACGTCGTGGTCGCGCCAGTCGAGCACGGCGGTGAGCAGCGCGGCCGCGCCCCGGGGTCCCAACCCATCAAGTTCGTCAGTGATTCGCCACCGAAGGTGACGCGGACACGTCCCTTAGGTCCGATGGAGCGAGTGACGGGTGCGAAGTCGAGCGTTGGCGCCGACACCGTGAGCGGCAGGATGTCCGCGTGCGTTGCGCGGGGCGGTGCTGCCTTGGCGAGTCCACGTTGGTGGCGGCCCCTGATGTTGAAGACGAGGGTGTCGCTCTGGTACTTGAGGGCAAGGTTGCAGTTGGTCATAGACGCGACAGTGCTGGGTTGGCCTGGCGACACTGTTGAATCTCGCTCGAAACGGACAGATTTTTCAAGCAAACAGGGCTGTCCGACGATTTGTCCGGAACTTGTGTCTGGTTGTTCCAGAGAAACGCGTCCCGTTTGACTCGAGGACCGAGTCACATCGGGTTCGTCGTCGTCGGCGTCGGCGTCGTCGGCGTCGTCGAGCGACGTGAGTGGTGCAGATGTGCTGCGGTGCGAGCCGTCCGAGGTCGTCGGGTCCATTTGGACCCCACATCGTGGGCGAGGGGGGACTTGAACCCCCACATCCTTTCGGATACAGGCACCTGAAGCCTGCGCGTCTGCCAATTCCGCCACTCGCCCTAAGACCTGGACACACTACTCCAGGCGTTGAAGAGATCGAATTGCGCCACGTCCATTCATCGAACGACCGGTACAGTTGAGAGTGCCATGGTTCTGAAAAAAGTCGAAAACCGCCTCGAGCGGCTCTTCGAGCGCTCGCTGTCGCGCCCCTTCAAGAACTCGCTGCAGCCCATCGAGATCGGGGCGCGGATCATCCGCGAGGTCGACCTGACGCGCCGACTTTCCAGCCAGGGGCCGCTCTCGGCCAATCACATCCGCGTCTGGCTCAGCCCGGAGGACGCGGAGCGTTTTGACGGTTTCCAAAAGGCCCTCATCGCCGAATTGGAGGAGACGGTGCGCCAGCACGCGCTGAGCGAGGGCTACAACTTCGTGGGTCCCGTGCGGGTCGAGGTCTTCATCGACGACGACCTCAAGGCCGGAAACCTGGCGGTCGTCACCGAGTTCCTGGGCGGCGAAAGTCAGCCACGGCTCCTGATGAACGACGGTCGCTCCTTCGTGGTCGGGGATCGGCCCCTCGTCATCGGGCGAAGCCCGGACGTCGACGTGGTGATCAACAACACCAGTGTCTCGCGCCGCCACGCCGAAGTCTGGCGCACCAGTGACGGCGTCGCGGTGCGCGACCTGGACTCCACCAACGGTACGTACGTGAACGGCCACCGCGTCACGGCGGTCTCGCTGTCGCCGCGTGATGACGTGACGATCGGCGCGGTTCACCTGCGGATCGAGCTCGCTTGAGCCTTTTCGCTACGACGTCGAACTACGCGGCGGTCGTGCGTCCGCTTCAGATACTGGTGATGGTCATCGCCGTGCTGTTCTTCTTCCGGGTGTTGCGCGTCGCGGCCGTGCAGGCGAGGGCCCCGGACCAGGTGACGTCGAAGCGCCGTCGAGTCAAGGGGCTGGGACTCGAGTTCATCGAGCCGATCGAGCGGTCCGGGGAGCGCATCGACGTCGACGAGGGCGTGACCATCGGTCGCAGCGAGGACTGCGACCTGCGCCTCTACGACACGTACCTCTCGTCGCGCCACGCCCGGTTGGCCAACGACAGCGGTGACCTGTCGATCGAAGACCTGGGCTCGACGAACGGCACCTACGTCAACCAGGAACTCATCAAGGGACGGGTCCACCTAGAGCGAGGAGACATCGTCCAGGTCGGCGGCGTCTTGTTCGAGGTCGTTCGTTGACCAACTGGCGTTACGCCGCGGCGACCGACCGGGGGTTGGTTCGCGAGACCAATCAGGATGCCGTGTACGTCGACGACATCCTGGCGATCGTGGCCGACGGCATGGGCGGGCACGCCGCCGGCGAGGTGGCCTCGGAGATCACCATCGAACTGGTGCGCGAGGAGTTCCACAAGCGTTCAACCGTCGAGGGTCTCTACATGGCGATCGAGGCGGCCAACCGCGCGATCATCGCCGACGCTCGCGACAACCCCCAGCGATTCGGCATGGGCACCACGGTCATCGCCGTCGGCCTGACGCGCGACAACGACGGCGTGGTGTCGCCGACCCTGTTCAACGTCGGCGATTCGCGGGTCTACCAGGTCCGCGACGGCGCCCTTCGACTGATCAGCGAGGACCACAGCGTCGCCGAGGAGTGGGTACGGATGGGCCGACTCACCGCCGAGGAGGCCGAGGTCCATCCCCGTCGCCACCAACTGACGAGGGCGCTGGGGATCGAGGAGTCCCTCGAGATCGACGTCGTGTCGCTCAACGCGCTGCCGGGCGACCGGATCCTGCTCTGCAGCGACGGGCTCTCCAACGAGCTCACGAACGACACGCTGGCCCGACTGGCGAGCGCTCCCACGCCGTTGGCCGAATCGGTGAACCAGCTCGTGGCGGCCGCCAACCGGGCCGGCGGTCGTGACAACATCTCGGTCATCCTGCTCGAGTTCGACGAGGTGAGCGTCGCGGCCACCGAGATCAAGAAGACCGTGAGCACCAGACCGCCACCCGTCGTGCACAGCTCGCGCGCGATCAGCTCGCGCGTGTACCGGGGTCACCGCCGCTTCACGTGGCGCGTATGGGCGAGCGTGCTCGTGTTTATCCTGGTCCTGGCCGGTGCGGTCGCGGTCGTGCACTGGTACGCCTATTCGACGTACTACCTGGCTCTGGACGGGCGTACCGTGGCGGTCTACCAGGGCCAGCCCAAGGGCGTGCTGTGGTTCAAGCCAGTCAAAGTGCTCGACACGTCCATCTCGCTGGCGCAGATCCTGCCGGCCAATCGGCCCGCGATGCGCGCCACCATCAGCGAGCCCACCCTGACGGCCGCGATCAACTACGCCGCTTACCTGCACAGCCAGTGGGTGACCGTGCACTCGGTCACGACCACGACCACCACGACCACCGTCGCGACGGGAGCCACAACCACGACCACGACGACGCTCAAGAAGACGGGCTAGTCGTTGTCACGGCGTCTGAGCATCCTCGCAGCGGTCATCCTGTTGCTATTCGTGGTGATCGCCGCGCAGTCGGCGTGGGTGCAGTTCGTGCACGCGCCGGCCCTTAACGCGTCACCGCTCAACCCGCGAAACTCGACGAGCGACAACCAGTACCAGCGCGGTGAGATCATCGCCGCGGACGGCACGATCCTGGCCCAGTCCGTCGCGACCACGAGCCTGTTGAACCCGTGGCGGCGGGTCTACCCCGAGGGCACCCTGACGTCGGGCGTGGTCGGCTTCGCCTCGACGGCCCAGGGCGATTGGGCGCTCGAGGCGCAGTACAACTCGTACCTCGAGGCGCATTCGCAGCCGGCCCAGAGCTTCGAGCAGGTGCTGGCGCCGAGCGAAGGGGCCGACTCGGTCACCCTGACCTTAGAGCCGGAGCTGCAGACGATCGCCGAGAACGCCCTCGCCGGGCGTGACGGCTCGGTCGTCGCCCTGGACCCCAAGACCGGCTCGGTGCTCGCGATGTACTCGAACCCGACCTTCAACCCGGCGCCCTTCACGTCGTTCAGCCGAGACGTGCAGGCGGCGGCCTGGAAGTCGGTGAACACCAAGGACAAGGAGGGCTTCCCGCCGCTCGGCCTGCTCGCGACCCAGCAGACGTTCTTCCCCGGCTCGACCTTCAAGGTGATCACGACGGCGGGCATCGTCGCGTACAAGCCGGCGCTGATGACCATGGACTATCCGCTCATGACCCACACGAAGTTGCCCGACACGACCAACGTGCTCTTCAACGACGGTGGCGCGCTGTGCGGCGGTACGGTGCTGCAGATGCTGCCCGAGTCGTGCGACCCCGGCTACGCGCTGCTCGGTCTGGCGCTGGGCGCGCAGGACCTGACGGCCGAGGCCAACGCCTTCGGCTACAACGAGGTGCCGCCGATCGACCTGCCCGGCGTGGTGGCGTCGTTCTTCCCCGCCGAGTCCGACCTCGCGGCCAACCCTCCCTTCCTCGCCTACTCGGCCATCGGCCAGGAGGACGTCAGCGTCACGGCCCTGCAGAACGCCCTGGTGGCGGAGGGTATCGCCGACGGCGGCACCATCATGACCCCGCACCTGATGGACTACATCACCGCGCCCGACGGCACCGTCGTCACCCGCTACAAGGACAGCGTCTGGAAGACGCCGCTGACCTCGACCCAGGCCGCCCAGATCGTGCCGTTGATGCACGACGTGGTGCTCTACGGCACGGCCGCCGGGGTCGGCTTCCTGTCGGCCGACGACGTCGCCGCCAAGACGGGCACCGCCCAGGTCGGCAACAACCTCAAGAACGACACGGACGACTGGATGATCGCCTTCGCGCCGGCCTCGGACCCGACGGTGGCCGTGGCGGTGAGCGTTCCCTACCAGGCCTATAACGTCACCGGTGCCATCATCGCCGGGCCGATCATGAAGTGCGTGATCGAGGGGGCCCTCGCGATGCAGGCCGGTCTTCCGGCGACGGGCACGTCGACCACCTGCCCTACCTGACGGGCGGTCCACCAGAGTGAAGGGCGTAGGCTACAAGCAGTATGGAGCCCGTTAGCGACCCCCGCATCTACTCCAATCGCTATGAGGTGACCCACCTCATCGATCGCGGCGGCATGGCGATGGTCTACCGGGCCCAGGACCTGCTGCTCAACCGGCCGGTGGCGCTCAAGATCCTCTACCCCGAGCTCAGCGCCGACCCGCTGTTCGTCGAGCGGTTCCGGCGCGAGGCCCAGGCGGCCGCGAACCTCTCGCACCCGAACATCGTGCCGGTCTTCGACTGGGGCGAGGACAACGGCGTCTACTTCATCGTCATGGAGCTGATCGACGGCACCTCACTCGACCACGACCTGCGCGTGACGCGCACCCTCACGCCGGCGCGGTGCGCGATCATCGCGGCCCAGGTCGCCGCGGCCCTGGGGTACGCCCATCGCAGCGGCGTGGTCCACCGCGACGTCAAGCCGGGCAACATCCTGCTGACCAGCGACGGTCAGGTCAAGGTCACCGACTTCGGCATCGCCCAGGCCGTGTCCAGCGAGGACCAGTTCGCCGAGGCGGGATCGGTGATGGGCACCGCCACCTACTTCTCGCCCGAGCAGGCGTCGGGCGCGCCCGTCGACGGGCGCAGCGACGTCTACTCGCTGGGCGTGGTGCTCTACGAGATGCTGGTGGGACGGCCGCCCTACGTGGGCGACTCGCCGGTGGACGTGTCGAGCCAGCACGTGAACGATCCCGTCCCACGCCCCTCGCAGTTCAACCCCAACGTGCCGGGCGACCTGGAGGCGATCGTGATGGAGGCGCTGGCGAAGTCGCCGTCGCAGCGCTACCAGTCGGCCGACGAATTCCGCGCTGACCTGCTGCGATTCAGCGAGGGCCAGCCGGTGCGCGCCGCCGGCCACGAGGTCGCGTTCTTCGGGGCCGACGCCACCAGGGCGGTGGCCGCCGTCGCGGGCGCGCAGCACACCCAGCAGGTGCCGATGATGAAGGGACCGCGCACCGACATCCGCCGACGGCGCCGGAGCCCGAACGGGTGGCTCATCGCCGCGATCGTCGTGGTGCTGCTCGCGGGGGAGGTCTGACCTACTTCTTGCTCGCCGGCACCAAGGCCGTGAGCCAGATGCCCGACG
>Ga0187871_10004688_pt1 | contig 10165 bp, 12 predicted proteins | sample June2016WEW_16_1_FD_132988 | JGI IMG/M metagenome (GOLD analysis project Ga0187871, IMG submission 132988) | Peatland microbial communities from SPRUCE experiment site at the Marcell Experimental Forest, Minnesota, USA - June2016WEW_16_10 | ecosystem: Environmental > Terrestrial > Soil >...
TAATTCCCGAAACCGCCAAAGACAGGAGGTCAAAGAATGGAAACAATAATTGATGGCTCTGGCTCTGGCTTCTGCCAAAGACTTGGTGCTTCCAAAGACGGTCGGCGGTGCTCTCGATTTGAGAGGGCTGAATAGAATGGATAGAAAATATTTAAAAGATAAGTTTGGAATGTGAGGATTGAATAATGCTTAAAGTAAAAATCATTGACGAACATTTTATTCTTTGGGTAATGAGGGGGAAACTTCAGAGAAGTCATTGACAGAGTTCATCAACAACAAAGAGTTGTCAGCTACACCGCCAAAGAGGGATATCGCGGTCACAACCGAGCAACAACGCGCGCTCGCAGAGGTGCAGGCCTCCAGTTTGAGTCAATTTAAAGGAGTCCAAATGAAAGGAGTCTCAATGCAAAAGCCAGCGGAGGTGATGGATCTGGATTTGTTTACGTTTTGCAATATCATGGATTTCAGGGAACAGTTTGAACAATCGCCGCTTCAGCAAAGAAAAGAAATGGTCTATCAGTTAATCTTCAAATGTGAAATCCACCGTAAAGTTACATTCAGTCCGTCGATAACAAAATATAATATCGTCAGAGCCGTATCAATAGCCACGGGGCTATCTCGCAGGCATATTTACCGATTCCTTTAAAGTTTCACATCTGAGTTTCCCATATCACCGCCGGACACCTGGACACAATCGGGCAATGCCTTTTCTATCTTGTAGTATAGGAAATTGAAAGTCTATCGACGATAGAGGAGTAGTAGGTTCTAAACGTGGTATGGATTTCAGTCATGATCGCCATACAGCACTCTCTTAATGAAGGAACGTGGATCCAGAGCAATAATGTTGCAAGTTCATTGGTATCTCGTTTTTCTAATGTCATATCGATGTACCTTTTTCAGGCAGAATAATTACTTTTACCTGCAAACTCGACATAATTTCGTTACTCCACTGAAACTGAAACCGAAACAACGACTTAATAATTACTTTACTTCACATTTTTTAAGGCCGGAAGCATGTAATTGGATTTCTTTTTTCTGAACTCAGCATTCTTCCAGTCATTTCCTGTAATTTTTTTACGACAATTTTTACTATTGCACGTACATCTCATAGCAAATTCAGAATCTGATTCAGCCAGACCATAATCATAACTAAGTTCTTCACCCTTTTTAATATTTCTCAATGCTATAAAATCACCATTTTTATTAAATCCTAAATTTCCATTGCAAGAATGATTAAGGTACCATTCAACGGTAAGATTATTAAAATCATTGTTTTCGGGGGGAATAAATCCTTTGGGTGTTCCAATACAGAAATCTGTTATTTTTTTCTGGACACTTTTAGAAAACTTATTAAAATGTTTCCATGAGATAATACTTTCGTAATCCTTTTTATTGATTCCATCAGCTATCTTTTGTCCTTTTCTAAAGCTATTTACAGCAAAAACGCCTACACCATTTATATGGATTTTTGATGGTCTGAGTTCAAGAGTTACTTGCATTTTCTGCTCCGGTTGATTTATAAGTCTTTTCTATCTGCTTCGCTTAAATAAACTGTTAATGATTCGATTTCTTCTTTTTTAAAAGTTTCCAGTTCTCCGACATCAGAATCCTTTTCCTTTAACAACTTATAAAGTTCTTCAGTGGGTGCATAGTGTTTTGCTTTGCAATCTTTAATACTTTTATTTTGTCAAATAATCGTAATGCTTATATCAGGACAGTCAGCAAGCAAAGCATTAAGCCTATCCGAAGCATCACGGGATTGTGTCAGAATACCTTTTGCAGAGTTTTTCCCAACAAGTATACATCCTTCAGTATCAGCAGGGAATGATCCGTCGTGGATCATAATTTTGTCCCTTCCCGATACGCCTATCAAATGGGGTAGCGGTCTGCCAAAATGTGGGGAATCCATCATAATTACTTTGTATGACCCCTTTGGAACACAACTAATATCATTCTGATTATCTTTCCATGCCAACTCCATCGTATCACTGAAATATTCCCCATTAAACGCCAGTGTGCCTATTATATAGGTATCTGTTGGATGCACCCTGTTTAGTATCAGACTTATTTTTTCCATCTTCATTCCTCCTTTAAAATCACCGACCATTGGTGTAATTTTTCGCACTCAAGTAGCGCAATCTCGTTGTCACGATCGACAATTCGCCCGTAGTGGCGATCACAAAACGGGCATTTTTTGTTTTCGGGTTCGATGTATTTACCGTCCATGACGATCACCCGTGTCATCTATCCATCGTTTGTACCGCTTGCATGTCAGACATTTAGTGGTTGCACTATTTACCCACCCACAGTCCCTTATGCACTGCACCGCTTCTTTCCATTGCAGACAGATAAAGCACTCCGCTTTTTTAGTCGAGCGCTCAAAGGGCTGTTGAGCTTTGCACTCGGGGCATGGGCTGTCTTGTTCAAGCGCAAAGGCGCTCACTTGAACACCGTCCATGCCCGTCTAATTCGATACGGCAGATAGAAGAACCATCGAACAATTCCGCAAACGATCCTGATAATGCTCTTCATGGATGCCTCCGGCGAATCTTTGAAAATTAAAACTTTGTTTGTATGAGCGTAATTGAAGGGCCCGCTATGCCTTTGTTTTGCGAACCAATGAACTGCATACCGGTTGCAAATCCTACGTTGAGATCAATAAGCGTAAGGATAGGCACCGTAACGCCGAGATCTTTTAGTCCACCAATATCGTATGACACTACCGCACAAAGCCCACCTGCTGCAAGGTAGCCCGCTTCAAGAGAGAAATTGCTCTTAGTCACGATCTGCCAGGTAGATATATAGTCGATCTGCTGACTGACCGGCACATACATTGCCCCTTGTTTCGCCTGGGGAATGGATTGCAGGGTATTTACTACCGCTACCGGCGTTACGGGTACAGCATCGGCATAAGATTTCCCTATTCCAATAAAAGAAAACACCGCTACAGCCAATACGAGAGCCTTTGCAACCGCCGTAATAGGCGTTGTTGATTGTGAGTCAATTGCACTTTCTACTTTTGTTAGTCCGTTCACGATAGCCACCTCTTTCTGATTTTTCATGTAGGGTAACAGCATGTTTAGTATCTTTACAATTGACCGAAAAAGACCGTACAGAGCCACCAATACCGCAACGATCTCTAACGATGTCGCCGGAGGAATCATTGCGTGAAACTGATTCCATAGGTGAAACAACACGGGAATGACCGTCATAGCCAAAAACTCGCTCGACAAATAACCGCTTTTCATTTTGCCCTCCTCGATAGTATTTACTGCATTTCTGACGTTGATCAAAAGTTTGGCTGTCTGAAAGATGTTCATTTCACCCTCATCCACGCATCTATATAGAAGTCATAAAATGGCGACATCAAATCAAGCAATTCCGTCGATAAACGTTTGTTTGTTTCATTGGACGCCCTCATTGATGCGTCCTCGTAAGTGATGCGCATTTTATCGAGCGTCATTTTTCCACCGATTAAATCAACTTTTTCATCGCTGTTAAGTTCACGCTCGGAAACTATCCCCAAATCGTAGACGTGAGCCTTAATACTTCCCCGCAATTCTGCGAGCTGTAATTCCGTATTATAGTTGTGCCTTGACATGCAGACGCACCCCGAACATCCTAATACTCCCAGAATTAACATGCTTGCTAATATCTTCATCGGCTCACCTTCTTTTCGATATCCTCGAGCAGCGCTGGGCACGGTCGCCGTCCCGGTCAGGTTCTGGTTGTCGGTAACGGTCAGGGTCGCCGTATAGGATCCTACTGCCGAGCTCGACAAATAACCGCTTTTCATTTTACCCTCCTCGATAGTATTTACTGCATCCTTTATCTGCAACAACAATTTTATTTCTTGGAATATATTCATTTATGCTCCCGACTTTTAATGATCGCCGTTTGCTTTGCGGGAGTAATGCAATCCTCGCTCGCATCGGCAGTATCAATGCCAATAAACGATTTCGACTGAGCAATCTCTACATGGTGCGATTCCCATAATAGATTGACCTTAAAATGATCGTTAAGAATTACCGCCGCAACAATAGCGGCTTGCAGAATGAATCCTCCGGCGATCATTACTATCGTTATATGCCATGCTCTTGCTTGCTGAACATGGTCACGGGATAGAATAATGTCTTCCTCGTACTTGCATGGGTTCATTTGCGTTTTCCTTTCGATTTCTTTTTCACTATCCGTTCAATCTGCTCTTTAGTCGGCTGGGGTTCTATAAAATATTCTTCGTGATCGACAAAGACTTTTGGGTACTCATGCTGGGCAATGATTTTGTTTAGCTGTTTGCGGGTCATTAGTTGACTCTCAAAATAGTTAAACTTGCTAGTACCGGGGGATTTCCCCATGCAGCACTTGAATAATAACCAAGTGTATCTTGTGGCGCATTGGAACCAGTAAATTCCAAGCACAAATAGTCGCCAGCATTTAAATTTACAATAAATGTGGAAGTTGGGCCTGCGCCATATGCGGCAGCAGAGGCATAGTTACCGTTTGCACTAACACCAAGAGAACCTGCTATTTCAGCACTTGTTGACATGGATGTGCTTATTGAGTTACGAGTAACTCTTACATAGCCGTTAGTTCCCCCGGAAGAGCAATTTATAAATGCTTTAGCTGTTACAAGATATGTTCCGGTTTGATTAACTTTAACACAGCCATTAGAGCTAACTATATCAATAGAGCAATTTAGTGTATTGGTAGCTACCATAATATTCACCGGGAACCATGCGCCCGTTCCAGAAACTGTTTGGGTAACAGTAGTATAAAATACCCCATACACACCGTTTGAAATAATAAGAGTCGAGAACGTCTGTGGGGCGGTGAAGGTGTTAGCCGTCTGAGTATTTGCAAACAACGAAATTTGCCCATAAATATTCTGAAACTCCTGATCCAATTCCCAATTCTCTTGTTTGAGGTTAAGATCTTTCTGGTGCGAAATGTTTGAGTATGTAAATAGTGGAGTGTTCGCACAGTGTGCGATTACGGGAACTAGCAATAATAGGAGCAGGAGGAGTTTTTTCATTTTGGTTCGTGCCATTTTAATTTACCGAATTGGTTGTCATGCTTAGTCCAGTTTTGTTTGCTCTCTAAGCAAGCCGATTTCTCTATAGCGAGGGCTGCGATATGTTCTTTATGATACGGAGCATCAGGCAACATACCAGGATCGGGATGTTCGATATTATTGAGATCGAACTCAGTAATGGCATCATTTTTTATTCCCCGATGAAGGCATACGCAAAGCTCATATAGTTCGTGAATGGCACAAAACAATTCATGCCAAAAACCCATTTTTGAGATAGTGATATTCCATACGCCGCCCTCTTCAAAATAGTTCCCTGCGGTATCGTATTCTTGTTGATTGTGGTCGATTACTCGAATAATGATTGTCGGTATATGTTTCATCATACATACCCCATTTGTTCCAAAGATCTCCATCGCTTTATCGGCGATGAATCATAATCATCACGAATGCAGTCTTTGCGAAAATCGAGATTAATAATTTCATCCCGCATCTTTTCGCATTTTTCCAAAGCATCTGCAAAAGCGCCTTTAATCTCATAGTCACTACCACATACAATCGCTATCTCAGAGCTTGCACCGGTTTGCACCAGAATGCCATCTTTTTTCATTCCATCAAACAGATACACATACTTTTTAATATCATCAGGCACTTCCATTGGAATGCCTTTGTGCGGATGATCGACGTAAATGCAAATGCTGGCACCCCATATTTTCGCCGTATCGGGCTTGTATGTTTTGTCGTGCATGTCGGCAAAAGTATTGAGCATATCCTTCTTTTCGATATTTATAAAATAATTTTCGTGAGTATTGAATCCTATCCGCTCACATTTTTCTACAAAATATATTTTCCTGCCTGATATAATGACGTTCGCATCCCCTAGCCCCGTGATTTTATTATCCTTGTAATACTGAAACATTTTGCCGATAGTGGCTTTAATGATCGTCGAATCAATAGCAACATCTTTACAAATGTCGAAGGCACAGCCCGTTAGACTGCCGGTATCGTCGGATGATACACGCTTGCTCTCAAGGGTTACGCTTGCCGATTTTGGCTCGCCATCGACGAAAAAACATTCAGCATTAACCTCGATACCTTTAACCATTTCCTGCAAAATATAATCTTTAAATCCCATGCTTTTAATAAATACCCGCATCCGCTCATTGGCTTTTTTCGGATCGTGCATTCTCGGCACCGTGGTAAGATGCGATTCTGCGTTATTGGGCTTGCACACATAGCACTTGTCAGGATGAGCCTCAAGGTACGCAATGCCCTCTTCCGGCGACGTAAATGCCTTCCATTCAGGAGAAGGTAGTCCATACTTCTCTGCGAGCTTAATAGCCGATTCCCGATCATTCTCTAAGTCAAATGCTCTCTTACCGCCCAAGCATACCTTAAACCCTTCCTTACGGAGCAATTCATTTTCTTCTACGCTATGATTACCGTCCCAAACCCAATAATAATCCTTGAAATCTGACCGGCGAGTCATAATTTCTTTTAAGGGAAACCGAGCAATCATGCCTTCGCCGATATTGTCGAATTCCTCTATTTCATCATTTTCTTTTAGTTTCTCCATGTCAGGATTAACGGCGAAAACAATCTTGTCGCCTTTGTTTCTTTCGTCGAGAGCGAATCCTAGCCCGCTAAAATCTTTTGTTACAATAACGAACTTTCTCCCCTTTTTTTCTTCCGGCTTATCTTTTAAATTAAATTGCTCGCTATGGTCTTTCCCAAATTCCGCTTCCGCTTGTTGCCGGTTTATTATTTTGCCGTCGGATAATAGGAATAGCCCATTTTTCTCCCTAAAGGAATCTTCCTCTTGGCTGCCCTTTGGTGGCACGGATTTACCCTCTCTACGGGCTTTATCTATGATCTCAGGGTGAGACATCCCCGTATAAAGCTTCCCGCCGATACGCATTGCTGCTTTCTGAACTTTTCGCTTGGGCTTGTCTTCAAAGAGTTTGTCGAATCTCATAGAATTCCTTAATTGTAGAGGACTTTGTATTTGATTCCGCCGTCGGTACTGGTGATCTGAATTCTGCCCCGCTCTGTTTTGTATATCTGCCCGACCTTCATTAACGGAGTGTTTTCATTGATTTCGCTGATTTTAAATACGTTGTTTTTTACAAAGGCTTCTTTGTCATAAGGATCGACGTTAGGTCTTCTTGTTCCCTGCGGCACTCCGCCGACTGGTGCTTTTGGGTTTGGCGGTTGATTGCTGCGATCCGTATAGTTGCCTGAATGATCTATTTTGTCAGTAGGCTCGACTAAGGGATGCCCATCATTATCAAATCCTATTACCTCATGCTCTCCGGCGGGAGTAGGTATTTTCTGTCCGACTTTTAAATCATCTATGCTCATTCCAATGCTATTTAAATATTTCTCCGCCTTAGACATCTTTGTAGCGGCGATTTGTGAAAGCCTTTCGGGATTGTTTAGATAACGAGAAACTTTGCCGCCGATATAACCACCCGCCACTTCTTTTGCGACGGGAATAGGAAGAGGAACGGCGTGTCCAATAGCCATTCCAGCCGCCCGTGCAGCCATATTACCCAGCTTACCGCCGGTAATTTTCCTACCATTGGTCTTCTCAAGAATATTTTCTAGGGTGGCATAATCTCCACTTTTTTCATTAAGCGCTCGCAATGTCGGATCTGCTATTTTATTTTCAAGCTGTTCTTTGGCAATGTGACCAATGATTCTTGCGGTGTCTTTTGTGTTGGGTCTCATTTGATCGTACCCAACGCTCCACATGCCCTGTTTCACATTGTTGAATTCAACGGCGGATAATTTTGTTTTCCCATATTCTTTAATTTCATCGTCGATGTATTGATTTATGTCTGCTTTTGCCTTTATGCGTTCGGAGCTATTTGAAAACCGCTTTTTTAATGAACTGTCGCTTAATGCCTTTCGCCGCAAATCTTCAAGATCAAAATCATCTTTATTGTTTTCTAGGATATCGTTTATCTGACCGTGTACTCCTGCTCGTTTTTCTTTTACTTGCTCTATTGCTTCAGCCGCATCATAAGTGTTATTGCCGGTATTTTCCTTTATTGGCAAGCCTTCCCGTGCCGCCAATTGATTATAATAATCCAGCTTCTTGCCTTTTCTGAGCGTTATCTCATCTACTTGTCCTTTAGATGGTCTTAGCATTTCGCCCATATTGTCGCCCGCTTGCTGAATCGATTTTATGCTTTTCTGGGTAGGCAGATCGGCTGCCTTTGCTATTTTTGTGTCGATAACATCTCCGAGTTTTGCTATTCCTCTTTCGGCTAGTTGTACGCCTTCGTCTAGTGCGCCTGATCCGGCGGCGGTTAATCCTATGTCTGCCGCACTTGTTGGAACCACCACGTCGAGAGCAGTTCTAGCCACCTTAGAAGGCAATCCTTGCCCTGGTATCGCATTCATCATTTTTTGTTTTTGCTGCTCAACTACTGGAATAGGCTTATAAAATGGCTTCACAGCGGTATTTGCGGACGTAGTAACATCCGATACGGCTTCGGGATTGCCTTGAACTGCATTAGCGGTAGTCTTTAGTGTGTCGCCTAGCTGACCTCCCGCCGCTTGTGCCGCCTGTGGAAGTGCATTGGCAACCCCTTTAACACCGTCAACAACCCCCTTAAACGGAACCATCCCTGGTTTCTGCGTGGGCATAGGAGGCGGCATTACGCCCATTTTTTTAGCAAGAGCCACTAATGCGGCATCCGATATGTCAGCATGAGGGGCGTTTGTTTTTTGAAGGAAATAAGCTCTTTGTGCGGGAGTTAAGCTGCCAACTTGAGGTGCCTTACCTGGTATCGGATCAAGCACAAAGCCTGGCGGTAGACCATTCCCTGAAGGCTGAGAAGGTGCCTGTGTCTGATCCTGCTGTTGCGCTTGAGGCAATGGATCTAATACGAATCCTGGCGGTAAACTCATTGCACTTGCCCCACCTGTGGCTGCGGTACTTGCGGTGTCGGTACTGGACTCCAAGTTTTACCACCATCAGTCGATACTACCTTTATTTTTTGTTTTGCCGCATTGGTTGCTGTATGGTAGATAGGCGGCTGTTGCGCTCCTCCGACTTGCCCATTTTGACCAACAACACTTGCCGTCGGCACATTTGGAGTGGTCGTCGGTTGCGACTTGCCTATCTGCCCAAACCTTAAATTTATCTCGTCAATCTGGTCATTGTAGCCTGACCGCCTGTTTTCCATTTCCTGCTTTAGGGTATTTATTACTCCAATAATCTGATCGGGGCTCTGGCATGCATTAAACAGACTATTAGCTTCTTCTTTCGCCGTATCAGACGTTATTCCGCCACCCGTTACAGATGATGTAACACGGGCATACTCGTTTTTCGCCGTTATGACTGCCGCACAAAAATTTACAGAATCAACGTCACCAGCCAAACTTTTGTCACCGGCGATGATAGCCTTATTAAGCAATGCGATATCAGTTCTCCCAACTTTAGCCGACAACTGTTGAGCGAGATCCATGTTTTTCATGGCAGTATTTTCAAATGCCATAACAACATCTTTTTGCTTAGTAATATTATCAAGCGATAATTTTGAAGCCGCAAACTGAGCCTGTTGACCCGCCATTCCCCCTACTCCGAGGCTTTTTTCAACGTCGGCATATATCGCATTGTATCTATCACGGGTGGGGTTTGCTCCGAGTCCGAACTGAGGAACTTTTCCAACACCTAATGCCACCATAGTAGCCAATGTTTTTAATTGATCGTCACTAGTTTGCACTCCATATTCAGTCTTAACCTGCATTTTTGCTTCTTCTTGCGCCTTTGTTTTTAATCCTGCGGCGCTTGCCGCATCCGTCGAAGTCATTGGCAACTTGTCAATCTTATTGGCACTGGTAAGGGCTTCTCCTGTTGTCGGATCTGTTTCTTCGGTAGTCGTTACCGTGCCGTCAAGAGCAGTGCGCTGAGTATACCGTTTTGCTGGCGCTTTGATTGGCTTTACTGTTAAGCCCTGCGGCAATTGTCCCGTTTTTACAAAAGAATCATGCAGATTAAGTGGATCAACGGGTTTTCCGTCGGGACCATAAATAACATTTGCCTTGACGAATTCCTGGAACAGCTCGCTTCTCTTGTCTTGGGCGTATTTCTGCTGAGCCGTAGCCGCATTAACCATTCCCATA
>Ga0187871_10004690_pt1 | contig 10164 bp, 7 predicted proteins | sample June2016WEW_16_1_FD_132988 | JGI IMG/M metagenome (GOLD analysis project Ga0187871, IMG submission 132988) | Peatland microbial communities from SPRUCE experiment site at the Marcell Experimental Forest, Minnesota, USA - June2016WEW_16_10 | ecosystem: Environmental > Terrestrial > Soil >...
GCCAGCAGCGCCGCCGAAACTCCCTTGCCGCTCACATCCGCGAGCACTACGGCGAGGCCCTCCTTCGTATTAATCGCGTCGAAGAAGTCGCCTCCAATTTCTTTACAAGAGAGATTCTTGCCGCGCAGTTTGGCAAAGGGCACGTCGGGAATCTTCACCTGCATGAGGCGTTGCTGGATGCTGGCGGCGATGGTCAACTCCTGCTGGTAACGCCGCGATTCTTCTTCCGCCTGCACCAGGCGGGCGTTTTCGATCAGCGACCCCGCTTCTGTCGCGATGGCCCGGAGAATGTCGTGGCCGACGCCGGAAAATTCTCTGGACGCAAAACGTGAGTCTACATATAAGACCCCAGCCACTTCCGAGGAAGCATTAGGCGCGGGCGTTTGCTGGTCGCGGACGGCCTGCACCTGGCGCTTGCGCAATGGAATGCAGATCACGGTGCGCAGGTCGTAGGCCACAATGCTCTGCCGCGCAGCCAGATCCATCGAGCTGCCGGTATCGGTGAGCAGAAACTCCGAATTCGAACGCAGTGATTCGTCCAGAGCGGAGTGCGAAATAGTTTTGTCATCCAGCAGCGCTTCACCTTTACTGTTGCGCCCCGCGGCCAGCCGCAGGTTGTTCTCGTCGTCTTTCAGAAAGACGTAGCCGCGCTCGGCGCGGGTCAGCCGCAGCGTTACCTCGAGCATGGTCATCAGGATTTCGTCGAGCACGCCGGCGGTATTTAACTTGCGCGCAGCTTCCAGAAACAGAGTTAGCTTTTCGAGGTCGGTGGCTTCCTGCGAAATCTGGATGCCGGAAATCTGGCTCAGGAACTCGCGCGCCGTGTTCGAAGTGCCGTGCGCCGGATTGAAAATGGCGTAGGTGGAATCGCGCGCGCCGAACTCCAGACGATCGTTGCGCTCCAGCTTTTGCCGCTGAATGCGTTCTCCGTTGACGAAGGTGCCATGCTTGCTGCCCTGATCGACGAGAAAGAATCCATCTTCCTCCAGTACGATGAGCGCATGGTCGCGCGAGACCCGGGGATCGGCGATCACCAGATCTTTGTCGACCTTGCGTCCAACGCTGAACGGAGTCCGGTTGAGGACGATGTTCCGCTGCTCATTGCCCTGCACCAGCACCAGCGCGGGAAACACGCCGGAGCCAGAAGACTTCCCACGGCTTATCGCACTCAAGGTCATCGGGTGTAGCGCCGCTCCCACCCAAGTTTACCCTGAAGCGGCGCAGATAAGCATAATGACAGGAATCAGGCCCCGGCGGGAAGAGCCTAGCTGGAGACCGGGATGAAGACTGCCTAGCGCTTCCGCCACGGCTTCGATAGACTGCGGCGGCGTGCCTCCTCCAGATCCAAATCGCCAGCCGCCACTTGCTTCTCCGCTCAAGACTTTGATTCTTCTTCTGTTTGTGTTGTCGCTGGCCGCATTCGCCGGGGCACGGCTCTCGGATTCGCTGCTCGGCACCGACTTCCCCGATTTTTATTGCGCCGCCCGCATGCTCGCCGCGGGCCATGGGCACCAACTCTATGATGCCGCGGCACAGCGCCAATGTCAGGCTCACTACACTGGACGAGTTGGCACGCTCTACATTCATCCGCCCTTTGAAGCTGTGGTTTATCTAGCGGTGGCCTGGCTTCCGCTGCGGCGAGCTTATCTGCTGTGGTCGTTTCTGAGCCTGGCATTTCTCGCTGCTGCCGTGCGGCGCGTGGCGAACGATAATTTGCTGCCATGGGATTGGCGGCTTGTTCTCGCGGCCTCGCTCACATTTGTTCCAGCGTTGCTTTGTCTGGTGCAGGGTCAGGATTCTTTGCTGCTGCTGTGGCTGGTGGTTCTAGCGTTCACAGCCCTGCGCGGGGGCCGCGCCTTTGCCGCGGGATGCTGGCTCGGCCTCGGACTTTTCAAGTTTGAACTCGTCCTCCCGCTCGTGCTCGTGCTCGCCTTGACCCAAAGCGGAAGTTCGCGAACCGGGCTGGCAAAAGGCTTCTGCCTGGTTGCGCTTGCGTTGGCGGGTTTGTCTGCAGCCATCTGCGGATGGTCAGTATTCGCCGCCTATCCGGAATTTCTCGCGCATCTGCGAGACCAGCCGTTCGCCGGAATCAGCCCTCAAGCCATGGCCAACTTTCGCGGATTGGCCTACTTCTTTTTTCACCGCGAGTCGTCATGGGTTATCGGCGTGGTTTCGATCCTCTCGATAGCGGCGTTGATCACGACTCTGACCTATTGGAGAACCGCACGCGTCGTCGCTTCGGGACGCGACGATTTCGACCGCGCCTTCGCCGTCACGGTAGTGTGTGCGCTGCTGGTCAGCTATCATCTCAACCCGCACGACTTGAGTCTGCTGTTGTTGCCTATGCTTCTACTGTGCGGAGAGGCCGCAGGAACGAAGACCAATTCCTCACGTCTATGGATCATCGCTCTCTCCGCGATCCTCTTCCTGCCCCCGTTACACCTGCTCGCTTTGCAGTGGCATGCCTATGTTCTGGTCTCGATTCCGCTGACTGCATTGTTTGCGGTCGGCACGACTCGGCGCGGGGACTCTTGCGCGTAAAAGAAAGTCAGCGCGAACACCCACACAGGCAACGCAAACGTTGCGAAGAACGGCAACCTCCAGGCCGCAAACGCCGATGCTCGCGAAACTAGAAAATAGAGCAACGTCAAAGCAAAGCTCGCAGCCCACTGCCACGCCACAAGAAGCACGCCTGCGCCATAAGCCAACCGTCGCATGCGTGACCGCGATACGAACGCCGTCCGCTCCCGCAACAGCAGCAGAATTGCAGGCAGCAGAAGAACCTGGTTGTAGGGTGCGTACATCGGAATCACCAGCGCAGTTAGCGCGAGCACGAGAGCTGTCGCGGAGCTGAATCCTGAGGCGGAGGCCTGCTCTCGTCGTAACTTCCCTAGCGCCGGCACGCACGCGAGAGCCGCAAGTCCAGCAAGTATTTGCGCGCCAATGCGGCCCATGTTTCCGCCCGCCACAGGGCCCAAGACTTGATTCAGTATGACCTCGATCACGGACTGGTTCTGCGTGTACTGATGGTATTGCCCAACTGCCTGGGCGAACATTCTCCACCAGCCCGGCAAAATGATTTCCGCGCCGAGCAGCAAGAGAGCCATCACTAAGCCGAAGCCGAGGACCAACTTTCGCCGCGCCCGCAAATCGCTGACCGCCCATAACAGCAGCCACACCACGAGAGGCCAGGCCAGTTGCGGTTTGATCGTCGCAAGCGCCAGCAGCGCTCCGCCGAGAAACAGGAGTCCAGTGGCTACGCAAGCTACGGAAGCTGCCAGCAACGCTCCCACCAGCAGGCTCAATTGCTGCAACTTTATTCCTTGTACCGCCGGGAAGCTTCCCAGCATAAGCGCGATGCCGGCGGCTACGGCCGTCAGCGGCAGCTCCCAGCGCAGCGCCCGCAGCCACAGCCAGACGCTGGCCGCCGTCAGGCCGGCCAGCAGCCAGTAAGAAAATATTTGCACTCCATGGAAAGGAAAGCCGATCAGCGGCGCCAGCAGAAACACCACATACACGGGATAAGCGAATCCCTGCTGGTCTTTGGGATCGCCGGGGCGAGCCGGATCGAGTTCGCGGCCGTAATATCCCTTCTGGATTTCCGCCGTGATATCGCTGCCGTAGGGATTGCGGTGATGCAGCAGCAGCTCGCGCGCTCCCAGCCAGCGCGGATAAAGATCAGAAAGATTGCCGCGCGGACGTTCGTGTGCCGCCGCGTCGGCTCTTTCATAGGGGATGAGCACACGCTGCACGTAGAACCACATGCTGCCCGCGCACAGCAGCGCAACCCACAATTCGAGTTGAAAATTCTTGCGCAAGGTGAGAACGCGAAGCGCGCGATTTCGGCCACGTGCGCGGAATGCCCCGCTCCCTGGCCGTCCATGTTACAACTTATGCTCTGAAGAACTCCTCATGAAGCTGCGCATCGCAGTTTCGGCGGCCATCGGCCTGGCCAGCGGCGTCTACTGCTGGTTCCTGATGAAGCACGTTCATCAGGATGCCGCCGATTTTCGCTGGGCTCTTCATCTTGCGCAAAGAATCCTTGCCCGGCAGAATCCGTATGATACGCCGCTCGAACAGTATCCCTTGACGGCGGCGCTTTTTGCGCTGCCCCTGGTGCGCCTGCAGCCGGAAGTTGCCGCCGGCCTGTTCTACGGGCTCAGCTCCGCGCTGCTAGCCTTCGGACTTACGCGGCACAGCTATCGTGGTCTGATGATATTTCTCGCCTACCCTTATTGGGCCGGATTGCTTACCGTTCAATGGTCTCCGCTGATCGCCGCGAGCGCATTTTTTCCGTCCCTGTTGCCGGCGACCATGGCCAAACCACAGATCGGATTGCCGGTATTTCTCACTCGCGCGAGCCGCCGCGGTATCGTCGCCTGCTTCATCGTCGGAGCGCTGAGCCTCGCGGTGCTGCCCAGGTGGCCTCTGCTGTGGATCGCACAGACCAGGAACTACGAGCACTTCATCCCGCTGCTGATCTTGCCCGGCCCGCTATTGTTGCTGGCGCTGTCGCGTTACCGGGACCGCGACGCGATTCTGCTTCTGCTCGCCGCCTGCATGCCGCAGCGGTGGTTTTTTGATGCCTTCATTTTGTGGCTCATTCCAAAATCACGGGCTGAAATTCTCTTCACCGTTGTACTCAGTTGGGGCGCGGGCGTCTGGCGCTGGTACTACGTTCCGCACAACTTCACTCAGGTAGGAAGATGGGCGGTTATTTTCCTTTACCTGCCGATGCTGGTGGTAGTTCTCCTACGACGCCATCGCAATCCCAACTCCGCGGCCTAGCCGGCGCCGAGACCGACATTTTGATCGCGCGAAATTGCTCTGCCCATCTCCCAGACCCACCATAGAAGCGGAATCGTCATCAGATTCACCATGCCGCCCACAAGCCAAAGAACAATCCACAACGGGCTGATCAGGAGCGGCAACACAGGAAGCAGCAAGAGCTTTCTCTGCGATTGCGGGAGCAAGTGCAGACAATAGTCGACAATCAGAACCAGTGGCAGAACCAGCAGACTGAGATCGTGCATGTTAGTCTGCCAGGCAATCAATACGGACGCGGCGACAGCCAACGAAAATTGCAGCTCGAGACTTTTCGGCTGACATGCTTCGCGCCCTTTCGCCGCCGCGAAGAAAAACAGTATGATCGAGCTGAGCAGCGCTGCAGCACTACCCAGCGGCGTCGAGAAAGAAAGTAAGCCCTGTGCAAGTCCCCGAAGATTCGGAGCAAACCCCGCGGCAACTCCGCCTGTACTCGGTGATTTCGTGATCCCCAGAACGAATGCGGGATAATGAAGCAAACTTTGCCAGCCCGTCACCCCCGCCGAAATTAGCACGAGGAGCGCCGAAACCACCGTGAACCCAATCGCTACGCGGCTTCGTTTCCAAATCACCAAGAGCAATACGATCGGGATGATGAACTGAAACTTGAACACTCCCAGCGCAAACCAGCAGCCAGCAAGCACGTCCGCGTCCCTCTTCAATGCGTTGAAGCCCAACCCACAAAGCAACAACAGCAGGATAGAATCCTGCCCTTGCAGAAAGCAGTCGAAGACCGGAAAGAATGCAAGACTCGCGATTACGAATTCCCACGGCGGAATCAGGCGAAGCGCATTCACCGACCTCCGCAACAGCAGCGCCACGCCGAAGAGAACACCCAGGTTCAGCACATCCCACACGGCAAACGCCTGGGGATAAGGCAGCCAACTCAACGGCAAGAAAACCAAGGCTTCATAAGGCGGGTGGATGTAAGGCAAAGGACCGCGTCGCGATGGGATTTGCCCTACAGAGGTTTTCTGCACCTCATATTGCACGTGTTCGTCATAAAGCTGACGTCCGAGCCCGTTTCGTAATATCGTCGCCGCCGTGTAGAAGACAGTGAAGTCGGGGTATCCGCGCTTGATGCGTTCCCTGAGATTGACGAAAAACAGCAGGTGCAGACACAAGACGCCGGCGATGAAAATCCGCAAAAGACGTACCCGCAATTTGGATGGGCTCGCCGCCACGGATTGTCCTTTCTCAGCAGCCAGATTCTCAGCAGGGACGATGGATTGCGATTTTACCTTGCATGCCCTTCACCCGCTATGATGGATTCGCTATGAGAGGATTGCTCAGCGTAAAACATACTTTCCTGGCAGCACTCTTTCTCGGCCTGTTCGCCTTAACGGCGCGCAACGTTACCGATCCTGACGTCTGGTGGCATCTCGAGACCGGGCAGTATATCGCTGAGCATCATAGCGTTCCTCACGCCGATCCTTTCTCCTACACTCGCGCCGGCGAGCCCTGGGTCGCGCACGAGTGGCTTACTGATCTTCTGCTCTATCAACTTCTGCGCAGCACAGGTTTCGGCGGCTTGATCATCGTCTTTGCTCTGGTCCTGTGTGCGGCGTTCTTTCTTCTTTACCTGCGCTGCGGCGCTGACCCTTACGTTGCGGGCGTCGCCGTCTTCTATGCAGCATGGGCCACCGAGCCGGTCTGGGGAGTGCGGCCTCAGGTTCTTTCGCTTCTGTTGACCAGCCTGTGGCTGCTGATTCTCGAGCGTTCCGAACGCAATCCAAAGCTTCTCTGGTGGACTCTCCCGCTCACGCTGCTCTGGGTTAATCTGCACGCCGGCTTCGCTCTCGGCCTTGCTCTGTCGGCATTATTCCTGGTGGGAGGGTTAGTCGAACGTGCGCTCGGAAGCCGCCAGCAGAACGCTACACACCTCCGCACGGCCGCACTCATACTTCTTCTCGATCTGTTGATCGTGCCGCTGAATCCCAACGGCCTGCGGATGTTCTCCTACCCCATTCAGACTCTGCGCTCCGCCGCCATGCAGAACTACATCACCGAATGGGCCTCACCCAATTTCCATCATGCCGAATACTGGCCTTTCCTTCTGGTTGTGCTGGGCACGTTCGCAGTTCTTAGCTGGTCTGGCGGCTGGTCTCGCAACAAGGTGCGGCCGCGCGATCTGCTTCTCTTGCTCGTCGGCCTTTACGCCGGCCTTTGCTCAATCCGCATGATGCCGTTGTTTGTTTTGATCGCAGTGCCGCTCATTTGTCAGCGGCTCGGAGATTGGCCCACGAGCCAATCGCAGCCGCTGCGTCCACCCTCAGTCCTTGCTTCTTTGCTCAACGGCGCGATCGTCGCGGCGATGGTGGGCTTTGCCGGAGTCCACACCTTCCAGGTGATCGGACGCCAGCCACAGGCTGAAATGCAGGGCTTCCCGGCCCGCGCCGTGGCGTTTCTTCAGACCCACCCGCCCTCCGGCCCGGTCTTCAACCACTACGACTGGGGCGGTTATCTGGTTTGGAAGCTTTACCCCGCCACTCGTGTCTTTATCGACGGCCGGGCTGACGTTTACGGGGAGCAACTACTGAATCAGTTTGCGGACACTTATCAATTCAAAGGAGCATGGCAGGAGACCCTGCGGCAATGGAAGATTGATACGGTGCTGGTTCCCTCTGGTTCCGCGCTCGCGACCGGTCTGCGGAGTTCACCCGCCTGGCGGGTCGCCTACGACGACTCCCAGGCCGTCATCTTGACCCAGCCTGCTCGTGCCGCCCAGACGGCTACCGCGCTGCGGTAGCCGCCGGGATGCAAGAAAGTACACCTGTTAGAGCATTTTGCGGGTTATTATGTGTGTGATCAGTTCGGGATAAATCTCTCTGCAGACGGGCACGAGGACGCAAGTCCCTGAGAGCAAGGGCCTTTACTCTGGTTTAGGAAGTTGTCGCAAGAGTTTGTTGTTCTTTAGGAGGGCAGAAGGTATGGATCATCTTCGAAGATTGTGGCATGAGGAAGAAGGGCAGGACATCGCTGAGTACGCCGTGATGCTGGCCGTAATCCTTGTGATCGTCGTGGGCACGATTCGGCTCATCGGCTCCAACGCGAATAATGTTTTCTCCAACGTCGCCAGTTCGATTCAATAAGGAATTTGCGGCGCAGCCCCACAGAGGCAAATCCTCGCTGGGCGATAGTGAGGATAATCGCGTCTACTCATCCTGACGGAGCACTATGAACCGTACTCGTTTGTTGATGATCGGAGGCCTGGCTTTGGCCTTGGGAGTGATCGCCAGCGTCTGGGTCTACAAGTCCCTGCAAGGCAGAAGCGCGTCCTCGGGTGAGCCCGGTGCGGATGTGATTGTTGCCCTCGATGACATTCAAGTGGGAGCACGAATCGAAGATCATGACATACGGATCGCGAAGTTCCCCGTCTCTGGCGTGCCCCCCAGCGCTTACAGCAAGAAGTCGCAAGTGCTGGGCCGCGGCGTAATCATTCCCATCACTCGGGGAGAATTCATTTTGCCCAGTAAGCTGGCTCCAGAAAATGCCGGGTCAGGCCTGCCTTCCCTCATTCCACCAGGCATGCGCGCCGTCTCGGTGCGAGTGAATGAAGTGGTCTCGGTGGCCGGCTTCGTCGGTCCGGGAACCCGCGTGGATGTGCTGCTTACCGGCACTCCCAACGGCAGCACGGAGCCCCAAACCACAACGGTCCTGCAGAATGTTGCGGTGATTGCCTCCGGTCATACCCTGGAGCGCAATGCCAACGGAGAAGCTCAGAGCACTCCGGTGATTACTCTTCTGGCTTCGCCCGAGGACGCCGAACGCTTGACCCTGGCCAGCTCCGAAGGCAAGATTCAACTCTCCCTGCGCAACCCGCTCGACACCGATCAGGGCGCCGTGGACCCAGCCAATGCCAAGGGCTTATACAAGGGCGGCACCGTGGCCGCGGCTCCGCCCCGGACGGCTTTTCATCCCGCCAAGCAGCAGAAGATTGAAAAACCTCCTCCCCCTCCATCGGTCCTCAGCGTAGAGGTTTATAAAGGTGACAAGAAGACTGTCGTCCCGATGCCGGAACAAGGCAGTGATGAACCGAAGTAGCTGCAGAATAGTTCCGGCGCACGCGTTCTCTAGGTTGCATGGCAGGTTTCCTCAAGTGGAGAGGAATCACACGATGAAGGTTCGCACGACACTTTTCGCAGCGGTCATAATGTCGTTTTTACTCCCGGTGCTTGTTCTGGCGGTGATTGTTCTGCCGGCGCTCGCCTCGGCCGAGGCTGTATCGGAACAGGCCGCGACGCAAGCGCCGCAGAACCCCGCTCCACCGGCCGCCGCTCAGACCACTCTTCCGGCGCAGTCGGGTCAGCCTCAAGGTTCGGCTCCGTTGCGCGTCATGGTCGACAAATCTCTGCTCATCAATACCACCGAGCAAATTAAGCGCATTTCGGTGACCGACCCCACCGTTGCGGACCCCACCGTGCTTACTCCCACCCAGATCCTGGTTCACGGGCGGGCCCCCGGCGAAGTTTCGCTGATCATCTGGGACGAAAACGAACGCTCGCGCAGCTTCGATCTCCGGGTCGATGTCGACGTGAGCGCCGCAGCCGAAGAAGAACATCGCGTCTTTCCCGAGGAACAGATTTCGGTCACGCCGTCACGCGCCGCGATTGTTCTCTCCGGTCACGTCACTACCGAAGACGTCGCCAAGCGCGCCGGAGAACTGGCTTCCGCTTATTCGAAAAATGTTGTCAACGTGCTCACCTTCGGTCCCGTGGGCGCGCAGGAAGTGCTGCTGGAAGTGAAGTTCGCCGAGGTCGACCGATCGGCCACTACCCAACTTGGAATCAACATTTTCTCCACCGGCGCCGCTAATTTAATTGGAACCTCCACCACCGGCCAATACGGAGGTTTCGGTCCGCAACAGATCACCCAAACTCAAGGACAAAGCCCGCCCTTCACCACCAATCAAACCATCAGCAATGTTCTGAATTTATTTCTCTTCCAGCCCAATATCCACCTGGGCGCAGCAATTGAGGCGCTGGAGTCTAAGAATCTTCTCCAGATTCTGGCCGAGCCCAATCTCATCGCCGTAAACGGCAAGAAAGCCAGCTTCCTCGCGGGCGGCCAGTTTCCATTTCCCATCGTGCAACCGGGGGCGGGATTCACCGCCGTCACCATCTCCTTCAAGGAGTTTGGTGTGAAGCTCGAGTTCACTCCCGTGATTATGCCGAACGGCAACATTCACCTTACGGTCGCGCCCGAGGTCAGCACTCTGGATTTTGCCGACGCGCTTACCATTTCCGGCTTCACTATTCCGGCATTGAGCACCCGTAAGGCAGAAACTGAATTCGAACTGCAGGACGGTCAAAGTTTCGTCATCGCCGGCTTGATCGACAA
>Ga0187871_10004692_pt1 | contig 10162 bp, 8 predicted proteins | sample June2016WEW_16_1_FD_132988 | JGI IMG/M metagenome (GOLD analysis project Ga0187871, IMG submission 132988) | Peatland microbial communities from SPRUCE experiment site at the Marcell Experimental Forest, Minnesota, USA - June2016WEW_16_10 | ecosystem: Environmental > Terrestrial > Soil >...
GAACGGCGAGCAGCCGCCCGGGTATGGCCCGGTTCCCCGCAACGCCGTCGACGGCGTCCGGATCAACACCGGCATCGCGTACATCAACCCACACCGGCAGCGCCCCAACCTCACGATCCGCGGGAACACCCTGGCCCGGAAGGTCGTGTTCGACGGCACCCGGGCCACCGGGCTGGAGGTGGAGACCGACGGCCAGGTCGAGACGATCGGGGCCGGGGAGATCGTGCTGTCGGCCGGGGCCTTCAACTCCCCGCACCTGCTCCTACTGTCCGGCATCGGCCCGGCCGCCGAACTTACCGCGGCCGGCGTGCCAGTGATCGAGGACCTGCCCGGGGTCGGCAAGGACTTCTCCGATCACCCCGACATCTTTGTCACCTGGGTCACCCGGCACAAGCCCCATCCACACCGTCTGCACACCCAGTTCGAGAACGTGCTGAACTGGACCGCGAACGACTCGCCCTACCCGGGGGGTGACCTGGAGATCCTGCCCTTCCTTCAGTCGTTCGGCACATTGCTGCTGATTGGGGGCGGCTCCCCCATCGCCACGATCCTCGGGCAGGCCCTGCACCCGGTCACGTTCATCGAATCACTAAAAGGGATGTCCCTCCGCCGTCTTTTCAAGCAGCTGGAGTCCCAGAGCGCGCTGTTCTTCGCGGCGTCGGTGCAGCAGGAAGATTCGCGCGGTCAGGTCACGCTGGTGTCCAGCGACCCCCGGACCCAGGTCAAAATCGACTACAACTACCTGTCCGCCGACAACGACCTGCGCCGGATGCGGGAGGTCATCCGCACCGGCGCGCGGATCCTGCAGACGCAGGCGATGAAGCCGTGGTTCAAACGGTTCGCCGAGATCAGCCAGCAGACCCTCGACGACGACCAGGCACTGAATAAGTGGATGCGATCCCACCTCGCCACCGCGATCCACGCCTGCGGAACCTGCAAGATGGGCCCCTCCCCCGCCCACGGAGACGTGGTCGACCAGTACGGCCGCGTGCACGGCGTCACCGGGCTGCGCGTCGCGGACACCTCGATCTTCCCCCGCGCCCCGAGCCGCGGCCCCGCCGCCACCGCGATCATGGCCGGCGAACGGATCGCCTATTTCATCCGCACCGGCGCCGACAGCCCAACCACAGGGAAGTAGTGTCCGACTCTCGTGACCATCACGACGCCGTCGGGGCGACCGGTTTTGAATTGTCTCGGCACCACATGAGTCGTCTTTGGTAACGACTGGACCTGGCCTTGGGATTGCGGGGTTCCAGTGCGTCGGCCAGTGCGGTGTGCTGGCGGTATGGGTGATAGCAGGCTGGAGCCGCTGGTGTTGTTCGAGGCCGAGCGGCGGACGCTGGAGAACTGGATTAAGCGGCGGAAGACCGCTCAGGAACTGGCTTTGCGGGCTCGGATCGTGCTGGCCTGCGCGGGCCCAACATCGCGGCGCTCATGTAGCAGCAAGCGGTTCACATCGAGGCGGGCCAGGTCAGCACTTTCCCCGATGCCCTCCGGTCCGGAGAGTTGACACCATCACCGGCCGGGAGAAGAGTGAAAAGTCAGAGCATGTTGACAACGGCGCAACAGCGGGGGAAGGGTGTCGGCACGATGGGCCGCTGCTGGGATGGACCCCGGAACGGGCGAACCGTGAGGTGGAGCACTACAGCCTGTGGGTCAGAGCCGAACGCGACTCACAAGAACAAACCGATGACCGCACCGCCGCCGCCCGCCCGCTCGGCGCACCCCGACGTGCGACTGGCCGCCTCGGCTGCTACCTGAGCCGCGGGACGTAGGCGGCCAGAGAAGGAGATCGGCGATGGAATCGGTGGCCCCCATCCGGCGCTCTCAGGTAGGTCCGGGTCACGCGCGCCCCCCGGCCCGGCGGCGGACCGCGGACGGGAGACCATGATGGCGTTTCAGGGTGCGATCTTCGACGTTGATGGTGTCCTGGTTGATTCGCCGCATGAGCTGGCCTGGCGGGAGTCGTTCAGGTCGCTGATGGAGGGCGAGTGGCGGCAGATCCGGGATCAGACGACCTGGGCCCCTGAGCGCTTCACCCCAGAGGTGTACCAGCAGGTCATGGCGGGGATGCCGCGGATGGCCGGCGCCCGGGCGGCGATGGAGTACTTCGGTGTGCCCGACATCGACGCCCGGATCGAGCAGTACGCGGCCGCCAAGCAGGAACACGTCGTCGGGCTGATCGAAAAAGGCCGCTTCTCCGCCTTCCCGGATGCGCTGCGGTTCATCCTGGCGGTGAAGGCCAGCGGCATCCGAGTCGCGGCGGCGTCGTCGTCTAAGAATGCCAAGCTGTTCCTCGAGCGGATCCGCCTGGACCTCTTCGCCGCCGAGCAGCGGCTGGATTACGACTTCATCGGTCCGGGGATGACGCTGGCCGAGCTGTTCGACGCCGACATCTCCGGTCGCGACTTTCCTAAGGGTAAGCCCGACCCGACGATTTTCCTGACCGCCGCACAGGAGCTGGGCGTCAGCCCAGGCGACTGCTTCGTGGCCGAGGACGCGACCAGCGGCATCCAGGCCGCTAAGGCGGCCGAAATGGCCGGGCTCGGCGTGGCCCGGCTGGGCGACCGCGATCTGCTGCTCGAGGCGGGCGCAGACCTGGTGGTGACCACGCTGGACGACGTTTCCCTGCGGGCTCTGGCCGAGGGACGCCTGGAGGAGCGGCGGGCGGCCAAGGAGATCCGGCGGCGGCACACGCAGCGCCCGCCGAGCGTCTGGACGCTCGTTTACGACAGCTTCGACCCTGCCCGTCAAGGGCTGCGTGAGGCGCTGTGCGCGCTAGGCAACGGCTACTTCGTGACCCGCGGCGCCCTGCCGGAGGCCGAAGCCGACGGCGTCAACTACCCGGGCACCTACGTCGCCGGGCTGTACGACCGGGCGCAGACCGAGATCGCGGGGCGGACGGTCGAGAACGAGGACCTGGTCAACGTCCCCAACTGGCTCCCGCTGCGCTTCCGGGTCGCTGGCGGGGAGTGGTTCGACGCGCAGCGGGCCGACGTCCGCGAGCACCGCCTGGAGCTAGACATGCGCCGGGGAACGCTCACCCGGCACCTGGTGTGGCAGGACGCCGGGGGCCGGCGCACCAGGGTGACGCAGCGTCGCTTCGTCAGCATGAAAGATGAGCATCTCGCCGGCCTGGATACCACGTTCACGGCGGAGAACTGGTCGGGGACGCTGGAGGTCTCCTCCGGGCTGGACGGGCGGGTCGTGAACGCCGGCGTCAAGCGCTACCGCGACCTGAACCCCCGCCACCTACGGGTGCTGGGTCAGGCCCAGGTCGACGCGGAAACGATCGATCTGCAGGTTGAGACCCTCCAGTCACACGTGCGGGTCGCCCTGGCGGCGCGCACCAGGCTTCTCAGCGAGGGGCGAACGGTCGAGGCCGACCGCCGGCTGGCCGAGGAACCCGGGTTCGTCGCCCACGAGCTGAGCTTCGAGCTGGAGGAAGGGCACCCCGCGACCGTGGAGAAGGTCGTAGCGCTGTACACCTCCAGGGACCGGGCGATCTCGGAGAGCCGCGACGACGCCCGGCTCACGGTGGCCGGCGCCGGGGACTCTGACGGGTTGCTGACTCGCCATGAGGGCGCGTGGAACAGCTTGTGGAACCGCTTCGACATCGAGCTGGACAGCGCCAACGGGTGGACCGAGACCGTCCTGCACCTGCACATCTTCCATCTGCTGCAGACGGTCTCACCCCACACGCCGCACTTGGATGTCGGCGTCCCGGCGCGCGGCTGGCACGGTGAAGCCTACCGCGGCCACATATTCTGGGATGAGATGTTCATCTTCCCGTTCCTCAACTTCGAACGGCCGATCCTGGCCAGCGCGCTGCTGGAGTACCGTCACGCGCGGCTCGGTGCGGCCCGCGCGGCAGCCCGGGCGGCCGGGTACGACGGCGCGATGTTCCCCTGGCAGAGCGGCTCCAACGGAGGCGAGGAGACCCAGGAGGTCCACCTCAACCCGAAGTCGGGGCGCTGGCTGCCCGACCATTCGCGCAACCAGCGGCACGTCAACATCGCCATCGCCTACAACGTCTGGCAGCACTACATGGTGACCGGGAGCACCGCGTTCCTGCGCTTCACCGGCGCCGAGCTGCTGGTCGAGATCGCCCGCTTCTGGGCCAGCGTCGCCACCTACAACTCGGAGCTGGGCCGCTACGAGATCCTTGGCGTGATGGGTCCCGACGAGTACCACGAGGCCTACCCGGACTCCGGCGAGCCGGGGCTGCGCAACAACACCTATACCAACGTGATGGCGGTCTGGGTGCTGCAGCGGGCGCTCGAGGCGCTGGAGGTCCTGCCGGCCCACTACCGGCAGGAACTGGTCGAGGAGCTGATGATCCGCGACGAGGAACTGGACCGCTGGCGCGACATCGCCCGCAAGATGAAGGTCGTTTTCCACGCCGACGGGGTGCTGACCCAGTTCGAGGGCTATGAGGACCTGCTGGAGTTCGATTGGGAGGGCTACCGGGAGCGCTACGGGAACATCCAGCGGCTGGACCGGCTGCTGGAGGCCGAGGGCGACAGCGCCGACCGCTACAAGCTGGCCAAGCAGGCCGACATGCTGATGCTGCTGTTCCTGCTCTCCCGGGACGAGCTGCGCGAATTGCTGCGCAACCTCGGCTACGAGATGAGCACCGACCAGCTCGCCCGCACCGTCACCCATCACCTCGAGCGCACCTCGCACGGCTCCACGCTCAGCGGCGTGGTCACCGCCTGGGTCCTGGCCCGTTACCAGCCCGAGGAGGCCTGGCGGTTCCTGCAGCAGGCGCTTCAGAGCGACGTCGCTGACGTTCAGGGCGGGACCACCGCCGAAGGTGTGCACCTCGGGGCGATGGCCGGGACAGTGGACATCGTGCTGCGTTGCCTGACCGGGATGCGGGCCCGCGGGCCGGTGCTCCGCTTCGACCCGGCGCTACCGCCGGAGGTGAAGCAGCTCAAGTTCAGTGTTCACTACCGCGGCCACCGCATTGACGTCGCCCTTACCCCGGACCACATGCGGCTCGGCTCCCGACCCGGCGTCGCCGCACCCATCAGCATCCTCGTCCGCGACCAGACCGTCGAGCTGGCCCCCGGCCAGGAGCGCAAAGTCTCGCTGGGGCGGACGCCATGAGCGCCGGCACCTCGGTCCCCGAGCAGGCGGCACGGCTGGTGGAGCGGGCGCAAAAGGTCGCCCTGTGCCTGGACTTCGACGGTACCCTCAGCCCCATCGTCGAGGACCCGCAGGCGGCCCGGCCGCTGCCCGGCATCGTCGAGCTGCTCGGCCAGCTGCTTGAACAAAGCGTCCACATCGCGGGTGGCACGGCGCGAGTCGTAAGCCAGGGCCATTGCGGCACCGCCGAACACGTAGATATCCGCCACCACGCCCCGCTTGGCCAGCCGGTCACCGAGGCGGCGGAATGCCTCCTCGATGCCCTTCCGATCGAGCAGAGGCGTAGGTTCGCTCACGCGGCGTCTATCTCGTAATCCGCGACGAAAACACCCCGCCTGCGGAACGCGGCCGGAGCATGCACTAGCGCCTGCGCACGCGCGCCCGGCGCGTCGAACGGGAACCAGAACCGCCTCAGCCCACGGGCGGCCGACCAGCCCGGCGCAGCCTGGCCATCCCGCATGGCAAGATGCTCCGCAAGCCCGGCGAACAGAACATCCCAGCGCTCGTCGCCGACCGGTCCCGTTGCATCTTCGAGCAAACTCAGCCGGACCCCGGCTGGTTCCCGGTGGTAATCCTTAAGGAATTCAACCACCAGCCGCCACTGCGAGTCGAAGTCCCGCTCGCCTGCAACAAGACGAGCAAGATCGGCAAGGGTTAGCGGCTGATACTTCACGTTCACAGCGTAGCGAATGCCGTGTCGACCGCATCTCTATGGACAGAGACTCAGCTGAGTACCCGCTCACCGTGAATGGCGTCTAACACCCGATCCCGCCCGGTTCCCGCCCTGTGCGCGCTGCGGCCAGTGCTGCCCGGGCGGCACCGAGCGCTGGCCGGAGGGCCGGGTGTGCAAGTACTGCTACCTGCAGGCCCGGCTGCCCACCGGGAGCTGCGCCGACTGCGGGTTATCACCCGTTCTGGCGAACCGCGCAATCGCGGCTCAACCGGCGGGCAACAAGGCGCTGGCCCGTTCGGTCTGAAGTCCGATCGGGTGTGAACCGTTACGCCGTTGTCCGTCGTATCTCATTCATCTGGCCCGCAGCGGCCGGGGATGTATCACACACACCGTCTGTCTCCTCTGAGCAGACATCAGGCCCGCGTCAGCGGGCCACAGGGAAAGCGGCACCGCGCCAGCTGCCGGTGCCGCACACCTAAAAGCAGACCATTGTGGCAGGCCTGCCCGGAGGAGGCGGCGTCGCCCACGCCAGCACCGCGATCGCGATGGCTATCAGGCAGCGATAGATGCCGATCACCGCAGGAACAGTTAAAGCTCAGAAAGTTAGAGCTCAGAAAGCGAGATGGGACCGATGAGCTGGCTTGACGAGATGGAAGCGGCCGACTCGGCCTACCCCGGCGACGTTTCATACCCGGCGGCCAGGACCCGCGCCGGACGCGGCCTGTACCAGCTGCACGCCGAGCTGGATGACGCGCACCTGAACGCGGCCAGGGACCTCATCGCCGACTGGTACGCCCGCCAGGCCAACCACAAGGCCAGACCGGGCGGTTCCGGCCGGGACTGGCGGCCGGCCCGCGACCCCGAAGCCAGCGCTCGGCAGATCGGTCTCCGCGCCAGCATCCCCCAGCCGCACGAGTACGAGTCACCGGAATATCAGGCAGCCGCCGCGGCGTCGAGCCGGTGATCTCCGGCCACGACAAGCTCGCCTCCTGAGTAAGCCTGCGCCCAGGCCAGGCAACAACGTCAGCGCTCGCAAGCGCAAGCGCGGCCGCACCGGCGACAGAGCCTCGCGCACCACGTCTAGGCGGGCAGCGACCAGCTCGCGGGCTTCCTCGATTATTGGCACCTTCCAGGCGCGCTTGCCCTTGGTCGCCTTGTCGATCAGGCCGCCGGGGCCGGGTGTGGTCTGGCGCCGGACGGTCCAGATCCAGCGACGGCCGTCAATGTCGGCTTTACGGATGCCGGACACCTCACCGATGCGCGCGGCCTGCAGGCAGCGAAGGTCACCACCTCACCCCAGCCCGCGTAGTTGTCGGCCGACCGCTCGACGAGCGCGGCGCCAGTGGGCCGCGCTACTGCTCACGGCCGCCTCGCCGCCGCCCGCGACAACGACATCGGCGCACCGTCGGATTACCTGCGGCGAGCAGGCCAGGCAGCCGACCACATCCACGCCGACCGCAACGACCTGTGGACCAGCTTCGGACCCACCAATGTCGCCATCCACGGCATCTCAGTCGCCGTCGAGCTCGGCGATGTCAGTGAAACCATCCGGCGGGCCGAGCAGGTCAATACCACGGCACTTCCCGCCGATCTGCTGGAACGGCGCGCTCAGGTCTTCATCGACCTAGGCCGCGCCTACGTGCAACGCCGCGATGACGCCGCCGCCACCACCGTCTTCCGGCAGGCCGGCCGAAGAACTCGCCCCCGAAGAGGTGCACTACAGTGTTCCCGTCCGCGAGGCCCTTCGCGAGATGCTCAAGCAGGAACACCGCTATGCAACCCCAGAACTTCGCCCGCTCGCGCGGCGAACCGGCATTATCTCCTCATGAACCGTGACTATGAACGATGACCCAGTTCTCTACGTGATCGTCTGCGGCGCCGGACCCGCCGGGCAGGTAACGCGCCTGATCAGCTACGCACGCTCGCGTGGATGGAACCCCTACCTCATCGCCACCCCGGCCGGCCTGGACTTCATCGACGTGCCGGAACTGGAATCACAGACCGGCCACCCCGTACGAGCTGAGTACCAAACCTCCGGAACTGCCGCCAGCGGCCGGTCACTGCCCAAGGCGGATGCCATCATCGTGGCACCGGCCACCTACAACACGGTCAATAAGTGGGCTAACGGCATCAGCGACAACTTTGCCCTAGGCATCCTCGCTGAGGCTGTCGGCCTGCACATACCCGTCGTGGTGCTCCCATTCGTTAACAGTGCGCTCGCCGCGCACCCTACATTCCGGCGCAGTGTGACGCTACTGCGTGATACCGGGATCGATGTGATACACGGTCCGGGACGCCTCGAACCGCATCCTCCCGGGACCGGCGCCAGTACGTTCGAAACGTTCCCCTGGCACCAGGCACTTGATGAGGCCGATACGCTCCGGCACGCACATGGGCAGCCGGACATGGCTGGCTTGGCCGAATTTGCAGGACTCGAATCCTTGCCGACGGACGTGTGCCTGCGGTTGCTGGAGTCGGTCCCGGTCGGCCGCGTCAGCTTCTCCATGGGCGGCGAAGTCGTCACGCTGCCGGTAAACCATGCCGTAGACGGGCAAGAAGTGGTCTTTCGCACCGACCGCGGATCCAAGCTGTCAGCTAGCTACCGGCAGGACCCCGTCGCGTTCGAAGCCGACGACTACGATCCGGAGACCCGAACCGGGTGGAGTGTCCTGATCAAAGGCCGCGCCGAGGTAATCCGCGAGGATTCCGAGATCCAGCGGCTCAGGCAGCTTGACCTATATCCTTGGGTCACCGCCGCCGAGCACCCCTTCTGGATCCGGATACGCCCCACCTCCATAACTGGGCGGCACACACCACTGACCAGCTCCAGCTAGGCCAGGGCCTGGCCGTGGCCGCGCGCAAAGCGTCTACCTACCGTCCCGGCCACCAAGCGCCCGCCAGCCGATACCGGCACGACCAGGCGCGAATCACACAGGCTGCCGGTTGGCCACACCATCACGCCATTGCCTGCCTGCCGTGCCTAGGTTCAGTTGATCGTTGCCGTTCGTCGGCGGCCCCGCGCGAGCGGGGGTGGTCCGTAGCAGAGCCCGGCCAGCAGCAGGGTCGAGACAGTCGGCCCTGCGCGAGCGGGGGTGGTCCGGCGATGTCCTGCGCGGTCTGGGGCAGGCCGCTGTCGGCCCCGCGCGAGCGGGGGTGGTCCGCCGGGCATGCCTGGGAAGGACGCGGCATCACCGTGTAAGACGCGAAACACCCAGGTCACAACCTGAGAGGTTATAGAACAAGCTGAGGTCGGACCCGGGATGTTCTGACCCGGCCCCGACCTCAGGATCGGCTTCTCTGAGTTAGGCCGCTGGTCGAGGATGTGTTTGACCTTGCGGCGGTCGATGTTGAATTCGCGGGCGATGGCACGTTGGCTGTGGCCCGCCTCGTGGCGCGCACCGTCGGTCTGCTCCAGGGTTGGCGCGACCGCGAGTTCCGGCGGTACCTCTTGTATCAGAGGCTGTACCGGACGATGCGGAGCGCTGGGCTCAGCTTCACCCGTCCGCGTGCCACGTCCCGCACGGATCAGCATCATCAGAAATCTCGAACGAACCGACCAGCGCCAGGGCGGGCCAGGCGCTGACCAGTGCGCCGATCGGGCCGTGTCCGACGCCGTGCGCCAGGTTGGCGCCGACCGTGGCCACGATGCCCGTACCCAGGCTCCACGCGGCCAGTTGTGGTACGGGCTGGTTCCGACGGCTGGCGTCCAGGACTGCCATGGACGCAGCCCAGATAAGCCCGTCCACTGTGAACGGCAGCAGGCGGGCTGTCATGCCGGACTCGCCGTGCGAGCGTACGAGTTCGTAGGCATGCTGATGGGAGATGCTCGCGGCGACGACCGCGACGGCCACCACAGCGAGCGCCGTCGTAATCCTGATGAGCCGGTCGGTCACAGGCCCAGCTCCTCAAGCCAGCCGATGACGAACAGGTCATCATCGCCGTAGCCGGCGGCGAGCCGTTCCGCGAGGACCATGGCCGTGAGCGCCTGGTTCCGGGTGAACAGGCGGCCCGGGTGACACGAGACGATCCATGCGCTGTGACCGTCGGCCGCGGCGGATTCGCTGAACTCCGCGGTCGCGATGACCCGGCCGTCGATCTCCAGGCAGATAGAATCGTTGTTGATCTTGGTTGACATGAGCAGCCCCTCTCCCACCCGAGGGAGCCACGGGGAGCCAGGAACGGGAGCCAACGCAGGTCGACTCGTCCAGACTGCCCGCGACGCCTTTAGGGCGTCCTTGCAGGTGAGGGGCTCCCCGGCCGACTCAGTCCGACCGGGCCAGACAGGCCGTTCGTGACTGGGGGTCAAGGGGTCGCGGGTTCAAATCCCGCCGTCCCGAC
>Ga0187871_10004693_pt1 | contig 10161 bp, 8 predicted proteins | sample June2016WEW_16_1_FD_132988 | JGI IMG/M metagenome (GOLD analysis project Ga0187871, IMG submission 132988) | Peatland microbial communities from SPRUCE experiment site at the Marcell Experimental Forest, Minnesota, USA - June2016WEW_16_10 | ecosystem: Environmental > Terrestrial > Soil >...
CAGACTTTCAGCGGACGGGGAAAGTGCTGCTGCAAAAACGGAACGTCTTTGAAGAAAAGCTGCTCCTGCAGATTCTTGGTGCCCGTGGAAACAATCACGCGCTTCCCCGATTGCAGCGCAGGCACCAGATAAGCCAGCGTTTTTCCGGTGCCCGTGCCGGCCTCCACGATCAGATGGCGTTTGTCCGCCAGCGCCGCTTCCACCGCCTCCGCCATCTGCACCTGCCCCGCGCGGAATTCATACTTGGGATGCCACTTGGAGAGCGTTCCGTGCCGGGAAAAGAACTGACGCGCGCCTGCCGTGCGGGTCTGGATGGGCATCGGGATGCTTCATTTTATCAGGCTGGCACCCCAAGCTTTCTTTCGCCGGGTGGGGCGGACGCCAATGAGGGCTAACGTAAGGGTCCGGCAATCGGCGGTTTGCTTCCGTCGGACTCGAACGTGAGGGTCGCTTCGATCGTCGGAGGGAAACCGCCCGAGCGTCGCGTGAGCCCGGCGTGTTCACGAGGAGGAGTCTCCCATACCGCGACTCGAGGGCGTTGGGGTGCCACATCAGCGATAAGGGCGTTTTGCGTCCCGGAGGGCGGTCACCTGACACGCTTTTGGCGAGTGCCGACTAACACTGCACTCCGCCGGCAAAGGGCGTTATCGGGCAGAAAAGTCGCCGGATGCGTAGTCAGTTGAGTCGCTGAGCCCTTTCCATTTTCTGTCCAACTCGAGTTTTTGAAGTGCTGCGTGTTCGGCGGCGTTATACGAATCGCTTCCCAGCAAGAGCCGCAAAGGCGGGTCGCTTAGTGACGCAATGTGCAGAAGCGCCGCGGCTGCCTTCGCAGGGTCGCCCGGCTGCTTGCCGTCATAGTCTCGCTGGAAGCGCACTGTAGCGCCGACTGTGGCATCGTACTCCGGGCGACCTTCGCGAAGGTCCGTGGAGATGCCCGCAAAATCGGTGCGGAAGCCGCCGGGCTCGACGATCGTCACCTTTATGCCGAGAGGTCCGACCTCTTTGTACAGTGATTCCGAGAAGCCCTCGACACCGAACTTTGCCGCTGCGTACGGTGCGCGCCCGATCGGCCCAATTCGTCCGGCGATCGATGTTACCTGGATGATGTGCCCGGCGCGCCGCTCCCGGAAGTATGGGAGCGCAGCTTTGGTCATGATGATGACACCAAAAAGATTCGTCTCGATCTGAGCCCGAAAGTCGGCGAGCGAGGTGTCTTCCACCGGGCATACATTGCCATAGCCGGCGTTGTTGACAAGCACATCCAGGACGCCAAAGGTCTCAATTGCTGTATCGATAGCGTGCTGGGCCTGCGCTTCGCTTGTAACATCCAGCGCAAGAGCTCGCACCCTGTCACCGTACTGGCTAACAAGGTCGCTGAGTTGGAGGGGATTGCGAGCTGTCGCGACGACCCGATGGCCGGCGTCGAGGGCGGCTTGCACAAATGCTCTACCCAGACCACGCGAACTACCGGTAATGAGCCAAGCCTTCGATTCAGCGACGTGCATACCTCAATTGTCGCTGATGGCCGCGGCCACCGAGTGTTAAAGTGTCGGCCATCACCCTGTTCGGCTGTTGTGAAACCAAGTTGACGGTTTGTCGCCTTGTACGGCCAATCATGGTGCTCGCGCGCTAACAAGTAACATCGAATCTGTGGATTAGGAGCGCGTGCACCGATTGGACCGTACATGGCGACAAGAACCGGCCAAACTGCTTGACTCTAGGTCGCTTACGCTCAGCTTATCGCGCAACCAGATTTGGCCGGTTATTTAGCTCTAACCGTCGATGTGCCCCCGTTGGATGTCGCCCGGCAGGTTGGCGGGTGCATCAAGGTGTCTGACCATTGACCCCACTTCTGCAGAAGGTCGGGTGACTGCCGGTGAAAGGGCTGCTATTTAGGAACCGTGAGCCCTTATTCGTCGGTGTCTCCACCATCACCACCGCTGGTAGCTCAGAATGAAATCCACCACCGGCTTCGGATCCTTGCGCGACACCGGAAAGTGACCCTCGCCCTCGGTCACCAGCACCGTGATCTTCCCGCCAAGCTCCTTGTACCGCTTCTCCGCCACCCGTGTCTGGTCCTTCAGCCACGGGTCGAGACTCCCGCAGTCGTGCAGAATCGGCACCCCGGCCTTCGCCAGCGGCGCCAGGTTGTCGATCGGCTGCGTCTTCGACATCAGGCTGCGCATGACCGGATTCCGGGCGTAAATCACCGAGATCTTGTCCGGGTTCGCGATCGCCCACGCGTACGACTCGCCAGCCTTCGCGCCGGTCCCCTCCATCACGACCTTCGTCGAAAATCCGTTGTCGACCATCCGCTCATAGACCTCGTCCCACTCCTTTTGCACGGCCCCCGACCCCGAGATTGGCGGCAACACGATGTGGTAACCCTTGGCCAGTAGCGCCAGATCCACCGCCGAGTCGCACTCCAGCGGATTCGGATGGAATACCCACGGCTTGCCCGGCGCCGGCTGCTGCGGCACCACGATCGACATGGCATCCACGTGGAAGTCACCCGTCCCCGGACCGTCATAGCGATCGTAGGAGGGAACGTATCCTGGTCCGCTCACCGTCGCGTAGGTTTCCTCCTGCTTCAGGTAGATGAGGGAATTCTCGAGGCTATAGTAGTGCGCCTTGGTGTAGGTTGAATCGGCGAACGCCGGCCGGTTCGCCTCTACCGGATGCATGTGCTGCTCGATCCAGTCCGCAATCGGCGTTGCGTCCATGAGACTGTGCGGGTGATGCGCGACGCCTTCCTTCATGATCACGGTGATCGAGCCTCCCAACTGGTGATACATGTTCTCCACCACCATGGTGTGCCGCTGCAGCACAAAATCCTCGGTGCCGACGACGTGCAGCAGAGGCACGTCATGCTTGGCCAACACCGTGATCTTGGGCCAATCTTCGTCGTAGACCGCCGGATTGTCCGCGTAGATACAGGCCACCTTGTCGGGGTTGACCCCACCCCAGTTGAAAGCATTGACTCCGCCCTTGCTCATCCCGACGAAGGCGGCTTTCTTCGCCAGGCCGTGGTTTTCCGTCATGAACTTGTACCATACGTCCCACGCCTTGCCCTGTCTCCCGGGGTCGGGCGCCACAAAGGCGATGTGAAAACCGCGTTTCAATAGCTCGACTTCGGATTGAGGCTGGTGGTTCCAATAGCAACCTCGCCATGACCACGGATTGCCGGGCGCCGCCTTCTTGGGGACGATTACGACGCAGCGGCGCTTGCCGTCCTTGACGCTCTCGTCGATTCCGAAGCTCGTCACCTCGCTCTCCGGGGCCTTAATGAGCGTGATCGCCCCAGTGGCATCGTCCATGATGAAGTCATAGCGGTCGAACCCTTCGTGCCAAGTGGTTTTCTCGCCTTCGAAGGGGACATACACGTCCGCTGGCGTGGCGTTACTGGAAGTCCAAACTATGGCCGTTGCGAAGAACAGCTTGAGGCCGGAGCGAGAATGTCTTCTTGAACTGTTCATAGTTGTCCCTCCCGTAAATCCCGTTCTCTTTCAGATCATCGGGGTTGTTTGATTCTAACCGAACTCCTCGGTCCCAATATTCAATCTTGCCTCGACCCTCATAGCCGCCTTCATTCCTGTCTTCCGAACCGACGCCACCTTCGTGAACGCAAGCAGCCAGCACCTCGGCGATCCATCCGCACGCGAACTGGCGATGTTGCGCACACACCGTCGATCACGTCAAAAGATGGCACTATCCGATTCAGCGCCGTCGCCGCATTGCGACCTTATTGCGCTTCTGCCATCCGAACTGGCAGCGTCACAGACTGACTCCGCTTCAGATCGGGGCAAAAGGATCCGGCGCCGAAACAGGAACTGTTGTCGGTCGTGGCCATCACCACTGCATCGCCATCAGCGGTGCCCGCCGGGACTCGGAAGTTGATCTGAAACAGCCCCGTACTGTAAGGGGTTAGGCCTGCATAGAGAATTTCAGCGGTCTGGTTGTTCACCAACAATATGGCGAACGTCGTCCAAAGGCTTCGTGTCGGACTTAGGGACGGAAGCGGGGAAGCTTGCGCCGGATAACCGATTGCCGGCGCATTCACCACGTCTGAGTATGGAGCGAGGTTCGAGCAATAGGCGATTATCACCTCGCCGGGTTGCGCCGGATGATCGGAAGTAACAAGGGAATAATCGGCGTGTTGGAGCACCCCCTGTCCTGTACCGTCATCGAAAAATACTCCCCACTGCACTCCGCCGTAAACCAGCGTGTTGTAGACATCGACATTCAACTGACCGGTTTGCCCGGCCTGCGATACCTCTACGGTCTGTGGCGATTGGAACTGCTCGGGAACCTGGATATTGATCTGTTGATACCAGCCCATATCCGCTACCGCGAGAAGTGGCGCCGGGGCGCCACCGACCAGCACGGACACGCCGGCAATCTCGTATGGCAGCGGAAGCGCCGCCGCGGACTGGATACCTTGAATACCGGTCAGCCCAGTCAGCCCTATAGCGGCGAGACTGCCCGGAAAAGGCAGACCCGCCGTGAACCCTGCACTGGATTTAAGTGCCGCAACTTGAATCTGTGCGGTAGCGGTTTGAGCCGCAATGACGCTAACGAAAATCAGAAACGACGAAACTTTCATGATCATATTCACCGAATCGGAGCCCAAACGACGGAACTACCACACTCGAAGCCACCCGTCTGGCGCATAAAACGATCGTTGCAGCCTAGCCCTAAAGCGACATTGGGCGAGGCGAACCGACACACAACACAACTCCTGAAGCGAAGCGCCGGTCCGAGAATGCCTCTGCAAAGACGAGCTTGGGACGGAGTACCAGGGCGCATATCTTTTGTCGTAGCACCCGGCGTTCCTTTTAGCTGACGTCTTGGCTGACGTCTGAGAGTTGGGCCATGCCGGGCGCTCCCGGCTCAAAGCTAAAGTGGGCCGGTTCGCACCGGCCCTGTTGCTTCTTGTTCACCTGACGCGCCTTGATCACTTGGGCGTTACATGAATCAGCGCGCCGGGATTAGTGTCTACCAGCATCCACAGCGAGCCGTCTGGGCCTTCTTCCACATCGCGCATGCGCTGGCCCACATCCCAGCGCTCGGCGGCCTTGGCGCCGCCATGGCCGTCGAAGACGATGCGGACCAGCGCCTTGGTCGCCAGGCCGGTGACGAAACCGCTGCCATTCCACTGCGGGGAGGTCTGGGTGCCGCGGTAGAACATCAGATTGCCCGGCGCGATCACCGGTACCCAATAGAGCACCGGCTTCGCCAGGTCGGGCCGCGTGTCGGGCTTGGGAATGGGCACGCCGTTATAGTTCTGGCCATAGGAGACCAGCGGCCAGCCGTAATTCTTGCCCTTCTCGATCAGGTTCAGCTCGTCGCCGCCGCGCGGGCCGTGCTCCACTTCCCACAATTCGCCGGTGGGGGAGAACGCCAGGCCGTAGGGCGTCCGCACGCCGCTGGCCCAGGTTTCAGCCGGCGTCAGATTGGGGCCGGGAAAGGTATAGGTGCTCACCACCTTCGCGGTCTTGGCGGCTTCCGTGTCACTGGGCGGATCGATCAGGGGAATGGTGGCCGCGCCAGTTTTGCCGAAGTTGGGATTGCCAGGGGCTGGTTTGCCGCCCAGCGTCAGGCGCAGAATCTTGCCGACGGGCTGGTCCGGATCCTGGGCGGGGGTCATGCGCTGGCGGTCTCCAACTGCGAGGAACAGAAACTGGCCGTCGGGCGAGAAGGCCACCTGCGCGCCTTCCTGGCCGCCCTTGCCCGTGGGCATCTGGCGCCACAGCACCTCGAAGTTTTCCAGTGCCGCCGAGGTGGCGGTGACATTCAGCTTGGCGCGGGCGAGCGTCAGACCTCCGCCATAGTCACCCGGCGCGGCATAGGTGAGATAGATACTGTGGTCGGCGGCGTAATGGGGCGAGAGGAAGACGCCGTGCATGCCGCTCTGGCCCTGCCAATAGACGGGGGGCGTATTGCCCACCTGAATCTTCAGTCCCTGCTGCGAAACCAGCCAAACGGGCCCGGGCTTTTCGGTGATCAGCATGCGGCCATCGGGCAGGAAGGCCAGCCGCCAGGGCAGTTTAAAAGTGGCCATCGTGGTCATGGTGAAGGGCAGGCTGGCTTCAGGCTTCTGTTCGCCCACATTGACCTGGGCCCAGGCCGCCACCGACACCACGGTAAAAAGCAACGGCGCTTTCGCCAATTTCATCGTCATTTCTCTCCTTGCTGAGAACAGTTAGAATATTCCAGGAATGCGAGAACGAACAGCGTCATGGCCGGTTACCGGAGGAGATGTCTGTATACGATACGATGTCCAGTATACATACCATCTGGCGTGACATCGGAATAGGAGGGGCATGCAGTGCGTAAAACATCGTCGATAGCAGGGCGTCGGATGTTTCTCAAGCTTCTCGGCGCGACGGGCGCCGCCGTCCGCTTCGCCGAGGGCGGAGGAGGCAAGACGGTACGAATCGTCGAGTTCAGCCCAACGGGCGCACGCACGGGAGTCACGAACGTCGAAAAGGTCGAAAAGCCGGAAGCGGAATGGCGGAAGCAGTTGACGCCGGAGGCCTTCGACGTCACGCGAAAAGCGGGGACGGAGCCGCCATTCACCGGCAAATATGCCGCCAATCATGCTGACGGACTTTATACCTGCATCTGTTGCAATACGTTCCTCTTCGATTCCAAGACGAAGTTTGAATCGGGCACGGGGTGGCCGGCTTTTGGCAGCCGATCGCCAAAGAGAACGTCTCCGTGCGGAGAGACACGTCGGACGGCATGGTTCGCGATGAGGTGCTGTGCAGCCGCTGTGACGCCCACCTGGGCCATGTATTCGATGACGCACCGCCGCCGACTCACCAGCGGTACTGCATGAACTCGGCTGCGCTGAATTTCGTTCCCCGGCAGAAGGCATAGGAATGGTCCTGACGGCCGATTTCGGGAAACCGCCCGAGCGTCGCGTGAGACCGGCGCGTTCACGAGGAGTATCTCCAATATCGCGACTTGTGGCCAACTACTTGCGCAGCAGTTGGAAACCCGCGCGGAAGTGCCTTGCGCCCGCCAATTGGCCTATGGTCATCCACGGGTAGTCGCACAAACTACTTACCGATCTTTCTGCCGATCACTTCTCCTGAGATGATGATTTCCACCCGCCGGTTCTGCTGGCGGCCCGCCGCCGTGCCGTTGTCGGCTATCGGCATCGTCTTCCCAAATCCCGTGGCGGTCAAACCGGAATCCGGCAATCCCTGCCCAATCAGGTACTTTCGAACCGACTCAGCCCTCTGCTCCGAGAGCTTCTGGTTGAGCTCATCGCTCCCGGTGCTATCGGTGTGTCCCTCGATGGCGAGATTTAATCCCGGATGAGCCAGCACAATGCCGGAGAACCTGGCCAGTTTCTCCCGGGCGGTCGGCCGCAGATCGAATCTGGCGGTATCGAACAGGACATCGGCCATGTTGACCACCAGTCCACGTGGCGTGTCCCGGGTATCGAGGATACGGTTGAACTGTTCCAGCAGCTGCGCGCGGAGAGCCTCGGCGGCTTGGCGGGCCTGTTCGGCTTCTGCCTGAGCTGCCTGTTCCCTGGCCTTTAGCGCCTCGGCCTCGGCATTCGCTTGGGCCGCCCTCGCGTCAGCCTCGGCCTTGGTTCGTGCCGCCAATGCCTCCGCTTCAGCCTTGGCCTTGGTCAGCTCATCGGCCTCGGCCTTGGCCTTTGCCGCCTGAGCATCAGCCTCGGCTTTGGCATTTGCCGCCTGAGCATCGGCATCGGCTTTGGCTTTTGCCGCCTGAGCATCCGCTTCCATCTTGGCTTTCGCGGCGGCGAGTTCCGCTTCCGCTTGCATCCTCGCCTCCCGGGCGGCAGCCAGTTCAGACTGCCGCTGTGCATCCGCATCGGCCCTCCGCTTGGCTTCCGCTGCCTCGGCGGCCGCTGCAGCCTCGGCCTCGGCCTTGGCTTTGGCGGCAGCCGCCTGCCGGTCCTGCGCGATCTGTTCCTCCTGCTGGCGTCGAACGGCCAGTACCCGGGCATCTTCCGCGAACTGCACCGCCTGTCTCGCAGCCGAGATGATCTCCGCGTTACCGGCCTTCCGTGCCAGCGCATCTTCGGCTTTCATGAGACTCGTATTCAGAGAGGCGAAAATGTCCGGCGCGTACCGCTCCGCGCCATGCAACCTGGCAATTTCGGCCGCGTTGCGCGCTTCATACACTTCCAATGGAACATGCTTGAGGTCAACGGACAGCGCCAGCGGATTTCCCAGCGGCTGGTACTGCGCACGCGTCATCAATTTGTACTCGTGGATCGGCAGTAGCTCCCCTTTCGTCTTTTCCCGGATCTCATTTACCAGCACCAGAATCTCGCTGGGCTGGTGAACCGCGAAGTACGGTTCCGCGGTGATGAACAATGAGAAGGCCTGCAACTGAGTGCTCGTCTTGAGCCTGCCTTCCCCGGCGCTGTTGATGCGGACTTCGCCGAGGTTATAGGTGCTTCCCTCCGGGGAGACGGCCCACAGCACATAGGTGAGAAAATTTGCGCCGAACTTTGTCGGCTGGGCCAGACTCTTGACCTCCGCTTCGACATACGTCGCGCCTTTCTTGGCCTCGACCTTTGCTTCGCCGAAGGCTTCGGGAACCGCGCCGGTGCCGATCAGGGTGACTTTGGTCATGCCTCCGCCAATCCGGTAACTAATGGCCTGGGCCGGCTTATTGGATCGGTCGGCTACCGATACGTCTTGCGGGGGCTGCCCAGCGGCAACCCCGATAACCAAAAGCTGCAACAGCGTCACGGTCGCGCTCTTCATGGTCGTTTCCTCCTGATTCGAGAGGCCCCAGCAAAACTCAGACAGCCCGCCGTATGGAAGGCCTGGTTCTTACTCGCAACCGGGCGGGGACTGATCGTCAACCGGTCCGCGGCTGACACCCCGGCCCACATTGGAGGTTCTGAGTTCTAAAGGAACCTTTCGAGACTTTATTCTAGCCGGAATTGCCGATTACCGATATCGCCAGCGGGGCGCTGCTGGGGCATCCAGGGGCTGGACGGCGATCAGACAATTCGCCGTCCGTAAAGAACAATACAGGGTTCCAGTGCCGGCCTGCGATCGTCCCCCCGGATAATTCTCCGCGGCCGGTTCCGCAGATACCCACGCGAATCACCCGAAGTTTGACGTCGTCCGGCGCCGAGACCGAAGGTTCCGGCCGCTCCACGATCCGTGCGCCGGGGGTGCCGGGCACAATCGCGATTGCCTTCATCGCTTAGGCCCGGCAGCGGGCTCCGATAGTATCTTCTCCAGGCCCTCCGGCAGTTTATCGCGTTGTTCCACCATGAGGCTCACCTGCCAAATCTGTTCGTCGCTCATCGAAGCCCCGAAGCCTGGCATCCCCGTCAGCCGGATGCCGTTCTTCACCACCCAAAAGGTTTGCCCAACCGCGCCGCCGCTCTTTCCCACATGAGCGAGGAACTGCGGCGGTTTGGGGAACATGCCCTTCGCGATCCCCGTCTCCCCCGCGCCGCGCAACCCATGACACATCGCGCACGACTCACGATACGTCTCCACACCCGCCGCCAGATTCGATTCGTCAGCTTGAATCGGCACAGTCGTCGGAGCTTCTTTCGTTATCCTGGCGTGCAATGCCCCTTCCGCCAGGAACTGTTCGAACGGCATGGGCGCCGACGCAGTCGCCACCGGAGCCAAGCCCAGCCTGAAATACAGAAACGCACCAGCCGCCAGTATCGCGACTCCCAACACCATTCCAAGCAGCACTTTCATCCAATCGCCTCCATCCACAAACTGTGAGCATTCCCACGGCCATCGTCCGTTCGCCGACAGCCTGCTGCCTTTACTCCTCCGTGGCCTCCGCCACCTCCGTGAGCTCGGGGTCGTGCTTTTTTCTTTTGTTTTCTCCGTGTCTCCGTGCCTCTGTGGTTGTCCATTTTTGGCAGTGGCCGACGTTACGAATCGTAAAATCTGACTAATCCATGACATTTGCGCAGGTACCCGTCCTAATCCCGTCCTACCAGCCCGGCGAAGCCCTGGAAACTCTCGTGGAAGCGCTGCTCGACCGCGGCTTCGAGACCGTCACCGTGGTGAACGACGGCAGCGGACCGGAATTCGACCCCATCTTTCAACGCGTCAGGGACCCGCCGCACGTTTTTCATAGGCCGGACCAGCAGTTACAGCCCGCGTACTCGGCCTACCCCGGGCG
>Ga0187871_10004696_pt1 | contig 10160 bp, 8 predicted proteins | sample June2016WEW_16_1_FD_132988 | JGI IMG/M metagenome (GOLD analysis project Ga0187871, IMG submission 132988) | Peatland microbial communities from SPRUCE experiment site at the Marcell Experimental Forest, Minnesota, USA - June2016WEW_16_10 | ecosystem: Environmental > Terrestrial > Soil >...
ATCGTGGTTCTCCTCATGGTGAAGGTTGTGCCAAGCTTCCAGGATATTTTCCGCGATTTGCTGAATGGTCGACCGCTGCCGGGATTGACGGTTTTCGTTGTGGGTGTCTGCAACGCGGTGCGGCACCAATTTGTGCTGATGGTATTTGCCGCGATCAGCGTGTTGATCACTGTCAAAATCGTCGGCCGGACGGTGAAAGGGCGTTGGGCGATCGATTGGCTGAAGCTCCACGCACCTGTGTTCGGTCAAATCGTCAGCAAGGTCGGTATCGCCCGGTTCGCGCGGACCTTGGGCACATTGATTTCCAGCGGAGTGCCCATTCTGCAGGCCCTGAACATTGTCCGCGAAACTGCTGGCAATGCGGTGATCGCCGACGCTGTCACCCGCGTGCATGATGCAGTCAAGGAAGGCGAGCCGATTGTGCGGCCTCTGAAAGCCTCAAAGGTATTTCCGCCGATGGTCATCAGCATGGTCGGTGTCGGCGAGCAGACCGGCGCTCTCCCGGACATGCTGACCAAAGTGGCGGACAATTATGACGAAGAGGCGGACAACGCCGTGGGAGCACTGATGTCGCTGCTGGAGCCGATCATGATTGTGTTCCTGGCGGTGATCGTCGGCACGATCGTCTTCGCCATGTTCCTGCCGTTGCTGGACATCATCCTCAACGGCCTCCAATAAGAGGCCCACCCGCGGGAGGGACCGCCGAAACCGATGGACGGCACTCATCCCGATGAAAGGTCACAGACGTGCGCGGTCAGGAGTTTTTGTGCTAAGCTGCACGGAGACATTTATTCAGAGATGAGGTGGCCATGCTTCCCGATACAACGTTGAAGGCCGGCCAGCAAGTTGACGGCTTTGAGATCACCGACATCGCCGACCTGCCGAACATTCAGGCGGCGGCGATTCGGGCACGGCACCGGAAGTCCGGCGCGCAACTGCTCCATGTCCACAATGCCGATTCAGAAAACTGTTTCGCGGTCACATTTCCCACGCCACCGCCCGACGACACCGGCCTGCCGCACATCCTGGAGCACTCCGTGCTCGGCGGCTCCCGGAGATACCCGGTCCGCGAGCCGTTCTTTGAGATGGTGAAGATGAGCATGGCCAGTTTCATCAACGCCATGACCGACCAGGCGTTCACCGTTTATCCCATATGCAGCCCCGTGAAGAAGGACTTTTTCAACCTGGTCGAGGTGTACCTCGATGCGGTGTTCCATCCTGAACTGAAGGAGGATACCTTTCGTCGTGAGGGACACCATTTCACCCTGGTGAACAATGACGACCTGAGCTCGGCGTTAAGCATTTCGGGCATTGTGTACAATGAAATGAAGGGCGGATACTCCATGCCGGAGTCGCTCCTGTCGAGATTGACGCAACGGAGAATGTACCCGGACACGCTGTTGGGTCACGATTCGGGCGGCGACCCGAATCACATTCCCGACCTGACTTACGGGCAATTCCGCCGTTTCCACGAGACGTTCTATCATCCGAGCAATGCACTCATCTTCATCTATGGCGACATCCCGACTGAAGAACACCTGCGCCACCTTTCGCCCGTGCTCGATGCGTTTGATCGACGGTCCGTCAAGATGGAGTTCCCGTACTCACAGCCATGGCCGGCCGCTGGTCGTGTGGAAGGCGAATACCCCATCGGGGCAACTGAGGCCGTGGATGCTCGCACATTCCTGACGCTGAATTGGGTCGTGGGCGATGCCCTCGATCCGGCGAAGGTTACGGCCTGGGAAGTCCTCTCCAGGATTCTTATCGGCAGCGAAGCTGCACCGCTGAAAAAGGCGCTTGTTGATTCCAGGCTCGGATCGGATGTCTTCTTTGCCGGCACCGGTGCGCTGGCTTACGAACAGGAATTCCACGTGGGTCTTCGAGGCAGTGAGACGGATCGAGCCGACAAGTTTGAATCGCTCGTGCTCGAAACGTTGCAGCGGATTGCGTCGGAACCGATCTCCGAACAAATCGTGGACGCCGCCTTTCAGCAACTGGCATACGACCACCTCGAGGTCAAGACGTTGTTCCCGCTGCACCTGGTGTTTGCCGTGGATCAATGCTGGCCTTATGGCGGCGATCCATTGACTTTCCTGCGAATGGGCGATCACCTCCAAGCGTGCCGACAGCGTTATGCCGCCCAGAACAACATGTTCAACCGGCTGATTCAGGACGGCCTGTTGGACAACAAACACAGATTAATGGTGATCCTGCGGCCCGACCGTGAGGCTCAAGCCAGAGCCGATGCTGCGCTTTCCCAGAGAATGACCAGGCAGCGAGCCGGGTTCACCCCCGACCAAATTGCCGCCATTGCACGGTCTGCCGCCGAATTGGAAGCCGCTCAGGGAAAGCCCAATCCTCCCGAAGCACTGGCGAAACTCCCCCAGCTTCGCGTCAAGGATCTTCCGGCCAAGCCGCGCCACATCCCCACCGAAATCGCCACGGTGGCCGGCATCGAGGTGCTGCGCAATGACGTGTTCACCAATGGCGTGAATTATGTTGCGCTCGACGTGGATCTCGCCGGGTTGCCGGTGGAATTGTATGCCTGGCTCCCACGTTTTTGCGAGGCGGTCGCAAAGATGGGAGCGGCCGGGCAGAGTTTCACACGTATTGCCGAACGCCGGGCGGCAGTCACGGGCGGGCTGGGATGTTCCACACTGGTCTGCCGTCATGCCACGGAGTCGACTCGGACATTACGGCGTCTCCGCTTCGGAATGAAGAGCCTCGATGCCCAAGCTGAGGCGGCGATGCGACTGCTGGGCGATCTAGTCTTTGACGTTGATCCACGGGACCGCCATCGGTTGCGCGATGTGATGACCCAGACCGAGTCACGGTATCGCACGACGCTGGTTAACGACGGTTGGCTCACCGCACGCCGTCAGGCAGCCCGCGGGTTGAGCCCTGAGGGTGCGCTCGAACACCAGTTCCTCAGCCCCGAAGCGCTGAAGCTGGTCCAGAACGTCCTCGGGGACTTCGACACAGGTGCGAAGCAACTGGCGCAGAACGTCGAACGGATCCGCGATTTCCTTGCCAGCCGCGCCCGTTGGACTGTCAGCTTCACGGGTAGCGATGCGGCCTTTCGAGTTTTCACCGATACACTCGAAGAATGGGCTGCGCGAATGAATGGCCAGCGAATCGTCGAGGCACTCCCGCCTTTTGAGCCGTTTGTTGTCCCACCGCGGGAAGGACTGGCCGCCCCAATAAAGATTGCCCACTGCGTCAAAATAATGCCCGCACCGCATCTGGCGCACCCGGACGTGCCGCTGTTCCGCCTAGGGGTTTACCTCGCTGGCTTCGACTACATGCTTCCGGAAATCCGTTTCAAGGGAAATGCCTACGGCGCAGGCGCTATGCATGATGACGCTCTGGGCCTGTTCCGCCTGCATAGCTTCGCCGATCCGCACATCGCGGAGACCCTGCGGATCTTTGATGGGCTGGGAGATTTCATCGCCGAGCAGAAATTGACACAGGCGGACATCGATCGGGCGATCGTCGGAAGCGCCAAGGAAGCGGAGAGGCCGATTCGTCCAGAAGAAGCGACCGGCCTGGCATTAACCCGGCATATTCGTGGTGATACCAACGAACTCCGCGAACTTCGTTACGCCGATAGATTCCGCGCAACGCCCCAGTCGGTGAAACAGACCTTTCTCAATGTTTTGGAGGCCAATGAAGCCAAGTCGGCGGTTTGCGTAGTCGCCAGCCGCGAGAAGTTGCAGGAGGCCAACATGGCACTCGAGGCCCGGGCATTGGTTGTGACGGATATTCTTGATTGACCACCTTTGGCAGGGCGGGATACCGGTCAGCTCGCTTTTCGGGCCAGCCTGTCCACGTACATGCTGGTGATCATCGACAGAACAACGCCGGCGGCAAACCAGTAAACACCACGCTGCGGTCGAACTTTCACCAGTGGCCCGAGTTTGACGAGCACAATCAGGATCGCCACCACAAACACGTCGAGCATCGACCACTTGCCGAGGATGCCGAGCCAATGAAGCACAAACTCTCGTTTGTGCGCCGACAGACGGACAACCCAAAGAACCCCAAGGACTGCCAGCTTGAAAAGTGGAAACACAATCGAAAAGAAAAACAAAATGATCGCCAACGAGAACTGCCCCTCATCCCACAACCCGCGGACTCCGGCGATGATGGAATACTCGTTTTTCCAATAAACCAGCTTTTCCACGCTCATCAAGGGCAACGAGTACGCCATCAACAGCAAGCCGAGTGACGCCAGCATCAGCAGCGGCACTTCAATTCGCCAGGGATACCGGTCGCGGAGCGATTGTGACATCAGTCACACAATAGCCCAACATCCGCCGATGGCAATCATCGAGCCTGGTCGGACATACCCGCGCCGAATTCGACGGCGGGGGTTGCCCCGGGCTTTGCGCCGCCGGCGGCATGCTGCCCGATGTAGAAATCGGGGCGGGTCCGCATATCATGGACGGCGATGATATATTGGTTGATGCGCTCCACGTGGTCGGATACATCCGCGGTCTTGAGCATGGCACGGACGCGGATCAACAATTCTTCCACCTCAAACGGTTTACCCACAAAATCATCGGCACCAGCCTCCATGCATTCTTCGAGGCGGCCCCGGGCGGTCAGTGACGTCACAATGATGATCGGGACATTCCGAGTCTGAGTGCCGGCCCGAACCGCCTTGCAGAACGTCAAGCCATTCAGCTTGGGCATGCCGACGTCCAGCAGGATCAAATCGGGATTGAGCGTCAACATCTTCTGAACGGCATCCTTGCCGTCGACCGCGCTGCAGATCTCCACGTTTTCGGTGAGCAGAATGCTTTCGAGAACTTCTCGCATTCCCGGATCGTCGTCGACAACCAGCACTTTGGGCCGTTTCACGTTAGAACCGTCAAAACCATGCAGAAGGAACCATGCCAGACGCCGCTCTCCGACATTTGGGCGTAGCCAACCCGTGAAAGGAGCACAAAACAGGCATGGGCTACGGCGTTTTTGCCGCTTTTTACGGTGTAACGGTTAAAAACTGGATTTTGGATGCATGCCAGACGGACAGACGGCAGCGTGCATGGCCGGAACTGCAGCCCTTACTTCCAGTCTCAATTACCAATTTCAGCCAAGGGATGAGTCCAAGGTCATCCCCAATGGCCACCGAACCACACTCCGCGGTCCCAGCGCCCGCCAATCCATATGGCGTTGCGATGCGGCGGCCATGCCCAGCGGCCTCTCACCCACACCCATCGCCCTGCGTACCATGTCCACGACCCGGCGATCCACACGTAGCCGGGTGCGGGGGCCGGATAGTATTCTTCAACAATCGGCGGGGGTGGAGGTTGGGCAACTTCGACAGCCTCCATAGATGCCGTCGTCTCGGGCGGAGGCTGCGGGGCCGAGCTGTAGGGGCCCACACTGGCGGTGTTGATCATAAAGTCAATGACCCTTTCACTAACACCGGCGTCCTTGAGATCAATGATTTCAGCCGTGCTTAATTGGTACACCGAATGGGAATTGCGAATCTGGCTGATGATGACTTCATCGCTGACGCCGGCCCTGGCCAATTCCTTGACGTCAGCCAGACCAAGGGGCTGGCCCTGTTCGACCCGTTGCCACGTGGCCGGTGCCTCGGCCTGGAGGCGGGCTCGTTGCTGCTGATTGATGGAATTACCGATGATCGCCCCGGACGCTGCCCCGACTGCGGCGCCAATCAACGCGCCGACCCCTGGGTTGTGCGCCGCTGCGCCGCCAATGATCGCACCCGCGCCGGCGCCAATCGCGCCGCCTTCCAATGCGCCCGTCGCGGCATAGTCCGGGCGCCCCTCTGGCGTGTAACATCCTGTCAACACAACCCCGCTCGTCAGGAGTGCAACAACCATGGAACTTGATTTCATATTCACCTTCCTACAATTGCTTGGACGAAACACTCGTTCATTAGGTTACATTCACTGTCTTGACGCCCAACAAAACTGCCTTCTTCAACTGGTCCACGTCAAGTCTGACTTTCCATCCGGAACCACCACTCGCCGCCGCCTGGCAGACTGCCGTCGGTTGGCAAAGCCGCGGCTTCACGGCTGCTTTGCGCCGTTCGATATAGATGATGTGGGCGGCGCGGCTTCCTGCGGCGGCGGGATTGGACGCCGAGCTTCTTCCACAGCCTGCTTCAACACCGATTTCCCGCCGTCCCCGTAGCCGGAAATGAAGCCCCGACGAAAATCGTCGCGCGCGCTGAGTGGGGCATTAATGATATAGGCACGCATGTAGTCGACCAGCCAGTCGTGAGACACAGCTTTCAATCGCAGCGCTTTGCCGGAATCGTGACCGAGTTTCAGATAATCGCGGCTGTCATATTGGGGATAACCTGACGGCTGAGGATTGCCGTATTGGTAGGCTGGAGCCTGCCCGTAACCGTAATAATCATAGTCATACGGCGGATAGCCATAATAGACGTAGTAGTCGTCTGGCCACCACCAGTAAGGATATCCCCACCAAAAGGGGTCTCCCCAGAAATATCCACCAAAACCGTACCCATATCCGTGGTGCCAACCCCACCCACCCCCGCCGTGCCAGCCTCCTCCGCCACCATGCCCGCCGCCTCCGAAGCCCCCGCCGCCAAAACCACCACCACCTCCGCCGCCACCACGCGCGTAGGCCAATGGAATCGCCACACACAGACACATCACCAGAGCTGCGGCAAATGAACCAAGGCACTTCTTCATGTTCAATCACCTCAATACATTAGATGCCACTCGGCGTGTTTTGGTTCAATCGCCAGCCAGCCCCCATACCCCGACCCAACGGCGTGTGCCGGCTTCAGGAAGAGATGGGGAACGGAGCGCGATCAGGCGCCATCACTAGCAAATCAAAAAGAGCCGCCAAATCGACTGCATAAAAGCCAAAACTCCCCCAAGTTTCTGAGGGAGTTCTGGGCTACGGCTGCGTATTGGGGTGCGCTTACCTGCGGTTCTGCCGCATCGATTATGCTTTAATGTTTCATTCCGAACGCGGAGCGCAGACACATAATCCGTTGGGGCCTGCATCAATCCGCGAGACTTTCCATCCCGTGGGCTCCACGAGACTTACCCTAGTCCGTCACGTCAGTCTGAGCTAGGGGTGTGCCACGAACAATTCGACTGCCGTCCGACGCCTTGGGCTCGTTCTCACAATGCCTTGTGAATACGGAGATTACGCCCGACCCGTCGACCGAATCGCCTGCGTCGCGCCGACCGGACTTATCTGAAAGGTGTAAACGATTGCGACGCCGTGTTTGCCAAGACCGGCGTCTAACTGACCAACAGTCAATGTATTCCGTTTGTGGACAGCGCCTTCCTAGCGTGTAAAAAACACCGGCATAGCTCAGGCGTCGGTCCTGCGATGTTTCTACGTATGCTTTTATGCAGTTCAATATTGCATTGAATCGAGTCGTCAGCCCGTCTAGCATCCGACCTGCTGCCTATGACGCACAGCCAGACGAAGGAAAGAACTCCGATGAAGGAGATCCAAGCCACCGGACTAAAGGGATGGATTAGCTACCGCCCCGAGATCAAGGTCCTGGATTGCACAATCCGTGACGGCGGATTGATGAACAGCCATCATTTCGACCACGAATTTGTGAAGGCGGTACACCAGGCAGACGTCGAGGCTGGTGTTGATTACATGGAAATCGGCTACAAGACCTCCCGGAAGCTGGCCAGCCGCAATGAATTTGGCGCCTGGAAGTTTTGCGATGAAGACGATATGCGGCGGGCCCTCGGTGACAAGAAGTCATCGGTCAAAATCTCCGTGATGGCCGACGCGGAACGGACGGATTACCACACCGATATACTGCCCAAGGGCAAGACTGTGGTGGACATGGTGCGCGTCGCAGCCTACATCCATCAGATCCCCACCGCCTTGGATATGATCAAGGACGCCCATGACAAGGGCCACGAGACGACGATCAACCTCATGGCCATCTCGACCGTTCCCGACCTGGAACTCGACAACGCGCTGGAGATCCTTTGCAGTTCACCAGTCGGCGCGCTCTACGTCGTCGACAGTTTCGGCACGCTCTACGGCGAACAGATCCAGGCCCTGATGCACAAGTTCCTCAAGTTCGCCAGGCCGGCCAAGAAGACCATCGGAATTCACACCCATAACAACATGCAATTGGCGTTTGCCAACACGATCGAGGCGATCATTCTCGGCGCCAACATGCTGGACGCCAGCATTGCCGGTCTTGGACGGGGAGCCGGCAACTGCCCCATGGAGTTGCTGCTGAGTTTCCTTCACAATCCCAAGTTCAACCTCCGTCCGATCCTGAGCTGCATTCAACATCATGTGGAACCGATGCGCGAAAAGCTGCGGTGGGGGTTCGCCATCCCGTACATGGTGACCGGCCACCTCAACCAGCACCCGCGCACGGCCATGAAGTTCATGGAAGAAACCGACGGGCGCGACATCCTGAAGTTCTACGACAGCGCCATTGAGGAAGAATGAACCGCTGCCCATCCGTCCACAATGATACTTTCGAAATTCCTCCGCTACCTTCGTGGCGATCTCACTAGGAAGACGTTACTGGCCGTCCTGCTCCCGCTCATTCTCGCTTCGTATTTCGGAATCCTGACTCTCGTCGCCTTGCTATACCCGGACCGCTACGATTGGCGTTACCTGTCAATTTCCAAGCTGCTGTACCCGGTCACCAATCCGCAGTTCCATTACCTCGCGGCCTTCAGCGTTGCCGTCACCGGCGTATTGATGCTCCCGTTCGCCGGCTACATTCGCCGACGGTTGCGTGGCGCTTCTCCGCGGACGGCGGCCGTCGGAGCCACCCTGTTCTTTGCCGGGTGCCTGTGCCTGACCCTGTCCGGCTTGATCGCCTCGCACCCGGCGCATGGAACGGCGCGTTTTCCCAAACTGCACGAAATTCTGGCGCGCCTTGCCGCCATCGGCATCGGCTTGGGAATGGCCGTGTTCAACGCATGCGCAACAAAGGGGTGTTTCCGGGCTGCGCCGGGAAACGCGCATCGCCGACGCGGCCTTCTGATCTCGTGGAACCTGCTCACCTTGCCGGTGATTTTGGTCGCTGTCTCATGGGTGGCAATTCGCATCTGCTTGAAGCGGACTGCTCCCGCCTATCACACCATCGCAACCTCCGCCGCGTGGCATGTGGGGTTTTGGGAATGGCCCGGGTCGGTCGTCCTGTTTGCCTTCCTCGTTTGCTCCGTGTTGTTTCTGCCCGAGGCGGATTCGTGGTGAGACGTTTCCGCATCGACAGGGCAATTGCCCCCAGCTGACTCTCAACGCCTGCGTATTGCATTTCCGTACCCAAACACGCTATGTTAAGAGGACATGAGAAGCCCCTTGCATTGGGCCGACCTGTCAGACAGCATTCGGCTGAAATCATTTCACCGCTTCCTCCCTTGGAGAAATATGAAATTTCACCTGTCACTCGTGATCGCCGTACTCGGGCTGCTGCCTGTCTCGAACACCGTTCTGGCGCAAACCGGGACCGTGCAATTCAGTTCGTCGTCGTTCTCCGTTGACACAACCAATGGCTCGCAAACCAGCGCGACCATCACTGTTGATTGTTCCAACTGTCCCAGCAACGGCATCCTCAGCGTTAATTACTCAACCAGCAATGGCACGGCCACCGCGGGCGTGGAATACGAGGAGGCCAACGGCACGCTTAGTTTCACAAACGCCGCCCCTGCCAGTCTCGACTTCGATATTCAGGTTCTGTCCACCAACCTGCCGGGAACGAACCAGACCGTCTTTCTAACGCTGTCAGACGTGAGCGGAGGCGAATTGGGCACCCCGTCGAACGCAACCCTCGCTATCTACGAACAGGTCCAGTCGGTGCAGTTTGCCGAAACCAATTTCACGACGTCCTCGCTAACCAATGGCACTACCAACGCCGTCATCACCGTGGTTCGATCGGGACCCAGCGGAACCGGTACCGTTGATTACTCGGCGATCGACCTGACCGCATCCAATGGGCTCGATTACACATCCACAACCGGAACACTCGTGTTTGTTCCAGGTACCAACAGCGCTGAGTTTAGCGTCACGGTCCTGCAGCAGCGCACAAACGCGCCTCCCGATCTGGACGTCAGCCTGATGTTGTACAACCCTACCGGAAATGCCCAACTCGGCTCTGCGAGCAATGCGGAGCTGACGATCCTTGGGCCGCCGTCCTTCCTGCTTAG
>Ga0187871_10004698_pt1 | contig 10153 bp, 8 predicted proteins | sample June2016WEW_16_1_FD_132988 | JGI IMG/M metagenome (GOLD analysis project Ga0187871, IMG submission 132988) | Peatland microbial communities from SPRUCE experiment site at the Marcell Experimental Forest, Minnesota, USA - June2016WEW_16_10 | ecosystem: Environmental > Terrestrial > Soil >...
CAAAAATGAGAAACCGGCGATCCTCTTTACCAATCGCCAAAAATGAACCCTGTCCTGGTTTGCTAACTACAAAAAATTCCTGGTTTGAAAACTACGCGACACTGATTTTATTGGTTGTTTTCAATTTTTCACATTCTGATTCAAATGGGCAACCCGGCCTCGAATTACCTGGAAAAGTGTACTGCACAGTACTGCACAGTCGGCCAATCGCCACCTTTACCCTTTGGTCTATCAAGACGCTTGTACGGAACTCCTCCCCGCCGTGGACGACCCGGTGTCCCACGGCTGTGATGGGAGTTGCGCCGTTGGCCACGGAGAGGGTTGAGTCTACGGCTGTCTGGATGGCGCTCATCGCGGCTGTGGCATCATCCGGCACCGCAAGCCGCGAGCACGTTGAGGCGCCCTGGCGGGGTCGCACGACTAATTGGGCTTGCCGGCGGTCACCGCCCGCCCAGTCAATTTCTCCTGTCACCAAGCGCTCGCAGGTGTCATCGCTGAAAAGTCCAAACTTCAGGCTGCTCGATCCGGCATTAATTGCCAATGTGCTCATGATTCGTCGCGCCGTCGTCACGGCCCGTCGGTAATCACCGTGTCTTCATGCTCGTAACCCGGGGCGCAGCAGCAGAGCAATCGCAAAACCTCGGGACCCATGTTCCAGAGCTTGTGCCTCTGCCCTGGCAGGATCGCAATCGCATCTCCGGCAACGACATCGCGGACTTCCTGATCAATGCGAATCCGTCCCACCCCATGCGTGATGTAATAAATCTCCTCCGTCTTGGCATGAAAGTGCTCCTGTGTGCTCGCGCCAGGTGCCAGCCGCGCCTCCGCCAGACTCTGATTGCGGATCGCCGAATTCCGATGCGCCAGCAACTCGCGAATCTCCGATCCGTCCTTCGTGATAAATGGCGCCACATTCCCAAGGTTTTTCACATCCATGACCCCATTCATGCCACACTCTCGCTTGTAACGCACTCCGTTTCCAGCGAGACGCGCTTGATGTTCGACGCATTATCCCCACTCGCCGCTCAGGATGGGGATTTTCCCGCGCTTGGATTCCGGCGCGCAACGGTCAATCAACTCGCGCAGCCTTTTGTAATCCGCGGCGGCAGTTTCCGGCGGCTGATTGGGAGCGCGATGAGGATGAACGCGGACGCCATCCAGAAACTCCAGCACCCAGGCAGGGAAGGTCTAATTCCCCGTTCACACTGGTTCGTTCCAGGAATTGCGTGTTTCGTTCCAAAATGATTGTTCAGATCCCCTGGGCTGTTAGGATCGGCTTGACCTGTCCGTGTTGGCCGGGTTTGAAACCAAGATGAAGGCCACATTGAATGCCACAAGCGCTGCCAGACCCGTCGTTCGCCAACTCCGCGTCATGGCGATGGCGCTTGGGCTTTGGGCAGCCCTTGTGCTGCTGTTCGCGACTCAGTTCGTGCTGGTTGGCTCATGTTCGTGGCGTGAGGGTTTCGTTCAAGCGTTGTTTTTTTGGGGCCTTTGGGTTCTGTTGACGCCAGCCGTGGTGTTGCTCTCCTTTCGTTTTCCTTTCGAACGCAAGCGGCTTTTCCAACGGTTCGGCATCCACGTTCTGGCTTGTGTGCTGGCAGTCACAGCCAGCCAGTTTGCGTTTCGCAACTTCATCCCTATCCCCTTTCCGCCGCCTGGCGAGGAACCCCGAAATCGGGAACCGGGACTGCAAACTCCGGCGCCAGGCATGCGGCCGCCGGAAGGATTCCTCGGCATGCGGGCTGGGTTGGATATCCTGGTTTATTGGTCGCTGTTGGGAGTTTGTCAGGGCATCACGAACTTCCGGCAGTCGCAGCAGCGGGAACGGCACGCGGCCGAAATGGAAGCGCGGCTGACACGCAGCAAACTCCAGGCCCTGCGTATGCAGATCAATCCCCATTTCCTGTTCAATACCCTGAACGCGATTTCCACCTTGATTTACGTCAACCCCAGGGCCGCCGACGAAATGATCGGGGACTTAAGCGAACTGCTGCGCCGCTCTCTCGACAGCGTGGAAGAGCAGGAAATTCCCCTGGCCCGCGAGCTTCAGTTCATCCGTGCCTATATCAGTATCGAGCAAAAACGCTTTGGTGATCGCCTCCGCATGGAGCAGAACGTGCCGGATGAGTTGATGAATGCCCTGGTTCCCGCTCTCATCCTTCAGCCCCTGGTGGAGAACGCCATCCGTCACGGCATCGAACCCCAGCGAGCGCCGGGACTCGTCACGATCGAGGCGAAACGGCACGGAGAAAACCTGCACCTCGTCGTCCGGGACAACGGCAAGGGGCCGCCAGCCGGGGACGCCAACCGCCCGGAACGACGCGGCGTCGGGCTGGCCAACACACAGGCACGTCTGCGGGGACTTTATGGACAGAACCAACAGTTCTCCTTCGGCAAAGGCGAGCCGCGCGGCTGCACGGTCGAAGTGCGGCTCCCGTTCCACACAGAGACCGTGCCGGTCTCAACGGTTCCCACTGGAGGACTGCCATGAAAATCCGGGCGATCGTTGTTGATGACGAACCTTTGGCGCGACAGCGCCTCCGCCTGCTGTTGAGTGAGGAAGGCGACCTGGAAATTGTCGGGGAGTGCGAGGACGGCATTGAAGCGGTCGCGCAGATCACAGCAAGCAAACCCGATTTGCTGTTTCTCGATGTGCAGATGCCGGAAATGGACGGCTTCGAGGTGTTGGGGAAAGTTCCGCGCGAAATGCTGCCCATCTTGATTTTCACCACGGCTTACGATGAACACGCGCTTCGGGCGTTTGACGCGCATGCGCTCGACTACCTGCTGAAGCCGTTCAAACCGGAACGTTTGAAGCAAGCCGTTCAGCGGGCTCGCGAACTCATCGCCAACAAGCAGGCAGGCGCCGCTGCCCGAGGGTTGTTGGAGTTGTTGAGCGAGCGTTCCACAGCAAACAACTACCTCAGCCGTCTGGCCGTCAAAACCCCTGACAGGGTCATTTTCGTGAACGTGGAGGAGATTGATGCCATTGAGGCGGCTGGCAAGTATGCGGTGGTGCATGTGGGCAAGGAAAACCATGTCCTGCGGGAGACTATGAACTCCTTGGAATCCAATCTGCCGCCGGACCGCTTTTTGCGCATCAGCCGTTCGGTCATTGTCAACATTTCCCGCGTACAGGAATTGCAGCCCATGTTCAAAGGCGAGAATGTGATCGTGCTCAAGAACGGAAGACGCTATCCCACCACCCGTCCTCTTCGCGAGATCCAGCAAAAACTCGAATTCCGGTAGCACGGCCATTGCAGGCTCTGCCGATACAATCGTCAATGTGGCAGAGAGTGAATGGCACTGCGGGCGCTGAAGCATCCTCCAGCCGTTCCTTCCCGGCGGGGTGATTTGCCGGGGAGGACCTTCCGCTTTCGTTCCCTTTTCATCGCGGTTGATCCCAAATTTCAGGCCCTTGGTTCCAAATCGGACGCCAGATCCGCGAAATTCGAGCATGATCGCCCCAGACAGAGTAAATGAGAAAGCATTTGAGGATGAAACAAATCACCAAAGCCTCCGCCGATAAACCTAGCGAAGGGCCTGCTGCCGGGGCCGCCGCAGGGACAACCTTGCGCCGCCCTATTTTACTATGCGCGGCCCTGATCGCCTCCGGTTGCGCGATGATCCCTCGCTACGAGCGCCCGCCCGCCACCGTGGCGGCGCAGTATCCAGGCGTCAGCCAGACCAATGAAACGGACGCCGCTGACATCGCCTGGCAGACCTTTTTCGCCGACGAACGTCTCAAGAAACTGATCGAGGTGGCGCTGACCAACAACCTTGACCTTCGAGTGGCGGTTCTGAACGTGGAGCAAAGCCGCGCGCAATATCGCATCACCCGTTCGGCCTCATATCCCACCGTAAATGCCAGTGCCGGTTACACCCATTCTTACGCCGACCGCATCTCTTCCGATCAGTGGAGCGCCAACCTCGGCAGCACCGCTTATGAACTGGACCTGTTCGGGCATGTGAGCAGCCTGAACCAGCAGGCGCTGGAGAAATACTTCGCAACGGCCGAAGCCAGACGCAATGCGCAGATCTCCCTGGTGTCGGAAGTGGCGACCGAATACTTCACGCTGCGCCAGACGGAGGAACAGCTTCAATTGGCGCGGGAAACGTTGAAAACTGTTCAGGAATCCTACGACGTGAACAAGGCCATGTTCGACGCGGGAGCCAGCACTGAATTGGACGTCAAGACGGCGCAGGGGCAGGTCCAATCGGCGAAGATCAGCGTGCTGACCTACGAACGCCAGTTGGCGCAAGCTGAAGACTATCTTGTGTTGCTCATCGGCAAGCCGCTGCCGGCCGAACTGCCGGCGCCGCAGCCCTTCAACAGCACCAATCTGCTGGTCGAAATCCCGGCGGGATTGCCTTCCGAACTCGTCGAGCGGCGTCCGGACGTCCTGGAAGCCGAGCACACCCTCAAAGCCGCCAATGCGAATATCGGCGCCGCCCGCAGCGCGTTTTTCCCCACGATCACACTGACGGCTTCCGCCGGCAGTACCAGTTCCCAACTGGCGCAACTCTTCGGCTCGGGCACCGGTGTTTGGAGTTTTGCGCCACAAGTCACACTGCCGATCTTTACCGGCGGGCAGAACCGCGCCGAATTGGATTCCGCCAAAATCGCCACCCGCATTGAAGTGGCCGATTATCAGAAAGCCATCCAGACTGCCTTTCGGGAAGTCGCCGATGCGCTCGTTGCCATCAACACCTATGCCGCTCAGGTTGACGCGGAAGCCGTGGCGATCAGCGCCGAACAGGACCGTTACGACCTCGCCAACATTCGCTATCGCCAGGGCGAAGACAGTTACTTGAACGTCCTTTCCGCGCAGCAGGACCTCTACAGCGCCCAACAGGGCATGCTGCAAGCGCAATACAACAAATTGGCCAGCCAGATTTCCCTTTACCAGGCCCTGGGCGGCGGCTGGAAATAACGCGATGAAATTCACCCACCCGGATTCAATATCATGAAACCAACAAAAAGACTGTTCCCTGCGCTGCTGACATCGCTTGCAGCGTTGACGCTGCTGATCAATGCCGGATGCAAACCGGCCGGTGGCGGCCGGCCCAAATATGAAACTGCGCCGGTGGCCCGCGGCGACCTCGTTCAGCGCGTCACTGCGAGCGGCACGTTGAGCGCGCTCGTCAGTGTGGATGTCGGCAGCCAAGTTTCTGGCAAGATTACGGCGTTGAATGCCGACTTCAACTCCCCTGTGAAAAAGGGGCAGTTGGTCGCGGAAATTGATCCGACCATTTACAAGGCCGCGCTTCGCCAGGCGGAAGGCCAGCTCGCCAGCGCCAAGGCCGATGTCACGCTCAAGGGCCAGAACCTCCAGCGCAAAAAGGCCCTTCTCCCGTTGAAAGCCGCCTCCCAGTTGGACCTCGACCAGGCGGTCGCCGAACTTGCACAGTCGGAGGCCACGGTTGTCATCCAGGGAGCCGCCCTTGAAACCGCCAAGGCGAATCTGGATTACTGCAAGATCACCGCTCCCGTGGACGGCATTGTTATCTCTCGAAAGGTGGATCTGGGCCAGACCGTCATTGCCGCCATGAGCACGCCCGTCCTGTTCACCATCGCGCAGGACATCAGGAAGATGAACATCAGCGCCACCATTTCCGAGGCCGACATCGGCCAAGTCAAGGAAGGCCAGCCGGTGGACTTCACGGTGGACGCCTTTCCAGATGACGTTTTCCACGGAATCGTCACCCAGGTCCGCATGGCGCCGACCACCACGCAAAATGTCGTCACTTACGAAACGCTCATCTCGGTGGACAACCCGGAAAAGAAACTGTTTCCCGGCATGACGACCGACGTGTCCATCCCGGTTGCGGAGCGCAAGAACGTCCTGAGAATCCCCAACACCGCCCTGCGGTTCACGCCGCCGGACGATGCAAAATTCGAACAAACCCCTCCCGCGAAGCTGGCACACAACGAGCGTCTGGTGTATTCGCCCGGCAGCAATTCTCTGACGCTCAAGCCTGTCATTCTAAAGGTCGGCATCACCGACGGCATCGCCACGGAAGTGCTCGACGGCTTCAAAGAGGGCGGGGTGGTCATAACATCATCGCTCACTGTCGCCCCCACCGGTTTCGGCAACCCGCCGCCTCCACCCCCGCAAGCTCCATGAGCGCAGCCATCAGCAACAAGCCCGTCATCCAGCTCCGCGATCTCGCCAAGACCTACCAGACCGGCGAAGTCGAGGTGAAGGCCGTGCGCGGCATCACCCTGGACATAGATCGAGGTGATTTCGTGGCCATCATGGGCGCCAGCGGCTCGGGAAAGTCCACGCTGATGAATATGCTCGGCTGCCTCGACCAGCCGACCAGCGGCAGTTACCTGCTGGATGACATTGCGGTCGCCGGTTTGGGCCGCAAGGACCTGGCACGATTGCGGAACAAGAAAATCGGCTTCGTCTTCCAGAGCTTCAACCTCCTGGCCCGCACGTCCGCGCTGGAGAATGTTGAGTTGCCAATGTTCTACAGCCACCCATTGACTTCGTTGCGCGACCGCCGGCAGCGCGCGCTGCAGGCTCTCCAACAGGTTGGACTTGGGGACCGCCTGAGCCACCATACCAGCCAGTTGTCCGGCGGACAGCAGCAACGCATCGCCATCGCCCGCGCCCTGATCAACCGCCCGGAACTGGTGCTCGCGGACGAGCCGACCGGCAATCTGGACACCCGCACCAGCATCGAGATCATGGGGCTGTTCCAGCAACTCAATGAATCGGGCATCACCCTCATCATGGTGACACACGAACTGGACATCGCCGCCTACTGCAAACGCATCGTGGTCATGCGCGACGGCCGCGTCATCAGTGACACCCGCAATGAAGCCCGGCGTTCAGCCCGGGAGGAAATCGCCAAGCTCGATGAAACCGAGCAAAAAGCAAAACTCGCCTGACTATGTTCAACCTCATCCAAAACTTGTTCACCCGCGCCTGGCAGACGGCGGTGATCGCCCTGCGCGCATTGCGCCGGAACAAGATGCGCTCCGTCCTCACCGCCCTTGGCATCATCATCGGTGTGGCTTCCGTCGTGGCCATGGTGGCCGTGGGCAATGGCGCGCAGGCCCGCATTACCAGCCAGGTCGCCGCGCTTGGGCAAAACCTGCTTTCCGTTTTCGCCGGTAGCCGCAAGTCCGGTGGCGTCAATTCAGGCCTGGGCAGCGCCAGCGCCCTGACCCTGCCCGACGCCGAGGCCATCCGCCGTGAGATAAGCGACGTGGTCGCCATCAGCCCCGAAGATTCCACCACCGCCCAAGCCATCGCCAACGGACGCAACTGGTCCACCACCGTCGCGGGAGAATCGCCGGACTACTTGAAAATCCGCGATTGGAAACTGGCCTCCGGCTCGATGTTCACGGAGCGCGAGGTGCGGAGCGCCGCCAAAGTGGCTGTCATCGGTTCAAAAACAGCCAGTGAATTGTTCGGCCCCCTCAATCCCGTCGGCCAGAGCGTGCGCATCCAGAACATCCCGTTTGTCATTATTGGCCTGCTCGAAAGCAAGGGCGCGGGCATGGGCGGACAGAACCAGGACGATCGCATCCTTATCCCTTACACCACCGCCATGAAACGCGTCACCGGCGACAAATACCTGCGCTCCGTCAATGTCCAAATTGGGAGTGCGGACCGGATGGAAATTGCCCAGCAGCAAATCACCAGCCTGTTGCGCCAGCGCCATCGTTTGACTGCCGGGCGCGACGACGATTTCAACATCTTCAATCAGAAGGAAATTGCCGACACCGTCAATTCCATCTCCAAAATCATCACGCTGCTGCTCGGATCGGTCGCCGGCATCTCGCTCTTTGTTGGCGGCATCGGCATAATGAACATCATGCTCGTGAGCGTCACCGAACGTACCCGCGAAATCGGCATCCGCATCGCCGTCGGCGCGCAACCGGGAGACATCCGGCTGCAATTCCTGATTGAGGCTGTCACGCTGAGTTTGCTGGGCGGTTTGATTGGCGTGCTCTGTGGCGTGGGCGCATCCCACCTGCTGGGGGTCGTGGCAGATTTCAAAGCCATTGTCTCGACCGGTTCAATCCTCCTCGCCTTCGGGGTCAGTTCGGTGATCGGAATTTTCTTTGGATTCTATCCGGCCCACAAAGCCGCAGCGCTGGATCCGATCGTCGCGTTGCGTTATGAATAAAACAAATTCGGGTCGTTTTGGCGATTGGGCCAAGTGGAGCCGGTCGCCATGTGACACCGAATCGGAACTTCTCAGCGAATCCGAACTGCGACGACGCGAACACGAAAATCTGCTGGCGACTCTTCACAAGACTCGTTGGAAGATCAAGAGCGCCGATGGGGCTGCGGAACTATTAAAGATAAAACTGACCACCTTGGTGGCGCATCTGAGAAGGATGGGTATAAAGCGTCCCGCCTTAGAATGAGGCGGCGAACGCAAATGGTTGGCGCTGTTCTCCTTACCATGAATAATGCATGGAGCAGCAGCAACTGAGGCTGGCTGGCGCACGAAATAGTTCAACAACCTGTTTCAAAGCTTCTTTCATATAAATTTCCTTTCCAGCAGGACCCGCCAAATCCGGCAGTATCCAAAAATTCACGCTCAGGCTGCATCCCCGGAGTCACTCCAGTTGTCCAGAACCAGGACGGATGCAGGAATCGATGACTCTTGGCACGCAGAATGAGCCGTGGGCAGAAGTTCCTCCCAATGCCTTCTCCCATCGTAGCTGAGAACGGCAAGGCAAACAGAATTCACATGGTGATTATGCATTGCTATCGAGGCGTCTGCCCAAGCGGTGTGCTACAGAACTCGGCTTTCCTGCTGATGCGGCCGGTTATTATTTCCCCAATCTGTATCCAGCCGGTGCGGATTGACAGTCGCACCCGCTTCTGTCTCGATTCGCAGCCATTAACGGTTTCAAATTGGCTGCGGGGAAAACTGCAATCATATTACGCAGGTTGCGTTACGCAAGTTGCGTAATTCCACACCCGGCAGGCGCGTAAAACTCCCTTTCAGCCGAGGCCGAACAGGAAGCTTTAGCCATGGTCATCGGCCGCAATGCCTCGGCCAATTGAAAGGTGAGAGGACAGCCGGGAAACACTTCGCGGGCGGCGTCGCGGGCTGAGGTGGTGTCGGCGGGGGTGAAGCGCAATTCAACATCGTGCAGGGATCCTTGGGGATTCCAGAGCACGGCGGCGCGGCCTTCGGCGACGACTTCCAAACGGTCGTGCCAGGTGCGCTCACATAACGCGCCCAGCGCGGTCAAGCCTTCTTCGTAGAATTCCAGCAACTGGCCGGGATCGTGGGTGGCGCGGTTCAGTTTCATGGCAGAAACCAGTCAGCGAAAGTCCGATAAATCATAATGATTCGTAGTCCTTCGCGAAAAGGGTTGCGTCCAGTTGCTTCACTTCGCTGTAGGCGTCGCGCGCGGCGGCCAGTTCGTCGCCCAGTCCCGCCATCGCTTCCGCCACGCGGCCTTCGCTTTCCCGCCAGCGCCGGAAAACTTCTTCGGCGAACTCATCGCTGCCGAAGCGTTCGCCCAGCACCAAACCGGTTTCGCCGACGACCAGTTCAAACAGGTTTAGTTTTTCCTGGAGAATCGCCAGCAGGTGTTTCTGCAATGTTCCGGCTTGAACGAAATTGTAGATATGGACCGGGTGTTGCTGTCCCAGGCGATGCAAACGCCCGATGCGCTGCTCGATCTCCATGGGATTCCACGGCAGATCGAAGTTTACGAGGCGGTTGGAAAACTGCAGGTTGCGACCCTCGGTGCCGCTGTGGGTGAGCAGCAGCGCGCCCCCGCGCCTGTGAAATTCTTCCGTGATGGGCTGGCGTTCGGGTGCCGGAGTGGAGCCGTTGATGACAAAAGTCTCCACCCTGGCGCGGCGCAGAAATTCCGCCAATGCCGACTGGGTTTCCAGAAACTGGGTAAAGACGACCGCGCCGCCTTCGCCTTGGGCCAGGGGTGGAATCAACTCGCATTTCCGGCGCCAGCTCTTTTCCAGGGGCGCCTGTTCACGCCAGACGCCGGCAGCCTGGGTGTCCGGGAATTTTTCGAGCGCGGCGCGCCAGGCCGCCGGACTGCTGCCGGCGGTTTGCAGGAGCAAACGGCCCCAGAGGTTGGATTGGCTGGCGTTGAACTGGGAAAGCCGTGCGCGCAATTCGCCGTCCCATTGCTCCCAGAACG
>Ga0187871_10004704_pt1 | contig 10140 bp, 9 predicted proteins | sample June2016WEW_16_1_FD_132988 | JGI IMG/M metagenome (GOLD analysis project Ga0187871, IMG submission 132988) | Peatland microbial communities from SPRUCE experiment site at the Marcell Experimental Forest, Minnesota, USA - June2016WEW_16_10 | ecosystem: Environmental > Terrestrial > Soil >...
ACTACGTGCAAGCGGATTGGGCACGCAGATGCTGCGCAGTCTCTCCGATGGTTGTCCCGTCATCATCGGTCATCCCGGCCCGGAGCGAGCTCGAAATATCTGTTTGGCCAACGGCTATCGATCCATCGCCTTCCAGTCGCGTCGTCGACTCGTATTGCGTCGGTTCGCTTACGAACGCACGCGCACGCAGTTACTCGTGAAGGCCGCGGCAAACTTCTGGTTGGGTTACCCGCGCAGCGCTGCCAACAAGCTGAGAACGGCACCGGCTTGGATCCGAAATCAAACCAATGGGCGCAACCGTCGACCGGCGGCACATTTCAACGAAGCCCACGAACATTGTGGGTGGCTCCTGGGCCAACCGGTCCGTGGCAATGTTTCCCGCACCGGCGGTACCTGGCGGGGCCAAGGCTTGGAAGTCGTCTACGTCGATGATTGGCTCTCGCCGTCCGGTTTCCGCCGACGGATTCTGTTCACCGCCGGGCCAGATCAGTTTTCCCCGGCAGGTTGGAAGGCATTTTTCCGGGAGACCCGGGACACCGATTGCCTGTACGTCGAACAGTTTACGACACACCGCCGGCTCGACACCGTCTGGGCCAGCTGTGGGGCGTGGCGCTATCCCGACCCGCCCGTGCTGTTGTACAGCCGCCCCGATTTGATTGACAAACTGCTGCTCTATGGATGCGACCGCGAGAACTGGACTTACCTTGCCGACAGCAGTCCGTCGAGCTCCGCACAGGGTAATGGAAATGCAGCCTGAGACTCCCCAGGTTTCGGTCATCATCCCCAGTTACCGGCGCCGCGAGCACCTGGTGAAGGTGCTGGATCAATTGGTGATGCAGACCCGTCAACCCTTGGAGGTGTTCGTGGTCGATGCGTCGCCGGAGGTGGAGCAACTGACCGATTCCCAAGTCTCGAACTATCCGAACTGGCTGGTATACCAGCGGTACGCCGGGGCAGGAAACGCCTCGCGTCAGCGCAATGAAGCCTTGAGGAGATGTACCGGTGATCTGGTGCTGTTTTTGGACGATGACGTGGTGTTCAGCGGTGACTTGATCGATAAATATGTTGCCGCTTTCCTGGAAACCGGCGCGGACGCCATCAATGGGGTTGTGCTCGTGCCCGGTGAGCAACTGAGCCAGAAGCCCAAGTTGCTCAATCCCATTCCGATCCAAAATCCCGGTGCAGCCAACTTTCAAGCCTATGATGGGATCGTGGAGACCCACGTCATTTGCAGCGCAAGTTTTGCCGCCACCCGCACTGCCTTGGCGTCGGTTGGCGGTTTTGACGAACAACTGTATGGGACGCGCGATGATGTGGACCTAGCGTTGCGGCTGGTGAAGCAAGGGTTTCGCGTGTTACACCACAATGGACCACAATTGCTTCATTTGATGGCTCGGGGCAATGGCTCGCGGTCGCCAGAAATGGGCCGCGAATGGGCCACGGCCAATCTCTTCTATTTCCAATTCCGACACTACTGTCCGCGGAACCGTGGGTGGTTGATGGCGCGGACGCTGTGGGATTACTGCCGGCCTTCGCGGCACTGGCTGACGCCGCGGGTCATCGTGAACCGCTGGATCGGAGTGTTTCAGGCCTATCATGAAGCCCAGCGCCGTGTGGAACATGGCCCGATTCTTTGCTGCCTCACAGATGTTCCGGTACCAGCTTGCGAAATGTCCCATGAATCATAGCGCCGCAGACGAGGTTGCAGGGAGCACCGATCGATTGCATATCGTTTTTCTGTGCAACGAATATCCGCCGTCGTCTCACGGTGGAATCGGCAGCTTTACGCAGACCATGGCTCGGGCGCTGACCGCCCGGGGCCACAAAGTGACGGTCATGGGCCTGTACCCGCAATCCAGGGACTCCCATGAGAATGACCGAGGGACCTCGGTGGTCCGGCTGGCTCACGCGCGGAAACCGGGATTGGGCCTGGTGGTGAACCGCCGTCGTCTGACGAGAGCGCTCAAGCGCCTTCATGCTGAACACCCGATAAACATTGTTGAAGGACCGGAAAACAGCCTAGCTCTGGTTCACCGCAACTTCCCCGCCGTGAAGGTCATCCGCATGCATGGCGGCCACCACTTCTTCTACACCACGCTGGGGTTGAAGCCCGCTTTTGGCGAAGTTGGATCGAAAAACATTCCGTGCAGAAGGCCGATCACTTTTGCGGAGTCAGCCAATTCGTGGCGGAACAGACGCGGACACTGTTGAGGTTGGGTGGAAGACCCATCGAAATCCTGCCCAATGGAGTGAATGTGGATCATTTTCAACCCCGCGCGGAGATTGCTGAGGAGGCGGGGCTGATCATCTTCGTCGGCACCTTGTGCGAAAAAAAGGGCGTCCGGCAACTGGTACAGGCCATGCCTCAGATCGCCAAAGCTGTCCCCACGGCTCATCTGTGGCTCATCGGCCGTGACTCGCTGGATCCGGACAGCGGAGTTTCGTTCAGCCAGCAGCTGACGTCTTTGATTCCCGAGTGGCTGAAGGACCGGATCAAGTTTTGCGGTCCGGTCGTACATCCGTCACTGCCCGAACTACTGGCTCGCGCTGAGGTCCTGGTTTATCCATCGCACATGGAATCCATCGGAATCGCACCGATCGAAGGGTTGGCGATGGGCAAAGCCCTGGTGATCGGTAATAAGGGACCCGCCCCGGAGGTCGTTGAGCATGGCGTTTCCGGGTTGCTGTGCGACCCGTTTTCTCCGTCCTCAATTGCCGCTGCGGTTATTCAATTGATGCGCGACCGGGCGTTGCGTCGCCAGATGGGAGAACGGGCGCGTTCTCGTGCCGTCGAACTGTTTTGCCTCGAGAAAGTCGCTGATCGTAACGAGGCATTTTACCGTCGCTGTTTGTCATGAATAATCCACGACGGCTGCTGGTCGTTTCGCACGTGCTGCACTACCAATACAGGGACCAGCTATATGCCTACGGGCCGTACGCGCGCGAAATCGACATATGGGCTGACCTCTTCCCGGAATTGGTGATCGCCGCGCCGTGCCGTCAGGAGAAACCTCCGGGCGATTGGGTGGCGTTCACCCGTCCGAATATCTCGGTTGTGCCACAACGGACAGCCGGCGGTGATGATTGGATGTCGAAGCTCAAACAGATCTTCCAGTTGCCACTTCTGGCTGCGGACCTCGCCCGTGCCATGCGAGGAGCTGATGCGATCCATGTACGCTGCCCCGGCAACCTCGGCCTTCTCGGCGTGGTGTTGGCTCCGTTGTTCTCGCGCTGTCTCGTCGCCAAATACGCTGGTCAATGGAACGGGTACCCGGGTGAAAGGTTGGCCTTGCGGCTTCAACGGAACATTTTGCGATCCCGCTGGTGGCATGGTCCGGTTACGGTGTATGGCGAATGGCCGAACGAACCCGATCACGTGGTCCCATTCTTCACGTCGATGATGACCGATCCGATGGTCAAGAAAGCCATGGCGGTTGCGGAACGCAAGACGATTGCCGGACCGTTGCGGGTGCTGTTTTCGGGCCGGCTCGCCCGGGAAAAGCGAGTGGATGCGTTGCTGAAAGCCATGAACATCCTGGCGCAACGCGGCATTGCCGTTGAATTGGTCGTGGTTGGAGGCGGACCCGAAGAGGCCGCACTGCGCCGTCTGGTCGAGCAGTTTGATCTTCAGCGCCAGGTGAACTTCGTGGGGTCTCGTCCGTATGCCACCGGTCTGACCTGGTTTGAGTGGGCGCATTGCCTGGTGTTGCCTTCGACGAATTCCGAGGGATGGCCGAAAGCCGTTGCCGAAGGCATGTGCCACGGTTGCGTTTGCATCGCCGTGCAGCATGGGCAGATCCCTTCGATGCTGGAGGGACGAGGTATCGTGTTACCCACCGGCTCGCCGGAAGAACTGGCCGACGCGTTGCAGGCCGTTTCGGAGCGGTCACAGGATTTTGACCTGATGCGGCAGGAAGCCGCACAGTGGGCGTGTCAACATTCTCTCGACGGACTGCGGGAAGCGTTGCGCAATCTCTTAAACCAGTGGTGGGGCGCCTCACTTCCCAAGCCGAAGATTTCGCCCGTCGAAGAAAGCCTTTGCAGCCTATGAACCAAATTGGCGTTCTTCAAATCTGCGATTCGCTGGCGGCCGGTGGAATGGAGCGAGTGGCGGTCAACCTGGCGAATGGACTCCCGCGTGACCGATTCCGCAGTCATATCTGTGCCACTCGCGCGGACGGACCGATGCTCGAACTGGTTCATTCACACGTGAAACGAATATGCCTGCATCGCGCGGGCCGATTCGACCACGCGGCGGTGCGGCGTCTGGTGGCCTACATCCGCGACAATCATATTCACATCTTGCACGCTCACGGGACATCCTTGTTCATCGCCTCGGTCACATCCCTGGCGAAACCACAACCGCTCGTGATTTGGCATGACCACTTCGGCCGTTACGCGACCGAGGAACGGCCCGCGTGGCTGTACCGTCTGGCCACAAAGCGAGTCGATGCCATCTTGACGGTGAACGAGCCACTGGCAACCTGGGCGCGGGAGCGATTGCATTTTCCGGCCGACTGCGTCCGCTATGTTCCCAATTTCGTTTGCGAGCCCACCAATGGCCATGAACTTCCCGAGCTACCGGGCCAGAGTGGTTCCCGCATCGTGTGCGTGGCCAATTTTCGTCAACAAAAGGACCATCACAATCTGCTTCGTGCGATGCGCAAGGTCATGTTGCAGCAGCCGCAGGCTCACCTGATCCTGATCGGTCACATAACCGAAAGTTCGTATTTCCGGGACATTCTGTCCGAGATTGAAGCACAGGACCTGACGGGCCACGTCTCGATCCTCGGCCCCAGCAAGGACGTGTATACGATGCTCCGGGGTTGCGATTTGGGGGTGCTAAGTTCGTCTTCGGAAGGCCTGCCGCTGGCGCTGCTCGAGTACGGAATGGTCAGTCTACCGGTTGTGGCCACCCAGGTTGGACAATGCGGGGAGGTTTTGGGGAACGGGCAATGCGGGCTGTTGGTCCCGCCCCGCGATCCTGGGCGACTTTCCAATGCCATTCTGTCCTTGCTTGGATCCACGTCCAGGCGCCAGGAACTTGGTGGCAAGCTTCGAGAGCGGGTGCTTGAGGCTTACAGCGCGCGCAAGCTGATTCAACGGATCACCGAAGTGTACGAAAACGTCTTGCAACCACACGGACCGTCGCCGCCAGAGCGCGGCCCTGTGTCTCTGCGGTGAAAGTCTTCTGTCTTCATGATATCGAATCCCAACACTGATTTCGTCCGGGTTCCCGAGATGCCTCCCAAAGGGATGAAACTCATGTTTCGGCCCCTTGCCGCCACCTCGAACCAGACTCCGCGACGAACTTCAGAGATCGCCGTCTGCATTTTCCTGCTTCTTCACGTGCCGCTCGCTTTGCTGATGAAGCTCTTCCCGACCATCGCTACCGCCCACGCCCTTCTGGTCGGTATCATCGGATTGACTTGGGCGTGGAATGGACGCCAACTCGCCAAGGTTGCCTGTATCGGCGCGTACCTTGCGGGCAGCGAAGTCATTTGGCGATCGGTCGGCGCGACTGTGTTCTGGGAATATGGAAAGTACGCCTCCATCCTCATTTTCGTGCTGGCTCTTGTTCGTGGCGGGTGGCGGCGAGTGCCCCCGTTGCCCAGCGCTTACGTCCTGGCGCTGGTCCCGGCGACGTTGGTAACGTTGCTGACCGAGAGTTTATCCGACGCGAGAAGCATGATCAGTTTCAATTTGTCCGGTCCACTCGCGTTGGCAGTTAGTGTCGTATTTTTCCAGCGCTCGCAGCTTTCTGGGCGTGAATTCCTGCGAGTGCTCATCGCGTTCCTGGCGCCAATAATGGGCATGGTCGCGATCATCCTGTTGGGTCTGGCGTCTGCCTCGGTGACCTTCGGCCGACAATCCAACATCGAGGCGAGCGGCGGATTTGGAGCCAATCAGGTCTCGGCTCTTCTGGGAATGGGATGCGTGGTGGCTTTTCTGTGCGTTCTGGAAAAGAAGCTGCCGTGGCGTTGGAAGGCATTGTTTTTCGGGTTGGTGGTGATATTTGGGGTCCAAAGCGCTCTGACGTTCTCACGGGCCGGACTCTACTATGCCGCCACGAGCATCGCCGTGAGTTGTCTGCTGATGATGAAAAACCTGCGGGCCGCCCTGCAAGTGCTCGCCGCCGTCCTGCTTCTGTACCTGGCTGGCTGCTTCATCATCTACCCACGACTGGATGAATACACCGGCGGGGCGCTATCGGCGCGGTTCGAGGACACCCGGTTGTCAGGGCGCGCCGAGATCATGGATGCGGATCTTAAAATCATGGCCGAACATCCCATCTTCGGCATTGGCGTCGGACGCGCCATGAGCGAGCGCGCTCGATTCTTCAAAGGATTTGCCGCGCACACCGAATTCACACGGCTGCTGGCCGAGCATGGCTTCTTCGGGGGCGTTGCGGTGGTGTTGTTGGTCATCATGGGAATTCAAAACGTCACCCGCGCTCATGGCCGTCGCCCGGTGGCCGCTGCCCTGGTTACTTATAGCTTTTGCTTCATGTCAGGGAACGGCATGCGGATGGTGTTGCCCGGGTTTGCATTTGGATTGGCGTCGGTTTGTTGGGCGACGGAAAAACGCCGGGCGTCGAGATCCCGATTGTCTGCCACCGCCCGGCAAGTTCAGATTCCGAGGCTCCGTGGCACGCGTGGCGGGCTGTCGCCGGCAACCTGATTTGGAATCAAAGCGCCAATGGAAGTCGACACTCACCCATCGATCATGATGTGTAACGCACCGCAACGCCGGGCCCAAGGCAGCGACGGAGCCGGTCTTCTGATCGTCGGCAATTTCCTGTCCGGCTCGGTCGGTACTCGGGGCGTTTGTGAGGAGCTGGCTCGGCAACTGGAAGACCTGGATTGGCTTCGCGTTTTGACCACCTCAAACAAAGCGCGTCGGATTCCGCGTTTGTTGGACATGTTGACCACCATTTGGCGACGGCGCAACGACTTTCAGGTTGCGCAAGTGGACGTCTTCAGCGGTGCGGCGTTCATCTGGGCGGAGATTTCCTGCTCGGCGCTGAGGCGTCTGGACAAGCCCTACATCCTGGTCCTGCACGGTGGCAATCTCCCTCGGTTTGCTGCGCGTTGGCCGCACCGCGTTCGGCGCCTGCTTCAATCCGCGCAGATTGTGACGACGCCTTCCCATTACTTGCGCGAACAAATGGCCGCCTACCACCCCAACCTGCTGCGGGTGCCCAATGCCATTGAACTGGGGGCGTACCGCTTCCGCTTGCGTCAAAAGCCACATCCGACACTGGTCTGGTTGCGGGCGTTTCATGAAATTTACAACCCCACCCTGGTGCCAAGCGTGATCCACTCACTCGCAGACGACTATCCGGACTTGCGCGCGATCATGATCGGCCCTGATAAGGGTGACGGCAGTTTGGAACACACACGCCAGATCGCCGCCGAACTCGGTGTTGGTTCCCGGATTTTGTTTCCGGGAGCGGTACCCAAGGCGGAAACGCCGGCTTGGTTGGACCAGGGTGACATTTTCCTGAACACCTCCAACGTGGACAACACGCCGGTCAGCGTGCTCGAGGCCATGGCCTGCGGTCTTTGCGTGGTGAGCACGAACGTGGGCGGGCTCTCCTACCTGTTACGAGACGAGACCGACGCGCTGCTGGTCCAACCCGATTCCGTTGAAGCCATGGCCGCAGCAGTTCGGCGTCTAATGGCGGAGCCCGGTCTGGCCGAACGGCTCTCAGGAAACGCCAGGGTGGAAGCCAGCCAGTATGATTGGGCGGCAGTGCTTCCGCAGTGGGAGTCGCTCTTGAGAAGTTTATGTCCCTCTCATGGCGCCGTCATCGAGAGTGCGTTGGAATGAAACGGAATTGCATTTTTATCGGAACGCCGCTGGGCAGTCTCTCGATCATGAAACAATTCGAGGCGCTTGCCCATGAATTGGCGGCTCGTGGCCACCAAGTGGTGATTCTGGCCCCGCATCATCGCGTCGATCTGGCAAAACCGCATGACAACCCCGCTGTGCTGACATGGCCCAGCGAACGGCCCACCCGGTGGCGCGACGCGTGGTTTCTCTACAAGCTGATGCGCCGGTACAAACCAGATTGCCTGGTAGCCAGTTATGCCGCGGTGAACGTCATGATGGTGGTTGGTTGGATCACCCGTGTTCCGCGGCGGATCGCCTGGTACCACACGCTCAGCAGTCAGATCAACCTGGACGGCAATATACCGGGTTGGAAGTTGAGATTATTGCGGCTGCGCAAGAAGTTGGTCTATGGCCTGAGCACGCAGATTGTGCCTGTCTCGCAGGCCGCCAGCGACGATCTTCAGGTGACTTACGGTGAACCGGAGCATAAGCTGTGCGTGTTCCGCAACGTTGTGGCCGATCCACTGGTTCCAAATCCCACGAAGGCCGAGGATCGCTTGCAACACCATGTTGTCTGCGTTGCCCGGTTGTCACCATCCAAAGGTCAGGACGTTCTGATTCGCGCGGCAGCCCTGTTGCAGGACGGCCAGATCCCGTTCCATATGGAGTTCATCGGCGACGGACCGGCTCGAGATTCCTACACGAGACTGGCGAGCGATTTGGGCGTGGCGGACCGTTGCGTATTTGCCGGAAATCTTGGCCACGACGAGGTTCTGAAACGCCTGCGCCGGGCAACAGTGAGCGTCCTGCCCAGCCGCAGCGACAATTGCCCCCTCGTGACCATTGAATCCCTGGCCGTCGGCACACCGGTACTTGCCTCGCGGGTTGGTGGCATTCCAGAAGTCATTCGGGATGGCGTGGATGGATTCCTGGTGGCGCCGGAGGACCCACAAGCCCTGGCCTCCAAGCTGGGCTCGCTACTGACAAACGAGGATTTGGTGCAGCAACTGCGTGACAACGCTCGCGCCGGGTTTCTGGCGAGGTTTGAGCAAGCCCGGGCAGTCCAAGGACAAGCCGAGTGGCTCGAAAGCTTGTTCACGAGCCAACAAGCTGCCCTGGAAATGGCAACATAGCGATGGCCGCCTCTGACAGATTATATCCGTTGGCGCCGGCCCCGGCACTGTTCCGCCAATCAGAAGCCGCATCAGACCGCCTTCCCAGAGGCGAGGAGCCGGTTTTTGCCATGAACGCGCTGCCGACCGTGACTGTGATCATGCCTGTGTACAACGAGGAACCGTATATCGCCCATTGCCTCGGCAGAGTGCTTGAGCAACAGTACCCCTCGGATCGGTTGGAGCTCATCGTTGCCGATGGGCGTTCGACAGATCGGACGCGGGAGATTGTGCAATCCTTTCAGGTGGACCACCCGAACATCCACCTGATCGATAATCCAGAGCGGATCGTTTCCACGGGACTGAACCGGGCCATCAAGGCAGCCCGTGGAGAACTCATCGTGCGATTGGACGGCCACTGTGAATATCCACAGGATTACGTAATGCGAGTCGTCGAACTGCGGCATCAGACGGGCGCCGACGATGCCGGCGGTGTGCTGGTGCCTCTGGGAAGCAGCAACTACGCCTCGCAAGCCGTGGCGGCCGCCTACTACTCGCCGGTGGGCATCGGCGGCGCGCTGAAAGGACACAGGGATTCCGAAGAGATTGTCGAGGCCGATACGGTACATGGCGGCTGCTGGAGCCGCGAACGTCTGTTGGCGCTCGGTGGGTTCGATGCCGAAATGGTGCGAAATCAAGACGATGAACTGAGCTTTCGGTTGCGGAAGGCGGGGGGGCACATCGTGCGCAGTTCCACCATCCGCGTGAAGTACTCTGTGCGAAACAGTTTTCGTAAACTGTTTTTGCAGTTCGCACAGTACGGTTACTGGAAAGTCCGCGTGTTACAGAAGCATCCGCTGCAGTCGAGCGTCAAACACATTGTGCCGTCGGTCTTCGTGTTGGCGCTGCTGGCCAGTGCTGCATTCGCTCCGGTTTCCCGGGTGGCCCTGCTTGCGTTGGTGATTTTTGCGGGCGGATACGCCCTGGTAATGGCGATGGCCGGATTGCGTGAAGCAGCCAAAAGAGAATGGCGGCTCTGGCCGGGCATCTCCTGGGCTCTCCCGGTAATGCATTTCGGCTATGGTTTGGGCTTCTTAATCGGCTGGATACGCTGGCTGGCGGGGGCTTTGCCGACGGATCGAGTTTTCGAACGCACGACGCGGTGACCACCTTTGCATTTGTCGCAAGGCAT
>Ga0187871_10004706_pt1 | contig 10139 bp, 9 predicted proteins | sample June2016WEW_16_1_FD_132988 | JGI IMG/M metagenome (GOLD analysis project Ga0187871, IMG submission 132988) | Peatland microbial communities from SPRUCE experiment site at the Marcell Experimental Forest, Minnesota, USA - June2016WEW_16_10 | ecosystem: Environmental > Terrestrial > Soil >...
ACACCGTCCAGGGCCTCGACTGGGTCGCCCGGCTGCTAGGCGCGCACGGCCGGGTGCTGCCGATGTCAGCAGTCCCGCTGGACCTGGTGGCAGAGGTTGAAGGGGCAGATCCGGACAGGCCGGACGAGGTGATCGCTGTTCAGGGTCAGGTGGCCTGCGCGACGACGACAGGACGGGTACGGTCGGTATCACTGATACCCGCTGACCCGCCCGCGTGCCCGGAGGCCGTGCAGGCGATCGGGGCGGCGGACTGGGTGGTGCTCGGGCCCGGCTCGTGGTTCACCAGCGTGCTTCCGCACCTGCTGGTGCCGCAGCTAGCGGAGGCGCTGGTCACCACCCGGGCACGTCGGCTGGTGGCGCTGAACCTGGCGCCGCAGCCAGGGGAGACCGAGGGGTTCTCCCCGCAGACGCACCTGGAGGTGCTCGCGGACCACGCTCCGGGGCTGACGGTCGATGTCGTGCTCGCCGATCGCGGCGCGGTCAGCGCAGCGGCACCGGAGCTAGAGAAGGCCGCCGGCCTGCTTGGTGGCAGGCTGGTGCTGGCGGACCTGGCGGTGGGGGACGGGACGCCCCGCCACGATCCGCGGCGGCTGGCGGGCGCGTTCGCGCAGATCTTCGAGGGGGAGTAAGCGATGGCGATGACCGGGCTGGTCAAAGATGAACTCAGCCGCGTCACCATTCTCAAGCCGTGCTGCCGGAAGGCCGAGGTGTCCACGCTGCTGCGGTTCGCGGGCGGCCTGCACCTGGCGGCGGGTCGCATCGTGGTCGAGGCTGAGCTTGACACCGGGGCGGCGGCTCGCAGGCTCCGCAAGGATGTGGCTGAGGTGTTCGGCCACACCTCGGAGCTGATCGTGCTGGCGCCGAGCGGGCTGCGCAAGGGCAACAGGTACGTGGTACGGGTGCACAAGGACGGCGCGAGCCTGGCCAGGCAGACCGGGCTGGTCGACAGCAACGGCAGGCCGGTGCGCGGGCTGCCTAAGCAGGTGGTGTCGGGTACAACCTGCGACTGCGAATCCGCATGGCGCGGCGCTTTCCTGGCTCATGGCAGCCTGACCGAGCCGGGCCGGTCGATGTCGCTCGAGGTCACCTGCCCCGGACCGGAGGCCGCCCTGGCCATGGTCGGCGCTGCGCGGCGGCTGAAGATTCATGCCAGGGCCCGCGAGATCCGCGGCGTGGACCGGGTGGTCGTCAAGGACGGTGACGCGATCAGCGCGCTGCTGACCAGGCTGGGCGCGCACGACAGCGTGCTCGCGTGGGAGGAGCGGCGGATGCGCCGCGAGGTACGGGCGACCGCCAACAGGCTGGCCAACTTTGACGACGCCAACCTGCGCCGCAGCGCCAGGGCCGCGGTCGCGGCCGGCGCACGGGTGGAGCGGGCCCTGGAGATCCTGGGCGCCGACGCGCCTGAGCACCTGATCGTGGCGGGCGAGTTGCGGATCAAGCACCGCCAGGCAAGCCTGGAGGAACTCGGCCAGCTGGCCGATCCGCCGCTGACGAAAGACGCGATCGCGGGCCGGATCCGGCGGCTGCTCGCGCTCGCCGATAAGCGCGCGTCCGATACCGGAGTGCCGGGCACCGAGGCGCACCTGACCGCCGACATGCTCGTGCCCTGAAGGCGTTCTCGTCCCCTGAAGGCGCTCCCGCCCGCCGGGTTTGTCGCCGGCTAACCCCGGCTAGCCCGGCCGCCTTTCCTTCCCGGCTAGGCTTAGCTGGTGGCGCCGGGCGCCGCCGCGGCAGCGGCGCCGCCGATCGGTCGGCCCGCGGCCGGTGTAATGTTCGGTCGGGCCCGAGCGGCGGCGCGGCCGCTGAATCGAGCAACAGGATAAGGAGCGCTGCAGTGACTGTGCGGGTAGGTATCAATGGATTTGGGCGGATTGGCCGTAACTTCTGGCGGGCCGTCAGCGCCGGGGCAGCCGCCTCGGCGGACATCGAGATCGTCGCGGCCAATGACCTGACCGACGCCAAGACTCTTGCGCACCTGCTGAAGTACGATACCGTGCTCGGCACGCTGGACTTGGACGTGACAGCAGACCACGACGTGATCATTGCCGGGGACAGCCGGATCAGGGTGCTCGCGCTGCGGGACCCGGCCGCGCTGCCGTGGCGCGACCTCGGTGTGGACGTGGTGATCGAGGCTACCGGGCGGTTCACCGGGGCGCAGGATGCGCGCAAGCACATCGAGGCCGGCGCGAAGAAGGTCATCATCTCGGCCCCCGCCAAGGGCGAGGACATCACGATCGTGATGGGCGTCAACGACGACTCCTACGATGCGGCCACGCACGATATCGTCTCCAACGCCTCGTGCACCACTAACTGCGTGGCGCCGCTCGCCAAGGTGCTGCTGGACAGCTTCGGCATCGTCAAGGGGCTGATGACCACGGTCCACGCCTACACCAACGACCAGGTGATCCTGGACTTCCCGCACAAGGACCTGCGCAGGGCCAGGGCCGCCGCGCAGAACATCATCCCGACCACCACCGGTGCCGCGAAGGCGACCTCCCTGGTGCTGCCCGCGCTCGCGGGCAAGCTGGACGGGATCGCCATGCGCGTTCCCGTCATGGACGGCTCCGTCACCGACCTGGTGGTGCAGCTCGACCGGGAAGTGACCGCCGAGGAGGTCAACGCCGCCTACCGGGCTGCTGCCGACGGGCCGCTGAAGGGCTTCCTGCGCTACACCGACGAGCCGATCGTCTCTTCCGACATTGTCGGCACCCCGTACTCCTGCACCTTTGACTCGCTGCTCACCATGGCGCACGGCGATCAGGTCAAGGTGATCGGCTGGTACGACAACGAGTGGGGTTACTCCAACCGGCTGGCCGACGTGACCGCGCTGGTCGGTGCCGGCCTGGCCCCGAGTTCATGAGGGGAATCGACGACCTCGATGTCGGCGGCCAGACGGTGCTGCTCAGGGTCGACCTGAACGTGCCCCTGGACGGCGACCGGATCACCGACGACGGCCGAATCAGGGCCAGCCTGCCGACCATCACCAAACTGGCCGGCCGGGGGGCGCGCGTGCTGGCCTGCGCGCATCTCGGCCGCCCCAAGGGCGCTAGCTACGACGAGCGCGCCGCAGGCGGGCCGTCGCTCCGCCCGGTGGCCACCCGCCTGGGAGAGCTGCTCGGGGCGCAGGTCGCGCTGGCCGATGACGTAACCGGCCCCGCCGCCGCCGCGGTCGCCACTGGACTGCAGGACGGCCAGGTCGGCCTGCTGGAGAACATCAGGTTCGAACCCGCGGAGACGACCAAGGACGATGCGCAGCGGGGCGAGCTGGCCCGCAGGCTCGCCGGGATGGCGCAGCTGTACGTCGGCGACGGCTTCGGCGCGCTGCACCGCAAGCACGCCAGCGTCTACGACGCGGCGCTGCTGCTGCCGCATGCGGCAGGTGACCTGGTGCTGGCCGAGGTGGCGGTGCTGCACCAGCTCACCACCGACCCGGCCAGGCCGTACGTGGTGGTCCTGGGCGGCGCCAAGCCGTCCGACAAGCTGGCCGTGATCAGCAACCTGCTGGACAGCGCCGACCGGCTGCTGATCGGCGGCGGCATGTCCTATACGTTCCTGGCCGCCCGCGGCTACGAGGTCGGTCACTCGCTGCTGGAGGCCGATCAGATCCCGCAGGTCTCCGACCTGCTGGCGGAGGCAGAGCGGCGCGGCGTGGAGGTGGTCCTCCCTGTCGACCTGGTCGCCGCCACCGGCTACGCGCCCGACGCCGAGCATGAGGTGGTGGCCGTGGCCGACTTCCCCGCGGACCGGGAAAGCCTTGACATGGGCCCGGCTACCCGAGCGCTGTTCGCCGCCAAGCTCGCCGACGCGAAGACGGTCTTCTGGAACGGGCCGGTGGGGGTGTTCGAGTTCCCCGCCTTCGCGGCGGGCACCCGGGCTGTTGCCGAGGCAATCAGCCGGGTAGCGGGACTGACGGTGGTCGGCGGCGGCGACTCCGCGGCAGCCGTTCGGCTTCTCGGTTTTCACGACACCGCGTTCTCGCACATCTCTACTGGTGGCGGGGCCAGTCTCGAATACCTCGAGGGCAGGCCGCTGCCTGGCCTGGCCGCACTGCAGGAGGACAAGTGAGCCGCAGCGAGACTGGCCGTAAGCCGCTGATCCTCGGCAACTGGAAGATGCACTACACCCATTTCGAGGCGCTCGCCCTGGTGCAGAAGCTCGCCTTCACGCTCACCGGCAGCGATTTCGACGCCGCCGACGTGGCCGTGCTGCCGCCGTTCACCTCGCTTCGCAGCGTGCAGACCCTGATCGAAGGGGACAAGCTGCAGCTGGGCTACGGCGCCCAGGACATCTCCTCGCGCGACGATGGCGCCTACACCGGCGAGGTATCCGGCCGGATGCTCGCCAAGCTGGGCTGTACGTATGTGCTGGCCGGGCACTCCGAACGGCGGCAGTACCATGGCGAAGACGACGCCATGGTCGGCGCCAAAGTGCAGGCCGCGCTGCGCAACGCCATCATGCCGGTGCTGTGCGTCGGCGAGACACTGGACGTGCGGCAGGCGGGCGGTCACGTCAGCCACACGCTCGCGCAGCTGGATGGAGCCCTGGCCGGCCTTGCCGCCGGCCAGGTCGGCAGCCTGGCGGTGGCCTATGAGCCGGTCTGGGCGATCGGCACCGGCGAGGTCGCCACCCCGGAGGACGCCCAGGAGATGTGCGGCGCGATCCGGAGCCGGATTTCCGCCGGTCACACCGGCGCAGTGGCCGCTGGTATGCGTATCCTGTATGGGGGCTCAGTGAAGCCCGACAACATGGGCGCGATCATGGCGCAGCCGGACATCGACGGCGCGCTGGTGGGCGGCGCCAGCCTTGATGTCGGCGATTTCGTCGGGATCTGCCGGTATCGTGAAGTGATCACAGAAACCGGGAGCACAGGAACCGGGAGCGCAGGCACCGGCGCGTAGGGCGCGGAGGGACGAGGAGCAGCAGTGACTATCGCCATCTCGATCGTCCTGATTATCACGAGCCTGCTCATGATCCTGCTCGTGCTGCTGCACAAGGGCAAGGGCGGCGGTCTCTCTGACTTGTTCGGCGGCGGCGTCACGTCGACGCTGGGCTCATCGTCGGTGGTCGAGCGGAACCTGGACCGGATCACGATCTTCACCGGCATCCTCTGGTTCCTCTGCATCATCGGTCTCAACCTGCTGCTGAACCACTGACCGTCAGTCCATGCGCCCCCACGGGCAGCACCAACCATTTAGCTACGCAAGAGGTGAGCAGTGAGCAGTGGCAACGCTATCCGCGGCAGCCGCGTCGGGGCTGGTCCGATGGGCGAGGCAGAGCGCGGCGAGGCCGCGCCGCGGGTGCGGGTCTCGTTCTGGTGCTGCAATAGGCACGAGACCGAGCCGAGCTTTGCGAGCGATGCCGCGGTCCCGGAGACCTGGGACTGCCCGCGCTGCGGGTTCCCCGCCGGGCAGGATGAGGCAAACCCGCCAGCGCCGCCGCACGCTGAGCCGTACAAGACCCACCTGGCGTACGTGAAGGAGCGCCGCAACGACACCGACGGCGCGGCCATCCTGGCCGAGGCACTCGACAGGCTCCGCAAGGGCGCCTGACCCTGACCGCCGGCCGTCTGACCGTCCGGCCGTCGGCCGTCCAGGGCACCCGCCGCCGCCCGCCCGGGGCCTGGTCAGTGCGCGAAGCCGCCGTGCCGCCTGCCGTGCTCCGGGATGAGTGGCGCGTGCCGGTGCGGGTGCGAGGCCAGCGCCTTCACCTGCGTCCTGAGGTCGTCAAGAAAAAGGCTGGCCAGGTCCATGCTGAACCCGTTGCGGACCACGATCCGCAGCACGGCGGTGTCCTGCATGTTCTCGGGGAACGTGTAGGCGGGGACCAGCCAGCCGCGCATCCGCAGCCGCTCCGCCAAGTCGAACACTGAGTACCCGGAGCCGGCCGGATCGCTGAGCTTGAACGCGAACACCGGCAGGTCGCTGCCGTCGGTGAGCAGCTCGAACGGGCCGATCCTGGCGATGGCGCCGGACAGGTACAGCGCGACGTCCTGGCATTCCTGCTGCACGGTGCGGTAGCCATCGAAGCCGAGCCGCAGGAAGTTGTAGTACTGGGCCGCGACCTGACTGCCCGGCCTGGAGAAGTTCAGCGCGAACGTCGGCATGTCACCACCGAGATAGTTGACCCGGAAGATAAGGTTCTCGGGCAGCGCGGCCGCATCCCGCCACAGCACCCAGCCCACGCCCGGGTAGACGAGCCCGTACTTATGCCCTGATGCGTTGATCGAGGCGACCCTCGGCACCCGGAAGTCCCATTCGAGGTCCTGGTGCAGGAACGGCGCGACGAAGCCGCCAGAGGCGCCGTCGACGTGGATCGGGACATCGTGGCCCGCGGTAGCCTGCAGCCGGTCAAGCTCGGTATTGATCTGCAGCACCGGCTCGTAGCTGCCGTCCATGGTGGATCCCATGATCGCGACCACGCCGATGGTGTTCTCGTCGCATCTGGCCGCCGCCTCCGGGCCGGTCAGGTGCAGCCTGCCGGGCGCCATCGGCACCATTCTGGGCTCCACCTGCCAGTACCTGCAGAACTTCTCCCAGCAGACCTGCACGTTGGCGCCCATGACCAGGTTCGGCGCTGAGGTGGCGGCGCCTGCGACGGTCCTGCGGGCCCGCCAGCGCCACAGCAGGGCCATCCCGCCGAGCATGCACGCCTCGCTCGACCCGGTGGTGGAGCAGCCCGGTGCGACGATGCCCTGGCGCCCGCCGCCGGCCTCGGGCGCGTGCCACAAGTGGGCGAGGATGTTCACGCAGCGCCGCTCAAGCTCGGCGGTCTGCGGGTACTCGTCCTTGTCGATCATGTTCTTGTCGAAGCACTCGGCCATCAGCTGCTGAGCCTGCGGCTCCATCCAGGTCGTCACGAAGGTGGCCAGGTTCAGGCGCGCGTTACCGTCCAGGATCAGCTCGTCGCGGACCACCTGCAAGGCGGTGTCGGGCAGCATTCCGCGGCGCGGCATCCGGTAGCGCGGCACCTGGTGACCCGCCTCGCGCACGTAGATCGGGTTGATGTCGAGATCGGCCGACTCTGCGGCGGACTCGTCGACCTTGCGGTGCAGTGGCATTCATCGCTCCGATTCGCTAGCCGGGCGGGACGGCACGATCGCTCCCGCGTTAGTCCGCTCCGGTCCGCAGGTACCTGCAGAGCAGGTAGCCGCTGTCCTCCAGGACGTGGGCCAGCCGCAGGCCGGTAGCTCCCGGCTGCCCTGGCAGCCCGGAGTTATCCGCCCGGGTGCCGCCGGCGGGCGGCACCGTGACGATCCGGGGTGCCCGACCGCCCGCCAGCACGGGGCTTACCGTCAGGCACAACTCGTCGAGCAGGCCGGCCGCGACGATCTGCTCGAGGAGCCGCGGGCCGCCTTCGGCGAGCACCCGCTGGTACCCGCGCTCGGCCAGCGCGCCGATGATTGCCTCCGGCCTGACCGGGTCGGGGCCCGCCACGATCACATCGGCGTTCCTGGCCGCGGCGGACCGCAGTCCGGCCGGCGCGGCCTCGGTAGTCAGCACGATCGTCCGCGCCTGCCCGGGTCCGGTGGCGAGCAGCGGGCCATCAGGCTCCAGGCCGGCCATCCGGCTGGATAGCACGGCGATCGGCGGCGTCGGCGGCCGGCCGGCCCGGAGCGCCGGCCAGGTCTCGTCCGGCCGCACCGCCTGGTAGTGCTCGATCCGCGCGGTCCCGGCACCCACCAGGATTACGTCGGCCAGGCTGCGGAGCACGCTGAAGACCAAGCGATCCGCGCTGCCGGACAGGCCGCCCGATCGCCCGTCCAGCGATGCGGCGCCGTCGGCGCTTGTGACCATGTTCGCGCGAACCCACGGCCTGCTGGCACCGGGCCCGGCTGCCGGGTAAGGGTAGAGCCCGGCGATGGCGTCGGGGTCCGCCCGCCCGGCCGGCCCCTGCACTGGCTCGCCGATCTCTCGCGGGTCGGCTGCCGCTGGATATATCTGCCGCACGGGGAGCAGTCAACCAGACCGGCGGACGCGGTTGCAGGCCGGCACGAAAGTGTCGGGCGATCAGAAAAGAGAACGGCGGTACGCCGCGTTAATGGCGCATTACCAGATATTCAGCCAGCGGTCCATCACTGAATCCGAGTATTGCCCGGCACGTCGCCAGTTGGCGCAAGATGGCGAGGCGTGAGCTGAGCGGCGGCCCTGGCGGAAAGGAGCGCGGTGAAGATCGTTGCCCTTGTCATCTGGTGTGGTACCGCTTGCCTCGGCCTCTACCTGCTCGGGGTCTGGCTTTCCCGTGGCGGCCTGCGACAGCAGGCGACCAGGATCACCGTCTTCCCGGCCGCGCTGATTTTCGCCCACCCGGTGCTGGCCACCACCGGCCTGTCGTTATGGATCGCCTACGTACTCTGCGGCCGGCTGGTGTACGCGTGGTCCGGCTTCGGCGTCCTGAGCGCGTCAGCGATGCTCGGCTTCGTGATGCTGACCAGATGGCTGGTCGGCCGCGGCGGCAGGCACGCGCGGGGAGCCGAGCAGCACTTTCCCGCCAAGGTCGTCGCGATGCACGGCGCCGTCGGCCTGACCACCTTCACTCTCGTGCTGATGGCCGCCACCCAGGCGAGGCAGCGCTAGCGCGCCGCTGGGGGCAGCGCTAGCGCGCCGCTCCGGGCGGCCGCGGCCGCGGCCGCGTTACCGCGGGCGGCCGCCCTCCCGGCAGCGGCTCCGCGGCGCCCGGCCGCTGGCCGGATGCAGCGGAAATGCCCACTCCGCGCATCACAATGATGGACCGGCCGGTCACTTCGATTCTGCGCCCGACACGCCGGGAGCCGACGCGCCGTTGCCGGCCGGCCGGTGCTGGCCGGCTGCGCGGCCCTGGTGCCCGCGGCGTCGCGGCGGTATCGATTGCTATCTCCCATTCGTCACCGAACCGGCCGCCAGGCAAGGTGAACCTGACCGGCTCGCTGTGCGCGTTGAATAGCAGCAGGAAGTCGTTATCGCGTACTTTCTCGCCATGGAGCGCGGGCTCGGTGATCGCGTTACCGTTCAGGAACACAGCCAGCGACCGCGCATAACCAGAATTCCAGTCATTGTCTGTCATCTCATGCCCGGCCGGGGCGAGCCAGATGATGTCCTGCAGGTCGACATCTCCCGAGGGAATGGCGGTCGGCAGGCCGCTGAAAAACCTGCGCCGCCTGAACACCGGGTGCCGCCGCCGCAGTTCCGACAGCGCGCGGGTGAAATCAAGCAGATCCTGCTGCTTGTCAGCGCTCTCCCAGTCCACCCAGGACAGCTCGTTGTCCTGGCAGTAGGCATTGTTGTTGCCCTGCTGGCTGCGGCCCATCTCATCACCAGCCGCCAGCATCGGCACGCCTTGTGAACAAAAGAGCGTGACCAGGAAGTTCCTGACCTGGCGGGCCCTGAGCTCATTGACCGCAGGATCCTCCGTCGGGCCCTCAGCGCCGCAGTTCCAGGCGCGGTTGTCGTCGGTGCCGTCGCGGCCGTCCTCGCCGTTGACCTCGTTGTGCTTCCGGTTGTAGCTGACCAGGTCGTGAAGCGTGAACCCATCGTGGCAGGTCACGAAGTTCACCGACGCGACGGGGCGCCGCGCGCTCGTCTCGTAGAGATCGCTGGAGCCGGTCAGCCGGTAGGCGAACTCCGGCAGCGTGGCGGGCTCTCCGCGCCACAGGTCGCGTACGGTGTCGCGGTACTTGCCGTTCCACTCGGTCCATAGCGGCGGGAAATTGCCGACCTGATAGCCGCCCTCGCCGACGTCCCATGGCTCGGCGATCAGCTTCACCTGGGAGACGACCGGGTCCTGCTGGACCAGGTCGAAGAAGGTGGCTAGCCGGTCTACGTGATGCAGCTCGCGGGCGAGCGCTGAGGCCAGATCGAAGCGAAACCCGTCCACGTGCATGTCAAGGATCCAGTATCGCAGCGAATCCATGATGAGCTGCAGCGCGTGCGGGTGCCTGACGTTGAGGCTGTTGCCGCAGCCGGTGTAGTCGAGGTAGACCGCAGGGTCCTCGTCGGCGAGCTGGTAGTAGGCGGCGTTGTCGATGCCGCGGAAGCTCAGCGTCGGGCCTAGCTGAGCCGCCTCGGCGGTGTGGTTGTAGACCACGTCGAGTATCACCTCGATGTCGGCCTGGTGCAGCGTCTTGACCATCGCCTTGAACTCGGCGACCTGGCCATGCGCGG
>Ga0187871_10004713_pt1 | contig 10135 bp, 7 predicted proteins | sample June2016WEW_16_1_FD_132988 | JGI IMG/M metagenome (GOLD analysis project Ga0187871, IMG submission 132988) | Peatland microbial communities from SPRUCE experiment site at the Marcell Experimental Forest, Minnesota, USA - June2016WEW_16_10 | ecosystem: Environmental > Terrestrial > Soil >...
ACTGGAACCTCCATAGCGAACCTGATGGCCGTGGTCGTCGCGCGGGATGTAGCGTTTGGGTTTGATGTTCGTTACTGAGGCCTCGGCACCGAGACGAAGCGGCTGAGAGCCTACGCGTCCACCGCGGTGCATGGCTGCATCGGCAAGGCCCTGGACATTTGCGGCATCGGGAGCGATGCGCTGCGGCTGGTTCCCACCGACGAGCGCCACCGGATCGACCTGCATGCGCTAGAGAGGGTAATCCGGAACGACCGCGACGGGGGACTCGCGCCGTTTCTCGTGATTGGAAACGCGGGAACAGTGCAAACGGGGGCGATCGATGATCTGGCTGGGATCGCGGAAATCTGTCGCCGCGAGAATGTCTGGTTTCACGTAGACGGAGCGTACGGCGCGTTGGCGAGACTCGCTCCCGATCTCGCCCCGCGCCTCGACGGCATCGAACGCGCCGACTCGCTGGCATTCGATTTTCACAAGTGGGGACAAGTGCCTTACGACGCAGGTTTCGTCCTGGTGCGAGACGGTGCGCTGCAGGAGAACGCTTTCGCCTCGCCGGCTGAGTATCTCAAACGAGCGGAGCGGGGCTTAGCCGCGGGCTCGCCGTGGCCTTGCGACTTCGGGCCCGATCTATCGCGTGGGTTTCGAGCGTTGAAGACGTGGTTCACCTTCAAGGTCTACGGGACGGATGCGCTGGGAGCGATGATTTCGCGGACCTGTGCGCTGGCGCGCTATCTCGAAAAGCGGGTCACCGAAACGCCCGAACTGGAATTGATGGCTCCCGTGGACCTCAATATCGTTTGTTTTCGATATCGTGCGGAGGACTCGGACCGCGTCAACGAAAAGATTGTCATCGATCTGCAGGAGTCCGGCATTGTCGCGCCGTCCACGACGACGATCGGCGGCCGGGTAGCGATACGCGCGGCCATCGTCAATCACCGCACGGGTCGCGGTGAAGTCGATGCGCTGGTGCGCAGCACGGTGACTTTAGGCCGCTCGATTCAAAACGGCGCCTGTGAGCTCCATCCTGCTCAGCAGGTCCCGGAGGAACCTCCCGCACAGGCATTTTTCAAATCTGCACTGCAGACCGTAGAGAGACAGTTGGAGGCCGAGCCTGGGTGCACCGATCTTCTGTTTCAACGCGCCAACATTCTGGATCAATTGGGCCGAAGACTGGAAGCCAGGGACATCTATATCGAGTTGCTCAAGGTGGAGCCCACGCATGTGGGAGCGCTGAACAATCTGGGAAACCTTCTGGTCGCCACCGGAAAAAAAACCGGGGCACGAACGGTCTACACAGTAGCCGTGGCGAAACATCCAGACGATGTGATGAGCCGCGTGGGCTTTGCGGCGCTGCTGATACAGGCCGGGGAAGCCGAAAAAGCTCGCGAGCACCTGGAGCACGCGTTGAAGATCGATCCGAACTGCCGGCAAGCGCATTCGGCTATGTCGTTTGCGCTGGCGGAGTTGGGAAACCCTGAGCGCGCAGCTTCGCATCGACGCACCGCGTTTGACGGCTTGTGTGTGATCCCGTCGCCATATCGCGGCGAGGCCCCGCCGATTGCGATATTGGAGCTGGCTTCGGTCACCGGCGGAAACATACGAATCGACAATTTTCTTAGCGAGACGGTCTTCCAGAAATACCTGGTGGCCACCGAGTTCTACAATTGCAGTACAGTCCTGCCACCGCATCAACTGGTAGTCAACGCCATCGGCGATGCTGAGGTGGCTGCGGAAGCGCTGGCCGGCGCGCAGGCCCTGCTTCGTCGGACCACCGCTCCGGTCATCAATCCGCCTGCGGCCGTGCTGGCGACCGGACGTTGCGAAATTGCGCGGCGTCTTTCCAATGTGCCGGGGATCGTGACGGCAAGAACCATGACGTTGTCGCGCGACGTGCTTGCTGCTTCTGAGGCCGGCGCGACGCTGGCGCGTCACGGCTTTGCGTTTCCCATGCTGCTGCGGACGCCGGGGTTTCACGGCGGGGATCACTTCTTGCGTGTGGAGGCTCTCGAAGGGCTCCCCGCCGCGCTGATGTGCCTTCCCGGCCCCGAACTAATCGTGATCGAGTATCTGGATGCCCGCAGACCCGACGGGAAGACGCGCAAGTACCGGGTAATGATGATTGATGGCCAGCTCTATCCATTGCATGTGGCGATCTCCAACGACTGGAAAATCCACTACTTGCGGACCGACATGGCCGACCACCCGGAGCACCGCGCCGAGGAAGCCGAGTTCCTTTCGAACATGCCCGGCGTGCTGGGGAAGCGCGCGATGGACGCGCTAAGAGAGATTCAGAAAACACTGGGCTTGGATTATGGCGGCATCGATTTTGGTCTAAACGAGAAGGGCGAGGTTCTGCTGTTCGAAGCGAACGCCACGATGGCGGTAATTCCGCCCGACGCGGACAGCCGATGGGACTACCGGCGGCCTGCCGCTGAGAGAATCAACGCCGCGGTGCTCAAGATGCTGCTGGACCGGGCGAACGACGGTTCGCGCCGGATAGCAAGAAGCCTACCCGCCGGCGCCTGAGATTTCTTGGCATCGATTACCTTGTGAGGTCGCGGTGGCGCGCCAATCTCCCGGTAATGCGATAGCTCTAGAACTTGCGCGCGTTATCGTCTTCATCGTGCGGCTCCGACGAGCCTAGGCTAAACTATTCGGCCATGAGCGTCATCGACGAAGTACTTGCAGCAAACGAAATCTACTCGCGCACCCATGAATTGCGCAAACTAACCCCGCGTCCCGAGCGCAAACTCGCGGTCCTGACGTGTATGGATACACGGCTTTCGATTCGCACTCTGGGGCTGAAGACGGGAGACGCACACATCATTCGCAATGCCGGAGGCATTGTAACGGAAGACACTCTGCGCTCGCTTGTGGTATCGCACCATCTACTCGGCACCGAGGAAATCATGGTCATCAACCACACTGATTGCGGATTGATGCACACCAGCGAGCAGGACCTGCGAACCAGAATCCAGAATCGCACTGGAACAGCTGCGGTTTCTCCCGCGTTTTTCTACGCCTTTCAAAACATCGAAGAAAATGTGCGCCACCAATTGCAAAAACTCCGCACTCATCCCTGGATTCCGGCGAGTGTTGCTGTCCGCGGCTTCGTTTACGACGTCACCAACGGACGTCTGCGCGAAATCCAGGACGCTTGACCGGCCGAGGCTCGATGGCGGCCCTCACACTAGAAGACTCGACCGGACGCCTAGCTAAGCCCTTCCTCGGGCTTCTTTTGGCTATGCATTGCGGCAAGAATCCACTTCTGCAAAACGAGTCGAAAATTGGGCTTCACTTCGCGAAACGCTAGACTCATACCCAGGGCCGGCTTGACATAGGTCACTAATGCTTTGGTCTCGAAGTACTCCTCCGAATTGAAAATCTTCACCAGAACTCGCGTCTTAGGGTCGAATGGGGCTGGAGTCTCCACATAGCAGCCATACAGGCTAAGTTCGGTGACGCGAACGGGTGCGGTCGCGCCTGGAGAGCTTTCCGGAGCGATCTCGGCGGCAGCCGTGAACGAGAATCTCAATCCGCTGCGTTCTTGGTCCACAGTTCAAGCCTATTCGTTTCTACCGGCACGCAAAGAGGAATTTTCCGCTCCGCACCATTTGCGGAATGCATAAGGGTCTCAAGTCGGATCACCTGTCCGTCCCAAACGTGCGGCAATACGACTTACCTGCGCTGGTACCGCTAGTCGGAGGGTGATCGAGTTTTCTCCCCTGGCATATTTAATTCAGCAATCACTTTGCCATCGCTATTGTGGACCTGCGTGCCACCCAATCGATGGGAGCACTCCCTCTCGTCCGGATCTCCCCGCCTCCGATTGCGACCATGCTTTTTGGCACGTATCCATCGTACCGTCGTTGCAAATTGAGATCCATTTTGCCTCGACGAATCAGCCTTGCCAAGAGTTACACCGTAGGTGAAGCCCCATCGTTGCGGCAAGACGATTTCTAAATCGGAAGAGTTAGGTCGGGATAAACGGCGAGGCAACTGCCTGCCTTCTGTGGCCAACTCGAATACAACCCGAACAGTTGGCTGGGCGCCGTCGGAGATTTGGACGGTTACTTAGTGACGAAAGGGGCGCCCCTGGCGGGAGCGTTTTCCTATATGTTCGGCCCGAGAATCAATCTCAGGCGCGATATAATTACACCGTTCGCTCAGATCCTCTTCGGAGGAATAGTGGCAACTTCCGGAATCGGACATCCTGGCGACACGAATGCCTTCGCGATGGCAGCCGGTGCTGGCTTGGACGTTAAAGTGTCTCGGCACGTCTCGGTTCGTCAAGTGCAGGCCGAGTACTTCCAGACGAAATTCTCCAATGGCCTAAGTAATCGTCAAAATAACTTCCGATTCAGCGCCGGGATCGTCTTCCGGTTCGGCCGCGCCGGCTGAGCTGAACAACTCACGCGCTCCGAGACGTTTGAGCGAAGCTCACTTGTGCTGGTAGGCGAGAACCCTGCCGAGGCTGTCGCGGTGCGCTTCAATCACCAGCATCGACGCGAATCCCTCCCCCACCGCGGGGCTCTCCTTGGCATGCGCCGCCAAAAGCGCGCTGGCCTTGTCCAATCCGTCGCCGTTCGCATAAACGACGGCGAGATTGTATCCACCAGGCGCGTCGGTGTGGATCACCTCGGAATCGAAGTTGTACATCAGGATGGAACCGTCTGCGACGCCCGCATCCAAATCCGGCTGGATGTACTTCTTGAAGAAACTCTCGAGGTCATCTCCCCGGCCCGGCTTGGCGCGCCAATAGCTCACGCGGATGATGCCGGAGGTAGCTCGCGCGGTCTTGCCCCCATGGGCGATGGAGTGAAGCATCAAATCCTCGTGTTTCGTGGTGCCTGCGAGCGCCTGCGACCTTGAGGCAGTTCGCAGGGCCTCGAGCGTTTTGGTTAAGCCAGACTGGGTGGTCGAGACGAACCAGCTGGCATGGGTGTAGCCGTCTTCGGTATGAACCAGAGCGGCACTCGAACCCCAGGCGACCAGCGTTCCGTCGGCGACCAGGTGTTCGAGCAACGCAGCGGTCTGCTCCTGGGCCTTCTCGAAATCGGTCCACTGGGCTCGCGGCACCGCCCAATACGATACGAAAGTGTAATGCGTTTGCTCCTGGGCCTGCGCGGGAGCCGCAACCATGAACGACGAGAGCGCCAGCGCGCACACCACTGCCACACGACTGAAACCTCTTCTGAGCATGCTTTGCCTCCGATTTTGAAATTGCCCGCACCGGGCGGGGGAATTGAGCAAGCGGCCTGTCAACTCTACGTTGAATGATGATGCTGACGGAGAATTGGCGGAATGTGGCGCGAGCATATGTGGCGCCCGCCGTCTTTGTCAAGCGGACGGCGGCGGACGTCTCGCCACACTGGACGCGAAGGCGGCGTGACCGCTACACTGTTGGTTTCACAGCTACAATTGGAGCGCACGGGGAGATTGCGAACGGGAATGCTGCGTTTCTACACGGCGGGCGAGTCGCACGGACAGGCACTGTTGGCGTTTATCTCGGGCTTGCCAGCATCCTTGCCCGTGAGCGTGGATTTTATCAACCACGAATTGCACCGGCGGCAGCTTGGTTATGGGCGTGGGGGACGGCAAAAGATTGAGAAGGATCGCGCGGAGATTTTTGCCGGTGTGCGGCGTGGGCAGACGATTGGGGCGCCGATTGCCCTGCGGATAGAGAATCGGGATTGGGCCAATTGGGAGAAGGTTCTGCCGGTCGAAGCATCGGCGATTTCGCCGGAAGACGAACGCCGATTGGTGGCGCCGCGGCCGGGGCATGCGGACTTGGCGGGGTCGCAGAAATTCAACTTTCACGACGCGCGTTACGTTTTAGAGCGGGCCTCGGCGCGCGAGACGGCGGCGCGCGTCGCGGCCGGGGCGCTGGCCAAGCAGTTGCTGCGAGAGTTGGGGACGGAGATCGCGAGTCACACCGTGCAGGTCGGGCATATTCGGCTGGACCGTGGCGCAGCGTGGGAAGAGATCAAGGCCGTGACCGCGGACATTGAATCGCCGCTGCGGTGTGTCGATTCGATGGTGCAGGACAAGATGAAATCGGAAGTGGATGCCGCGAATAAAGCGGGCGACACGGTTGGCGGAATATTCGAAGTTGTGGCCCACCATGTTCCCGTAGGACTCGGAAGTCATGCGCAATGGGACGAAAAATTGGACGGTCGGCTGGCTCAGGCGGTGATGAGTATCCAGGCGGTTAAGGGCATGGAGATTGGCGCGGGGATCGCGGCGGCCGGTTCGTACGGAAGCGAAGTACAGGACGAAATTTCGTACGACAAGGCGGCGAAAAAATTCCGCCGGTCGTCGAATCGCGCGGGCGGGCTTGAGGGCGGGATCACCAACGGCGAAGACGTGATTGTGCGAGGATATCTGAAGCCGATCTCGACACTGCGAAAGCCGCTGGGAACGGCGGACATGGTTACCAAGGAGCCGATTCAGGCGGCCTACGAGCGGTCGGACTGGTGCGTGGTGCCCGCCGCGGGAGTTGCCGCCGAGGCTATGGTGGCACTTGTCCTGGCGGACGCTTTTCTGCAAAAATTTGGGGGAGACTCACTCGCCGAGATGCGGCGGAATTTCGACAACTATGCCCGACAAATCGACGACTTCTAAACCAGTGGGTCCGGACGCGGCAGAACCGCAGGAATCGCAGGCGACTGCGGAAACGCCTTCGGTGTTGAGAAAAATCTATCCGATCGTCAAATACGGCGATCCTATCCTGGAAAAATCCACCTCGCCGGTGAAGAAGTTCGACGCTGAGTTCGCCCAACTAACCGAGGACATGTTTGCATCGATGTATGCCGCACAAGGCGTCGGCTTGGCCGCGCCGCAGATCGGATTGAACTTGCGCGTGGCCGTTGTGGATGTCACCGGCGGAAAGAATCCGGAAGGTAAGGTCGTGCTGGCGAATCCCGAAGTGATTCATTACGAGGGAGAAAAGCGAGAAGAGGAAGGCTGCTTGTCTATCCCGGGATTTCGCGGTTACGTGGTGCGGCCGCAATTCGTGACCGTGAAAGCGCAGGACGTCAAAGGCGAACCGTTCGAGATTCGTGGCGAAGATTTACTGGCGCGCGCATTTTGCCACGAGATCGATCACCTCAACGGTATCCTCTTTATTCAGCACCTCAGCATGCTCAAGCGCGACCTGATCAAGCGCAAAATCAAAAAAATGCGGAAGCTCGGCGAGTGGTAGTGTTTGGAGCCGGATGAAAGTCGTATTCTGCGGCACCCCTCAGTTCGCGGTTCCCACGCTGAAACATCTCCTCACACGGTCCGACTTTGAAATTGCGGCGGTGGTCACGCAACCCGATCGGCCCAGCGGGCGCGGGATGCACGTCTCGTTTTCTCCCGTGAAAGAGGCGGCGCTGGCGGCCGGCGTGCCCGTGCTGCAGCCGGAAAAGATCCGGTCGCCCGAAGCCCAGGAATTTCTGCAACGGGTCGCACCGGAGTGCATTGTGATCATCGCCTACGGCCAGATCATTCCTGCCCGGCTGCTTCCCATTCCGAAACATGGATGGATCAACCTGCACGCTTCCCTGCTCCCGAAATATCGCGGGGCCGCGCCGATCAATTGGGCCATCGTCAACGGCGAAACCAAGAGCGGATTGACGACCATGCGCATCGATGCGGGCATGGACACTGGCGACATGCTGCTACAAACCGAAGTGTCAATCGGTCCGCAAGAGACAACGCCGGAATTGGCCGCGCGCATGGCCGATGCCGGTGCGCCGCTCATGGTGGATACGCTGAGAGGCCTTGCGGACGGTACGCTCCCAGCCCGGCCCCAAGATCACGGCAAAGCAACCTACGCGCCACTGTTGAAGAAAGAAGACGGCCGGATCGACTGGACACGCACGGCAAACGAAATCTACAACCGCATGCGCGGCTTTACGCCGTGGCCGGGGTCCTACACCACCTTCCGCGGGCGCACTTGCCACGTTCTTGGCGAGCCGGTGTCTAACGATTTGTCTGGAGTTGGGTCGCCCCACGCGACACAAGCTTCGCTGGCGAAGTCCCCGACCGAGGTTTCGCCGCCAGGAACGATCCGCTTCAGCGGCCACAAATTGTTTGTAGCGTGCGGAGATGCAACCGAAATACGAGTCGTATCCGTCAAACAAGAGGGCGGAAAGAAGGTCGATGCCCTGGAATTTGCTTCCGGGGCACGGTTGACCGAAGGGGAACGCTTCGTAAACACGTAGTTTGCGCGCACCAGAACGCTCAGGCATACTCGCTTTTTACGGCACCTCAGAACCATATACTGCTGCGCAGGCACGGCTTCATCCCGAGCAGGAACGAAAGACGCTGCATCCTGAACTTCTGTAACCAGAGACTGGGAGAATTGCCTTAATGAACATCGCTGGATCGTCACGTGTATGCGGGAACCGGCTTTCCCGGTCGAGAAGTTTTGCGCAAATGGCCGCCTGCTTCGCGATGACCGCGCAGCTGGCCGGGTCGCCACTCACTTCGGCCGGGACTCCCTCGAGTACGCCGAGCGGCACGACGTCCGGGAGCCGAAATTCTTCCGCCACCAAGCCTGCCGCCGACCCGATTCTGAAGGTGATGCAAGCGGAACTGGCGCGCGCGACAACGGATCTCGCCAAGACCGACCCTGCTCCCTACTACCTCAGCTACACCGTCAACGACCAAGACATTGTGGTGCTGATCGGCTCGTACGGAAGTTTGCTCACCGACGCCGGTCTGCGCCGCCGCCAAGCCGACGTCACCATGCGCGTGGGTACGCCCGCGCTGGACAACACGCACGGCCAGAGCCGCTCCAGCGGGATGACCTCCGGCAGTTTGCCGCTCGACGACGATCCCGACGCCGTCGGCCGCGTTCTGTGGGAGCTGACCGACCGCGAATACAAGCGTGCCGCTCCTGCCTATCTCAACGTAAAAACAAATACCGCAGTGCGCGCGGAAGAAGAAGACAAATCGCCGGATTTTTCCAAGGAAGCGCCACAGACGCACACCGGCGAAGCGCTGACGGTCCCGGGTTTCGATCGCGCGGCTTGGGAGGGCGAAGTTCGCCGGTTGTCCGGAGCGTTCCGGAAGTATTCCGACGTGTACTTCGGTTCCGTGACGCTGCAGGTGCAAAACTCGAATTCACGATTGGTCTCGAGCGAAGGCGCCACGATCGCGACGCCCAGCGCGTCAACCCGCATGGTGATCGAAGCGCAGACGCGCGCGTCGGACGGCATGGAACTTCTGCGCGTGGAAACATTTCAGGCACCGTCGGCAAGTGGGCTGCCCAGCGAAAGCGAGCTCACCGCGAAAATCGACAAGATGGCGCTCGACCTCCGCGATCTGCGCAAGGCTCCCGTAGCCGAACCGTATGACGGACCGGCGCTTCTCAGCGGCCGCGCCGCCGCGGTATTTTTCCACGAAGTACTCGGCCACCGTATGGAAGGACATCGCCAGAAGGATGAAGACGAAGGGCAGACCTTCACCAAAAAGGTGAATCAGGAAGTGTTGCCGACATTTCTGAGCGTCACCGACGATCCGACCATCAAGGAACTCGGCGGCGTCAAACTCTCGGGCTACTACGAGTACGACAACGAGGGCACGCCGGCGCAGCGCGTGGAAGTCATTCAGAACGGAATCCTCAAGAACTTTTTGATGTCGCGCATGCCGATCAAGGATTTCAGCGTCTCTAACGGCCATGGCCGCAATCAACCCGGCCTGATGCCCACGGGACGCCAGGGAAATTTGATTGTCACTTCCACGAAATCGGTGCCGGAAGCGGAATTGCGCCAGAAACTGATCGACGAGGTGAGAAAGCAGGGCAAGCCGTACGGCCTCTATTTCGATGACATCCAGGGAGGTTTCACGTTGACGACGCGTTCGCTGCCACAGGCGTTCCAGGTGCTGCCAGTGATCGTGTACCGCGTCTATGCGGACGGACGGCCCGATGAACTGGTGCGCGGCGTCGACATTGTCGGCACCCCGCTGGCGGCGTTGACGCGCATTGTCGCGACAGGTGACCAGCAGCATGTCTTCAATCCGAACGCCGCAATTGCCTGGCAGATAAACGCCCGGTTCGATAGTTACAACCATCCCCGGCTGCAGGACTGTATCCGTGCCGGCAGCCAGCCGCGGCGGTTCGTGAACTTCCAAGCCCACGCCGTGC
>Ga0187871_10004722_pt1 | contig 10119 bp, 7 predicted proteins | sample June2016WEW_16_1_FD_132988 | JGI IMG/M metagenome (GOLD analysis project Ga0187871, IMG submission 132988) | Peatland microbial communities from SPRUCE experiment site at the Marcell Experimental Forest, Minnesota, USA - June2016WEW_16_10 | ecosystem: Environmental > Terrestrial > Soil >...
TGATCTTCAGTGGAAAAAGGTCGGCGGTTTCTGGAAAATATCTGACCCTAGGGCTTGACAGAGTACCTCAGATTCACTGAAAGGCGGCTGCGGGCATGATTGCCCGCCCCCCAATTAGGTTTTCAACGGTGCGCCACGGGCTGCGGCGGCTATTTCTCTTTGATCTCCATATAACGGTCCACCGGCAGATCCGTGTAGCGATCGACTTGCTTGCTGGGGCCGGGCCAGCGGATTTCCACCCAGTCCACCTGATTTGCGGAACCCAAGCCCAGGATTTCGCGCGGATCGTGGGAAGAAAGATAGCTGCCGCCGCCGTGCTTCAATCGCGTCCGGCGCACGCCTCCGGCGGACCACGTGATGCGGGCGCCCACGGCATCGCGGTTGGCGCGCGTGCCAACCAGCTTCAGCCCTAGCCAGTGGTTTGCTTGGCCCGCGTTGTTGTGCAGCAGCAGCGGCGGCCCGCCATTGGCGCCCACCAGCACATCCAGACGGCCGTCGTTATCGTAATCGCCCACCGCCAGACCACGCGCCGCCAGCGGCCCGGTGAATGCGGGTCCGGCATCCGCGCTGACATCGCGCAGGCTGCCCTTCTCATTGTGAAACAGCAGAAGCGGTTCCTTGTACTTCACCAGCGTCGAATATCTCTCGATCATGTCGTCGGGATGCCCGTTGCCCAAAATCAAGTCGATCAATCCATCGTTATCGTAATCGAAGAACTTCAATCCCCAGCCGCTCAGCATCCGCGTCGCCTGCGCGATGCCGTTCGAAAACGCCACATCCGCGAACGTTTCGTCGTGCTGGTTGCGGTAGAGCGAGAACATTTCCCGGTCGATATTGGCCACAAACAAATCTTCCCAGCCGTCGCCGTCGAAATCCGCGGCATCCACGCCCATGCCGGAACGGGGCTGGCCGTTTTCGCTGAAACCGACTTCGGAGGAGACACCGGCTTCCTCCCATTTGCCGTTGCCCCGGTTGATGAATAGGAAGTTCTGCACCGTGTCGTTGGCCACGAAAAGATCCATGCGCCCGTCGTTGTTGACGTCGGTCGCCACTACGCCCAGGCCTTTGCCTAGCGCGCGCTCGATATCCGTGCCGCGGCTCACCTCGGTAAAGGTGCCGTCGCCATTGTTGTGATACAGGAAGCTGTGAGTCGGCTGGAACAGGCGCGGGATGCAATAGTATCTCAGCCCAAGCTTGTTGTCGCCGCAAGGCAGGTGTTGCCTGCCGTAATCCACGAAGCTGCATACGAAAAGGTCGAGCCGGCCGTCGTTGTCATAATCGAACCAGGCGGCGCTGGTGGTCCAGCCGGTCATCGCCAGACCGGATTTCTCGGTCACGTCCGTGAAAGTGCCGTTGCCGTTGTTGTGATAAAGGATCGTGCGGCCGTAAGCCGTGACCAATAGATCGGGGAAGCCGTCGTTATCGTAATCTCCCGCCGCGGCCCCCATGCCGAAAGTGCCGCCGCTAACCCCCGCCTTCTCCGTGACGTCGGTGAACGTGCCGTCCCGATTGTTTTTGTAGAGCGCGTTGCGGATGGGCTTGGCCGGTTGGTAGAAATCGCACGGACCGCTGTCTACCAGGTAGATGTCCATCCAGCCATCGTTGTCGTAATCCAAAAAGGCGCAGCCGGGCCCCATGCTTTCGGGCAGGTAGCGGTTGGGCGACATGGCGTTGTCATGGACCCAACGAATGCCGCTTTTTTCCGGCGGGACGCTCTCGAAAATGGGTGGCGCCGCGGACCGGGCCGCGCGTGCCGGCCATGATGTGGCAGATGATGTGGCAGCCGCTGTGGCCGCGATCAGGAAGCTTCGGCGAGTGCTGGACACTTATGCTTCAATTCTATGCCAGGAGGGCGGGCCGCGGCCTGGTGGCCATAGACACGGTTAAGGTGAAAACCTTATACTGCTGTAATCCATACCTCTAGCGACAGGGATATCGTGCGAGTCTTAAGCGACTGCCTGGCAAACGGAACATCGGATGCCTGGGAGGATTTCGTCGCGCGGGCCCAGCCCGTGATCGCCGCCGCGATTTTCAGAACCACCGCCCGTTGGGGGCGCAGCGACCGCTCCATTGCCGACGATCTCATTCAGGATACATTTGCCCGGCTGTGCGCGCATGACTTTCGCGCCCTGAGAAACTTTCGCGGCCAGGATGCTGCCGCGCTGTACACCTATCTCAGGGTAATCGCGGCGTCCGTTGCGACGGACCGGTTTCGTACCGAGCGCGCACCGGCGGTCTCTTTGGACGATCCGGAACGATCTCCGCCGGTCATCGATGAGCGTCCTTCGCGCGAGATCGAACGGCACCTGTTGTTGGATCGAATCGAAAAATGCCTGGCCACCCAAAAACCCAGGGATCGCCGGATTTTCTGGCTTTACCATCGCCATGGATTCACGCCGAAATCGATCTCTTCCCTTCCAGCGATCGAAATGGGCACCGGCGGAGTGGAAACGCTGCTTTACCGTCTGACAAAAGCCGTGGCGGATTGCATGAACAGATCTGGTTATTTTGAAGGAGGCCGCGCCTGAATTACGTCTTCCCAGGTAGCGAACAGGAGTTTCTTGCCGGAGCATGAAGCGGCGCACCTGACAGACGGGCGGATTATGGCCCTGTCGGATGGCGATACGGCCGCCCAGTCGCATATCGAGTCTTGCGCGGAGTGCCGCGCGCGCGTGGCGCAGTGGCGCGAAGCCTGCGCCTCGATTGGGCCCGTGCGCGCCGATCAGGCCGCCGGGGATGCCCCGGGATGCCGGGAAATGGAAGAATTATTGGCCCAATATGCAATCGGAGACGCCGCCCTTGAACGCCTGGAAGCGATCGCTGGACATCTGGCAGGCTGCGATCGGTGTGCGGCGATTGTGCGGGACAGTTTGGAAGGGGTTCCGGAAGCCGGGGAATCGGCTCCGCCTCTTTTGAAATCGAGCGGGCGCGAATGGCGCCGGCGAATGGCGGAAACCTTCGCCGCCCGGACCGCGCCCGCCAGGCCGCATTACTGGAAGTATGCGGTTGCGGCGGCTGTCTTGCTGGCCGTGGCGGGCGGCATGACGTTGTTGTGGATCCACCCGCGATCTTCCGATACGGGAGCTCTGCTCGCCAGTGCCTATACTGCCGCCCGGCCGTTTGCCTACCGCCTGCCGGATGCGGGTTACGCTCCGGTACGGCAGCAGCGCGGAACGGCTTCCGCGTTCGATCGCCCGGTCTCCCTGGATGCCGCCGTCGCGGCCATTCGGAGCGGCCTCGAAGCCCGGCCTCGGGACCCGGCTCTTTTTGCGCTGAAAGGACGCGCGGAGTTGCTGGAAGGCGATTACGAATCCGCCATCAAATCCCTGACCCGCGCCTCCGCCGCTGGCGATCCCGATGCCCTGGCCGATCTGGCGACTGCCTATGCGGTCCGTGGTGAAGCCGAAAAACGGAATATCGACTATGGCCATGCCATGGATTTGTACCTCCAGGCGCTCAAAAAGCGGCCTGCAGACTCGCGTATCCTTTTCAACCTGGCGCTGACCTACGAGAAACTGTCGTTCGTCGAGGAGGCCATCGAGACCTGGGGCGAATTCCTGCGCCAGAGTCCCGCGGCGGGATGGCGTGAGGAAGCCCAAGCCCATCTGGCTGACATGGAAAAGGTCAAGGCGGAGAAAAAGAAGGCTGACGACCGCATCCTGCACGATCCCAGCCGTTTCCTGGCGGCTTATGGTTCCGGAGCGCCTTTCGATCCCCTGCCTTGGTATGAGGTGTTCTGGATGGAATGGCTGCCGAAGGCCTCGGCCGACAAGGCAGCGGCCGGCGCGGCGCGCCTGATCGCGGCCGGTTTCGCCCGCTTCGGGGAGTTCGCCCTGATAGAAAGTCTGGACGCGCCCCCAAGCGCCGCCAAACAGGCGGGGCTCGCTTCACTGGCCGGCGCCATGACCGCCAATCGGACTGGGCACCCGGGTGACGCGCTCGACACGGCGCGCGACGCCGCGGCAAAGCTGGACGCGGCGGGCTTGCGGGGAGCCAATGCGCTGGCACGGAATGAATTCGTCTATGCCGCGCGCTGGGCCGTTATGAATCGGGAATGCCTGCGGGCATCGGACCAGCTTCTCAGTTCTATCGGCTCAAAATATCCATGGATCGAAGGAAATGCGCATCTCGAACATGGCGCCTGCCTCATGCGCATGGGAGAGGTCGGCCGGGCCAGGGCCGAGGACGAAAAGGCGCGCGTAAAGCTCGAGCAGGCGGGTTTGTGGCCCGCCGCATTGCGCGCGGCGCTGGTCCTCAGCGACATCGACGGGTATACAGGGAACTACGGCCCCGTCTGGGATACGGCGCCGGAGGGGCTGCGACGCTATTGGAACAGCCCGGCATCGCCCTACCGGGCACAGGCATCCGAGTACTCGCTGCAAGAGGCGGCTACGGCATTGGGCTGGCGGGAGTGCGCCGTGGTTTTCTTTCGCGCGGCGATCCGTTCGGCGCGCGACGCGGGCAACGGTGAAATAGAAGCTTCCGATCATTCTCATCTCGCCCAGTTGCTGCATGAGATGGCAGATTATCGCGCCGAAGTCCGCGAACTCGACGAGATCGACCGCCTGTTGGGTGGCGCCGGCGAAAGCCCGGACGTTCAGAATCTGCGCTGGGAAGCCGCGTTGCACCGGGTGGAAGCCGACGTCGCGGCCCATGCGGTTGGGGATCCGCTACCGGAGCTGGCGCGGCTTTCCAATGAGACCGATGGCAGAGAATCCGCCCAGCGGGCCGATCTGGAGCAGACACGCGGCCTCGCGTTGTTGGCGCGCGGGGATGCCGGCGGCGCGGCGGCCGCTTTCCGGCGCGCGATCGAGTTGAACCGGCGGCCGGCCGAATCCGCGCTCTCCTGGGTCAGCCGGATCCCCAGTATCGAGGCCGCCGCCCCGGCTTACCGGAATCTGGCGCAGATTGAACTCAAGCAGGACGGCGATCCCGCCGGCGCCTTAGAAACGTGGCGGCTGTTCCGGCCCGCATCCGGCCAGGCGCAGCGTTCGATTACCATGGCTTTGCTGCCGGCGGGTATCGCGATATGGTCTGTCAACGGCGCGAGCGTGCAGGCCCGCTGGGTGGAAGCGGATGCCGCGGAACTCCGCCGCGCCGGCGAGGAACTGCTGGCGCTGTGCGCTTCGCCCACATCCAACGCGGGCGAGATCCGGCGGCTTGGTAATCTCTTATATCGCGCCCTGGTCCGGCCCGAGCTGGGAGCGCTAGGCCCCGGGACGATTTCCATCACAACGGAGGCGTGGCTTGCCGAAATCCCCTTCGCAGTGCTCACCGACGACTCGGGCGACTATCTCGGCCGCCGCTTTCACTTCGTCGAAGCGTACGGACCTCCTCGGACAAACCCGGCTACACGCGTTACACGGGGATCCCCGGCGGTGATTGTGCCGGCGCCCGCGGCGGTCGCACCCGGCCAGCCGCCGCTGCCGATTTTGGCGGCCGCGGAACGGGAAAGCGCCCAAGTGGCGGCGCGATTTTCTCATGCGGTTGTCGCGCGGGAGGCAACCGTGGAATGGCTCGCCACCAGCGCCGCGCACGCGGACGTCTTCCATTTTTGTGGGCATGGCTGGGCAAACGGCGGCAATGGCGCGTTGATTCTGCCCCCCGGACCGGGCGGCGAGCCGCGCTTTGTCACCTCATCCAACCTCGCCGGCCAGAACTGGTCGCGCTGCCAATTGGCGGTGCTCTCGGCCTGCCTGACCGCTGCCGGCGAAACCCGCGGCGCGGTGAACAATCAGAGCCTCGTGCAAGCGCTGCTGAGCGCCGGCGCCCGCCGCGTGATCGCCGCCCGGTGGAGCATCGACTCGGAGGCGACGCGCGCGCTAATGGATGGATTTTACGCAAGGCTCGTCGCGGGGAAGTCCGTGCCCGAGGCGTTATCCGGGGCCGCTGCGGACGTGGCGGCGTCTCCAGGCTGGAGCCACCCGTATTACTGGGCCGGCTTCGATGTTTTTGGCGCGGCCTAGACGCCGCTTGGAGGACTTAGAAGATGACTATGGAGAATGGATCATACGATTGGTCGCGGACGCGAACTCTGTACGTCGTGCTGCAGGGCGAGTTCGCGTTGTACCGGCAGCCGTCTGGAGACAACCAGGTGAACGACACGATCCGGATCGTGGCGCCGAACCTCCCGGCCCATCAATACAAGGCGGGACCCTGGCTCACCGACTGGAAGAACCAATGTGAACTTCCTTGCCGCTCGCTGACGTTTAAGAATACTTTCGGCGACCAGAAAGGGTACGATGGAAACCACTGCCCTCACTCGATTCCTGAAAACAACACCGATTCGATCTTGACCTTGGGCGAGGAGTTGCCTAACCCCGAGGGGGCCCGGCTCGATATTACGGCGCCCATGCCCGTGGCGATCCTGTCCGGCCTGGTCGAGACCACGGATACGGTGAAGATCACGGTGAACCACGGCTATGGCGGCTCCAAGTACCCTCCTGTTCCAGACTTCGACCCTAATCCCCATCCTCGTCTATAAGTGGTTTGTAGGTTGTCCCCCGTACCTGTGGGACGAGGCGACCTGCACTAAGTGGTTGCCCGGCGGACCGTCCGAATATTTTCAGTCGCTGCACATCTACGCGTCGAGCGCCTGCGCGGCAGAGGAGCATAATGTGGAACATACCAAAGCTGCGTTCCATGCCGCCGCGGCGCTTCTTGGAGAAGATGCATCGGTTGACTGGGATGCGGATGGTTTTCCCATGATATTTGCGACCCCACCTGCCGGACTGTCCTGGGCGCAGGTGAATCTGACCTACTCGGATGTGGTCCTGTTCGATCCGTGCGATCCGCGGTTGACGCTGAATTATTGGGACTATGTGAAAGATCCGAACAAGCCGCAAGCCATCGGAGACGGCTTGACTAGCGCCAGCACAGGTAACTGCGGCCCCATCATCGGCGGCGGCGGCCATTAACACGAGCGCGCGGGAAGCAGCCCCGCTTCCCGCGCTTTCCTGAAGGACTTTCCCGCCTGACCCCGTCTCCATTAATAGACAGAGGCAAGGCTCGTCTCGGGGAAGTGTGTGCCCGAGGCGTGATCCGGGGGCGTTGCGGACATTGCGGCGCCTCCACACTGGAGCCACCCGTATTACCGGGCCGGCTTCGATGCATTTGGCGCGGCTGGACGCCGCTTGGAGGGGAAGAGTATGCCCGACGAAAATGACCTGAAAGCATTCGAAAAGGACGATGAGATAGCCGATCGGCTGCACGATTGGTCGCAGACCCGAACGCTCTATTTGATCCTGCAGGGCGAGTTTTGCCTGTATACCGAGAAGTGTCCCGACCACCCCATCAGCGACATTCTCCACATCGCGGCGCCGGAGATTCCCGGACATCAGTACAAAGCCGGACCCTGGCTCACCGACTGGAGGAACCAGCGTCAACTGCCTCCCTGCGAGTTGAAGCTCAGGCACGCGTTCGGCGACCGCAAGTACGGCGGCGAGCACAGCCATCGTTCAACGCCGGAATGGAATGACGACATCATTACTTCGCCCGGCATGACCACTCCCGATCTGAGCAATGCACGGGTGCATATCGCTACTCGTATGCCGTTGGCCATCCTGCCCGGCGCAATGGAACATGCGTCCGATACAGTGACCATCGAATTGTTCGATAGCTCCGGCAAGGTCATCGGCACGAAGTATGTGCCACCTAATCCGGCTCAGATCCTGATCCTGGTTTACAAGTGGTACAGTGAGGCGCGGCCTTACCTCTGGAGTCCCGACACGCGCGATGCATGGCACCCGGGCGGCCCGTCCGAGGATTTTCTCTCGCTGCACGCCTACGCCTCGAGCCCATCCATAGAGGAGGAAGATGATCCTCAACATGCGCGGGAAGCGTTTACCGCCGCGGCCAAGATTCTCGGGGAGATCGCAAGCATCGACTTTGGCGATGCCAAATTTAACGCCTTACCCGCAGAGCCGCCCGCCGGGCTGGCATGGGCGCAGGTCAATCTGACTTTCGCACACGTACTCGAGCTCCATCAAACCAACCTGCTCACTTTGGACGATTGGATGAGCCCGAACTGCCCACCAGCCTTGCTCACGACTCGGGAAGGCGGTCTCGGTAGCGGTAGCTCGGGCAACTGCGGCCCCCAAGGCGGCGGCCACTAACCCCCGGGGCGCGGGAAGTAGCCCTGCTTCCCGCGCATTTCCTGAAGGAGTTTCCCTCCCGACTTCGTCTCCATCCACAGACAGAGGAGACCTAATGACTGTTCCCACTCCATCCCCCAGTGCGTCTGGGAAAGACACTTTCGAATCTATCTATGGCGCATTGCGGGCGCAGGCGCGCCAGTATCTGCGCCGCGAGCAAAATGCGAATTCCATGAGCGCCACTATGTTGGTTCACGAAGCTTGGATTTCACTCGCCCAGTCGCGCAACCTGCACGTCAGCGACAGATCGCATTACCTCCGGCTGGTCAGCCGGGTGATGAAGAACCTGCTGGTCGATCGCGCCCGGCGCAAGCACGCGGCGGCGCATGGCGGCGACCTGCAGCGCATCGAATGGAACGACGCCAACGTGGCGCTTGAGGACGATGCCAGCTTGACCCTGGCGATCGCGGCCGCTATGGACGACCTGGCGCTGCAATCCCCAAGCCTCGCGGCGCTCGTCGAACTGCGCTACTTTGGCGGCTTTACCGAAGCGGAGACAGCGCAGATCATGGGAATCTCCAGCCGCTCGGTCCGCCGGCAGTGGCGCGTGGCGCGGTTGCGATTGCTCGAAACCCTGAAATCGGCCGGCAAGCCAGGGAGCCAGCCCCATGAATAACCGGTTCGAGCTTGCCAACAGCGTCGTAGAAGAGGCGCTCGATCTTGCAGCCGGCGAGCGGGATGTGTTTGTGGCGGCGGCGTGCGGCGCGGACGCCGTTCTGATTGCGGACGTGCGCCGGCTCCTGGCGATCTCCAGCGCGGTGGACGGCTTTCTGGATTCCCCGCCGGACGACTCGGGCGAAATTCGTATCGGCGACCTGCTGGGCGGACGCTTCCGTATCGTCGAGCCACTGGGCGCGGGAGCCATGGGATCCGTTTTTCTGGCGGAGGACCTGCAGCTTGGGCCCGTGGCGCTGAAGACTCTTCACCCGGAACTGCGCGACGTTCCGCGGGTGATGGAGCGTTTCCAGGCGGAGATCGGAACCGCGCGCGCCGTGCGTCATCCCAATATCTGCGCGGTTTTCGATTTGTTCACGTTCGAACGGGCCCGCGGCGGCCCGCTGGTTGCTTTTACCATGCAATACCTGCAGGGCGAAACGCTGGCCCGGCGGCTGGCGCGGGGTCCCATCCCCCCAGGCGAAGCCCTACGGATCGCCCACGGCATCGGCATGGCGATCGACGCCTTGCACGCCGAAGGCATCGTACACCGCGATCTGAAGCCGGATAACATCATGCTGACCAGGGGACGAGATGGAGCCATCACGCCGGTCATCATGGACTTTGGGCTGGCAAGCCGGCCGGGAGCCGAGGGGCCTTCCGTCTCGGGTTCACCCGACTACATGGCGCCCGAACAATTTCGCACCGCGTCCGCCGCGAAATCGGCCGATATTTATGCGTTCGGCCTCATTCTGTTTGAAATGATCGCGGGCGCCCGTCCGTTCCCCGCCGAGGATCTCTTGCCCGCGGTCATCCGGCGAACCACCGAAGATGCGCCGCGCGTTTCCGATGTCGCACCAGGGGCGCCGCGCGCGTGGGATGAGGCGATTGCCCGCGCTCTTTTGCGGGAGCCGTCGCTGCGGCCCGGTTCGGCGAGGGAACTGCTCGACCAGATAGCGGCCGCCTCGCGCGCTCCGGAGGCGCTCACCGTGCGGGCCGGCGCCCGCTGCAGTCACGCGGCGCCCCGGCCGGCGCACCATCAGCGCATGAATGCGTATCCGAGGTAGAAAACGTTGTTATCGACGCCCGGATTCAAGCTCGTCGTGCCGGCGTTCGAGATATGAAAAAAGCGGTAGCCCAGGCTCACCGCGCCGCGTTCGCCCACCCGCCAGCGGATTCCGCCGCCCAAATCGAAAAAGAAATTCAACCCGGTTGCGTCGGGCAAATTGAACGGAATCGGCTGGCTGGAAGCGACGATCCCACCCGCGGTTTCCGCGAACGGGTGCACCCGGCGCTGGCGCGCCAGGTCTAA